>VOFD01002979.1_pt1 | contig 31095 bp, 41 predicted proteins | sample 5384101 | NCBI WGS metagenome assembly VOFD01 (sample SAMN12384723, study PRJNA508395) | human gut metagenome | isolation source: healthy gut C | host: Homo sapiens
TTCTTCCGCAAGTCGGACATGAAACAAATTGAACTCCGTCTTTCTCAATATCAAGAGCCTTGAGAATATCATGAGCGGCATAAACTTCCTTTACAGGATCGGCTGTGAGGGAAACTCTGATTGTATCACCGATACCATGGAGAAGTAATGCACCGATTCCGGCAGAAGATTTGATAATACCCATTCTTTCTGTTCCCGCCTCTGTAACACCGAGGTGAAGCGGATAGTCACACCTTTCTGCGGCAAGCTCATAGGCTTTAATCATAGTAGAAACGGTTGAACTTTTCATTGAAAGAACAATATCGTTGAAATCAAACTTTTCAAGAAGTGATGCATGGTACAAGGCACTGTCGCAAAAGTGCCTCGGGTGTGGGATGACCGTATTTTGCAAGGATTTCCTTTTCAAGAGAACCTGAGTTAACACCGATTCTTATCGGAATGCCACGCTGTCGGCAAGCGTCTGCCACCGCCTTCACCCTATCGTCTGATCCGATGTTACCCGGATTGATACGGATTTTGTCGATGCCTGCCGCACACGCCTCAAGCGCAAGCTTATAGTCAAAATGGATATCGGCTACAATCGGAACGCTTACAGCCTCTTTGAGGGCAGGAATAAGCTTTACTGCATCTTTATTAGGAATAGCTGCACGAATAATTTCGCAACCGGCCTCTTCAAGCTCTTTTGCCTGTCTTACAGAACCCTCAATATCGGTTGAGGGAATGTTGAGCATTGACTGAACGCTTACTTTAGCACCGCCGCCGATTTTTACATTGCCGGCAGTTACCTGAATTTTACTTCCCATAAAATTTCCTCCGTTTGTCTACATTCCGGGGAATGTTCCCGTTACAAGCTGGAACACATCTTTCACCGAAATAATAAGCATAAATGCAAGCAACAGAACAAGACCGACTGTATTCACAATCTGTTCTGCCTTTCTCGGAATCGGCTTTTTGAATATCCATTCAATCAGCAAAAACAAGAATCTTCCGCCGTCAAGCGCCGGGAACGGCAGCATATTTACAATTCCGAGGTTTACCGTAATGAGTATCATTACGAAAAGAATGTTATTGACTGCATCTCCGAAGCCTGTTTGAAGTCCCATTGATGCAACCTGAGTGACAGCTGTAGCAATACCAACAGGACCTGACATATCGTTGAATGTAAATCTGCCCTGAACAAGCCACACCAAAGATGTCCACACGGTTTTTGCCATTGAACAGGTCTGTGTGAATGTTTCACTAAGAACAGTACCGACATTTTTCTCAATCGGTTCAACTGCAAAGTCAAACGCAACAGTAGGTTTGTTTTCCTTTTCGGCATCCTCATCAGCGTAATAGGTGAAAAACTGTACATTTTCAAGTGTTATTTCTTTGCCGTCACGAACAACTTTTACATCACCCATGAATCTCGGTCTTGATGTAGTTGTGTCTATTTCGGGTGTTTTATACTTTGACATATCATATGATTGGTCAAGTGCATAAATTGACTTGCAAGTTTCATCAAGAAGTTTTTTAGCCTCGTCTTTGCTTGCAGCCTTATTTATTTTTGAACAACCCTCAGAAAGAGCATTGTAGTATTTTTGAAGTTCATCCTTTGAAAGAGACTCGTCTTTTGCATACTTATTATATACACCGCAAGCGGCAGATGTTGCTCTTTCTTTGTATACCTCAAGTGTATTACCTTCTACTGTTTCATATGGAAGAGTTGAGATTGCAAACTGCAAATCTCGTGAATTCCAAATTGAATAACCATTCACTTCAACAATCTTATCCCCTGTTTGTAAACCTGTGTTTGCAGTAAATGCATTGGGTTGAAACTGAGATATTGTAGTTGAACTGTAGCTGTCAGCCTGAACGGTAAAGGCAAACATCATAACAAAGCCGAGAAGAATATTCATAACCGCACCTGCGATTATGATAATCATTCTCTTCAAACTTTTGCGTTATTAAAAGCACCTTTTTCTTCACTGTCTTCATCCTCTCCTTCCATGGCACAGTAACCGCCTATAGGAAAAAGACGAAGCGAGTACCTAGTTTCGCCTTTAACAAAACTGATTATTTTCGGTCCCATTCCGAGTGCAAATTCATTTACCTTTACACCCGAAAGCTTTGCGGTAATAAAATGACCGAATTCGTGAGAAAAAATTATAAGCTCAAAAAGTAATATTCCTATTACAATGAGAGCCGCAACTGTTAAAATTTGCATTAAAATAAATCAACTCCAAAATATTCATTGCCGTCGCAAAGACGGCAGTGGAAAATATTACCGCAAATTATAGCTTAGAGAGTACATACTCTCTTGCAAGTTTGTCTGCCTTTAACACATCATCAACGCATAAAGGCTCAAAATTGTCTATGTTATCAATTGCACCCATAACAAGGTCACCGATTTCAAGAAAAAGTGATTTTACCTTCTCTGAAAAGTCGGTTAGCCTCCTCATTAGCACCGTTGGCAATTGCTGTTGCAACGCCTCCGAGTGAAAGAGCTTTTTACAGGCTCTCAAACATTTGAAAGTATCATAGTCAGGTTCAAAGAAAGTCATTTTGCCGATTTGAGCAAGACTTAATTCACCGACAGGTGACTCATATCTTTTAGGATATGTAATTGCGTACTGTATCGGAATCCTCATATCGGGGAGTCCAAGCTGTGCAATTACGGAATTATCTACATATTCTATGAGAGAATGTATGATACTTTCACGATGAACAACAACATCAATATTTTCGGGCTGAACATCAAAAAGCCATCTTGCCTCAATGATTTCAAGGCTTTTGTTCATCATTGTAGCAGAGTCGATGGTTATTTTTGCGCCCATACTCCAATTTGGATGATTGAGAGCCTCATTAACTGTTACATTCTTTAAGTCTTCGACTGTTTTGCCAAAGAACGGACCGCCGGATGCTGTAAGAATGAGCTTTTTAAGCATTTTCTTTTCAGGCATTCCCTGTAAGCATTGGAAGATAGCAGAATGTTCACTGTCAACGGGAAGAAGCTTTACACCGTTCTTCTTTACCGCATCACATACAAGCTTACCGCCTGTTACAAGCGTTTCCTTGTTTGCAAAAGCAATATCTTTTTTGGCGTTTGCCGCTGCAAGTGTAGGCTTTAAGCCTACCATTCCGACAACCGAATTTACAACAAGGTCGGCATTCTCAAGCGTTGCCGCCTCAATAAGTCCGTCCATACCGCTTAAAACACGGGTGTTTGTATCTTTTATATTATCTTTGAATTCTTTGGCTTTTTCTTCGTTAAAAACTACTGCAAGTTCAGGTTTGTATTTTCTTACCTGTTCTTCAAGCAGCTTTATATTTGTTGACGCCGTGAGTGCGGAAACTTTTAAATTAAGTTTATCTGCAACATCAAGCGTCTGAGTTCCGATTGAACCCGTCGATCCGAGAATTGAAAGTGAATTTACCATTTTAGTTTACCCCACTGTTATGAAAGGTATGAATTGATTGATTGCCACAAGAACAGGGGCAGTAAATATTATGCTGTCAAACCTGTCAAGCATTCCGCCGTGACCGGGAAAAATTGAACCGTAGTCCTTGATTCCGTAATTTCTTTTGATAAGTGAAAAGCTCAAATCACCGAGAATTGAAACAGGAGCGTCAATTACACCGAGAAGAATCAATGCCCAGAAATTTATGTTAGCGTCCGGCATAACCAAAATTTGAACACAAGTCCGATAATTACTGCTGTGAGGTCGCAGAAAAGTATTCCGCCGATTGCTCCCTCAACAGTCTTTTTAGGGCTGATTTTCGGGCAAAGTTTGTGCTTGCCGAACGATGCTCCGATAAAAAAGCCGCCTGCGTCTGCCATCCACGGTAATGCAAAAATACATATATAGCAGAAAGTAATTGATACAGATGATGCACAGGCAATCGGTACGGCACTCATTCCAAAAGAAATTAAAAATGTTCCGAACACTGAATATGCAACATCGGCATAGTTTGTCTTTTGGTGTTTAAAAATCATTACGGCAAAGACTGTCAGTATAAAAGCAAAAATCAAAACATACAGATACTTTGTCGTAACTAAAACCGAAAGCAGAAAAGCAAACAGCATACAAGGTATTGAAAGGTGAAATTTATAAAGCATCTTTCTTGCATGAAGATACTCGCCTATCATAAATGCCGAGAATGCTCCTATGACTAAGCCTACAAATGGGCGCCAAAGTTCCGAAACAAACAGAACAATCAGCAGTATTGGTATTCCTATTACGGCTGTCAGCAGCCGTGGCTTGAGGGATTTCATTTTATATCAACTCTCATCAGACTCCACCGTATCTTCTGTTTCTGGAGGAGTATATTTTTAACGCTTCGTCAAGGTCTGATTTCTGAAAATCAGGCCAAAGCTTGTTCATTATAACAAATTCCGTGTAGGCTGACTGCCACAAAAGGAAATTTGAAATTCTGTATTCACCGCTCGGTCTGATAATAAGGTCGGGATCGGGCTGACCTGCGGTATAAAGATAATTTGAAAAAGATTTTCTGTTATGTCATCGGAAGAAATTTTTCCGTTTCTGACATCTTCGGAAATGTTTCTAACGGCTCTGACAATTTCGTCACGACTGCCGTAATTCATAGCTATATTGAGAACCATACCGTCACGGTCTTTTGAACTCTCCTCGTTTTCAATCATAAGCTCACGAAGTTCATCGTTAAAACCCGACTTATCACCGATGAATTTTACCACAATACTGTCATCCTTAAAATCTTCAAGTGCTTCATTAAGATATGATTTAAAGAGCGACATTAGTGCATCAACTTCCTCCTGCGGTCTTTTCCAGTTTTCGGTTGAAAAAGCATATACGGTAAGGTACTTTATTCCGATATCGGAACAGTATCTTGTTATTGTTCTGAAAGTTTTCGCACCCTGACGGTGACCTGCTTTTCTCGGAAGTCCTCTTTTCTTTGCCCAACGGCCGTTGCCGTCCATAATAATTCCGATATGTGAAGGCAGATTGAGGTCTGTAACCCCAATCTGCTCATCTTTTTTCTTTGAGAAAAAAGCCATATTACATCTCCAAAATTTCTTTCTGCTTTACTGCAGAAACGCTCTCAACTTCTTTGACATACTTATCTGTAAGATCCTGAGCTTTCTTTTCGCCCTGCTTGAGATCGTCCTCTGTAAGCTCTCCGCCCTTCTTCATAGCTTTAAGCTTGTCGATAAGTTCACGGCGGACATTACGAATCTGAATCTTTGTTTCCTCAGCAATCTTCTGAACATCTTTTTACGATTTCTTTTCTTCTGTCCTCTGTGAGAGGCGGGAAAATAAGACGAATAATCTTACCGTCATTCTGTGGGTTGATGCCGATATCGGAAGTCTGGATAGCCTTTTCAATCTGTCTTAATACAGACGCATCCCATGGCTGAATGGTAAGAGTTCTTGCCTCTGTAACAGATACTGCGGCAAGCTGGTTTACAGGTGTGGGTGCGCCGTAATAGTCAACCTTTACCTTATCAAGAACTGCGGGGTTTGCTCTGCCTGCTCTGATTTCTGAAAATTCCGTGCGCATATGCTCAAGTCGTCTGTCCATACTGTCGCCGGCTTTTTTTTAACTGTGTCTGCATATTTATGCCTCCTGTGTAATAATTATTGTTAAAAAGTCAGTAAAAATTCAAATTAATTGTTTGCTGTTACGATTGTACCGATGTTTTCACCGCATACAGCTTTGTAGATATTTTCGGGATCTTCAATACTGAATACAAGAATCGGAAGATTATTGTCCTTGCAAAAGCGATGCCGCTGTGCTGTCCATAACAGCGAGATCCTTGTTGAGAACATCATGGAAAGAAATTGTATCATACTTCTTTGCATTCGGGTTTTTCTTGGGATCGCTGTCATATACACCGTCAACCATAGTAGCCTTCATTACGATATCAGCCTCAATTTCTGCCGCACGAAGAGCCGCTGCTGTGTCTGTGCTGAAGAACGGGTTGCCGGTTCCGCAACCGAATACTACTACTCTGCCCTTCTGAAGGTGAAGAACTGCTTTGTTTCTGATGTACGGCTCTGCAATCTGATGCATAGCGATAGCTGTCTGAACACGAACATTAACTCCAAGCTGTTCGAGAGCATCACAAACACCGAGTGCATTGATTGTTGTTGCAAGCATACCGATATGATCGGCTCTTGTTCTGTCCATTTCACCTGAGCTTCTGCCACGCCAGAAGTTTCCGCCGCCTACTACGATGCCGACTTCTACGCCTGCGTCAACACATTCTTTAATAGGCTTGCAGATTTTGAGAACAGTTTCAAAATCAATTCCGTGTTTCATTTCGCCTGCAAGTGATTCGCCTGAAAGTTTTAATAATACTCTTTTATATTTTGGTTTCATACATAACACCCCATGGTAATTTATAATTACTAATATAATACAATATCTTGTAGGGTTTGTAAAGGTTTAGTGGCAGTTTTTGAATAAATAACCGAAAGCTGAATGGTTATGTCATATGAAATGCTAAAAAAATTATTAAAAATGACCGTAAATGCACTGTATGTGCTAACTCTTCACCGTAAATCCGTTGACAACAAATCTTGCCATACGATACAATTATATATATGAAAAACAACACCTTTTATTAAGAAAAACAGGTCAAAAAAATAACGCTGAACCTAAAATAAAGTTCAGCGTTTATGGCGGAGCGAAGGGGATTCGAACCCCTGATACGGTGTTCACCGTATACATGATTTCCAATCATGCTCCTTCGGCCAGCTCGGACATCTCTCCAAACGACCTGTTTATTATATCAAATGAAATCAGAAAAATCAAGTGAGATTTTGAAATATTTTAATTTTATGTGGCAAACTATGAAAAAAACTATTTTCTATTATTTTGATTTTGATAGCTTTATTGCAAATATCTTTAACCAGTGCATTTGCAACCGCAAGCGTAAGTTTTGAAATGCAGAATGCAGATATGAAGCCGAACAGACTGTTCAGTGTTGCTCTTTTCGCAAATTCCGGCAATCGACTTTCTGCCGCAACTTTTGAATTTACATATGATGCCGATTATATCGAATTCAGAAAGGTTAAAGCTGTGAATAACGGCTCAAAAATTCAGGTCAACAAGAAAAGCGGCAAGGTTAAAGTTGTTTTTCTTAATTCTGAAGGGCAGAATATTTCGGGCGGAAGCGATGTCTTAACGCTTGATTTCAAAACAATAAAAGAAGGTACTGCGTATATTGACTACACGGTGAATCAATGTGTTGATTCCGATGTGAACTTTATGGATGTTGGAGGTTGCACTGCATCGTGTATCAGAATATATAAAAATGCGTCGGGAACGGTTAGCGGCGGAAGTTCCTCGTCAAGCAATAAAAACAGCACGCAAGCTACAGGAAAGGGCGGTAAAAGTAAACACCCGACAGAGCCTACAACTGTTAATGCCTCAGATGACGAATATATTGATTACAATCCCATTAAAGATAAGCAAATAAAATTTTTCCTGCCGGCATGGGCATAACTGCGGGATGCTTGGCTATATTGGCTGTTGCGTATGCAATCGGTAAAAAAACAGCTCAGAAGAAAGCTGAAAAAGAGAAAAATCACAATGACAATACTCTTGAAAACAAGACTTCCGATGATTGATTCGTGAGTCTTTTACTTTGCCTTTCTTCCCTGCGTGATATCACGCTTTGCAAATTCACGGTTGATTGAGTTTAAAACACGCTTTTTATCGGCACTCCACATAGGTGCAACGAGCAGTTTTTTATCCCCGTCACCTGTTAAACGGTGAATTACAACATTTTCAGGCAACACTTCAACGCAATCGCAAAGAATATCAATATAATCCTCCATTGAAAGCACATCAAATTTTCCGCTTTCATAGTCATCACATAAGTCTGTGTTTTTTAAAATATGCAACAACTGCAGTTTAATTCCGTCGGTTTTACTGCCTGCATATTTTACAGATTCAAGCATCATTTCTTTAGATTCGTTCGGAAGTCCCAAAATAATGTGTGTAATTACATTGATTCCGATTTTATGAAGATTTTCTGCAGCAGAGTCATAAACGGATAGCGGATACATTCTTCTTATATAATCTGCCGATTTTTCATGAATTGTTTGCAATCCGAGTTCTACCCAGACAGGTTTTATCTTGTTCAGTTTTTCAAGAAGACCTAACACATTATTTCCCAGGCAATCGGGACGGGTTGCAATTGAAAGAGCAACAATGTCGGGTTCTGAAATTGCATCTGTAAATATTTTTTCAAGATATTCAACAGGCGCATAGGTATTTGTGAACGGCTGAAAGTATGCAATAAACTTTTTACAGTCGGATTTCTTTTTTTTATTCGCAGTTTAGCCTGATCGATTTGTCCGTGAACAGGAAGAAGTGCATCGGAGGCAAATTCTCCGGAGCCTCCCTGCTGCAAAAAATACAGCCCCTTGTTCCGAGGGTTCCGTCACGATTCGGACAGGTCATATTACCATTCAGCGAAATTTTGTACACCTTTTCACCGAATGTATTTTTGAGATACTTATTAAGGGAGTAGTAATTCATAATAAAACACCTGATAAATTAAAAAGGTCGGCAGAAAAGCCGACCTTTGTGTCTTTCGACATATTAGAGAGGAAATCTATGAAAAGTTCTTGTAAGCATTATCTATGTGAAGTTAAAGTGTTTTTTATTTATCTTTAACTTACAAGCATATAATAACTGTCTTATGTGACAGAAAATTGAACGCTTGTGTAAAGTAATGTGAAAGTTTAAAAAAGATTATGAGAACTTTCTGATATATTCAAAACTTTGCATAGAGCTTGTCCTCAAGCTCTTCAAGAGTATCATCAATACCGCCGTTAAAAAACATTTTATTGTGCTTTGAAAGTGAAAGGTATGCACCGATCATACTCTTTCTGACTTCATCCTGCAAATCCTCTCCAAGTTCATTGCCGCAGGAAAGTCCGAGAAAGATATTGCCGTCAACAAGCTGTGACGCAACAGCTGCATTTTTCAATTCAAAAGAATTGAATTTGCCAAGTCCGGTTGCAAATTCACGGAGCGAGAACTCCTCTTCACCTTTCTTGTATTTTTTTTGTTTTTCTGAAATTTCATTTTCACATACTTCAAGCGAAAAGTTTCCGCCGGTAATATATTCGTGCATATAATCCGGATTTATAGCAAGGACATTGTAAAGTCGCATTGAGTTCACGGCTGTTTCAAGACAGGAAAATGATGCAAACTGCATATTGCTGTCATTCAGCTTGATGAAACTGTACATATTCTGAAAAACAGACTTGTTGACTACAAGCAAAACAAGTCTTTCGCTCTCACGCACATCTGACAAAAAGAGGGCTTGTCAGGTACGACATGGTGAACTTATACGACTTATTTACATAGTCACTCAATAAATCCAAAAATCCGTTTAAAAAATCATTTTCTCGTATTGTAAATTCAAACATATATTCACCTATCTAAATAATTCCATATCTGCGTTGTAGAGGTCATTTCTTGTGATGTCGATATCACAGGAAACCAAAAAACGGTTTTCAAAAGCCGATATAAGCAGATTCGATTCACATTATCTGAACTGCCTGCCGACAAAACAACATCAAGTTCTGCAAAGTCGAACTTCTCGGTTACTTCAAAGCTCTTTATACCCTGTTTTATGTCAACGGTTTTTATGCCTTTTTTAGATTTCTTTTCAACTTCAATACTTTCGCTTGTCAGCAGTTCTTTGAGTTGTTCGCATACTGTACGGGAGTTTTCACCGTCACAGGAAATCTTGATTGTAAATGATGCAAAAAGTAATCTTTTTCCGGCTTTCATAACGGGTTCCGTTACATCAAACACACGAAGTCCTCTCGGCAGACATCCGTTAAGCCTTGAGATGATTTCTTCAAACGGAAAGCTTTCATCCTCAAGCTTGACATCCATACATTCGTTTACACCTCTGAAACCAAGCGAAAGCGGCAACGGAAATGTTGCAAACGGATGTGGGTTAAATCTTCTGTATGCCAGATAGGGATTTTGCTCTTGTGCAATGCACGGAGCATACATCGATTGAGGTCAAGGTGCGAAATATAGCGACATTCAAAATCTTTTTAAACCATATTCTTACGCTTTTCAAAAACACACACCCTTTCCGTATTTAGCCGCACCGCAGTTGTTGCATTTCAGTCTGCAATGCGGTGTTGTTGTATCTGCGTACGCTTTTTACATTCTCTGATAAGGAAATCCTTAGTTACACCGTAGTCGATATGATCCCACGGAAGAATTTCGTCAAAACTTCTGCGTCTGTTTGCATAAAATGACGGATCAACACCGCATTCATCAAAGAGTTCAAGCCACTTTTCAAGGCTGAAACAATCATTCCAGCCGTCAAAATGAAAACCTCTTTCACATGCAAGCTCCATTACCTTACAAAGTTTTCTGTCACCCCTTGCAAATACTGCTTCAAGATAGCTTGTATCGGCATCGTGATAGTTAAACTGAATTTTTCTTGTTGTAATACTGTCCTTGATGTGCTGTTGCTTTTCATGAAGAACAGGGATTGTATCCTGCGGTTCCCATTGAAACGGGGTGAACGGTTTTGGTACAAAAGAGGATGCAGACGCGGTTACACGCACCGACTTGCCCTTTGGCTTGTCGGGACATTTGTAATATGCATCAACTACAGACTGACCAAGGCCGGCAATTGCGGCGACATCGTCCATTGTTTCGGTAGGCAGACCAATCATAAAATAGAGTTTTACCGTAGTCCAGCCGCCTGCAAATGCAGTTGTGCAAGTCTGCAAAAGTTCATCTTCACGAACATTTTTATTGATAACATCACGCATACGCTGACTGCCTGCCTCCGGAGCAAAGGTGAGTCCGCTCTTACGTACGGTTTTAATCTTATTCATAATGTCATCTGTAAAACCGTCAACACGCAGTGACGGAAGTGAAATGCTGACTTTTTCGTCTTTGCTCCACTCATTCAGCTTGTCAAGCAACGGTACAATCTGACTGTAGTCACTTGAACTGAGTGAAGATAGCGAAACTTCATCGTAACCCGTGTTATCACATAATGCTCTGCATTGTTTATTTATAGTTTCGGGAGATTTTTCACGGACGGGACGGTAAATCATACCTGCCTGACAGAAACGGCAGCCTCTTATACAGCCACGGAAAATTTCCTGAACCGCTCTGTCATGAACTATCTCAACGAGCGGAACTACAAAATTATCAGGATAGAACGACTTGTCCATATCAAGCATAATACGCTTGTGGATTTTAGCGGGAGCATCTCCTTTTGGAGTGAATGACTTGATTGTGCCGTCCTCGTTATATGTTACATCATAGAGTGCAGGAACATATACACCCTCAATTTTAGATGAGAGTTCAAGAAACTCCTGTTTTGATTTACCCTCGGCTCTGCACCTTCTGAAAAGTTCAATAACCTCAAGGTCAACCTCTTCTCCCTCACCAATGAAGAAAATATCGACAAAATCTGCAATCGGCTCGGGGTTGCAGGCACACGGTCCGCCTGCAACTACTATGTTTTTAAGTTCTTTTCTGTCACAGCTTTTTAATCGGCACACCCGAAAGCCTGAGCATATTGAGCATATTTGTAAAGCTGAGTTCATACTGGAGAGTAAAACCGATAAAGTCAAAATCGGACACGGGATCTCCGCTTTCAAGCGCATAAAGCGGAATATTGTGTTTTATCATCTCTTCTTCCATATCAACCCATGGGGCAAAAACTCTTTCGCACCAAATGTACGGCACAGCGTTCATAAGACTGTAAAGAATTTTCATTCCGAGATGGGACATACCTACTTCATAGGTATCGGGAAAGCAGAAGGCAAATCTGCAATCTACTTTCTTTTTATCCTTGATTACTTCGTTGAGTTCACCGCCGACATATCTTCCCGGCTTTTGAACTTTCAGAAGTAATTTTTCAACTTCTTTGCTGACCATAGAAATCCTCCGTCAGTAGTACCTGTTGTTTTTACATAAAAGTGACGCAATGAGATACGTACACACAAACAACAGCGAAAAATTATATTTTGAATTTAGCAAAACCATAAAGCCGAGTACCGTCAGCGGAAAAGAATTATAACAGCAGTTATATTTATGATTCTTTCGGCTGATTTTTCCGAGAATTTTCTGCTCAGAATAACATACATAAGCTGTCCGCCGTCAAGCGACATAACCGGCAGCATATTAAAAAGTCCCGTGCAAAGGTTCGCCATGGCAATCGGCAATAAAAATTCACTATTACATAAGTATAACAGATAAAACAGAATAAAACAAATGAAATTGACTAAAGGTCCGAAAAAAATTATAAAAATGTTCTGACGGGTTGTGTTTAACTGCCTTGAAGAGTTGGTAATCTTGATTTCAAACAGCGAAATTTTGATTTTATCAGGCGGAGATTTGCAAATGAGCATTGCAAAAAAGATGACCGCACTCATGAATAATCACAGCCATAACGCAACATAGAAATCCTAAAAATATATTCAGTATCACACATATTGCTCCAAGACAAACGAGTGAATACGAAACCGTAAAATCAATGTTCAGCAGACGAAACTTCATCGCTTGTTGCAGTAAACAGGTTTGATAAATCTATTTTATTATCGCCCGTATCAAAAACAACGGATTTTTCAAGGTTTGAATAGTACCATTCCCGTGTTGCGGCATAGACCTCACCGCCAAATAAATTAAGCAAAAAAGCCGCAAGAGCTATAATAATACAACACACAAGTTGAATCGTTATCACAAGCTGTTTCGGAGAATTTTTCTTTTCATCACTATTTTCAGCCGATAAAGAGTTCACATCCTCCTCATCTAAATCAAGCTCATCCGATACCTTCGGGTATTCCGAATATGAAACAGATTTCCAGTCATCGTCATATGTAATGGTATTTCTGCTATCATTATTTTCTGTCAAAAAAATCACCTCAATGCAATATATGCAATGAGGTGAACAAATTTAACTGCGTCATTCAATCTTTTGGTCAAGGCTCTTGAAATCGCCTTTTGTAAGGTTGACAAAAAATGCAATTGCAAGCATTAACGAGAAAAATTCCGCAATCGGGAAAGCATACCATACGGCTGTATAATCAAACACCATAGAAAGCACCCACGCAATCGGAAGAATGAGTACAAGCTGACGGCAGAATGACATAATAAGACTGCGCAGTCCCTTTCCGACCGCCTGAAAAAGTGTTGTAAAGATAATGCCGGCAGCAGCAGGAATAAAGCAAAGGCTTATGATTCTGAATGCAGGGACACCGATATCCATAATATCCTGTGTGCCACCAAACATAGCAATAAGCTGTTCGGGGATTGTCCACATAAGAATTGTGCCGACCGCCATAATAATTACGCCAATGATGATGCCGCGCTTTAAAGCGGAATACATTCTCTTTTTCTTTCTTGCACCGTAGTTATAACCGATAATCGGCATTACGCCCTGATTGAGTCCGAAACAAGGCATAAATACAAAGCTCTGTAATTTATAATATATACCGAGAACAGTAACGGCAGCCTCCGAAACAGCAAGAATTGCATTGAGTCCGATAATCATAACGGAACCTATTGACTGCATAATTACAGACGGAAAGCCTACAACATAAATAGATTTCAATGTGGAACCATTCAATTTGAAATGTTTGAACGAAACTTTAACTTCGTTATTCTTAAAGAAAAGAATGCAAAGGCAGAAAACCATACCGCAGAATTGACCGAATACAGTAGCAATTGCCGCACCGAGAACGCCCATTTCAGGGAAAATTCCTATACCGAAAATCAGGAGCGGGTCAAAAAATAATATTTACAATTGCACCGAAAAGCTGGGATAACATCGGGAATATCATATTGCCTGTTGCCTGAAGCGTTTTTTTTCAACCATAATCTGTACAATTGAAAAGAACGAGAAGCAAAAGTACAACCGTCAGATACTGGATTCCGTAATTTACAATAGCCTCATTCTGCGTGTACATTGCCATAAACGGGCGAACCGCAAAAAAAGTCCGAGCAATAAAAATATTACATAATTAAAAATACAGGTTACAAAACCGTGAGTTGCTCCGTCGTTTGCCTGAACAAAATTTTTCTCACCTAATTTTCTTGAAACAAACGAGTTTACACCGACTGCCGTACCGGCTGCAAACGCAATCAAAAGCATTTGCAGAGGATACGCAAGCGAAGTTGCGGTCAGTCCGTCTGCGTCATAGTTGCCGATAAAAATACTGTCAACAACATTATACATTGCCTGAATTGTCATTGAAAAAATTGCAGGCAGACTCATTGTTAGAATTAGCCTTGTCATTGGCATAGTTCCCATTTTGTTTTCATGGGGCTTTACTGAATTTTCCATATTTCCCATACTGATTCCTTTCTTATTCGCATACATATAGTTAGTTGATCTTTCGTATCTTCCTGTAAATCCAAAATGCAACAAGCATTACAGCCGTACCAAGCAACACACCGAAAAAGTCAATCCACATATCGCTCACCTGTCCCGATCTTCCCTCAATCCCAAGCTGAATTGTTTCATCAACAAAACAGGTAAACAGTCCGATAGAAACGGTGTAGGGTACAAATTTTATCGGCTTGATTCGGTCAAATGAATAGGCACATGAACAGAGCAATGCTCCCAGAACGGTATATTCCGTAAAATGAGCAATCTTTCTGATTATGTGGTCCGAAAGATTCGGATCGATTCCGAAAAATTTCAAAATTACTGTGACAAAATCAAGGACGCTTTCACTCTCTTGTGCCGACTCAACTGACGGCATTGAAGAATGAATAAACGCAAATGCAATCACTGACGCGGTCAAAACAAACATAATTATTCTGAATCGCATTGAACAGGAATTCGTTTTCATCAAATCACTCCATAATATATTTTACAGATTATTCAGTCAATGTCAACTTTTGAATAATTATTTATCATAATGTACAAATAAATCAAATTTTAAGGCTTTATTATGGAAGATTTTATCTTGCTCAAATATTGAAAAAACTTTTAAATCTGTTATACTTATCAGGTATTGGCAAAATATAATTTCTAAGGAGCAAATATGTGGTATTTAATAGTATTTTTTATTTCAATGGTTCCGATAGTAGAAATCAGAGGTGCTGTGCCTGTTGCGGTTGCAAATGACTTAAATCTTTTTGGACATATGTAATCTGCATTTTAGGCAATATGCTCCCGGTTCCGATTATCTACCTCTTTGCAAGAAAGGTTCTTGTTTGGGGTTCTGATAAGAAGTTTATCGGCAGATTCTTTTCTTTCTGTCTTGAAAAAAGGCGAAAAAGGCGGCAGAAAGCTTGAGGCAAAAGCAGGCAACGGAATGTTTGTTGCACTTATGCTTTTCGTAGGCATCCCTCTTCCCGGCACAGGCGCATGGACAGGAACACTTGCGGCAAGTATTCTTGACCTCGGATTTAAGAAAAGCGTTATAGCCGTTATGTGCGGTGTTGTTATCGCAGGCATTATAATGGGTATCGGTTCGGTACTTGTTGCAAACGGAATCAACTTTATTTTTGCTCCGTAAATAATTTTGGGCAGCACATCGCTGCCCTTATTTTTTGGTGAATTTATAAAATGGAAAAGAAAAATATATATGATGCAATTATAATCGGCGGCGGTGCATCGGGACTTATGTGTGCAATCACAGCAAAGAAACATGACCGTTCAAAGAAAAATTGCAATAATCGAAAAAAATGACAGATTAGGCAAAAAGCTGATGTCAACAGGCAACGGCAGATGTAATCTGACAAATCACTGTATATCTCCCGATAAATATGTCGGTTCTTTCAAAAAGCAGAGTAAAAAAAATTTTTGAAAGATTCAGCGGTGATGAAATGGCGAATATTTTTAAAAAACTTAGGTCTTTTAAGTTTTTACGATAACGAGGGCAGATATTACCCGATAAGCAAACACGCCGCATCTGTTCTGGATGTTCTGCGCTTACAGGTTGAAACACTCGGAATAGATGTTTTCACAAACAGAATGTCAATTCTATAAAAAAAGTTTCAAACGGTTTTAAAATTTCGTCTGATGACAGCAAGAAAAAAGTACGATTTCATATGTAACAAGCTTGTGATTGCAAACGGTTCAAAAGCCGCACCTAAGCTTGGCGGAAACGCAAGTGCAATTGATTATCTTAAAAATTTCGGTCATAAGGTTGTTCCGTTCTCCCCTGCTTTATGCCCTGTTAAGGTTAAAAGCGATGTTCTGAAAATATTAAAAGGTCTGAGAGTTACGGGCAAGGCACAGTTATACGGTGAACACGGTCGATTAATCAAGGAAGAAACAGGCGAAATTCAATTTACCGAGAATTCGCTGTCGGGAATTTGCGTATTCAATCTTTCATTGTTTGCTAAACCGAACGACAAAATAGTGCTTGATTTATTGCCCGATTATTCGGAAAATGAGCTGATTAAAATAATCAGACAACATATATCATTGTTTTCTGATTTGCCGTGTGAACAGCTTTTGACAGGAATTTTCAGAAGAGAATCGGACAGGCAATTCTGAAAATCAGCCGAGTTGATTTGTCAAAGATTTGTTCCAATCTTTCAAAGGACGAAGTATCAGGAATTTGCAAAACAATAAAATCGATGTCATTTACAGTAAGCGGAAAAGAAGATTTCTCACACGCACAATGTGCTTTGGGCGGTGTTTTAGGCAAAGAAATTGACGAAAACACTATGATGAGTAAAATTGTGAAAAATCTTTTTATATGCGGTGAGGCGATTGACCTTTGCGGTGAATGCGGAGGATTTAATCTTCATTTTGCATTTGCCGGCGGAATTATTGCAGGAGAAAATTTATGATCAGAGTGAACAATATACATTTAAGCCTTGACTACGATGATAAATCGGTTCGCAAAGGCAGTTGCCCAACAGCTGAGGATTGAAGAAAAATCCATAAAAAGCTGTAAGATTTTTCGCAGATCGGTTGACGCAAGAAAAAAGGATAATATCTACTTTCTTACAACCGTTGACGCTGAACTTAATATCAACGAGGATAAAGTCTGCAAAAAGTGCGGTAACGCTCAAATTGCGAGAAAGTATGAATATAATCAGATGAAATTTGGCAATGCGCCCTCCCCATTGTTGTCGGAGCAGGTCCGGCTGGATTGTTTGCGGCACTTATTCTGGCAAGAAGCGGTGCAAACCAATTCTTATTGAAAGAGGTCGTGATGTTGATAGGCGAACTGCCGATGTGAACAGGTTCTGGACAAGCGGTTAGCTTGACATAACTTCAAATGTTCAGTTTGGTGAAGGCGGTGCGGGAACATTTTCTGACGGCAAACTGAATTCAGGTACAAAAGATATAAGACAACGCAAGGTGCTTGAAGAATTTGTAAGCCACGGCGCACCCGATGAAATTCTCTATAACGCAAAGCCGCATATCGGAACGGATATGCTAAAAGGAACAATAAAAAAATATCCGCAACGAGATTATTGAACTCGGCGGAAGGGTTATGTTTGAAACGAAGCTTGTTTCAATGGCTTTTAGTGATAACAAGCTGAAATCTATAACCGTTGAAACAGCTAACGGCGATGAAATTATAGAAACAGACAATGTTATTCTTGCAATCGGTCACAGTGCAAGAGATACTTTTGAGATGCTTTATGATTTAAAATTGCCGATTGAGACAAAGCCTTTCTCGGTAGGAGCAAGAATTGAACATCTTCGTCAAAAAGTTGATAAGGCACAATACGGCAGGTTTGCGGGCAATAAAAACTCGGCTCGGCAAATTATAAGCTGAGTACGCACCTTGATAACGGACGGGGTGTGTATACATTTTGTATGTGTCCGGGAGGCAAGGTTGTCAATGCGTCAAGCGAAAAAAACAGACTTTGCACCAACGGTATGAGTGAATTTGCACGAAATGCCGAAAATTCAAATTCAGCGTTGCTTGTAGGAATAAACCCGGATGATTATGAATCCGACCATCCGCTTGCCGGAATGTATTTGCAGAGAAAGCTTGAATCAAAAGCATTCGTTGCCGGCGGTGAAAATTATAATGCACCTATACAAAGAGTTGACGATTTTCTTAATAACAGGAAATCCACATCTCGGTGATGTAAAGCCAAGTATCGGTCCGAATTATGAGTTTTCAAATCTGAACGAGATTTTGCCTGAATATGTCAGCACTTCAATGGCTCAGGGCATTGTGAAAATGGGCAGAATGTTACACGGATTTGATGACGGTGACGCTGTTTTGACCGGCGTTGAGAGCAGAAGCTCTTCCCCAGTCAGAATCATGAGAAAGACAGATACGCTCGAAAGTGTACTTATTGAAGGACTGTATCCGTGCGGTGAAGGTGCAGGCTATGCAGGCGGAATTATCTCCGCCGCAGTTGACGGCATTAAATGTGCCGAAAAATTATAGAAAAATCGAATAAATAAACCTCCGAAATCAATCGGATTTGAAACGCCCCTAAAGGTCAGAGCAAAAATCTGACTTTTAGGGGCAATCATTTTTACAGGCGGTTTATTTAGTATTGTGATTTAAACAAATAACAGTACCGCCCCGACAGTAAAAATCAAAACAGCAAAATGTGCTTGATTGTGCGGGGCGGCTCTTAGATAAACTTGTTAAATTTTACTTGGAGTATTTACTCCACTGTCCGTTTGAGTAAATCATATTTACATCGGGGATTTTTAAGTCACCTGTCTGTGCTGAACCGTTATTGAATATAGCATATTCTGCACCATTCGGAAGTTCAAATCTGTATGTGTTATTACCTATACTTTCCATAGCCTTGCCGGGCCAGCTCATATAAGTCGAATCTGTTGAACTCCATGCATAGACATTTACTGTTGACCAGTTTTCCGTATTATTGAAATAAACATAATTCTTCGTCTGAATTGAAGTCGGTTCGGTTGTTGGCTTTGTGACATTTGTTGTAGGCTGGGTGGGTGCAACATTTTCTGTGTAAGTACCGCAGTATGAGTCTTCAACAATAAGCTTAACGATATAAGCCTGAATCATAGTTGCGTCTTTTACAGAAATAACAGAATCCTTGTCTACATCTGCCGCAATGAGAGCCTCATCGCTTAAAGTCGATATGTTAACAATGTATCTTTGAACCTCTGTTGAATCACAGACTGTAAATGTTCCGTTTAAATCAACATCACCGATAAGAATTCTGTTTGAAGGCTCTGTTACCGGCTGAGTTGTAGAAGGCTGTGTTGTAGCAGGCTGTGTTGTAGCAGGCTGTGATGTGGTAGGCTGAGTTGTAGACGGCTGTGTTGCGATTGTAGTAGGACGGACTGTCGTGGAAGGAGCTGTTGTCGGCTGAGTGGGTTTTACAGTCGAATAGTTCTGCCAAGAACCGTTGCTGTAAATTTTATTACCGTCTGCAATCCTGAGGTCATCTGTCTGACTGTCACCGTTGTTGAAAATTACATATTTTGCACCGTCAGGCACTTCAATATCAAAAATATTATTACCCTTGTCGGTCATTTTCTTGCCCGGCCACGATGTCATTTCTTTATTGTCATCACTCCAGAAATATGCATTGACCTTAGACCACTTGGTTGATGAGTTATCATAAGCAACAACCTTTACGGCATTCGGGTCTACTTTTGTATATGTATATGTTTCCGGATCGGATGTTGTCTTGCCGTCGCTTGCTTTTACTGTTACTGTGGTTACAGTATCGTAAGCAAGGTTAGTACCGATTGTAATTTTCTGACCGTTTGTGTAGTTTACAAATGCACCGTCATCAATTGAATACTGAGCATTTTTTGCATTCTTGCAATTGAGCGTAAGTGTGAGCTCATCTGTATTGTAGTTTGTTGAACCCGGAGTTACTGACGCTGAAGGTCCTTCGGGTTCGGCATCATAGACTACTGCAATACCTGATGAACCTATTGTACCTGAAATGGTGCTTGATGTAATTGTAAATGTATTGCCTGAAACAGCGTCTGTGTATGTACCCGGTTTTGCGTAACCGCCGCCGTTTTCTACCGATACCTCGCCGCTTCCGCTGCCTTTTACGATAACAGCACCGCCGTCTTTACGGGTAATTACAGAACAACCGTCTGACACTGTGTAGTAATCGGCTTTGCCGTCCATTGCATTATGGAACTTATTGATTTGGGCAACCTCACTGCTGGTGAAATGAGTTGAGCCTTTTTTCTCCCATTTTGATACTTTCTTTGTTGGTTGAAGAAGGACGGGAAAAATAAAGAGCAGTAACTTTATTACGGCTTGCCGCAACCGCATAGGCACGGTCAATAACATTCTGACTCATTTCATTTGAAAAGCCCCAGTCTTTGTTGTTTGACCATGTATCATGGCTTTCACCCCAATAAAGAAGCTTATCGTTTGAAATGCCTTTTTCACTCCAGTTTCCGCTTGAAGTAGGAGCTTTGCCCGAATTAAACGAATCACGGAGTTCTTTACCGTAGTTACTATCTGTGACAGAAATATAATCGGTATACTCTTTCATAATGTCTTCATTGCCTGTTGAACGGTCACCGGGACCACCGAGAATTTCGCCGTAGTTATAAAGACCGTACTGTGTTACCGATTTCCAGAAATCGTCGCCCTCGCTCGGAACGCCAATGTGTTTTGCAGCGTCCCAACGAAGTCCGTCAACACCTACCGACTTGAGTTCCTGAACATAGTTGCAGACTTTTTGCTGAACATATGGATTTTCGGTTGCAATGTCCGGCATACCAATCGAGCCGTGTGTTACCTGCCAACGGTTTTTCCAGTCAATACCTCCGCCGAAGGTATGCCAATACTCGGATGGCTTTAAATCGTTGTCTATGTTGTTGTGATCGCCTCTCAAATGGTTAGCAACAACATCGACAATAATCTTAATTCCGTACTTTTTCCGCCTCATCACAAAGCGACTGAAGTTCAGCCTTTGTACCGACACCATTTGTTCCGATACTGAATGAAATTGGCTGATATAACCAATACCAAGTACCTGTTCCGTTTGGCTGTGCCGGAGAAGTCTGTATACTTGTAAATCCGGCTTTTGCAATTTTAGGCAATTCAGCCTTAATATCGTTATAAGTCCAGTCAAAACAATGTAAAATTACACCGTCCTGAATATTATCTTTGAGTTTGTACTTATTAGCCGATACGGTTGGTGAGCTTTCTGCCGCCTGAACACCGAGTGAACCGGATACAAAGGCAGATAGGCTTGCCGACAGGATGCTCACGCTCAATATTGCGCTGAGTATTTTTGATTTTGTTTTCAAATTTTTACACACCTTTCAAATTAATTTCAAAACTCTACTATGTGTCGAATCAGTCGACTGAAACAAATCAAATTAAATCAATTTCAATAGATTTCAGCATAAAGCAAAGTATAATAAAGAGCAACATAAATGCAATGCATTTTTTAAATCAATTGCAAATGTGCATAACATTTGTACAAATTGCTAAAATTCGACAATAATATTAAAGCACCCATAAAAGGTGCCCTAATATGCGACTGTGTCTGTAAGCCGGGTTTTGTCGTGAACAGCCATCTATCTTGGCAGACCGTTACCGAATCTGCTCGATGCCACCTCCTAAGGACACGCCGAGCAAGCGTATAATGTCCTACCACGGTGTTGCTTCAAATAGGGTTTACACGGCAGAGCAGTCTCCTGCCCTCCGGTGAGCTCTTACCTCACCTTTCCATCCTTACCATATAATGGCGGTAATTTTCTGTTGCACTATCCCTGGAGTCGCCTCCGGCGGCCGTTAGCCGTTATTATTGCTCTGTGAAGCCCGGACTTTCCTCGCACAGTACCTTTCGGCAGCTGCTCGCAGCTGTTCAACACACTCGCACATTTATTTTATACCTTTTTTGTACAAAAGTCAAATGAATTTTGTGATTTTTACTTGATATAACGGCTTTTTAGGGGTATAATGAGAGGGAAATTATTATAAGGAGTTACCGATATGGATATCAGAAAAGAATCACTCAAAAAACACTATGAGTGGAACGGTAAGATTGAAGTTGTTTCAAGAGTTCCGATTAACTCGGCTGAAGACCTCTCTCTTGCCTATACTCCGGGTGTTGCAGAACCGTGTCTTGAAATTCAGAAGGACTATGACAAGTCTTTTGAACTCACAAGAAGAAACAACCTTGTTGCCGTTGTAACCGACGGTACAGCTGTTCTCGGTCTTGGTGACATAGGTCCTGAGGCAGGTATGCCTGTTATGGAGGGCAAATGTGCGCTTTTTAAGGAATTCGGCGATGTTGACGCATTTCCTATTTGCGTAAGAAGTAAGGATGTTGACGAAATTGTAAACGCAATTTACCTTATCAGCGGTTCATTCGGCGGAATCAATCTTGAGGATATTGCCGCTCCGAGATGCTTTGAAATTGAAAAGAAGCTCAAAGAGAAGTGTGATATTCCGATTTTCCACGATGACCAGCACGGTACTGCCGTTATTGTTGCCGCAGGTCTTATCAACTCACTCAAGCTTGTTCACAAGAAACTTGACGAAATCAAGGTTGTTATGAACGGTGCAGGTGCGGCAGGTATTGCAATTGCAAAGCACCTTCTTAATATGGGTGTAAAGGACATTACACTTTGCGACAGTAAGGGTATTATCTGCAAGGGTGATCCGAGACTTAACGCTGTTAAACAGGAAATGGCTGAAATTACTAACCTTTCTCACCTTGAGGGTTCGCTTGCAGATGCAATGAAAGGTGCTGATGTATTCCTCGGAATTTCTGCCGCAGGTTGCGTAAGCGAAGAAATGGTTAAGTCAATGGCTAAGGATCCTATCCTTTTGCTATGGCTAATCCGACTCCCGAGATTATGCCTGACATTGCTAAAAAGGCAGGTGCGGCTGTTGTAGGTACAGGCAGAAGTGACTTTCCTAACCAAATTAACAATGTACTTGCTTTTCCGGGTATTTTCAGAGGTGCTCTCGACTGCCGTGCAAGCGATATTAACGAAGAAATGAAAGTTGCCGCATCTTTTGCAATTGCTTCACTCGTGAGCGATGAAGAGCTTAATGCAGATTATATTCTTCCCGAGGCATTTGACAAGAGAATCGGCAAAACTGTTGCTGAGGCTGTTAAGAAGGCCGCTGTTGAGACAGGCGTTGCAAGAATCTGATAAGGATTTGCAAATGAATATTTTAAGAGAAAGAAAAAGAGGAAAACAATGAAAAAGACAGTTACTTTATTGGTACTGATTTCAATGCTGTTCTCTACTGTTTTTCTGTTCACCGGATGCGGTGATTCATCGGTTAAGGAAATTAAGACTGCCGATGATATCAAAGGAGCGTCCGTAGGTGTTCAGACAGGTACAACCGGCGATACTTTTGTATCTGACTATGAGGCTGACGGCACCAAGGTTATGCGTTACAGCAAGGGTGCCGACGCTATCGTAGCTCTTACACAGAATAAAATCGACTGTGTTGTAATTGACAGTGAACCGGCAAAGGAATTTGTAAAAGCAAATGCAGGACTAAAAATTCTTGATGAACCTTTTGCGGAAGAGCAGTATGCAATCTGCATTTCAAAGGAAAATCATGAACTCACCGAAAAAATCGACAAAGCTCTTGCAGAGCTTAAAGACGAGGGCGTTCTGGACAAAATCAAAAGCTATTACATAGAGGGTAATACCGATACCGTACCCTATCAATCACCTAAGGATATCAAGTATGACGGTGAACTTCATATGGCTACGAACGCTGCTTTTCCACCGTATGAATATGTTGAAGGCGGTAAAATTGTCGGTCTTGATCCGATGATGGCTACAGCAATCTGTGACAAGCTCGGTAAAAAACTTGTTATTGATGATATGGAATTTGATTCTGTTATCACTGCTGTTCAGACCGGCAAAGACGATTTCGGTATGGCGGGTATGACTGACACACCGGAAAGAAGAAAAAATATCGACTTTTCAACTTCATATGCAAACACAACTCAGGTTATTATCGTAAACGACAGTGCGTCGGGCAGTTTGTTCGGCAATCTCGGCGAAAGCTTTAAAAACACATTCATCACAGATAACAGATGGCAGCAGCTTTTAAGCGGTTTGCTTGTAACCCTTGAAATCACATTGTTTGCAGGTATTATCGGTGTTATTATCGGTTTTGTCATTGCTCTTGTAAGAGCTACTCACGATATTCAGCTTGACAAGAGAAAATGCAGGAGCTTCGGTGATTGTGTTCTGAAATTCTTTAATGCGATTTGCAACATCTACATTACTGTTATCAGAGGCACACCTGTTGTAGTTCAGTTGATGATTATGTATTACATTATTCTTGCATCTGTAAGAAACGGTATCTTTGCCGCAATCATTGCATTTGGCATGAACTCTGCCGCTTATGTTGCAGAAATTGTTCGTTCGGGCATTATGGCTGTTGACATCGGTCAGACTGAGGCAAGCCGTTCACTCGGTTTTAACAACAGACAGACAATGACAATGGTCGTTCTTCCGCAGGCAATTAAAAATGTTCTTCCTGCACTCGGCAATGAAATTATTACACTTCTCAAAGAAACTTCGGTTGCAGGTTATGTTGCACTTGCAGATATCACATATATTGGTAATATGATTCGTTCAAGAACTTACGAGGCATTCTTCCCGCTTATCACGGTTGCATTGATTTACCTTGTAATTGTACTTGTGCTTTCGTACATTCTCAGAAGATTTGAAAGGAGATTGAAAAAGAGTGAAAGATAACGCATTAATCTCCGTAAGAGGACTTGAAAAATCATTCGGTAAGGATATTCAGGTTCTTAAAGGTATTGATATTGACATTTTTAAAGGCGATGTAGTTGTTGTTCTCGGTCCGTCAGGCTCTGGTAAATCAACTTTTCTCCGTTGCCTTAACAGACTTGAAGAACCGACAGGCGGTCACATTTTCTTTGAGGGTACCGATATTACGGATCCAAAGGTTAATATAAATGTTCACCGTCAGAAGATGGGAATGGTGTTCCAGCATTTCAACCTGTTCCCCCACAAGACTGTTATTGACAACCTTACAATGGCTCCTGTCAAGCTCCTTGGCAAGCAAAGATGAGGCTAAAAAAAAAAGACGCTATGGATCTTTTGGAGCGTGTAGGACTTGCCGAAAAGGCAAACACATATCCAAATCAGCTTTCAGGCGGTCAGAAACAGCGTATTGCAATTGTAAGAGCGCTTGCGATGAATCCCGATGTTCTCCTTTTTTGACGAGCCGACATCTGCACTTGACCCCGAAATGGTCGGCGAAGTTCTTGATGTTATGAAAGAGCTTGCCAAGGCAGGTATGACAATGGTTGTTGTTACTCACGAAATCGGCTTTGCAAAGGAAGTTGCAACCGATGTTGTATTTATTGACGACGGTGTTATCAAAGAAAAGAACAATCCGCAGGAGTTCTTCAATAATCCGCAGGACGACCGTTTAAAGGAATTTTTATCAAAGGTTCTTTAATTTTAAACAAAAATCAGAGGATTTCAGTTTTCGCTGAAATCCTCTTTTTAATTACTTATTTATTTGATTACCGTAAATATATTCTTTGGCTTTTGATATGAGTATTGATTTTTTGTTTGGAACATTTGCATCTACTACAAGCATTAGCAGATAATCGAGAATATTTCCGACATCTCTTCCCTCTTTTTACGCCAAGGTTTAAAACATCTTTACCGTTGATATCAAGCTGACTCAGCTTAAAACATTCGTTATCTTTGATTATTTCATTAAGATGTGTTTTAGCCGTTTTAAGATATCTGAGCTTTTCTTCTCGCTGATATTCAGACTGTGCAGATATATCGGCGTGTTCGACCTCTAACAACTGCTTTGTAAGGTCTGTACCGAGTACATTCATAACCTTTTTCATAAGCTTTTTACTGCCGTTAAAACGGACATCATGATATTCAATAAGCAGAAGAGTTTTGTTAATAAAATCAGATGGTAATCTTAGTCTGTGCAGAATTCTGTCTGCAATTTTTTTTACTTTCAAGCTGATGTCCCTGAAAATGCGATTGACCGCTGTTGTCAGTAGTTTTAACAAAAGGCTTGCCGATGTCATGCAGAAGCATTGTCATACGAAGTATGGGATTCGGTTCAATTGTGCCGAGTGCAGTCAGGGTATGTTGCCACAAATCATACGAATGATGAATGTTGTTCTGATTGAAATTGAACATAACGGTAATTTCAGGGATAATAACAGCAATTGTTTCTCGGTAAGCGTCAAGAATTTTTACGGCATCCTTACCGCAGATGAGCTTTAAAAATTCCGAAGTCACACGCTCTGTTGCAATGTTTTTTAGCAAGTCTGCATTTTTAAATATAGACTTTGATGTGTTCTCTTCAATTGAAAATCCGTAAACAGAGGCAAAGCGTAATGCCCGCAAGATTCGCAGAGCATCCTCGTTAAAGCGTGTATCGGGATTTCCGACACAACGGATAATTTTATCTTTAAGGTCATTTTTACCGCCGTATGGATCGACAAGACCGTATTCAGCGTTATATGCCATTGCATTTACCGTAAAGTCACGGCGTTGCAAATCTTCGTTTATGTTTCGTGTAAAGCTTACGCTGTCCGGATGACGGTTATCGGAATAATCACCGTCAATACGGTAGGTTGTGATTTCATAGACTTCACCGCCGCATACAACGGAAATTGTGCCGTGTTTGATACCTGTATCAAAAGTATGATAAGCCTCAAAGCATTTTTTTTGTCTGCTCGGGCAAAGCGTTTGTACAAATATCTGTATCATGCGGAGTCAAACCGAGAAGATAATCACGAACACAACCGCCCACTATAAAAGCCTCATAGCCTTGATTATTCAGTTGTCTGATTAATTTTTCAGCGTTTTTGTTTATTTGCATTTCTTTTTGCAGTCAGTTTAAGATGACTTTCCTTTTTGAATTTTTCTATATAGTGCTGTGCTATATTGTAGAATATATTAAATACAACAAATGTGCCTACAGCAAAGATTACAAGCAATACGATGTTTTCAAATGTAAGCGGTGCAAGTGAGAACAATCCGCCGAAGAAGATTGAACCGATTATTATTCCTGCGGAACATCCGATGACCATAACGGCTCTGAGCGGATTGAACGGGATTGATAATCTGATTACAAGCAACATACATGAAAATGCAGTAAGATATACGCAGAGAGTTGAAAACTGTGCCTGCGGCATATCTGTCATATACTTTAAAATTGCGAGTAATATTGTATCTGCCGAAATACAAAAAGCTGTTGGGAGTGATCTTGCTATTATATTTACGGTGAAATTACCTTTTACTATATCTTTATTCGGTTGAAGTGTGAGAACAAATGATGGCAGTCCAACCGTTAATGCACCGACAAGCGTAAGCTGTATCGGTTCAAAGGGATATCCTGTGCGGAAGAATATGAAGAAAATTGAGAGTATAACCGAATAAATCGTCTTAACAAGATAGAGTGCAGAGCTTCGTTCTAGGTTATTGATTGTTCGTCTGCCCTCTGCCACAACGCTCGGCATTGCGCCAAAGTCATTATTGACAAGTACAAGCTGTGACACATTTCGTGCGGCATCACTGCCCGACGCCATAGCTACGGAGCAATCCGCCTCTTTGAGTGCGAGAACATCATTTACGCCGCCACCTGTCATAGCAACCGAATGTCCGTGCTTTTTAAGGGCAACCACAAGCTTTTTTTTCTTTTGAGCCGGAGTTACTCTGCCAAACACATTACAACGCTCTGCCGCATCTTCAAGCTCTTTATCTGTTGTCACAGTTGACATATCGATTGCATTTTCTGCACCCTCGATCCCTGTGTCAAGTGCAATATTTTTAACAGTTTTAACGCTGTCGCCTGAAATGACCTTTAAGGTGACACCCTGTTCCCTAAAAATATTTTACCGTTTCATTTACATTATCACGAAGTTTATCCTTGATAAGAATGAGTGCAAGCGGTTTTAAATCATCAGGCAATGAGTCTTTGTCCGGTTCACTATCGCTTTCGGCAAGAACAAGGATTCTGACGGTTTGATTTATCTTTTCAATCTCAGAATACACTTCGGAATACTTTTCTCTGCTTTTAAAATACATTCAGTCGCACCGACTATGTAGGTCTTACCGTTTTCAAATGTACCGCCCGACCATTTTGTTTCGGACGAAAAATCGCAGAATTTACTGCACTCATACGGTGAAACGGAATCTGAATAGTCACGCAGTGCATACAAAGTTGCATTTAGTTCATCGGACGCTTTTACAATTGAAGAAAGTGCTTTCTTAATTTTATTGTCATCAGCCCCAAACGGAATGACACCTGTTACCGTCATTTCGTCTGTTGTAAGCGTTCCCGTTTTATCAAGACAAAGCACATCGACTCTTGCAAGTGTTTCAATGCAATACATCTCTTGTACAAGAACCTTTTTGGATGAAAGCCTGATAATTGATACTGCAAGAACAGAACTTGTAAGAAGAATCATTCCCTTTGGAATCATACCGACAAGCGCCGCAACAGTGCTGATTACAGCAGACTGCAATGTTGCATCGGGCAGGGTGAATTGTCGAATAAAAAATGCAATGCCAATCGGAAAAAGTACAAATGTACAGATTTTGATAATGAAATTGAATGACTCCATAATCTGAGAATTTACTTTTTTAATATATTTGGCTTCGTTATTTATCTTAGCGGCATAGCAATCGGCTCCGACCTTTACAGCCTGAGCATAGCATTTTCCTGCCGCAATAAAACTGCCTGAAAGAAGTTCATCTCCGACATTTTTTCAATGAGATTTGATTCGCCTGTAAGCAAACTTTCGTTGACTCTGCAGTTGCCGTCGCATACAATGCAGTCGGCAGGAATCTGGCTTCCTCTTGAAAGCACAAGAATATCGTCAAGAACAATCTCATCTTTACTTATTTCTGCAATTTTACCGTTTCTGAGAACATTGATTTTTTTTCTCAGACAAAATAGTCAGCTTGTCAACGCTTATTTTGGAACGAATTTCCTGAACTATACCTATAATTATATTTGCGATAACAACACCGATAAAAAGCATATTCTTGTGTGAACCCACAAAAATCAATGCCGCAAGCAAAATTACATTTATAAGATTGAAAAGCGTAAAAATGTTATCACAAAATATTCTTTTGATTGATTTGGTTTTAATATTAGTTGAAATATTTACCTTTCCTTCATCTATACGCTTTTGAACTTCGGAATCGGTAAGACCGACAAGGTTAGAATTTATGTTTTCCATATATACCTCATAATAAGAAAATGATATAATTTCAGAAAATAATTTACAATGCACGGCTGTTTATCGCCTTTTCGGAAAATCCTCTGCCAGTAACATTTTTAATATTTTCATCAACGCACTAATCTATATTATAAATGCAAATCATAATAAAGGCAACGGAAAGAAGGTGAATTTTTTGCGAAAATTTAAAGAAATTATATCAGTTGCCCTGATTTTCACATTATTATTTACTGTTTCGACTTTTTCACCTTATGCCGCTGATGATAAAAATGAGGTTTACATTGGCGGTGAGGCTTTCGGAGTTAAATTTTATGCTAACGGAGCAATGATAATCAAGCTTGAAAGCTACTATGACGGTGAAAAATATGTTTGCCCCGCAAAAGACGGCGGACTTAAAGTAAACGATATTATAAAGAAAGTAAATAATACAAAAATCAGCACAAATGAAGAATTAAAGTCTGAAATTGAAAAATCAAACGGCAATGAAATTACTGTTGAAATTGATAGAAACGGCAAAACCGAAAAGAAAACCGTTTTGCCGATTAAAAATACCGTGGGAGTATATCTCCTCGGTGCGTGGGTTCGTGACAGCTGTGCAGGCATCGGAACTATGACCTATTATGATGACAGCAATAATTATTTTGCCGCACTCGGTCATGGAATATGCGACTGTGACACGGCTGGTTTGTTACCGTTAAAATCAGGAGAAGCGGTTCGGGCTGAAATCAGCGGAATTGAAAAAAGCGTCTGCGGTAAAGCCGGCAGTTTCTGCGGATATTTTACCGATGTAAAGTTTGGTAATTTGAGCGTAAACTCCCTTTAGGAATTTGGAGATTTAACGAGTGAAAATTATAAAAAAGAAACAAGAAATATCTGATTGCAAATGATGATGAGGTAAAAACAGGAAAGGCTGTTATGGTAACAACGCCTGTCGGAGATACGCCGCAGGAATATGATATTGAAATCAAAAGAATATGCAACCGTGATATGACATCAAATGAAAATTTTGTCATAAAAATAACCGACAGCAGATTGCTCGAAAATTGCGGCGGTATTGTACAGGGTATGAGCGGCAGTCCGATAGTTCAAAACGGTAAAATTATTGGCGCTGTTACCCATGTTTTCTGAACAATCCCAAAGAAGGTTACGGTGTGTTTGCACAATATATGGCAAATCGCTACAATAATCAACACTAAATATATGATGGTTTGTTTATTTTTGATTTAGTAAAGCAAAATATAAAACTTTTTTCTCGATTTTTCAAAAAGTTTTATGGAAGGTATTGCCAACTTTACCATTTTGTGGTAATATTAGTACAACAAAAATTACTGGGGAAATCACAATGAACAACAAAATAAAACTAATCGTAACCGATGACGCTTCCGAATTTACGCAGGAAAATCTTAATATCTTACAGAGTAAGAATATTTCCGTTATTTTCTGCGCAAAAGACGGAGAAGAATTGTGCGATAAAATTAAAAGAGAAAGCCCTGATGTTGTACTGATGGATTCATTTATGACAAGGCTTGACGCAATCGGTGTTATGAGAAGCATTACACGAGAAAGCACGAAAGTGCCTGTGTTTATGGTGTATTCGTCATTCCACAGCACTGTTCTTGAGCGTGAAATTATGAATTCGGGCGCATCGTATTTTGTGTTGAAGCCGTATAACATTTCCGAATTAAGCACCATTATCAGCGATTTGTCGGATTTGAGCAAGAAAAACAATTTTGGCAAAGGCAGAGTTATTGACGCTTTCGGAATTGAAATGAAAGTGACCGATATTCTCCATGAAATAGGAGTTCCGGCTCACATCAAAGGCTATCACTATCTGCGTGATTCAATCATTATGTCTGTTGAGCATCCTGAAATTATCAATGCCGTGACAAAACAGCTCTATCCGTCGGTTGCCAAAAAAGTACGAAACAACTTCTTCACGGGTTGAAAGAGCTATAAGACACGCAATTGAGG
>VOFD01002390.1_pt1 | contig 31056 bp, 39 predicted proteins | sample 5384101 | NCBI WGS metagenome assembly VOFD01 (sample SAMN12384723, study PRJNA508395) | human gut metagenome | isolation source: healthy gut C | host: Homo sapiens
TTATGATCCATACAATGCAAAAAGAATTTGTCGCGCGATGGGAAACGGAAAACGGACCATTCGGTATCGAAAAAGTTCAACAGGGTGTACGAACCGAATCTGTTCCGCTTGGCGAGCTGAAAAAACTTTCGGAAGAGCGTATGTTGTTGTTTGACGAAGGTATTATGTCCTTCGCAATGGGTAACTGTATCGTCATGGAGGATACGAATGGAAACAGGAAACTACTCAAGAAGAGATACGAAGCGAAAATCGACCCGGTTGCGGCTACGATGGATGCGTTTATTGCGTTCAAGATTAACAGAGAAGCATTTGAATGATCAAAAGTAATAGTCAGAATTGCATTATTTTCCCATATATGATAGTATTAAGTAAATACATTTTATGGAGGAACGAGTTATGAAAGAGACTTGTGAAAAAAATTGCAGGAACCACGTTGGTGCTGACTATGGGGGTATCTGGAACACTCTCGCTGCAGACATCGATTTGACGGGGATGTCCTTGGATGAGCTTGTGGAATTACAAAATAATATTGTTGCGGAAATCGACTCTCGCACAAATGTTGGAAAAGACGTGATTCCATGTGGGGTGTATGTCGTCGGAACAGATATTAAGGAAGGCTCGTTTAAACTTTCCACGGATGAAGACAACTATACAGATGTTTTGGTGTTTGAGGACGAAGATACCTATAAGACATACGCCGCAGATCACAAGGCGGTTAATCCGCTATTTTCTGCATTTGTTGGTTTAAGCGGCTCGACGACGGTGAATTTGAAAACTGGCGAAGTCCTTTATATCTATTCCGGCGAGATGATTATCGAAGAATCAAACGCGTCGTGGATGCCGGATGGAAATTAGAACGTCGCGGAGGAGGTTGAGTTATGTCTAAGATGGTTTATTGCAGAACTTGTGGCGCACATATCGCTAAAAGTGCGAAACGTTGTCCTCAGTGTGGGGGCAAAAGCAAAAGAAGGGACATGGGTTTCTGAAATTCCTATTGCTGGTTATTATTGTTTTGGCTGTATTTCTTTTCTTGATGAGTAGTGGTATACTCGATTCAAATGGCAAAAGACGCCGGACGATGTTTCGACTGCACTTACAGAGAAAAAAGAATCTGAGACCGAGAAAAATAGCGAGAAGGAAACTACAGTGACTGAGGAATCCGGGGAAGATGCCGAGGCTGAAGAAACATCGGTGTCGAGCACAGAACCCGCAGACGTCGATTCTGGAAATGACACGAATGCTGATGGCGTCAATGCGGATTTAAAAGAGTTTCTCGACAGTTATGAGGATTTCATGACAGAATACTGCGACTTCATGAGTACCTACGATGACAATAACCCGCTGGCGATTGTCGAATATGGAAAACTTGTGGCGGAGTACGCTGATTTCGTAGAGAAATGTGACGCGTACGAAGAGGAAGAAATGTCTGACGAAGATTTGAAGTATTATTTGGAGGTAACGAATCGAGTTAATTTGAAACTTATCGACCTAAACGCATCTTTGGATGAGTAAAAAAAACAGATAAGGCTCTCGTTTGACAACGGGGGTCTTATTTTTATGCCTAAAATTTCATAGAAAACCCGAACAGACGCTGACCAGATTGGTTGGCGTTTTTTGCGCTCGAAAACAGAAAAGGAGGCTGAATTTCAAAATGGGATTGTTTAACCGACTCCGGCGTGGCTGGAACGCCTTTATGAACAAGGACCCGACATGGTGGAGTCGTGAGCAGGGAGCTGCCTATTCGCGTCGACCAGACAGGGTTCATCTGACTGGCGGAAACGAACGGTCGATTGCCACATCTATATATAGCCGTATAGCTCTGGATGTGTCATTGATAGACGTCTGTCACTGTCTTTTAGACGAAAATAACCGGTTTCGTAAGACAGTTGATAGCGGTCTGAACGATTGTCTGACGCTTGCTGCAAATAAAGACCAGACCGCAAGGGCGTTCATACAGGATTGCGTGATGTCCATGCTGGATGAGGGGGTTGTAGCGATTGTTCCTATCGATACAGATGCTGACCCGAACACGTCTGATTCTTTTGGAATCTTTTCGATGAGAACCGGAAAAATCCTGGACTGGTATCCGGATTCCGTGAAAATCCGCGTCTACAACGACCGTACTGGAGAAAAAGAAGACATCGTGATGCTGAAACGGGCGGTATGTATCGTCGAAAATCCGCTTTTACGCCGTGATTAACGAGCCGAATTCGAATATGCAGCGGCTGATAAAGAAAACCCGTTTACTGGATGTGACAGACGAAAGAACGGCATCCGGAAAAATGGATTTGATTATTCAGATGCCGTATTCGACAAGAGCACCGATAAAGCAGGCGCAGGCGGGAAAACGAAGAACCGAAATAGAAAACCAGTTGACAAATTCGCAGTACGGGGTCGCGTATATCGACAGTTCTGAAAAAGTTATACAGCTTAACCGTTCGGTTGAGAATAATCTGCTCAAGCATATCGAGTATCTGACAGATATGGTGTTCAGCCAGATTGGTATGACCCAGAGCATACTGAACGGAAGCGCTGATGAGCAGACCATGCTCAATTATAATAACCGGATTATCGAGCCGATTGTTTCGGCAATTACCGGGGAGATGCGCCGCAAATTTCTCAGCGAAGATGCGCGCAAAGAAAGACAGACAGTTATGTTTTTCCGGGACCCGTTCAGACTGGTGCCAGTAAACCAGATTGCGGAAATTGCAGATAAGTTTACCAGAAATGAAATCATGACAAGCAATGAAATCAGACAGGTTATTGGAATGAAGCCGTCGACCGACCCGAAGGCAGACTTGCTTCAGAACAGTAATATCGCACAGCCTGCCAGAGGAAAAGCAGATGCTGTTGCGGAAAAACAGGACGAAAAGGAGGACAAAAATCAAAATGGCAAAAAATCGATTGCGACTGTAGCGGATGGGCTACAAAAGCCAATCTCAAGTGCGGTGACGGACAGACCATCATGCCGGGCGCGTTTAAAGATTGCGATGGAATGACTGTACCGGTGTGCTGGGGGCATATTCACGACGATCCGATGCGCGTTCTTGGGCGTGCATTATTAGAGCATAAAGACGACGGTACTTTTATGCCTATATCGACTTTAACAACACTGAGCAGGGGCGGAATGCAAAAAGAACTTGTTCAGCACGGCGATGTATGCTCATTGTCTATCTGCGCAAACAATCTTGTGCGGAAAGGCTCAAGTATCGCAGACGGGGTTATCAGAGAGGTGAGTCTTGTGCTTTCCGGAATGAATCCCGGAGCTTATATCGACACAGTTCTGGCTCATGAGGAAGGCTCCGAAGAGGAAGCCATTATCTACACCGGCGAAGAACTGGAATTGTATCATGCCGATTCGATTGATGAAGAAAGAACCGATGATGAAAAAGACCGATGAGGGGGAAACCGTAAAAGAAGTATTAGGAACACTTACCGAGAAACAGATGAAAGCGGTAGCGGTGTTTGTCGGAACAGCAATCGAAGAGGCGGCTGGAAAAGATGAGGGCGACGATTCCGGCAAAGAGGGAAAAGAGATTAATCATTCAGAAGGAGGAGAAAATCATATGAAATTTAATGTATTCGAGAAGGATAAGGATGGCGGCGAGGCTGTTCTCACCCATTCCGCCGAAATGGAAATTATCGGAATGGCAAAAAGACAACACTGTGGGAAGCCTGCAGAAAGCTATGAAACTCTACTATGAAGATAACAAGGATACGCTGAAGCATGGCTTCGAGGACTACGGACAGTTATTCCCGGAGTACGAGCTCCTCGACAAAGGCGAACCGGAACTGCTGGAGCGTGACCAGAGCTGGGTTGCGGCTGCGATGAGAAAAATCAGAAAAAGTCCCATCAGCAGAATCCGTACCAGACAGGCTGACGCGCGTATCGCAGAACTGCGTGCGAAAGGTTATCAGAAAAAGGGTGACGAGAAGACCATCACCGGACAGATTAAGCTTTTGAGCAGAACGACGGACCCGCAGACGGTGTATATCAAGGATACGATGCATCGTGACGATATTGTCGATATTACCGATTTCGATGTGGTTGCATACCAGTGGAGATATATGAGACATGTTCTCGACGAAGAGCTTGTCCAGGCAGCGCTGATTGGCGATGGTCGTGATGACGGGGATGCGGACAAGATTCATGAGGACCACATCCGTTCGATTTGGAACGATGCCGAACTGTATACGATGCATGTGGATGTTGACCTGGAAGCGGCTAAAACAAAACTCCAGGGAACAAACACTGGAGCAAACTTCGGCGAAAACTATATTATGACAGAAGCAATTATCGAAGCCGCGTTATATGCCCGCGAAGATTTCAAAGGAACCGGAACCCCAGATTTGTACTGCACACCTCATATGGTAAATCAGATGCTTCTCGCACGCGATTTGAATGGGCGTCGGATTTACAATTCCAGAACGGACCTTGCTGCCGCGCTGAATGTCAATGAAATCCATACAGTTGAGCAGTTTGTGGGCAAGACCCGTACAGATGCGAATGGAAATACGAAGAAGCTGCTTGGTCTGTTTGTGAACCTTGCTGACTACACCTTTGGTTCGACCCGCGGCGGCGAAGTTACCAGATTTGAGGACTTTGATATGGATTTCAACCAGTATAAATATATGCTGGAAACGAGATTATCGGGGGGTCTTACCCGTGTTCAGTCAGCTATCGCACTGGAGGAGCCGGTGACAACTGCGGGCTAAAAAACGGCGGTTAATCGAATGGGAGAAAAATCAAAATGGCGAAGTGGTGCGGAAAAATTGGGTTTGCAGAAAACGTGGAGAATGAGCCGGGAGTATGGATACTTCAGATTACAGAGCGTACATATTACGGAGAGCTGGTTAGCAATCGGTGGAAACGTCAGAATTCCGGAAACGTGAACGATGATATCCGTATTCTGAACGACATCAGTATTGTAGCGGACCCATATGCCACCGAGCATTATTCACAAATAGTATACGCGGAATTGGACGGCGTAAAGTGGAGAGTAACGGATTGCGACGTTCAGTATCCAAGACTGATTCTGACGACGGAGGTGTCTGGAATGGCGAGTCGCCTGGAGCTGCAGAGTAAACTGGAGGAATTACTTGGCGTCAAACATGTTTATTACCAGCCGCCGGAAGGTCTGAAAATGGGTATCCGGCAATCCGGTATTCGAAGAATCGAATCAGTACGCAGAAAGCCAATAATTCCGCGTATATAAAGCATATCAGATACGAAATCATCGTGATTGACAGGAGACCGGACCATCCGGTTATTGAGAAGCTTCTGGAGCTTCCGTATTGTAGCTATGACCGGCATTACGTATCGGACAACCTTAATCACGATGTATTGACACTATATTATTGAGGAGGATAAGCATATGGCAAAACTTGTTTGGGATAAAGTCGGCGAACGCTTGTATGAAACAGGTGTGTCAAAAGGAGTTGTATATGAGCAGGCTGCGGACGGCTCGTACAGTAAAGGGAAGCGTGGAACGGACTGACGGCGGTGAACGAATCGCCCTCCGGTGGGGAACCGACGCCTCTTTACGCGAATAATCACAAATATCTGGAACTGATGTCTGATGAAGATTTCGGATTTACGGTGGAAGCGTATACATATCCGGATGCATTTGCGAAATGTAATGGTGAATCAGATTTGGCTCCGGGAGTTTCTGTCACGCAGCAGGAACGCAAAACGTTTGGTTTTACATACCAGTCTATCATTGGTAATGATACGACCGGACGGTCTCATGGATATAAAATCCATCTGGTATATGGCTGCAAAGCAAAACCGTCAGAGAGAAACCATAATACTGTCAACAACGACCCGGAAGCAGAGACGATGTCCTGGGAATGCAGTACAACTCCGATTGATGTGCCAGGTATGACGAACCCCTGCGCTCATATTGTAGTTGATTCGACGAAGGTAGAACCAGCGCAGCTTGCAGCGCTTGAGGCGAAGTTGTATGGAAGCGAGACAGGAGAGCCGACGTTACCTCTTCCGGAAGAACTGGCTACAATCTTTAACGGGAACGGCTGATAACTGAACAAAACGATATTAAACACTAACATAAGCCCCTGTCATCTCGCAGGGGCTTTTTCTTTTGTCGAATGGGGGGACATTATGTTAAAGAAAACACTTACGTATAAGGATTACAACAATGTGGAGAGAACCGAGACACATTTTTTTAATTTATCGAGGCAGAACTTACCGAAATGGAGATGGGGACCGAGGGCGGTTACGCCGAGATGCTTCAGAATATCATTGATGCGAAAGACCAGGTTGCGCTTATCCGCACTTTCAAGAAAATTATTCTGAAGGCGTACGGCGTAAAGAGTCCGGATGGCAGAGAGTTTATCAAATCAAAGAAAATTTCTAAAAAGTTTTCGCAGACGGAAGCATTCAACATGCTTTATATGGAACTCGTAACCGATACGGATGCTGCCATCCAGTTTGTCAATGGCATTATGCCGGCGAAACTGATAGAGAAGGTAAAAGCGAAACAGGAAGAGGCAGAAAAAAAAAAACCACGGAATCCCCGGTGCTTCCCGGAGAAACAGAAGCGTAGCGGGTGTGACGGGAAGATGCTGACGATTACGTTACCGGCGGTGGAACCTGGCGAAATGTGGGATGAAGAAAAAGCAACTGGGAGTTTGTCTATATGGTGAAAACTTTTAAGGAGCAGACACTGCAACTGGAGCACTCACTGGTCTCGCTGCAGAACCTTATTAAACTGTGTGCGGACATCTGCAGACGCAATGATATCAAAGGAACTGAAATGGCGTGCGGATAAGTCTCTGATTGGGCAGGTGGATAAGCAGAATATGACAGTGCATCGCTGGTTCGCAAACAAAGCTTGCCCTGGGGATTACATATATAATCGGCTTGGAAAGATTGCGGAAGAAGTAAATGAAATACTTGGCGTTGAAAAAGTAAACGGAACGCAGGCGACTGAATTTTTAAATTTGTCTGAGCAGAAGGCCGTCGATAAAATCATGCCGTTATGTGTAGCCGATATGAAGCGTACCGGGATTCTTGCTTCCGTAACCGGGGCGCAGTTTATTCTGGGTCTGGTTATGGAAAAACAGAACTCGCCCAGAATGCGAACAACTGTTTTTGGAATGAAGGCTTACCTGTCGGGCAATACATGGGCAGGGAGCACCTGGGATGGAACAGTATCTATACTAAACCGACCCAGGAGCAGGATACACATGGAGTGTCGTCCACGGTTGTTGCCGCTTTCCGGAAATATGCGTGTGTGGAAGATTCTATCGCCGACCACAGCGCCTATCTGCTTGGGGCGATGAATGGCTCTAAGAAACGGTATGTTGGTCTGGCAGAATGCACGGACTGGGAAGAGGCGGCCCAAATTATTAAAAACGGCGGATACGCGACCGATGTCGAATATGTAGAAAAACTTCGTTCGATTATTGACCGTTTTAATCTTACGGAATACGACGCGGGCAAAGAGACGGTGCCTGAGAAGAAGTGGTACCGGGTCCGTAAAACATGGGTGAATGTAGCGTCGCAGCTTGGGGCTTTCGAGAGCGTCGATAATGCGAAGAAGTGCGCAGACGAGCATCCCGGATATACCGTTTACGACGATGATGGAAAAATCGTCTATACAGTAAAAATCCGGATAAAAATTCCCCTATGAAGTAAAAATCAACATCGATAATCTGAATATTCGCACTGGTCCTGGCACGAATTACGCAAAAACTGGAAGCATGACCGGGCGTGGCGTCTTTACCATTGTTGAGGAATCATCTGGCGAAGGTTCTGCTTCTGGCTGGGGGAGACTGCTGTCCGGCGCCGGCTGGATCAGTCTGGATTACGCTGAAAAAGAAGTGAGGAAAAATTCAAAATGATTAGTTTCAGACACAAGGGCAATTACTCGAAAGCGACACGATATTTCGAAAGACTGAGGGAGGTCGTGCGGCTTGGGGTACTTGATAAATATGGTCGAGCCGGGTAGACGCCCTTTCGTCTGCAACCCCGGTTGATTCGGGAGAAACCGCGAGATCGTGGGGCTATGAAATCGAGCATTCGGCTGGGTCGTCCAGAATCATATTTACCAATTCACACATTAATAAAGGCGTGCCCATCGCGATAATTTTGCAGTACGGGCACGGAACCGGAACAGGCGGATATGTGGAAGGGAGAGATTATATCAACCCTGCTATCCAGCCTGTTTTTTGACAATCTGGTAAAAGAAGCGTGGAAGGAGGTTACTTCGATATGAGCAATGTGGTTGATAATCGCGTCCTGGAAATGCGGTTTGATAATGCACAATTCGAGCGCGGTGTTGCGACGAGTATGTCGACCCTCGATAAACTTAAAAGCGAAGCTTAACTTAACCGGCGCTTCAAAGGGACTGGATAACCTCGGAAAAGCGGCGAAGAACGTCCGCTTTGATGGGCTGAACGCCGGGATTGACACTGTCCAGCAAAGTTTTCAGCAATGCAGGTGGTCGGTGTAACGGCTCTTGCGAACATTACCAACTCGGCGATTACCGCGGGAAAGCGGATTGCTTCCGCATTGACGATTGAACCGGTGAAAACGGGTTTCAGGAATACGAAACCCAGATGGGCGCTATTCAGACCATTTTAGCGAATACTCAGAAGGAAGGTACGAATGTTGAGCGGGTAAACGCCGCCTTGGATGAACTGAATTATTACGCTGATAAAACTATCTACAATTTCACCGAGATGACGCGTAATATTGGTACATTTACCGCGGCAGGAGTGAAACTGGATACGTCGGTTAATGCAATTAAAGGTATTGCGAATCTGGCGGCGGCTTCCGGTTCGACTTCCCAACAGGCTTCCACCGCGATGTATCAGCTTTCGCAGGCGTTGGCAGCGGGTACTGTAAAACTGATGGACTGGAATTCAGTGGTAAACGCCGGCATGGGCGGACAGCTTTTCAGGACGCGCTGATAAGAACTTCGGAACTCTCGATACAGGAGCGCAAGCGGCAATAAAGGCAGAGGGAAGTTTCCGTGAGAGTTTGTCGACAGGATGGCTTACGACGGAAGTTCTGACGGAAACTTTAAATCAGATAGCCGGGGCGTATTCCGAGGCAGCTGATAGCCCAGGGATATACGAAAGAACAGGCACGGGATATTGTGCAACTGGCGGAAACTGCCGAGGCGGCAGCCACGGAAGTCAAGACACTTACACAGTTGTGGGACACGTTGAAAGAAGCAGCACAGTCCGGATGGGGACAGACATGGCGGTTGATTGTCGGCGATTTTGATGAGGCAAAAAAGAGCTGTTCACGGGTCTGTCGGATGCTCTGGGCGGCATGATTAGCGCCTCTGCGGATTCCCGTAATCAACTGCTGGAAGGAGCGCTTACTTCAAACTGGGACAAACTTACTGGGAAGATTAAAGACGCCGGGATCGAGACGGACGTATTTGCGGACAAGATAAAAAGTAGCCAGGTCGAGTAATGTACCAATCGACGCACGTGTCCAGAAATACGGGTCATTGGAAAAAGCGTTTCAGAGTGGAGCCATATCTGCAAATATATTAAGAGAAGCCATAAAGCAGCTTAGCAGTGGGGTGTTAGACCTCGATGGGGTGTTCCGTTTTGGCGATGGACTTGACGAAGCGAGCGACGATGTTAAAAATACAGCAGGCACTGGAGGATGCCGGTTTTACGCTGACGCAGTTTGGCGTGGATGGTAAATACGGGTCGGAGACAAAGCCGCTGTAAAGCATTCCAGGAAGCCAAGGGACTGCTGGCAGACGGTATCGTCGGACCGGAAACGATTGCGGCGTTGAATGATGCGAGCGAAAAAAACGAATGATTTATACGATTCTGTGTCGAATCTTATCGACGGCGTTTCGAAATTGGGCGGAAGGGACTCTTAATCGAATCTTTCAAGAACACCTGGAATGGTCTGAAAGAAGTATTTGACGTCGTTCACGACTCATGGGAAAGGGTCTTTCCTCCTGCCAGCATGGAAGAACGCCAGGAAAAACTTTATGGACTGATTGACGCGTTTCACTCGTTTACGGAAGGTCTTACACTGTCCGACGAAACAGCATCGAAACTCAGCCGGACATTTGACGGCTTGTTTGCGGTTCTTGACATTGTGAAAACAGTGACCGGTGGCGGATTAACCATCGGGTTTAAAACACTGTCAAAAGTATTAGGTGCGTTTGACCTCGATATTCTGGATGTTACTGCAAATATTGGCGATGCTATTGTTAGTTTTCGTGACTGGCTGTTTGAGCAAAATCTCGTGGCTCGTGGTTTCGACAGTCTTATCCAGAAGATACCTGGGGCTGTTGCGGCAATTAAAGGATGGTTTGACAGTTTTAAGAACATTCCAGAAGTAGAAAAACTCCTTTCCACATTTGAAAAACTGTTCGAACTGTTTTCGTCCATAGGGAAACTTAAGCTTAAACCTGGAACAATCGAGTTTGATACGGTGCTGGACCAGATTCGTGAGACGGCTGCCGCTATTCCTGGTCAGATGGCAGATGTCGGACGGGCTATCATTGATGGAATTCAAAATGGTTTTGAACGGCAGGGCTGGAGAAATAGTCGGAACCATGATTGGGATTGGTTCATCTATTATAAGCGCGATATGCGACGTGCTCGGTATTCATTCCCCGTCTACCGAGATGCGTGCGGTTGGCGAAGACGCAATAGAAGGACTTTATAACGGTCTCAAAGCAGGTATTTCACGAATTATAAGCGTCGTCAAAGAACTAGCCTCTAAAATCATGGATACATTAGGAGAAGTTCCGTGGAAAAGCGTGTTCGCCGGAGGCATGTTGATTGGACTTGGTTGGCTCGTAAAAAAAATAGCAAACGGAATTGATACCATCGGAGAAACTTCTTGGCGGTCTTGATGGGGTGTTCGGGGGTTTTAAGGGTGTTCTTAATAGCACCGAAAAAAAGCAATCAGAAGTTTCAGCAAAGTTCTTAACGGAATAGCGTGGGATTTCAAAGCAAAAGCAATACAGAAGTTCGCAATATCACTGGCAATCCTTGTTGGCGTTGTCATTGCTCTGGCAAAACTTAACGATGATTCTGGAAAATTATGGGAAGCAGTTGGTATTGTAGGTGTGCTTGCGGCGGTTTTAGTTGGACTGGCGGCTGCGATGGAAATGATGGACAAGACTTCCATCAAAATCGGAAAAGGCGGAGCAAATATAGAAGGATTAAAAACCAGTCTTTTTGCAGATTAGCGCGGCACTTCTTAAGATGCCGTTTTCCTGACCCTGCCCGATATTTCCGCCGGCGAGACTTTGCCGGTTCCGGCATGCAGCCTGGTGCGCCGGCGCAGCCTGCCGCCACCGCCCTATACCGATGCGCAGCTGGTGGAATATATGGAAAAGGCCGGGCTGGGTACGTCTTCTACCCGTGCGGCTATTCTCCACACGTTGCTTGACCGCAAATACATCCGTTATTCGGGCAAATACATCGTTCCCACACGCAAAGGGCTGTATATCTACGAGACGGTACGCGGCATGAAGATTGCCGATCCGTCCCTCACTTCCGGCTGGGAAACGCAACTGGAGGCCATGGAACAAGGCAAACTCGCCCAGGAAACATTTCTGAAGGAGGTGTCCAGGCTGGCGGGCGAGGTGACGGATGAGATTTTCCGTCTGTGCGGTTCCAAGGGAGAAAAATCCAAGGATGATACCGTTTAATGAATCCTTATCCGCTTGGCTGCATAAAGCCCGGCAAACAAAATGAAAAGGGATGCAGGCCGTGAGGTCTGCATTTTTATTTAGGTGAAAATATTTTTCCGTTTTTACGCAGCAAAGGTAGCGGATTGCTTTTTCCTGCCCAAGGCGAGCCCCCTTGGGGCTTGGTTGGCTGGGAAAAAATCATCCTCGCTTCGCTGCGGTATTTTTTCCCGCCAAGCCTTGTGCAGGAAACTGCCAATCCGCTACCCGGCCTTTGTAAAATCGGGAAAACATACCCCGATGGGGTCATTCACTTAAAATGAAAAGATATGAAAATCAGAATCATCAAATGCATCGGCAGGACGGTCATGGTGCTGTGCCTGTTCATCGGTACATTTCTCCTGCTGAAGAGCGGGATTGTATCCGCAAATATCCTTGTAGCCATCCTGTTGGCTGGAGAAACCATTTCGTTGGCATTCCGTGCCATACGTCTCTTTTTCAAGGCAGCCGTATGGCTGGCCGTATTCGGAATTTTATTGTAACTGTTAAAGCCAAGAACACATGAAGACAATAACAACTGCCCCTTCCGCCCCCGCCATGCCCGTTGCATGGCCGATACCGTATAATCCGTCACGTCCCGTGAAGCGGCGTTTTCCGGACACGGCAGACGAACCGCGTACCATAGGCTATTACCTGGAACCGTTGCGGGACATCGCCTCACGACCGGACAGGGTTGAACTGCTGAAGCTTTTCATGCAGGAAACCATAGAATAAGCCAATTAATAACCTTTTAAATTTTAGATTTATGTTTTTTGAACAGATTTACCAACTGATCAGCACAGGCACTGACCTGAGCATCAACATCCGCAGGATGAATGACAAATTGAATGTGGCGGTCATGCCCCGGAACAACGCCCTGAAAGAGGAACAGCAGCAACACATGGTGCCCCTCGTCCTTAGCGGGACACCTGAGGAACTGGACCGGGAGTTCCTGCAGGCGGTCATGGCACCGGTAAAGAAGGCGCTCGGCATCCTGACGAACCTGGAAGCTTTCGAGAAGGCGGCGGAAAAGACCGCTTCACAGGCCAAACCGGGAAAAACTGTCGAAAAAGAATCCAAAGAAGCCCGTGAAAAACGGGAGAAAATGGAAAAACTGATGAAGAAAGCGGACGATGCGGCTGCGGCAAGCAGGTTTTCCGAAGCGCAGACCTGGTTAAAACAGGCACGTCTGCTTGCCACGGCTGATAAACAGAAAGAAATTGACGCCAAGATGCAGGAGATTCAGCGCAAGGCGAATGCCGGAAGTCTCTTCGGAGCGCAGGAAGTCGGGCTTGAACCGCCAGCACAGCAGCCTGTTCCGACTCCTGCTCCGGCACAACAGGCGTCCGCCCAGCCCCATCCGGTCAATGGCAATCCCATACAAAGGACTGATGCCGGACCGATGTCACCTCACGGAGCGGGCAGAAATGCCGCTGTTCCACCGGCATCGGTCGCACAGCCGGCAGCACAACCCATACCTCCGCAGCCGGAATACGGATGGGGAGCGCCGTACGGACAGCAGCCGCAGACAACGCCGCCACAAGGTTTTATTCCTAACGGACAGCCATACCCGCCTTACGGGCAGCCTGTATATCCCCCGTATCCGGGAACCTATCCGTATGTGCAGGCACAGCCGTCTGCCCCCGTACAGACATCTCCGAACCCTCCGGCAGCAGGCAGAACCCCGGATTTTCAACCCCACCCACAGGAGCCGGCAGCCCCTTACAGTTTTGACAAGGAAGATGAAGAGGACCGTGAACTGCTCCGTGAAGACCCTTATGCCGAATACCCGGACTTCCCGGAAGAGAACCGCATGAAGGACGAGGCGCAGCAGGAATTGGAACTGGTGTGCTGTTGACTTCCCGATGTACGGATTAAATCCGCTTATTACACGCAAAGGCTTATGTGTCAGGGTTCAACATCCGGCATCATAAGCCTTTGCCGCAATCATGAATAAATAGCAGTATAACTTATTAAAAAGATAAAAGATATGGCACTTGAAGTCAAAGGACTCAAAAGAGTATTCAAAATGAAGAAAACAGGCACATACCTTGTTTTGGACGATCCGAACCCGGAAATGGCTCCGGCTGACGTAATGGATTTCTACTCCATGACCTATCCCGAACTGACCACGGCAAACGTACACGGCCCTGTCATAGAGGAGGACTGTGCGGTTTATGAGTTCAAAACGACCACCGGCGTAAAAGGATAAAGGTATGGCAAGAGTAAAACAGACTAATAAGAAGGAGAAACAGGCATGCGTACAGCTTACAGACTACCAGTTGCAGGAATTGGCACGGCAGATCATCTGCGAACTCGAACGGCAGACAGACATCAGCCGGGGGACATTGCGCAGGAGCATAAAGCTCCTGCCGCCACCCGGCACAACAATGGTTTTCTGACGGAACGGCTGCTTCCGGTTGCGCCGGATTATTGCATGGATGAGGACGATGTCACCTGTATAAACCTTACCACACCGGAGTCTTTCGACTACTTGTACCGGTCGGCGGTAAACTACGCCCGTCTGTTGGATGTCCGCCTGCCTTTCCCCAAAAAGAGCCGGAGCCGGTGCCCGAGGCTGGACATCGCCCGGCTTTTTGAGGTGATGGACAACCTGGTCCCTGAATCTGTCAATCTGGAAGTGGTGGAAGGCAGGCTGGCATTCTGCCTCTACCGGCACCACGACTGGCCGGACCATACCCTTTTCTGGCTGCCTTTGGATTTTACCAAGGCACTTTCCACGCCGGTAAGGAGGCTGGTACTTGAATTTATCCGCCGCTTCATGCTGCACCATGGCATGCAGGATTTGAAAGATACATATTACTATGAAATGGCGTGTGACGATTTGGAAAGCCGTCCCGCTTATGACGAGGACATAACACCGCGGGAAGCCAAAGCGTGGAAGAAACTGGTGGAATCCTATGAAAAGGGCGGGATTGACCGGATGCTGAAACGTATCTGGAAACGTCCGTTCTGTTCCGGCTTCTTCAGGAAACTGACAGAACATTGCCCGGAAAGGGAGAATGAACGGGGCTTGTTGGCGCTCGTAAAGGAAGGCATGGCTTTCATCGGCAAAGCCGTGCCTTCCATCATGTCCTACCAGTACGACTGGGCATACGAGGAGGAACCGGATTTCCGGCCCATCCCATTGTATGAACAGGTCATGCTGGTCTATTCCATCCGTGACGTGCTGACGGAAGATATGATGGAGATTTTTAACTCGGACCAGCGGGAAACGTACTGCCTTTCCCCTGTCACCCGTATGCTGTTGTCTCCCGAAACGGACAGGCTATTTAGCATGGATGACTTTCCCGAACGCTTCGCCCGGTGGTTCGGGAAGTTTACAGAATATATTGAACGACATTTTTAACTGAAAGAAAATGAATGAACTGACAACCAGATTGCAGGAAATCATGGTGCCGAAAGCGGCACTCATCGCTTATGCGTATGATTCCAATACTTACAGAAGCAATGACAAATACCATCTTGAACTGCGTCCCATCAGTCCCGACGGACGTATGGGAGCTGCCATTCCCGTCAGCCACGAATTTATCGGGGCTTTGGCGGACAACTATTCCGCTGATATATGCCGTATTCCGTACGGGAGGATTCCGCCGAACCTGCTGGAGTGCAATTCCCGGAAAGGGCATGAGAAGTATGTCTGGTACAACCCTCCGGGAAGGCACCGGATGTTTTTCACCGGAGGTCTGAACATCGCTGACGGGGAGTTCAATCTTCCGGGAGTTGTCTACAAGGTGGAAAAGGAACAGATGGATATCTACGCATTCAAGGGGGACACGGCCGGAAGAAAGGACGGAGCTTTACCGGGCACCGTTCTTCAACGTCACACAAAGCAAGGTCTGCCTGGGCAGCACCTCGCTGGACGTTCCGCAGAACCCGACCTATGCCGATTGGCTGGCATATTGGGAAAAGCGTTTCTGGACAAGCGAGTTTTCCCATTTAGGAGGGAAAGTCAACCCAACCAGGAGCAACCTGGTCATCGTCACCGAGAATGCCCGCAACGCTCCCTTCAACGAAGAGGAGCTGCAACCGTTAAATATCAAATTGAAAGATTTATTGTCATGAAGAAGAAAAAAATACATTATACCGAGAATTACCTGCTTTCTCCGCACCACCCGGTCAGCGTCATCGTCATCGGTGCCGGCGGTACAGGGTCACAGGTCATCACCTCATTGGCCCGTATGGACAGGGCCTTGCAGGCATTGGGGCATCCGGGGCTTTATGTTACCGTTTACGACCCTGATGCCGTGTCCGAATCCAACATCGGACGCCAGTTGTTTTCCGAGCCGGAAATCGGCCTGAACAAGGCGGTCGCGCTCGTCACCCGGATCAACCGTTTTTTCGGCACGGCATGGACAGCGGAACCCCGCCGTTATCCGATGCCTGAAACAGGGAAGAGAAAGAACCGTACGGCGAATATCATCATCACCTGTACCGATAATGTACGTTCCAGGCTTACGCTCTGGCGGTTTCTGAAACCTTTCAGGGACAGTGTCCATATCAATGAGACCACTCCGATTTACTGGATGGATTTCGGCAATGCCCGCACCACCGGGCAGGTACTGGTCGGTACCGTGCGCAACAAGATTTACCAACCCGCTTCGGAACAGTACCAACCTACACCGCACCTGAATGTCATTACTGAAGAGGTCAGCTATTCCACGATTGACGAGAAGGACTCCTACCGAGCTGTTCGCTGGCGGAAGCCCTGGAAAAGCAGGACCTTTTTATTAATTCCATGCTGGCACAGGCCGGTTGCGCATTGCTGTGGAAGATGATCCGGGAAGGACGTACATTCTATCGGGGGCTCTATCTCAATCTGGACACGATGCGCATGACTGCCGTCCCGGTTTGAGTACTGGGTCCTTTGGCATAATAAGAGAGCCGTATCAACATGCTGTTTTTGAGCAATGATACGGCTCTCTTGAATGAAGCATCCACGTCTGAAACTGTTTTGAATTTATCGCCTGGAGTATACGTGAAAACGGCTGTCCAGGACAAGGAAAGTTTTTGTAGAAATTCAAAACGGTCTCTCTCTATCTATATATCTTCACTCTTACAAATCGCATCCAGTCTGTGACTAACCCTTGTCAGGTTTCATGGTTTTCCCTTTCTGCCGGCTTTTGATGAAATCCCGTACTTCCGAAGCAAGGTAAAGTGTCCGCCCGTTGTCATCCACACAGTAATAAGGTATTTTCCCTTTTCCCGGTAGCGTGCCAAGGTCCGTTGCGACACGCCAAGCAGTTCCGCCAAGTCCACATTGTCCAGAAACTGGTCTCCGTCCAGGCAGTCCCGTTGCCGGTTCATGCGTTCCAGCTTCTTTTCGATACGCGCAAATCCTTCCGCCATCGTATTAATCATCTTTTCCAGCAGTTCATCGTCTATATAAGGCATAGTTATTCCTCCATGTTTTTATAAGTGATACAATAATCACCCCTTCCGTGCGCACATGAGGAGTATATGGCTATAATAGTGAAAATAGTGTGCCATGGAAATCCCTTGGAACGGTTATCCTTTCTTTTCCATTTGATATACAATAAATTACAAGATCTGGATTTTGCCATCTATAATAAAAGTGTAAACCTGTAGTCTGTAAACCCTTTACAGTATTTACAGTCTGGAGGTTTACACTTTACTGTCTTTCAATCCTTTTCTTTAATTTGCACTTTTATAAAATGCAGTTGAAAGATGTTATATAACATCAATAAATAACTGGTCTATATTTCTTTATCCCAAATTTAAGATTTATATTTGCGTATATTATACCGATTAGTCGGTTTGTTTTTAGATAATAATGTAATGTAGAGTATAAAAATATGTCCGTTATTTCTTCTTCAGGTTTGCCAGCTTCCGGAAGTTCGAGCCTTGTGCGGGGCTTTTCCGACCTTTTCACGGCCTCGAAAGCGGCTCTGGACAAGCTCCAGTCAGGTCTGGCAGGAGCTCTTCCTTCCGTGCCGGGCATGCCTGTGGCCAAGTTCGGCGACCTGTCCGTGGGCATCGACACGCACCCCACGGTCACGCCGCCTTCCCCCGTCATGCCCGTGCCGCACGTGGGCAAGGTGTACGACCTCATGGCCGACCTCATGGCAAGCCTGGCAACGGCCATCCCCCCGTCCGCGGGCGGCGTGGCAGGCGTGGCGGGCAGCATACTCAAGGGCATGGCCCCGTCCGTGAAGGTCCACGGCCAGTGGATCGCCCAGGCGGGCATCGGCATCGTGCACCTGCCGGCCTACGTCCTGCATTCCGCCCCGCTGGTCAGCGGCATGTCCGAGTCCGAGATGTGGATGGGCAGCTCGACAGTACTGGCGGACGGCGCCCCCTGTTCCGCCCTGACGCATCCGGCCCTCTCCTGCAACATAGTGGGAATACCGACCGTCCCCCGCAAGGGCAAGCCCAAGAAGGTAAGCAAGGCGCTGATGGCCCCCACCTCCATGCTGTCCACCATCACTTCGGCGGGCAAGCCGGTGCTTGTCGGAGGCCCGCCCACCATCGACATGTTCGCCCTGGCCATGAAATTCGGCCTCAAGGGACTGGGTAAGTTATGGAAAAAGCTGGGCGACAAGTTTCAGGACCTGATTGACTGGCTGAGACAGAAAGGAAAGAACAGGCTGGCGGACATTCTCCAGCCCATCAAGTGCAAGACGTTCGGCGAGCCGGTGGATGCCGCCACAGGCAGGGTGTACCACACCAACGTGGACTTCGAGCTTCCCGGCCCCATCCCCATCGTCTGGGAGCGCACCTATTACAGCGACGCCGCCGTGGACGGGCCGCTGGGCTACAACTGGCACCACAGCTACAACCTGGGCATACGCCGTCTGGAGGAAGAGGCGTTCCTTTTCCGCCACGCCGACGGGGCGTGAGTCCTTCCTGCCCGTGCTGGAACCCGGCGGTTCCTATTTCGACCGCAAGGAGCAGCTTCTCTGGACACTCGACGCACAGGGCTACCTGCTCACCGACATCCGGGGGCTCCAATACCGTTTCGGCGGGCCGGAAAACCGTTTCGGATACCGCATGGTGTCGGAGATTTCCACAAAAGACGGGTTCCGCATCCGCTTCGAGTACGCCTCCGCCGGACGCCTGTCGGGCATCATATCCTCCCGGGGCGAACACCTGAAAGTGGAAACCGACGGGCTGGGCCGCGTATGCTGCGTGTCCGTCCGGCAGGACAACGAGGAGGTCAAGCTGGTCCGCTACCGGTACGACGGACGGGGCGACATGGTGGAGACCACCGACGCGCTGGATGTCAGCAAGCATTTCGTCTATGCCGGCGGACACCTGCTCGTGCAGCTCACCAACCAGGGAGGCATGTCCTTCCATTGGGAATATGAGGGTAAGGGCGAAAATGCCCGGTGCGTGCATACGTGGGGCGACGGCGGCGTGATGGAATACTTCATCCGCTACGCCAAGGGGTGCACCCGCATCCGCAACGGCGAGGATGCCGAGACCGAATACTACTACGGAGAGGACAGGCTCATCTACAAGATCGTGGATGCCAACGGCGGGATTACCCGCCAGCAGTACAACGGCTATCAGGAGCTGGAGGTCACGGTCAATCCCGAAGGATATACCCGCAAGACGGCCTACAACGAGTTCGGGCAGCCCGTCCGCATCACGGACGAGAACGGCGAGGACACGTTCTTGAATTACGACAAGAACCGCAACCTGACCTCGCTCCGCACACCGGAAGGCAGGGAGCTGTCATGGGACTATGACGGACAGGACCGTGTCGTCAGCCGCACCACGCTCAGCGGGGAAACGGTGGAATACACCTATGACGGCGGGGTCCTGCGCACCATCACCGACGGGCAGGGACGGGTCTACACGCTCACCTTCAACGACAGGTACGACCTCGAGCTGTTGCAGTTCCCCAACGGGCTGTTCCGCCGTTGGGAATACGACGGCAGGGGCAGGCTCGTGCAGGCGGTCGATGTGAAAGGCAACGCCACCCGCTACGCCTACGACCGTGCCGACAACCTCATCCGCCTTGAGGAGCCGACGGCAACGTGCACCGTTTCGAGTACGACGCCATGGGCAACATGGTCCATGCAGCCGACAACATCCGTGAGGTCAGGTTCACCTACGGGGCTTTGGGCGTGCTGAAAAGCCGCGAGCAGGAACGGCACCGCATCACCTTCGGCTACAACAGCGAGCTGCAGCTCCGCCGCATCGGGAACGAGGCGGGCGACAACTATTTCTTCGGGCTGGACGGGCTGGGCCAGGTCATTACGGAGACAGGCTTCGACGGCCTCCGCCGCGAGTACGAGCGTGACGGGGCGGGACGTGTCACCCGTGTGAACCGTCCCGGCGGCAAATGGACCGAATACCTCTACGACGGGCTGGACAACATCCTGAAGGAGGAGCAGTACGACGGCGAGGTGTCCCTTTACACCTATGACAAGGACGGGCTGCTCGTCAAGGCACAGAGCGCGGAGAACCTGCTGGAATTCACCCGCGATCGAAAAACGGGACTGGTCATCGAAGAAAAACAGGGAGAATATACCGTCAGCCGCACGTATGACGCCGAAGGCAATTGTACCCGTATCACCAGCAGCCTGGGAGCGGACATCCGCCATACATACGACCGGGAGGGTAACTTGCAGGCCATGCAGTCGGGCGAAGGCTGGCAGGCATTCTGGGTGCGTGACAACACGGGGCTGGAGGTGCAGCGCACCTTCTCCGGCGGCGTGACCGTCAGGACGGAGCGCGACCGTTTCGGGCGCGAGGTGCGCAAGTCCGTGCGGTCGGGCGGCATCGAGCGCGGGGCGTACCGCTACGAGTGGGGCATTGCTAATCGGTTGCTCGCCAAGGAAAATGAGCTGACCGGAACACTCATGCGCTACGATTACGACCGTTTCGACTTCCTCATCCGTCAGGAAACGACAAAAGGTTCTGAAACGGACGTGATTTACCGTGTGCCGGATTTCGTGGGAAATCTTTTTGAAACGCCGGAGAGGAAAGACCGCAAGTACGGTGCGGGAGGACGGCTGCTGGAAGACCCGGATTGCCTTTACCACTACGACGACGAGGGCAACCTCATTTTCCGCGAGTTCAAGCAGTTGCAGGACAATGCCGTGACCCATGACCGCAAGCGCCTGGAGAAGGAGCGCGGCATCCGCAGCCTGGCTACGGGCACGGGCTGGCTTTACGAATGGGCGTCCAACGGCATGCTGAAGAAAGTCGTACGTCCGGACGGCAGGCCCGTGGAATTCCGTTACGATGCGTTGGGACGCCGTACCGCCAAGCGGTATTTCGGCAAAGTCACACGCTGGGTGTGGGACGGAAACGTGAACCGGCAGAAGATGTTACCACCTCTATTCACTCAGAGAAGTGATTGGCAATAAATTTGCTTTTAGTGCATCCGATTATACTTGAGTATGTCCAAAGTTGAGAAGATAACGCATTATAATGTTTTATTTGAACTGAAAAAATAGATTTTTAGATATTGGAATATGAAAAAAGAAAGATTTTTTGAAGGAGATTTTGAAGGTTTTATGGAGGAGTTGATAAAATCTGGTCGTTTAAATAGCAAAGAAGTTGGTATAGCTAAACAAATGTTGCAAAACGGATATGACAGTTTGTCCGAAAAACAAAAGTATGTCTTTGACAAGATGATTGAGGATAATAGCGTAGAAGAATGTCAGAGATGTGCTTGTGATATTCCTTGGAGCGAAATGCTTGAAGCTTTAGACAATGGCGGTTATTGTAATTACTGCCAACATATGATGGAAAAATTGGAAAACGAATAAGAAAATAACGGGAAGAGCCATCTATGTTATTCCAGCCACTATTTAACGTGAGTTCGAAAAAATAGAAGTTGTCCGTCATTGACAAAGTTAACGTCAATGGCGGGCTTCTTTTCAAAAAAGCAGTATATTGCTATAGCCGACAAAGAATTGGCTATAAAGTTATTGAATGAACGATGTCTGGAGTGTTCTATCTGTGCAATGTTCTTCAATTCGTCATTGACCGTTTCAATCAAGGCTCTTTTTCTGAGCAAGATTTTGTCGGCAATACCCATCAGTGAGTTCTTCATATTGTTTTTAACTTTAGTGACAAGCTGTATGCCATTAAGGAAGAGGTTATCAAACAGAGCCTGACCGATATATCCCTTGTCTGCACATAGCTTTCCTTTGATGTTCTCCATAAACTTACCCTGCTTCAACGGTTCCCGGTCATCCACGTTTCCGGGTGTAAACATAAAATTGAGAATTTCACCCTTGTCATTGATTATCAGATGCATCTTGAAGCCGTTACACCATCCCATCGTACCTTTCCCGTCTTTGGCCAGCCCTGCGAAAACCTTGTTCATATACCTCCTGAGGTTGTGGCACACGGGAATCATGGTACTGTCCACGAACGTGATACCGGTACATTTGCCGAAGGCGTACAACTTCATGAAAAGCATCATCAGGAGGAACACCCTCGGCATCAGTTCGACAAAACGGTTGTATGAAACCGCATCCGGGAAACAGTCTTTCAAACTTCCTTTGATGCAGTTGAGATAGTAATCCTTAAAGGTGCTGTATGTACCGAAATGGTAGCACACCAAGACCGTCATTATTTCGCTTTCGGACATCCTGCCCAGACGGTTCCTGCGTCTGATGCCGTTCTTGTCCACAGAGGGAAGGCACAGGTTTTTTAAGAGTTCATCACTCAAATTCTTGTTAAATTCATCGATAATACAGAAAATCTCCGTAACTTTGTCTTTGGTAATCATCACTCATTTGTCGTGTAATATTTTGATTTTCAACTATAAATATACAAAACACTGGTGAGATTACCAACTTTTTCACTAACTTTTATCCCGAACTCGCGTTGTCATTGCAGATTCCCTTGGCAGCATTGATTTTCAAGGCTTGGATTTTGAGAAACTGGAGGAATTTGACCAAAGATGACTCCTATTGAAAATAGTTGAAACGTCCGATTACCACGAGTTTTCGGACGTTTTGTTTTAATTATATATAAATACGAGATAAAAAGTCGCTCAACATTTTGTTGCTTAAAACTATTTTGCTATATTTGAAGCCTTAAAAAATAAAATAGATACTTCTTTTTCTAAGAATACTATATTTATAAAAAAGTATGGCAGACATAAATTTAAATACTCCTGAATTGAACAAATATACAGAAGCCGTAGAGTTTAATGCTAAACGGAAAAATGATTTTATGTTCAATAATGAAGGCAATGAAATGGCTTTAATTGTCTTCAGAAGTATTTTTAGAAATGCGACTGATTCCATTCAAATTGTTGCGAATAACCTCAACAATGAAGTGACAAATCATTCTGAATATATATCCGCATTAGACTCTTTTCTGTCAAAATCAAAGACAAAAGTGGAAATTCTTTTGTCTTCTCACGATGCAGAAGCGGATAGTAGTAAGATATTTCAACTATTGGCAGAATATTCAGATAAGGCCTTTGTCAGAATTATTCAAGATGGCAGAACATTTAAAGATAACAAAGGTAGAGTTATACATTTTTGTGTTGCCGATAAACATATGTATAGGATGGAATATGATATAAATAACAGGAAAGCCGAATGTAACTTTAATAATATAAAGGAATGTAAGATGTTATCCAAATTATTCTATTCTGTTTATAACAATAGTCAATATAGTAAAAGTGTATTGTTGGAAAGATGCAATGATTAATTTTACTGATTATACAAGTTTTATTCAACTAGCCGTTGCTTTTAATTTTGCATTTGTTTGTTTTGAAGGTTTTTCGCCTGCTGCTTTGTTTAAAGGCTTATTCATGCAAGTAAAAGAAGGAATTAGACATTCATCTGAAAAAATTCAGAACAATTGTAATATTTTGTCAGAAAAGTCGTTACAGTCACTAGATTTAGATGATGAAGAATCTATTGATAATAGTATTCGCAAAAAAATGAAGAATGACACAGCTTCTTTGATTGTGAAAATAAATATGGCTATAAGAAAAGTAGATGACAGAATTGATATGCATCCAGTTTACTTTAATAAGGTATGTCTTGTGCTTGGATTGTATAGTGTTTTGTTGTTATTGATTATAGGTGATTATAAGGTTCATCCATTGACAAATCAAGTATGGCCTTTGTTTGTTTTAGGTATTATTTGTTATATATTTTATCTTTTAATTAAGGAAGTACTCATTTTTGCAAATTTAATGGCCAAGCCTTTAAAGAATAACAACTTACATACAGTATTTGTTACTATTTCTTTATTTGCAGGTTCCTATTTAGCGGCTTTCTTTTGGAATAGCATTTTAAATCAGTATATATTATTGTTGATTAAATTTGACACTTATAAGATCAAATACATATCATTATTTTTACCATATATCTCATTTGTTATTTGTTTTGTATTATATTTTTGCTCTATTTTGTATGCAGAATTTAAGATTTACACCATAAACATACTTATTAGGAAACAAGAAAAAAAGATTGAGCAGTTCCTTAATAACAATAAGATTAGCGGCATACAATTTAATTAATATTACCCAACATTTTCACATCTGCGTAGCTGAAAATACCAATTGAGCGTTTGAACATCATTCTGAAACGCTCGCTTTCGGATTGTTCCCGTGAATTGTAGCGGAAGACGGCTTCATTAACATATCTTTGGAGATACTTTGCGGAAACAAAGTGGTAGATGCCGAAAATGGCACGTTTCAGTTGCGCCCAAAAGCCTTCAATGGTGTTGGTGTGTTTTTCACCATTCACGAACTGTTTTGCTCCGTGATTAACGACAGCGTGGCTGTATTCGCTTTCCACCAAGGAATTGTAACCGATATATTCGTCAGTATAGATGCGAGAGCCTTCCTTCACAAACTGCCTGATGATAGGCATTAAAGTCCTGCTTTTCGTGTCTTGGGTTTTCATGGCGACAATGTTACCGTTTCTCTGAGCCATCCCGAATACGGGTGTCTTGGTCTTTAAGGAACGGCCTTGCGTGCCTTCGGTTTTCTTGCTTTCGTGCTTGTTCTTCTCGTTGCCGCCAATGTAAGCCTCGTCACATTCAACATCTTCTGACAATTCGATAGAATCGTCCTGGCTGTAAAGAGAACGAACTTTGTGAAGGATATGCCAAGCAGTTTTCTGCGTGACATTGATGTCCCTTGCCAATTGGTGAGAGGAAATGCCCTTCTTATGGGAAGATATGAGGTACATGGCAGAGAACCATTTCACCAAGGCGATCTTGGTGTTCTCGAAGATAGTCCCAACAAGGACAGAGAAGTTGTTCAGGCAGTTCGGACAGCGGAATCTGCCATCAGAACGTGAATTGCAGTGATGGTGTCCGCAATAAGGGCAAACCACATCATCGCCCCATCTCTGCTCTTTCAAGAACTGCTTGCAGGTTGCATTGTCCTTGAAGTAGGTTATCAAGGAAATCAGGTTATCAAACTTGTCCAATCCTATCATAATTGTCAGCGTTTTATTATTACGCTGGCTAAAGTACAGATCATTATCCCGTCCACAAAATGTTCTAGCGATCCTTAGCTTTAGATATCATTTGATATCACAGGAAGTCTTGATTTTCCTGATATTTATTGCTATATTAATGCTGGGTCAGCAGATATATCATTCCCTAATGTGTAACCATACTATTTTCCGCCACAACAATTTTATCGGCTGTTTTTCAGCCGATAAAATCAAAATGTCCGCAAGAAAATATTTTTGTTTTAACATTCGGGTTTATAAAAACATGGCAGAAGAGCCTTCTTGTCGCAGTCCTTACCATGAAGAATACATTCAAACAAGTGCTTCAGGTAATCCTGAGGGTCTATATCATTAAGTTTGCAGCTTTCTATCAGGGAGAAGATGAATGCCGAGTTTTCTGCCGCTTATTCACTGCCTATATTCATGCAGTTCTTGAGCAGCAGCTTTACAGGTTTCATCCTTTGCTCACAGAGGTTGTTCGATATTTCCGCCGAACCGTCCTTGAGGATATTTTTCAGGGATTTCCACTGGTTTAACGTATAGTTCGCAGCCTTTTTCATCAGTTCGTTAGCCATAAGTTTAGTATCCTGCATCATCATGACCACCTTATGATGGATACGTTCAAGGATAGGTCCTGTAAGTTTAAGTCTTTTTTCCTTAATCTGCCCGCTGCTGAGTTTCATCATACGGAACAGATCTTCATTTCTGAACATATCACCGATAGGATTTATTATGTCCATTGCCCTCCTGTCTGAAGGCAAGGCATCAACCCACAGCCTTCTGCAGTGCGTCCAGCATCCTATATGAAGCACCTTTGATTCTTCTCCGTCAAACATCCTGTAAACCGTATATCCGTCTGTAGATATAGATCCCATAAAATGCTCAAGGAAGGTCTTTGCTACATCAGAGGCTCTACTACCGTTATTGTAATGATAATAAACCAGCTTGACATGTTTTGCAAAGAAAGCCCATAAATACTTTCTCCTGTAAGCCTTACCTTCCGGTGTTTCAACTCCGACAAGTTCGGTAGTCTCATCAACCATAAGGTATTTTGCCTGTTGTACAAACTCCTTGAAGACATCTTCCATAAACTCCCTTAGTCTGGAGATTCCGTTATGGATATAGCTGTTCAGCGTGGTGTTGCTTATGTGGATGCCTTCTCTTGCAAGCAGTCTTATCTGCCTGTTCTCAGGCATGCTGAAGTCATATTTCAGGCAAAGCAGACGGGCAAGCAGTTCAGGGGAGAAGATACCTCCAAGGTTTTTCAAGGGATGCTCCATCGTGCTTGTGAAAGTGCCGTCGGCAAGCTTTACCCTCGCCACCTTGTACACATGCTCCACATTATGAGCCCTTACATGTTCTATGACCCTGTATTCCCACACATCAGCCATTCCGTTACGGTTCATAAGCCTTGCACCATCCGGGAGTTGGTAATAATCTTCTATTTCATGAACAACTACCTTATCCACCTTCAGCCTGGTCTTTTCTGCACGGGGAGCTGTTTCCTTTTTCCTTGAAGGCCTGCAGTTCTGTGCAGGTACGTTACCGGAAGAGGTATTGCTGCCAGTACCGTTACCATCTGCCTTATTATTATCATCTTTCTTATCAGAGCCGTCATACTCGGACTTCTCCATTGCCGACTTGTCAATGTTACGGTTGTTCAGCAGCCTTCTTTGCTCGGAGGTACGACCGAAGCGGTGTTTCCTGCTGTCCTCAAGCTGAAGCCTGAGATTGGAAACCTCATTTGCCAGCATCATGTTCACCTCGTCTTTTGCCTCAAGCTGCTTTCTCATAAGTTCCATTTCTTTCCTGTAATGTTCAACCGTGGTTGATTGCTTTTCGAGGGATTCTTTGAGGTCATTGATTGTATCAACCAGAGCCTTGGAGTTCTCTTTGTTTGATTCTTCAATAGCCTTAAGCCTCGCAATCAGTTCGTTTACCTGTTTGCGAAGCCCTGCCTTTTTCCTCATTTGCCAGACCCAGCTGGCAGCAAAGTAACTCGTATGCTCTTTCATCAATCATGATATAAAGGTACGAAAAATCAGGCAGTTACGCAAACTTTTCACCGTTTGTTTTTATATTATTTCATTGAAAGTCAACGTCTTATTGTTCATTCTTTAGGGGTTACATACATTCTGTCCACTACGATGCTTTCCGTCAGGTAAGCCATGTCAGACCACTGAATACGGTAGCACCTGGAGACTTCATCAAACACAGGTTTCTTGAATTTTCCCATAACAGGACGTTTCTCGTAAAGCACATAAAATCCGCGTTCATAATGAAGTATCTTAACGACCTTCCGGTTACGGGACATGAACATATATACATTGGATGCATCGCTCGGGTCAAGTGACATCTCTTCCCTTATACTCTCACACAGACGGAAAATGCCTTTCCGCAAATCCACATTACCGTTGAACAGGTAATAGTTCAGGTTAGCACTCAGTCCAAGCATATCATCCTATCATTTTATTAAGCAACAAGCTCAAATCAAGAACTGTGGTGTTTCTCAGGAACAGTGTCGCGCCGGATGTCAGTTGCAGTTTCACCCACTTAATCGGAGATTCGCCTTCAGGATGTTTCACTTCCAACTTCACGGTTGGACTGTTGCAAGGCTTACCGGTTATCTGGACTTTGGCAACCTTAGGTTGTTCAGCCTGGACTGTCTTACCCAACTTCTCGCTCCACAGCTGGTGACGCTGCCAGTTCATGAACTTGTCGTAGTTTACTCCATAATCAGCACAGAACTCCCGAAGATCCTTGGTCTCGCTGCACAACTGGTAGAGGTCATATACCTCCTGATAGTTTACTTTTTCTTTTGCCATAATCATTATTGTTAAAGGTTACGGCGCAAAGGTAGGGTTGTGAATAATGTGCGTCAAGGCGGAAATGTTGCTTACCTACTTACACAAGAGATGTCTTTTCCACACCATCCAACGAACCTTCCTCCATGACGGAACTTGAAACGTACGGGCAAGAAATACCGCTCCGATTACTTCCGCGCCAATTCGTTCCAGATTCCGGGCAAATCCGGCCAGGCTGCTTCCCGTAGTGAGAAGGTCATCTACGATCACCACCTTTTTCCCTTGCAATGCCAGTGACATGGAGTAGTTTGCCATATCAACGCTCGACCGTTGGGCGGCAGTGTGCTTGCTTTCCCGGTTCCTAACGATTTCTATCAGATGCAGTCCGGATAGGGCATAGCCATGCCGTTCCAAATAATGGGCTATTTTTGCGAAACGTCTGTAATACCGTTCAGAGGTACTGCACGGCATGAATACCGCTGTCACATTCTCATGGACGGAAAGAACTTCAAATGCTTGTGAGAAATAGTCATGACATAATTCTTTCCCGTCCTTAAAGGCATATACATCCTGTACAAAGTCTGCCTGATCATCCCTCAGCCAGCTTTCATAGCGTTGAGGAAAATAATAGTCGGCACACACGCAACGTATTTTCCCGAAACGGAAAGCCCGCATCGGCCGTACGATGTCAAACAGTTCCGGGCATGTCAGCGCATACAACAAACCGGCATGTCTGCTCCCGGCCATTACGGCTTGTCCGGCTAATTCTTCCCTGTCTTCTTTCTTGTAGCAGGCCACAGCATGTTGGAGGAATGCCTTTGCCGCCTTTCGCCGCCAGTACCTAGCATAAGCCCATAGCCCGACAATACATAAGACTATGCCTCCGTTTATCAATAGGGTCAGGATAAAATCATTCATTATTCATGAAATTAAGATTAGACCAGACTAAAATAGAGATTATTTGATGAACACTTTGCTATGGACAGATGTTTTTAGCTTATATTTAGATTCAAGCGGCTAAACATGCAATTAAATAAGAGGGTTTGCAAATGCTTGACAAATTTACAATCACATGAATCTTCTATGACATTTGATGCCATTGGCAGCCAGTTGCCGACATGCATTTTGGCAATACGATTACAAATGCTATATTTGCTCAATCTAAAATGAAATGTATGGAATTTGTATGTATAGAGGCTAAAACATTTGAAGACATGTGCATGGCTTTGGAATTGCTCAAGAAGAAAGTGGAAACGTTGTCCCAAAGGCATTTGCCCAAGCGACTGGACAAATGGCTGGACAATCAGGAAGTATGCGCCATATTGCGTATCTCGCCACGAACCTTGCAATCTTTGCGTAGCAACGGTACTTTGTCTTACACCCAGATTGACCGCAGGACCTATTATCAGGAGCACGATATTATGAGATTATTAGGAATGACAGGCTGTAGACGTAAATCGAGAAAGGAGTCCGAAAGATGAGTAAAGTTATAATGCGTGACGATCCGCAGGCTATTGCGTTTTTCCAGGACATGAAGCATTTATCTGCTTTACTCGACATGCTGGAAACCAATACGCGGCCGATATTGAATGGAGAAAGTTTTCTGACTGACACCGAACTGGCACAGCACTTGAAATTGACAAAACGCACGTTACAGGAATATCGCAATACAGGAAAAATCCCGTTTTATCAAATAGGCGGTAAAATTCTGTATCGGGAAGCAGACATAGAGAAACTGCTTGTAGAGAACAGGCGGGAAGCTTTCCGGTAAAGAGAGATAAAAACCAGAAAGGATTATCGTTATGAGAAACAATCCTTCCTGGTTTTGTTATATTTCAGACTTCATGCAATATTTTAGCGGAATACTCCGGCCACTTCCTTCATATCCTCCATGATGCTGTTGTCAAGCACCCGCGCGTAATGCTGGGTCATGCGTGTGGACGAATGTCCCAGCATTTTCGATACGTTCTGGATGGCCACATGGTTGGCGAGCGTCACCGTGGTCGCGAAGGTGTGCCGGCTGACATGGACGGTCAGGCGTTTCTTTATGTCGCATAAAGTAGCTATTTCCTTCAGATATTCATTCATCTTCTGATTCGACGGGATGGGCAGGCAAGGTGCGTCCGGATCTTTTTCGTTCCATCCTTTGTATTTCTCCAAAATGGCGATGGCAGGCGGTAGCAACGGCACATTACTCGTGCAGGTTTCCTTGTTCGTCGTGATTTTCACCCTCGACTTGTGTATCCACAGCTTCCCGTTGTTGTCCCTGTACAGATGTATGGGACGTAGGGTACTCACATCTATGTACGAGAGCCCGGTGAAGCAGCAGAACAGGAAGAAGTCCTTCACATGGTTCAGCCGTGCCGTTGAAAACTCCTTCTCCATGATTCGTTGCAATTCGTCCAGTGTGAGGAAAGTCGGGCATGTCTCTTCCTTCTTGAACAGCCGTTTCCGTTTGCCCACCAGCGGATCAAAGTTCAGCCAGCCGTTATCTCTGGCTATGCCCAACACCTTGCGGAAGCAGCTCATGTATTTGGTGAGCGTATTCTGCGAGAGTTTCCTCTCTGTCCGCAGGTGCATTTCAAATGTGTCGATGAATTCCCCGTTCAGTTCGTAGAACGTGATGTCCTCCTTCTTATAGAATTCCTTTACTACTGTTTTCAGCGATTCATAGCAGTTGTCATAGCGGGAGATAGTAGACGGTTGGTATTCCTGCCCGATAAGAGAACGCCAGTCACCAATACATTTTTTCATTGTTTCCACAACCAAATGTCTTTCCTCCTTAGAGAACAGTTTGACCAGCATGTTTCTGGGAGTGATCAGCGCATCCCGGCAGAGCAGTTCCTTGTGGATTTGGTACAGCCGTACTTTCAGAGCCTCTATGTAGCTGTTCAGTTCCAAGGACACACGATCCTTTCCCTTGCTGCATCCCTTCAGGTTATTCCACAGATGGATGGGTACAGAGCGTTGGATGCGTATCTCATCCTGTTGTCCGTTGATGGTTATCCGGAGGAACACCGGAGCCTCGCCGTTTTTTCTTCAGCCTGCTCTTGCGGATGAAGAACAAAACCTTCATTGAATCCTGTTTCATTTCACCTTGTTTTTACGTTACAAAATTAGCAAAAT
>VOFD01002839.1_pt1 | contig 31020 bp, 55 predicted proteins | sample 5384101 | NCBI WGS metagenome assembly VOFD01 (sample SAMN12384723, study PRJNA508395) | human gut metagenome | isolation source: healthy gut C | host: Homo sapiens
TTTTAGCAGATTTGCAATCTTCAATCACTTTTCGGCAGAGACGGTAAGAATCACAGTGTTTTTGAATGATTTTCTGTGTGCTCAGCTCACTGTTGATTTGCGTTATTCTTTGATCAGCCGCTTTAACAGAAGCATCAACATCAGAAACATGCTGTTGGAAATCTTCATAATTCAGCAGGTTATTTTCGGAAAGATAGTTGAAGGTGCGTGCCGCTTCTTTTCAGGTTATTTAGTTTTGCCCATCGTTCAAATCCTTCTCGATTGCCGGTCGTAACATAAGTGGAGATATTGATATACAGGCGAGCTTCTCTGGACAGATGCCTTGGAGCTTTTTATTTTGTTACGGTTTTTTGCCAAACGGATGCGGACATTTTCTTCTGAATAATAGCTTCCAAGAGATTTCATATAAGTGAAGTTTTTCTGTTCCGGTGCACGGAAGGACAGGTGTTTTCCCTGTCGGACTTCATATCCGGCTAACTGCATCTTTTGCAGAAATTCCTCATAGTTGATGGAAGTCCAGATTGCTTTATCAACTGTAACACGTAGCTTGGCTTTCCAGCTGGTGCCACGATGATATTCCATGTTCTCTTTATAGCTTTTGCCTTTTTCTCCGATTGGCATACTGGTGGTAAGTCCGTTTTCATGGCAGATACGATTACTGATCCGGCAGAGTTTATGGTAGCTCCGCTTATTGGAAACATACTTGTGATGATCAACAAAGCTTGCAGCGTTGAAGATGATGTGATTGTGAATATGATTTTTGTCAACGTGGGTGCTGATCACATACTCATATTTTCCTTTTAGTACTTCATCTGCAAATTGTTGCCCTAAGCGATGGGCAGTTTCGGCATCAACTTCTCCAGGCTTAAATGACTGAATTAGATGAAATGCCAGATTATCGCCTTTGTACATTCCATTCTTTTTTGCCATTTCTCTTGTCATAGAAAATTCAAGATCTGCAGTTTCCGGGGAACAGCCAAAACTGGAAACTAACAGTTTTTCATCTGTTTTATCTGGATTCGTAATATAGTCCAGAGCTTTCTTGTCTGTTACTTTAATGGGGAAGATCTTAAGATACGCCAAAATTCTTTCACCATCTCTTTCAATTCTTGCATTTCTTCCGGATATAGATCTCCGGTGGTATTTACTTTTTTCGTAATCTGATTAATATTCACACCGATCTTATGTATTTCCTCGTATTGTTTTTTTCATGGAGTAGTGTCTGTATTGACAATATAACCGTCGATTGCCATTTTACGAAGATAAGCTCCCATGTTTTTGGTCTTTGATTCAATCATCTTTCTGCGAATCAGCTTCTTTTCTTCCGGGGAAACACAAAATAAAATCTGTATATTTCTTTTTTCTCTTTGCCATAGGAAGATTCTCCTTTCTTTGGTTCTTCGAAGTAGTGATTTCTGGTTTTTAATTTAGGGCAGGGTTCCCTAAATTGCTGGTTTTTCGGAAGTGTATATACACTTCCTGTCCTTGCTATTTACCGGTGGCACAGCCGCCGGAAGAGAGTCCTTAAAAAGATCCCTCTATAAATAAGGTACTGAGAGAAGAAAAAGAGGACATCGAAGCTCAGAAGTATGACGCAGGCATGATTCTGTGGTATAGTAAAATCTGAACGAAAAAGAAGAAAAGAGGTCAAACCGATGTCACGGAAAAACCATAAGATGATAGATGGGAGACTACTGCAAACGAATAAGAAGTATTCTCAGTTAAAGATAAAGCAGAAAGAAAAAGATTGCGGAATGGATGTTTCAGGCAACCAGAGATTATTATATGAAAAAATATACTTTTCCGAATGACAAACATCTGGAAGAAGTGGTGGATTCTGTCTATGAAAAAATCGAAGATGCAGAAATCTGGATTCCGTATGGAGAGGTCTTTAAGCATTATAAATCCAAACGATCGGATATCAACAAACGTGTCAGGAAATCTCTGAATGAAAAAGAAGAGAGCCAGATTGAGAAGGTCTGTTTTATGAATATGTGTATGATTCAGGATCATAAAGGGAATGTACTGGCTCTGGATAAAGTAAATGACAGCTATACCGGTATGACTTTCCCAGGTGGTCACGTAGAAGCAAATGAGATATTTCAAAAATCTATGATCCGGGAAGTTTGGGAAGAAACAGGTCTTACGATTGAAACACCGAAGCTCTGCGGTTTATATCATTGGCATAAGAGTGGTGTGCACTATGTCATTACCCTGTATAAAGCGGATAAGTTTACCGGAGAATTGAAGAGTTCTGAGGAAGGAAGAGTTTATTGGATTCCGCTGGAAGAGTTAAAAAACAAAAGAACTTGCTACAGGTATGGAACACGTTTTGCGGATTCTGGAATCAGAGAAGGTGGACGAGTGCTATATGCATCTGGAAGCAGATGGATATGTGGGGAGACTTGTATTAAAGAATTACATGAGAAATGGCTGCCTGCTCATTGGAGAAAAAGACAGCCATTCTTTATAAGATGCATCATTCATCTATTCTGTTTTTTCTGTTCGCTTTTAGAAGTGAAATTAATATATTTGGCACGTTGTAAAATTGAAATAACTGCATCAATGCTTTCTGGATTGGAAAAGCTCATGATAAAAGGCTCTTCTTCAAATTCCATGGATTCGAATCCAGGATTCTGATCTGGATTCTTGAGTATATGGATGGGACGTGCACTCTGATTATAAAATGCAAGTTGTGCGGAATCTGTAGTGTTTCCAATGACACCAATGCCTACATCCCCTTTTCCAAAGTCTATTCTATGTTTATTTAAGTTGATCATTTTCAAAAATCTCCTTTTTTCAAAAATAGCATATTTAGTAATTTTCTATTATTCCCGAAGTAGGGATATCTTTTAAAAAGTCACTGTTGGAAGTAATCGGAGAATCTATAATCTGAACGCCGCTTCGTTTCATCATTCGAAATTTGAAATCAAGAAGTTCCGGTGGAACTTTCAGTTCGGCGGCAGCCTGGAAAAGGACATATCGGCGTTAAGCATCTCCAGTACATCTTCATCTTCCAGAAGATAATCAGCGGCAAAGCAATTCGCTTCATATTCACATTGTGATACTCCATCGAATAATTCAAAATCATGAAAACACTTGATCTGAAGGGTTTTCTGATGAAGGAGTGCGTGACCGATCTCGTGGATCAGGATAATCTGCTGTATGATTTCCGGCAGGTCGCAGTTAATGACGATGCAGGTCTTTCGACATTCCCGCATACAGAAGCCTTTGCAACAGTTTGGATCAGTTCCAAGCGGAAGCTTCTTAACAATAATATGCATAGCGGCTGCAAGGCGATACGGATCACTTTCCTGATATTTTGCTTTTACTTTACTAACAGTGTCTCTTATACATTTTGAACTCATAAAAACACCTCGATATTTCATAAGATAGTTTGCTGCAAGTATAGAGTAGCAAAAGTGCTGTACGAAAATACGGACACCTATGAATCCCTTTCCGTTTCAGTGTTTTCTTTTTCCGTCCAAATGTCTTTTTAGCTTCCATCTTACAGGAAAGATATGCTTTGGTTACAGCCTGATAGAAAGCATCTTTTGCTTCTTCGTCAAGTTCGCCACCAGCAAAAGAGCACGGTTGGCTTCGAGAATCTCATTGATGTCTCTGGCACCTTTTTTCACCAAGCTGTCCATTGACTTCATCAATATAATCCATTTTTCAATTCCATAAGAAGGATCTGTGATCTCATCATGTTTTAAATAATCATAAGAGACATTTAATGCATGAGCGAGCTTTCTCATAGTAGAGATTCGTGCGATTGTGCCGGAACTTTCATAAGCTGCGATTGCACGCTGGGATACGCCGACCAGTTCTGCAAGTTCTTTCTGTGTCAGATGATTTTGTTCTCGTTGAAATTTAATCTTGTCTGAAAAATTCATAGTGGGATCCTTTCCAAGTTTTTTGAAATCGTAACTTCATCAACTTCATAAAAACTATTGACAGAGTTCATTATCACGTATAGAATACAAACAAACGTTCGTGAAGTTAGTAGAAATTATAATTCAAAAACTTCACAAAGTCAATATGAAGCAAAGAAGTTTTATTACGATTTTTAGACTGGTAGGTGAATGTTATGAGCAGGACAATTCTTCATTCAGATATGAATTGCTTTTACGCAAGTGTTGAGATGCTGCATCATCGGAACTTGCCGGAAAGCCGATGGCAGTTGGGGGCGATCCGGAAGCAAGACATGGAATTGTGCTGACTGCGAATTATATTGCGAAGCGAGCCGGAGTAAAAACAGGCATGGCATTGTGGCAGGCAAGACAGGTTTGCCCAGAAATAATCTTTGTACCGCCTCGCATGGATCTTTATTTGAGGTTTTCCAGAATGGCACAGGAGATTTACAGTGAATACACAGATCAGAGAGAACCATTTGGGATTGATGAAAGCTGGCTGGATGTGACCGCCAGTACTTCTATCAAGGGAGACGGAATGAAGATTGCAAAAGAGATCAGCAGTCGGATTAAATATGAACTGGGGGTTACCGTAAGTATTGGTGTTTCCTGGAATAAGATATTTGCAAAGCTCGGTTCTGATTATAAAAAGCCGGATGCCATTACAGAGTTTTCCAAAGACAATTACAAGGATATTGCATGGAAACTTCCAGTAGGAGATTTACTCATGGTCGGAAGAAGCACTGAACGGACGATGAAGAAACTTGGCATTTGTACGATTGGCGATCTGGCAGGGGCAGAACCTTCTATATTAGAAACATATCTTGGAAAGATGGGATTGGTACTTCATACCTTTGCAAATGGATGGGATGAAACTCCAGTTTTGGTAGAAGGATATAAAGTACCGATCAAGTCTATCGGGAACAGTACAACAACGCCAAGAGATCTTGTTAGTGAATTGGACGTGAAGATTATTTTGATGGCTCTTTCAGAAAGTGTAGGAGCCAGGCTTCGTGAAAATGGTTTTCAATGCAGGACAGTAGAAATCTCGATTCGGGATAATGGATTGTATCATTTCACGAGACAGTGCAAGTTGGACAGGGCAAGTAATCTTACAGAAGAAATTGCCAGAACTGCATTTGAGTTATTTCAGAAAAACTATAATTGGGAACATCAATTCGTAGTCTTGGTGTTCGAGGATGTGATCTGGTATCAGAAGAGATGCCGTATCAGCTTGATTTATTTATGGATGAAACGAAGAGAGAAAAAATCAAAAAGATGGACCAGGTGGTAGATGAGATCCGTGGAAGGTTTGGCTATCAGAGTATTCAGAGAGCATTTATGTATCAGGATAAGATACTGGCACAGCTGAATGCTAAGGAACACACGGTTCATCCACAAGCATATTTTCATGGATAGGAGAGAGCAGGTGTTTTGTAATGACAGCTAAAGTGTATGTAGATGTCCTGGCGGTATTCAGCCGGGAAGGAGAATTGATCCCTACAGCGTTTGTCTGGGAAGATGGACGTAAGTATGCGATTGATAAGGTTTCAAAACCGGAGCGTTGTGCCAGCCGAAAAGCTGGCGGAACCGGATATCGTTATACCTGTCAGGTGGGTGGAAAAATCTGTCATCTGACTTATGAAGAAAATTATAAATGGTTTATGGAACGTAAATAACGGCGTCCTAAAAGGGAGCCCTGAATCAGGGCCCCCTTTGGAGAGATAGATATTCGATGAGAACATCAGCAGTCGGGGATACATCCTTTCCCGTGAGAACCGATTGCTTTCAATAGATCATACAGTTGCCGATCAGCCAGAAATAGAAGCTATCCCACAGCAGATATTTCTGCGGAATCTGCATGAAGAGATGTTAGGACAGTGACAGACTGTGAATGGAATAAACAATACAATGATTGGTCTGGCTGCGGAAGCGGTCGGGAAGGAGGACAATTATGCAGAGAATACAGGATATGTTTATCAATATGGAAGAAGTGGCAGAGGATGCTTATAAGAATACGGAATTATTGCTGAGTCAGTATACTAAAGTAATGTTCCGTATTGAGAAGAACCTTGTGGATATAGATTATGAAATGTATGCAGAGGAAGGGAAGCATCTGAAGGAAATGTTATATGATCTGGTAGATTTCGATGCGACTGCAGAGAAACGCAGAATCCAGGAAAAGCTTCTGAATAATGATATGAATCTCTGTTTGCTGGAAATCATGAGAGATTCCCTGATAGCTTTGAGGGATTATCCAAAAATGGACAGCTGTATTATCGGCTTTTGAAATATAGATATTTTGAAGCAGGAAATACCAATGAAGATGTGATGCTGATGCTGGATGATATGCCAAGCACTACTTATTATCGAAACCGTAAGAAAGCAATCCGTTTGTATGCAACAATGCTCTGGGCATTTACACGTCCGGAAAAGATACAGAATAAGATGGAGGAAATAAACTGGAAGAAAAGTGGAAGTAAAGTGGCAGTGAACTGACAGTAAACTGGCATGTGAATGGTATTACAATGAAAATACGTGCATGTTAGAATTGATATGCTGAGAGAAATAGACCTTCGCAGACGTAATGTTTGCGGAGGTTTTTTTTTCTCAAATTTTAAGGCGTCAGGCTGTGCCCGGAAGGGCATGGCCTTTTTTTTATACCCAAAAACAGGTTGCAGATTTGAAAAAGCTTCCTTTTTAACAGGTAGATGCCGGAAAGGAAGAGCATATCAAGATGCAGGGAAGAGGCAGGCATTATGCCAGATATCCATGATTTTCGATTTGTCACAAATCAAATCAACAAAAACGACAAATCGGAGAAACAATCATGGAAGAAAGAAAATACACATTTTACGACAGATATCAGAAGGTGAAATACGCTAATATTACAGCAGAAGAGCTGGAAGTTCTTAATATTTCTTATAATAAGGAACATTATATGTTCGATCAGCAGCATCAGAGAAATAATACAGTATTATTTTGTGGATTAGAATCAGAAAACAGTTGTGCGACAGACTTTATCGCAGATGATGGACGTGACATTGCATCAGATATCACAACAGAGATCTTCTTCAAAGAACTCTTCAGTGATCTGACAGAGAAGGAAAAGAAAATCGTGAGCGATTATTTTATTATGGGAAAACAGGTTAAAGAAACAGCAGAGGAACTGGGCATCAGCACACGTCAGGTGAGTAGAGACAAGAACAGTGCTTTGGCAAAAATGTTGAAGAGGATGAAAGCAGCTGGATATGAATCATATGCTGAGGCGGCAGGTGCATTTCTGCAGGAAAGCGATTATATTCCAACACAGATGGAGACACAGAACTCGATTATGAAGAAAAGGACCGGAGAAGTGAGACTGCCATCAGATCATAAGATGAAAAAATAAATTAGTTAAAAATTAATCATGATAATAATGTGATGATATCACAGAAAACAAATGAATTTCAGATTATAATAAAGCCACAAAAGAAAAAACAAGGAGGACTGTAAAATGTCTGCTATTAATATCAATAAAAATAATTTTCAGAATGAAATAATGGATTCCGAGAAAACCGTTCTTTTAGACTTTTGGGCTCCTTGGTGTGCTCCTTGTCGTATGGTGGCTCCTATCATAGAGGAGATAGCAAGTGAACGCCCTGATATCAAAGTTGGAAAGATCAATGTGGATGAGCAGCCAGAACTGGCAAGTAAATTTGGTATTATGAGTATTCCAACTTTGGTGGTTATGAAGAATGGGAAGATTGTAACAAAAGTTTCAGGGGCAAGACCTAAGAAGGCAATCTTAGAGATGCTTTAAGGAGGTGCGTTAATGGGATTTTTTGATTTTTTAAAACAGGCGAATATTAATCAAGGGATAGAGGAATATAAAAAGACTGCTGGTGCAGTTCTGCTGGATGTTCGTACGCCGCAGGAATATCAGGAAGGGCATATACCAGAAAGTAAAAATGTGCCGTTACAACAACTTAACAATATTGTTTCAGTAGTGAAGAATACAGAAATACCGCTGTTTGTATACTGTTATTCCGGAGCCCGAAGTCGTCAAGCAACTGGGATGTTGCAACGAATGGGATATTCTAAAGTAAATAATATTGGTGGCATTGCTGCTTATTCAGGAAAGGTGGAAAAATAAGATGAAGGTAATAATCGTAGGCGGTGTAGCCGGAGGAGCTACAGCTGCAGCAAGGATACGCAGACTGGATGAACATGCAGAAATTACTGTATTTGAAAGATCTGGATACATATCCTATGCGAATTGTGGGCTTCCATATTATATCGGAGACGTGATCACAGACCCGGAAGAACTTACACTACAGACACCAGAGAGTTTTTTTAAACGTTTTCATATCAATATGAAAATTCATCATGAAGTTATCACCATACATCCGGATTGTAAAACTGTTTCAGTGAAAAATTTGGAGAATGGTGAGATATTTGAAGAAAACTATGATAAGCTGATCCTCTCTCCAGGTGCAAAGCCAACACAGCCGAGACTTCCCGGAGTAGGTATGGATAAACTTTTTACACTTCGTACTGTAGAAGACACTTTTCGGATAAAGGAATATATAAATAAGAATCATCCAAAATCGGCTGTATTGGCAGGTGGTGGATTTATTGGTCTGGAACTGGCAGAAAATTTGAGAGAGCTTGGCATGGATGTTACAATTGTTCAACGGCCTAAGCAGCTGATGAATCCTTTTGATCCGGATATGGCATCCATGATCCATAATGAAATGAGAAAGCACGGGATAAAATTGGTACTGGGTTATACGGTAGAAGGATTTAGAGAAAAGGACAATGGAGTAGAGATTCTATTAAAAGATAATCCGTCCCTTCAAGCTGATATGGTGGTATTGGCGATCGGCGTTACACCGGACACAGCATTAGCAAAAAGAAGCCGGTCTGGAACTTGGCATCAAGGGAAGTATTGTAGTGAACGAAAGGATGGAAACTTCTGTACCGGATATTTATGCTGCGGGTGATGCAGTTCAGGTAAAGCACTATGTTACGGGTGATGATGCGCTGATCTCTTTGGCTGGACCAGCCAACAAAGGATCATCGCTGATAATATTTGTGGTGGTGATAGCCATTATTTAGGCAGTCAGGGAAGCTCCGTTATTAAGGTGTTCGATATGACCGCAGCCACTACAGGTATCAATGAAACCAATGCTAAAAAGTCAGGATTAGATGTAGATACAGTAATTCTTTCTCCTATGAGTCATGCCGGTTACTATCCTGGTGGAAAAGTGATGACCATGAAGGTGGTTTTTGAAAAAGAGACCTATCGTTTGCTTGGCGCTCAGATTATTGGATATGAAGGAGTTGATAAACGTATTGATGTGCTGGCAACAGTAATTCATGCAGGTCTGAAGGCAACCCAGCTGAAGGATTTGGATCTCGCATATGCACCGCCTTATTCCTCTGCCAAGGATCCTGTAAATATGGCAGGATTCATGATAGACAATATAGCAAAAAGGTACCTTAAAACAATGGCATTTGGAAGATATGGATAAGATTTCTAAAGATAAAAATGTGGTGTTGCTGGATGTGAGGACTGTAGGTGAATTTAACAGGGGGCATATGAAGGGATTCAGAAATATTCCTGTAGATGAACTAAGGGAACGTATCAATGAAATTGAGAAGGGAAAGCCTGTTTACTTGATATGCCAAAGTGGTCTGCGCAGCTACATTGCCAGCCGTATTCTGGAAGGAAACGGTTATGAAACATACAATTTTTCCGGTGGATTCCGCTTCTATGATACAGTGGTTAATGACCGTGCGCTGATAGAAAGGGCATATGCATGTGGTATGGATTATTAAAAAATAATCACAATAATTTTATAATTTACTTGTAGCGTAAAAAGATCCCCCATTTATTAGAATGACTTTCATAATTCTGATAAATGGAGGATTCTTTAAATGTTACAGAAAAACAGTTTTATGATCTTTGCAGTGTTTCCAGCCTTTTTGAATTAAGGATTGTGATTTTGCCACGGGAGAGTTTGACGAGGCCCTCGCATTGAAAGTAGCGAAGCATTCGAGTGATAACTTCCTGTGGGAACCAAGATGATTGGCAATAGTTTCGTGAGTGATTTTCAGTTCATTTGTTCCTTCGATAGAGGTCTCTTCTAAAAGAAATGAAGCAACACGCTTATCCAAACTCTTCCACATGATCTGCTCAACAAGCCGCATGATATCGGAAAAACGGCTAGCCATTAATGCATTGGTATAGTTTGCGACGGGAGCAGATTCCTTCATAATGCCCTTATAGATTTCAGCAGGAATCACCCAAAGTTCAGTATCCTTTTCTGCTTCAATGGTTACATCAAATTGAATGGAGCGTATGATACATGAGGCGGATAAAAGACACATATCCATATCGAACAGACGGTAAAGTGTAATTTCTCGTCCTTCATCTGAAAGTATGTAAGTTCGAAGCTGCCCGGATTTAACCAGTAATAATCCAGTGCAATCCAGGTTTCCATTGTGAATGATTGTCCCTTTTTTACATACTGTGTGATTAAATTGTCTGAAATTACTTTTTTTCTGTATTGTATTTAAGTCATTCCATAGTGGAAAATAATTTTCGAAGTTCATAACAGTTATCTCCTTTACGAACATAGTATACTTGCTTTTTTTTAGATGCGTCAATTACATAATTGACATATGCCATAAATAGAAATATACTGACTATAGTACATGACTGTTGTGAATATGAGGGAGGGATAAATAATGCAGGGAGATGTCAGTTTTACATTTTTGGACCGAATTGAAGAAGTAGAACTGAATATTGTAGATAGACGATGGCAGTCTGCACTGGCATTGGCATTGACTTTGCCAGATATTTGCGGAGGTATTGCTTTCCCGGAAATTGTTAAACATTATCGAGATGGCCGGGTTATGCTGGATCGGCAAAAGAATCCGACCCGTGATGTGGGAACCCAGTATATTCGCTGGTTTGATGAATATGCAGGGGACTACTTTAAACTATCTCAATCCGATGAAAAGCCATATATTTGCGGAGAACGCTGTTGGCAGCTTCGATGTGAATATCTTCATCAAAATAAAGGATTTTTGAATGATGAAAATAATATACGCTTTCATCTTGGACTAAACTGTGGAATGTCAGTTTGTCAGTTGGAAAGTATGAACATACAGGAGAACGGAAACGATATTCGTATAGACATAGAACAGTTTTGTCTGAGGATGTGCAAGGCAGCAAAGAGTTATTATGATAAAGTTCATTTGGAAAAAGACTTTAGTCTCTATAATACACCAGTTTTGGATTTTATTCAGGTAACACAAAAAAAAAAGCTGCTTCTATTATTGCGCTGGTCTGTGGCAGTGAACGTTATGCAAAAGGATTAAAAGAAGCATTGCAGTTTATTTCAGAGCAGATCATGCTGTTTTATACACCGGAAAGCGCTAAAACAAGATTAGGCAGACATAAGCCGGATCTTTGGATTGTTACCGAAGATATGACGAGCCAACCGAATCAGCCATGGCGTGCGGACAGGACAACACCTGTAATTTTAATCACAGGCAATCCTGATGCTGTTGAAATTAAAAAGAATTCAGGAAAACTAACTGTTCTTTCTATGCCATTATCAATAGTTGATTTGCGGAAAACCGTCGAAATATATGTGTCGTGAGGAGAAGTTTATGCTGTACATAATACTATTATTTGTATTTGTAGTTGTATATTTGATGATGCTTATGCGGAGACAGAAAGAAAAGATGAGCGAAATTAAAATACAAATAGATCAACTGCAAGCACAACATGATCGATTGCAGAAAGAAAGGGATCAGTTACAAGAACGGATGAATCATCTGGAAGAGCAACGAGAACACTTGCAAATGCAAACAGACCAGGCATTTCGGAGTGCTGATGAAATCGAGAAAATTTGCGATGAGATATGGCATCATGCTAATACCATTCACCTTTACTCTTCGTTAGCTGAAGAAGAAAACAAATCTATAACAATGAAAAAAACAAAAAGAAATTATTCGAACAACTGAGGAAATTCTAAACATCATATATAAATATAAGGTAATGTATAATAAAAATATGTCATTGTAATGATTAGCGTTCAAGGTAAATTCTTATGTAATAATATCACAGAAGGATTTACCTTTTTCAGGTACAATAGAGATACAAAATTTGAAAGGGGAACAAAGCATTGGCAAAAAGAGTGGCAAGTGTCGATAAAAAAGATGTGTTGCCTGCGGGTATGTGAAAATACTTGTCCACTGGCAGCGGCCAAGGTTTACCATGGATGCTATGCAGTAGTAGAAGAAACAGTGTGTGTAGGATGTGGGAAATGTGCAAAGTCCTGTCCGGCAGGTTGTATTGAAATGAAAGAGAGGACAGCGATGTGAAGAAAAAAGAAACATTGGTATGATTATTTATGGATATGGGCGATCCTTTATTTTGCTCTCGGTTTTTTTAATATTTTGTTTGCTTGGTTTGGGATGATTGATTTCCTGTTGCCGTTAGGAATAGCGATATTCGGTGAAAATAAATTTTTCTGTAATCATTTGTGTGGACGTGGCCAGCTTTTTAGTAAGCTCGGTGGGGATTTAAAATGCTCAAGAAATAAACCAACCCCGCGATGGATGAGTTCAAAATGGTTCCGATACGGCTTTTTTGATATTTTTCCTTACAATGTTTGGAAATATGGTATTTCAGACATATTTAGTTGGTGCCGGAGCATCATCCTTGCGTGAAGCCATCAAATTATTCTGGACCTTCCGTGTTCCGTGGGGATGGACATACACTGCCGGAACAGTAGCTGATTGGGTGGCACAGTTTAGTTTTGGATTTTATAGTTTGATGCTTACATCTTTGTTGTTAGGGTTGATCGTAATGGTGTTATATAAGCCACGAACCTGGTGTACATTTTGTCCAATGGGAACAATGACGCAGGGTATCTGTAAATTAAAAAATAATGAAAAGAAGTAATACTATAAGGTGATTCATAAAAGGCATATGTCAAAAACATTATTGACATATGCCTTTTATAGGGCTATTATATAAGAAAAGCGAGAAAGGAGCAGTTTATGCCGAGACCAGTAAAATGCAGAAAAGTCTGTCATTTCCCCAATGTTTTAGAATTTCTTCCGGCAGATGATACTGAGAAAAAAACACCCATTGTTCTAACGGTAGATGAGTACGAGACAATCCGTCTTTTGGACAAGAAAGGTTACAGTCAGGAGCAGTGTGCAGCATCTATGCAAGTCGCAAGAACAACGGTCCAGCGAATTTACGAGATCGCCAGGAAAAAGATCGCAGATGCACTTATCGACGGGCATCCACTCAAAATTGAGGGCGGGGATTTCAGAATTTGTGACGGTCAGAGTAGCGACTGCAGCTTTGGAGGATGTTACAAACAGGAAATTTACAAAAAATATGCAGAAGAAAAAGGAGAAGGTATCATGAGAATAGCGGTAACATATGAAAATGGACAGATTTTCCAGCACTTTGGACACACAGAGACATTTAAGATTTACGATGTAGAGGAAGGAAAAGTAGTACATTCAGAAGTAGTAGATACGAATGGAAGCGGACATGGCGCATTGGCGGGAGTTCTTAATGCATTGAATGCAGATGTTTTGATCTGTGGAGGAATCGGAGGTGGCGCACAGACAGCGTTAGCGGCAGCAGGCATCAAGCTTTTCGGAGGAGTTTCCGGAGATGCGGATGAAGCAGTAGAAGCTTTTATCAATGAAACACTTGAGTATAATCCGGATGTGAAATGTTCTCATCACGAGCACAACAACGGGGAAGGACATACATGTGGCGAGCATGGATGTGGAAGCCACAGTTGTCATTAAGAAGTGAGATTGCCATCGGATCATAAGATGAAAAAATAAAAGGTATTGATCTATAAAGAGGGAAGGGAACCCGCATCATCAAATTTGCTTGTGATGTCGGGTTCTCTTTTTATTTGCATAATGATATACTTTTATTGTGGTTAGAAAAATAAAGCATGTACAAAACTCATAGGAGAAAGATGTATACTTATGACAACATTTGGTGATAAAATTAGGAAGTTGCGAAAAGAGAAAAAATGACTCAACAAAAGCTGGGTGATATGGTGGGCGTTTCTCATAGAACAATTCGATCTTGGGAAGTTGAAGGACGATATCCGAAGCAGAGTAGTTTATATCAAAAACTGGCAGATGCATTTCAGTGTCAGGTTTCTTATCTTATGAATGATAATGAAACCGTGTGCTTGGGTAATGATGAGCCAAGTGAATATGCTGGTGCTAAACAGGCAAGGCAGATTCTTGAACAGGTAGCTGCTTTATTTGCCAGTGGAACTATGACCAATGAGGACAAAACTATTTTCATGGATGAGATGACGAGACTTTATCTGGCATCAAAAAAGAACAGAAGAAAATGGTAAGAAGAAATGAACTGTTTTGTTTTCTTGCTTGATAGAAAAAGAAGAATAGAACGTATAATAGTGTTAATGATCCAGAGAAGATTGCTCTGGAAATAGAATTATTCGTACCAGTGGTGCGAGTATAGAGTAGGAGTGAAAGAATGGTAGAAGATACTATGTTTTCCGGGGAATCGAAAAATATTGAGTACAAGGTATCCTTACCTGATAAAAGTGAAAAGTACATGAAGACAATCGTAGCTTTTTTGCCAATACACAAGGTGGCAAGCTGATTGTTGGAGTAGATGATAAAACACACCAGATTGTTGGTGTGGAAAATGATGTGTTGTTTCAGCTGATGGATGGAATTGCCAATGCAGTTTCTGATTCCTGTGTGCCACAGATCATTCCTGATATTGAGCCACAGACAGTAGACGGGAAAACGGTCATTGTTGTATCAGTAGAAGCTGGAAAGAACAGACCGTATTATCTAAAATCAAAGGGAAAAGATAATGGCACTTATATCCGTGTAGAAGGTACATCAAGACAGGCATTTCCGGAGAAGATAAAAAGAACTGGAAATGGAAGGGGCCAGAATCTCATGGGATGAGCTTACTTGTGTGGGTTATCCTGTTTCAGAGGAAGCTACAGAGAAACTTTGCCAGGATATTGAAAAGTTCTGGAAGAAAGCAGGAATGTCAGAACATTCTGTAATGAAAGAGCAGCTGATAAACTGGAAAATTTTGAAGCAGAGCGAGGGACAGCTTCTGGCAACGAATGCCTATGCGTTGCTGACATCGGATTATTTTTCATTCTCCAAAACACAATGTGCGGTATTCAAGGGAACAGATCGTGCAATGTTTCTGGATAAGAGAGAATTTACAGGACCAATCTATACACAAATCGAAGAAGCAGTAGATTTTGTATTGAGAAATATTCGGCTTGGAGCAACAATTGACGGATTGGTGCGAAAAGAGAAATATGAGTTACCACCGGAAGCAATCAGGGAAATGATTATTAATGCCCATTGTCACCGTAACCTATTAGATGAATCCTGTATTCAGGTCGCAGTTTATGATGACAGATTGGAGGTGACATCTCCGGGTGGATTATATAACGGATTAACTTATGAGGAAGTCATGAATGGTCATTCGAAGATCAGGAATAAAGGCATTGCCAATATATTCAGTCAGATGGGACTTGTAGAGGCATGGGGAAGCGGAATAAAAAGAATCCTTAATGCTGCAGAAGAGTATGGACTTCAAAGCCGAGATTTCAGGAATTTGATAATATGTTTCGGGTAGAGTTGTTCCGAGTCAATCCAATAACTGACCAAGCTAACCAAGCTACTAACCAAGCTAACCAAGATTTAGAGAGATTAGACCAAGTGGAAGATGAAAATGTACTGAGTGAGAAAGAAATAGAAATTCTGAATCTTGTACGTATGCAACCTTCAATCACGCAGAAAGAAATGGCTAATGCGTTAGATTGGAATCTTGCTAGTGTGAAGTATTATATAACCAAATTGAAGGAAAAGAATTATCTGAAGAGGCAGGGAAGTAGCCAAAAAGGGAAATGGGTGATATTAACAAAACGAGATTGACACTTGTATCAATTCATGTTAAACTATGAAATGTAAGGAGGAGAGAAAGATGCCTAGAAAACCATCATTAGACGGCAAAGATTCTAGTCTGAGAATCAGGATGTCACCAGAGCAAAAAAAGAAAAGCTAGTATTTTATGCAGAGAGACATTATCAGACTATGAGTAATGTAATATTCCAGGCGTTGGACATTCTTTACGCAAGAGAAGAACAACAAAATAATAAAGAGTAAAATGGAGTTATTTTGGAGTTTATATGGTATTGAAAAATAACTAAATGAGCGGTACCAGAAATCTAACAGGCATTTGCCAAGACATTCATAGGAATCGAGCGAATGTAGACACTCCCCCCAAGCGGACCGAGTACCTCGAGCAGGAGCGGGCGGTATTACAGGAGATTATCTCAGGTAAGGAGGCTGGTTGTGACATCAGCAGAACTGGTATGGAGAAACGCCAAAACAAATTTTTAATGGAAAGGTGGTGAAAGGGCATGAACGAAAAGTTTTTAGAAGTAGGAGATGTGATGCAGATTCTTGGGATTTCAAGATCAGCAGCATACAAGCTTATGAGACAGATCAACAGTGAACTTGAAAAAGAAGGGTTACATTGTTATCCGTGGAAAAGTAAGCAGAAAATATTTTGAAGAACGCATTTATGGTATGAGTGATGCAGGATAAGCAACAGGTAAGAAGATTGTGATAGAGGCAGGTGCAGAAGCGATACGGCTTAGGCATCTGCTTCTTCATATGGAAAGAAGGAGATGATGAATATGCCAGCTTATAAAGACAGTAAGACAGGCACCTGGTTTGTCAAATTCTATTGTAAGGACTGGACTGGGGAAAATAAACAGATAAAAAGAAGAGAGGATTTGCAACAAAGAGGGAAGCACTTGATTATGAGCGGAATTATAAAATACGGCAGGAGAACAATCTGGATATGACATTCGGAGAGTTCTGGAAGCTGTATTCAGAGGATGTGAAAAATTATGTCAAACTCAATACATGGCTTACAAAAGAGCACATTGTGGAGACAAAGATACTTCCATATTTTAGGAATCTTAAGATGAATGAGATTACACCGGGAGATGTACGCAAGTGGCAGAATGAGATGGTTGCATTCCGTAATGAGAATGGGAAGAGTTATTCCCAGACTTACAAGAAGACAATGCACAACATTTTAAGTGCGATATTCAATCATGCATGCAGGTTTTATAATCTGAAATCAAATCCGGCAAGACAGGCCGGAAATATGGGCAGGGAAGAAAAGAAGGAAATGCTTTTCTGGACAACTGAAGAATATAAGAAGTTTTCAGAAGCGGTGATTGATAAGCCGGTTTCATTTTATGCATTTGAAATGCTGTACTGGACAGGAATGAGATTAGGTGAGCTGCTTGCACTTACGATGGAAGATTTTGATTTTGAAAAGAACACAGTCAGAATAAATAAATCGTATCAGCGGCTGCAGGGGCAGGATGTTATTACAACACCGAAAACACCTAAGAGCAACAGAACAATCAAGCTGCCGAAGTTCCTTGCCGAAGAAATGCAGGAATATTTTGCAATGTTATATGACCAGACACCAACAGACAGGATTTTTCTGGTAACAAAGAGCTTTCTTCATCATGAGATGGAGCGTGGTTGCAAATTATCCGGGTGTGAAGAAAATCAGAATTCATGATCTTAGGCATTCGCACATTTCACATCTGATCGACCTCGGGTTTTCCGCAGTTGCAATAGCTGACAGGGTTGGTCATGAGAGCATTGATATCACATATCGTTATTCGCATCTGTTTCCGTCAAAGCAGGTGGCAATGGCGGACAGACTTGATGCTGTCAATGCAAGCTTTGAGGATTGCGAAGATCAGGATGATGATGTAGAAATCATGCAGACAGAGGAAACAGCACCTATGATTGATATGGATGCGGCTGCGGAAAAAATTATAAGCATTGATAAGTACAAGGCAGTCTGATAATGCCTATGTAAAAACATTATGAATCATGCCGGTACAAGTTTTGCTGGATATATGCAGCAGAAATTAAAAGAATAGATTTTATATCGGAAGGAGCAGATTATTATGAGCGAGAAAAGGCTGGATGCCAAGAACAGATGGAGAAATGTTGTAGTAGCGTTTCGTATGTCACCGGAGGAAGCACAGGAGCTGAATGTGAAAGTTTCACTCAGCGGACTTTCAAAACAGGATTATATCATCCAATGTCTTCTGAAGCATGAAATCAGGGTTGTTGGTGGAATGAAGGTGGCAAAGAAAGTACAGGTGCATCTTGATACGATACTGGAAGAATTACAGACATTAGATGAATCTGACAGAGGTATAGATGTTGAAGAACTGCTGGTTCAATTAAAGCATGTGCTTGATATTCTGCAGAGTGATGAGAAAGGCGGTAATCATTATGAGTAAGACAACATTTGAAAAGCTTGGCATCCCATATGAAGAAAGGGACGGAATCTTTTTTTATCCGGTGCTTGTCGCAGGAACAGAGCAGACTGATATAGAAGCAGGAAAGTATGGGCGAATGTGGATTAAATATATCAAGGAAGAATATCCAATGAGATATAAGAGTCTGGTGCGGTTTGGGGAGCTTGAAGAGAGAGCGGATGAAGTCAATGATACAGCATATGAGCTGCTCGATGATATTGAAGCTAAGTGGCTGAAAAAGCATAAGCCAAAGAATCCAAATTCCTTTACAGAACAGTTACAGCTAAGAACACAGACCAGGATGATGGCAGAGGAAATCGTTATTATGGATGTGGTAATGCAGTTTCATTAGTGTGGGGAAAAAGCGCCGTCAAAACATGAAAATGGGGCTAAAAAAGCGCCCCCAAAACCACAAAGTGGGAAAGCGCCCCCGCACAAATTAGAGCTGAAAAAAAGTGTGGGGGCAAAAAGTGCCGTCAAAATGCAAAGTGGGGGCAAAAAGCGCCGTCAAAACAGCAAAGTGACGGCAAAAGCGCCACCACTCAGATAAGCGAAAAGAAAAAAGCCATGGTGGCGGAAAGTGCCATCAAAATGGAAAAGTGGTGGCGGAAAATGCCACTAAAACAGTAAAGTGATGGCAAATAAAAAAAAGTGCCACCATATCATTGTGGTGGTACATTAACCACCACATATTATATACAGGGTGCAGGTGCTCCTGCCAAGACGAAAAATTATGTAAACGCTGATGGCGTTATATATTTTTCGGGAAAAGGTCCGACCTTTTCCGCATCTTGCAAAACCCAAAAAAGTGAACACTACTTTTAGAAAGGATGAAAAGCAATGGTACAGATAAAAAGAGATTGGTTTGATACAGCATTGAAAATTACGAAATGGGAGAAACGTATGGTAGATGGAAAGCGAAGATACAAGTCTGACAGGAAAGATCATAAGGTATCTGTGAAACTGTCAGAAAAAGATATGGATATTCTAAAAGCAGCACTTAAACGAACAGGAATGACAGCAAGTGCATATATAAGAGAATTGATCCGGACAGGCGGCAACATTGATACAAATTATCCAGAGGACAGGGCAAGAGTAATCCGTGTTATTGCCGGTATTGCAAATAATATTAATCAGGCGGTAAAGCTTGGCAATTCACAGGGAAGATTGTATTACAGCGATATTGATAAATTGCAGAACAGTCTGGATGATATAAAGAAAACATTCGGGGAGGTGCTGGAAGTATGGCGATTACAAAGATCTTAAATATAAAAGAGTCAGAGGGCAGAAATCCAGCATCGCACCTGAAGAATGCTTTGGAATATATCCAGAATCCGGATAAGACAGAAGAATGTATACTGGTGGGCGGTATTAACTGCCTGCCGGATACAGCATTTGAGCAGATGGAAGAGACAAAGAATATATTTCATAAGACAGGTAAAAGGCAGGGCTATCATGTGATCATATCGTTTTCGCCGGAGGAAAAAGTAACAGCAGAGCAGGTAATGTATGTCCTCGAGCATTTCGCAAAGGATGTGCTTGGTGATGATTATGAGGCGGTGTATGCAGTCCATACTGACAGGGGGCATATGCATGGGCATCTGATCTGGAACAGTGTCAGCATGACAACTGGCAAGAAATACAATTCACCGAAAGGCAACTGGAAGAATCATCTCCAGCCTATTACAAATAAATATTGTGATGAACTTGGACTTTCCATTATGCCGGCAGAGTACAGCAGGAATCCAAAAAATATCAGCAGGGACAAGTGGGAAAAGGAAATGTCAATGAAAGAGATAATTCTAAGGGATGCCAAGATGTGTGCATATGCAGCCGGGAATGTGGAGCATTTTAAATATCTGATGAAAAGACTTGGATATGTATTTAAGAAAGACGCATGGATGGAGGTGCAGGCACCGGGATTTCGGTATTATCATAAACTGGCAAAGCTGGACGAGATGTTTTCAGAAGATATGCTAAGGCATCATGTGGATATGCCTTGGATGGCAAAGCCTTACTTTTATTCGTCGGATATCAGGGGGCTGCACAGGGCGAAGCTGTCACCATTCCAGAAGAAGTTTTATGCAAAGCTATACAGATTAAGGGTTGTAGAACAGAAGCGTTTTGTAGTTGGTGGAGCAAAGTATGCAGAGGATTTGAAGCGGTTTCATCAGTTACAGGACGAATATCTGCTGATTGTAAATAATGACATCAAAAGTGTTGTGGATCTTGTGTATTTCATAGGTGAGCAGGAAGAAAAAATCCAGCAGATTGAGGACAGACAGAAGGAGATATACAGAGAAAGCTCTAGTCGGAAACGCAGTATAAAGAATGAAGAGCAGTACCGGGAATATCAGATATGGCATATGGAAGTGCAGGAAGAACTGGATGAGCTTAAGCAGGAGAAAAGGAGAATTAAGAGGCAGATACAGCTTGCTGATGACATTATAAAAAGAAGATTTGTATACGGCTTATTATGCGGTGTCTGGGAAAGAAGAAATCGTTGCAGACAGGGATGTTGAGATACCGGGGATGGAAGAGGATACTGAGGTTGAGAAAGCAACGGCAACAGTCGTTGAGTCTGATGCAAATGTTGAGGTAATGAATCTTGACAATAATCAGAATGAAATAAGCAGACTGAAAGAGCAAGCTGATAGTGCGAGAAAACAACAGACTGATTTAGAGGGCATAGGAACACCAGAGATTCATAATTCGTCTAATGTGAATGTGACAAGAGTTGGCGAAAGTATGACTGATGTAACAGATAAAAGGTGAATATGTGGAAACTAAAGAAAATGAGCCAGTGGACAAAGTTAGCTGGATTGTCAGGAGAATATCAGAACTTGGTGGTTACAGGGAATGTCAGTGATTCTGTTAAGGCAGATATATTCGGATTTGATATTGCAGATGTGAGTGGAAGCATAAGAATGTTCTCGGATGTAATGAAAAACTTGGAGATAAAGCTGGATGGGGATGAGCTGTTTGAAGAGTTTCAGAAGGTTTATGATAAGAGTATTGGTAGAGATGCTAATAAGGCGGAAGATAAGATGTGGAATAGGGGCAGAGGAAGGTGATTCCTCTGCTCAATTTTTTTCATGGATAATTATATGCGCGATTTCGAGAACTCAAAATTTATAATTGCATAAGCGAAAAACTGATGATATAATAAAATTAAGATAAAAGGACTATTTGACGTGATAATCGGAGGAAATAACATGTCAGAAAATCAAGTAAAAATAACTTATAAACCTTTATGGAAGTTGTTAATTGATAAGGATATGACGAAAACTGAGTTGAGAAAGAAAACACAGATAGCACCAAGTACATTTACCAAAATGAACAACGATCAACAAGTATCGTTAGATATTCTGGCAAGGATATGTGTTGAATTGAAATGTGGCTTTGATGATATTGTGGAAATAGAGCGATAGTGATATTGCGAAATGAAGAAACATGTGCAGATAAATATAGCAAGTTGCTAATAGAAAGGAATTTATAAATGGCAGTTCAAAATAATGCTAACATTGATTTGAATAAAAAATATGGGATTCGGCTTGTGTTCTTTGGGGACACATTTCGGCAGCAGAATATAGAATAGAAGGTTATCGTAGGACTTATTTTCTGCGTTACATCCTAAGATTGTAATTGAGTGTCCAGTGGCTTCCAGTCATACTTTTACTTTTTGATATATCTTCCATAACGGATTCAATCTTTTGATACAGATTGTTAAAACCATCTAAGTTGTTAGGGATAGTAAATGCTTTGAATAACACTTCTCCATCTGAATTTGTGATAAAGCAATCATGCTTATCTTTTGCAACACCAATTCCTACATAAATCATAAAAAATCTCCTTTGAAATGTATTAATGCTGTTTTAGAAACACTGGAACTCCTTGCGATTGTAACCTCGTTCTAAATCAACCGTCATGCGGTATCTAACTGATTAACAACTATACAAAGAGGCTGTGGTTGGAGCCTTTCCGTAACCATCGAGTGGTAGGAGAAAAATACCAATCCACAGCATCTTATATATCATAGTCGAACCTACAGAAGAGGTAAAGACGAGTTTATCAAGTTTTACATAAAATTACATTACCGGTAAGCATACGATGAGCAGATGTTTTTTATTGCCTTTCAGTATAGATACGTTAAAATATACTTATTAAGCATGATGAATTTGGGAGGTGTTTTTCGTGGAAATTAGAGTTCTTAGATATTTTCTGACTGTAGTAAGGGGAAGAAAGTATCACAAAAGCCTCAGAAGTTTTACATATCACGCAGCCGACGCTTTCACGTCAGCTTGCACAGATGGAGGAAGATATTGGTGTAAAGCTGTTTGATAGAGGACACGGAAAATCAAATTGACAAATGAAGGAATACTTCTTCGCCGTCGTGCGGAAGAAATTTTGCAGCTTGTAGATAAGACAGAAAAAGAATTAGTGGAGCAAGAGGAACAGGTGGAAGGTAAAATTTCCATTGGGTGTGGAGAAATTGCTGCTGTACAACTTCTTCCTAAAATAATTGAGTCCTTTTCGTCAGAAATATCCCCGTGTTACTTTTTGACATTTTTACAGCCACAGCAGATTTGGTGAAGGAACAAATGGATAAGGGACTACTGGATATTGGTTTGCTTCTTGAGCCGATTGATATGGAAAAATATGAATTTATTCGCTTGAATATAAGGGAAAAATGGGTGGTTCTGATGAAATCGGATGATCCACTCTCAAGAAAGAAACGGTAACTGCAAAAGATTTGTCTGTACTGCCTTTGATTCTTCCAAGACGTATGAATGTGCAGAGTGAGTTGGCAAGTTGGTTTGGCAACTACTACGAGAAACTGAATATTGTTTTTACCAGCAATTTAAGTACGAACAGCGCAATTATGGTGAATGGAGGATTGGCATATTCATTGGTGATTGAAGGGGCTGTATCCTTCTGGGATCAATCAAAGGTTACATTCAGACCGCTTGATCCGCCACTTACAGCAACAAGTGTATTAGCATGGAAACGTGGTCAGCCGTTTAGCTTAGCAACCACAAAATTCATCAAACATATTCAATGCTTTTTTAGGCATTGATAAGCCATAAAAACTAGGTATTTGATATAATATAAGCACAAAATTATAATGTAGGTGTAGAGATGAAGCAGATAGCTTCAATTTCAACACCTACATTTTTATTTAGGAGGGAGAGCCATTTCATGAAACCGGATTATGAGTCCCTTATAAACGCCGGATTAAGCAAAGAAGAAATCGCAAAAATTTCAGGATGTGAAGATCAAGAAATGCAGATAAGGATGTTGCGAAAATATCGGTACAAATTGCTTGATGAGGTACATGAAAAGCAACAGTCACTTGACGCAATCGATTATATGATCTGTAAAATAAAAAAAATAACAATAAAAGGAAGTGACAAATTAAATGGGGGTAATTATGAAAAATTTCCATCTATTCTATTCGTTTTTTCTCTGCTTTTTATGCTGACTGCTTGCAGCAGTAGCGCAGATCCATCGCAGGGAGAGCAGTGGACAAACCACAAGTCCATCTTCTCAGCAAGATAGCGTTTCAGTGTCTAATGCAGTTTTAGAATCTGAAAGCACAGAAAGCGAACAATCGGCCAATAACACTTTAATCGTCTATTTTTCACGCTGGGGCAATACAGAATATCCCTCTGATGTGGATGCCACAACTTCGGCAAGTATTGTAGTGGATAATAATTTCCGTTATGGTACAACAGAGTATGTCGCTAATATGATAGCGGAGAATGTGGGCGGAGATCTGCACCGGATTGAAACGGTTACTCCTTATACGGCAGATTTTGATGAATTGCGGGATGTAAACCATGATGAAATGAGTAGTAATTATTTGCCGGAGCTTAAAGAAAGCAATCTGGATATTTCCGCTTACGATACGGTATTTATTGGCTATCCCGTATGGGCAACAGATGTTCCGCAGGCAGTACTGTCTTTTTTGAAGGAGTATGATTTAAGCGGGAAAACAGTTATCCCATTTTGTACCCATGATGGCTATGGTGCAGGTAACAGTTATCAGACTATTGCAGAAGCAAGCCATGCAGCGGTTTCTTTAGAGGGTATTGCGATTGAAGCAAAAGATGTTCCAAACGCACAGGATACCGTTTCATCATGGCTTGCAGATATAGGAATATCTAAATCTGAAGTACAAACAGGGACTCCTATCAAGATTACGGTTGGTGAAGTTAGTTTAGATGGAGTCCTATACGATACAGAACTGGCAGAAGAAATCAAAACATATTTTCCGTTGACAATTTCCATGGTGGGTTACGGTGGCAGAGAATACTATGGAGGAGTTGAGTTCTATCCGGAGCATTTGGAAGGCGGTCAGAAGAATTTTGAGAATGGTGACATTACCTATTGCGAGGCACATCATAATATGGCCATTTTCTATGCGCAGACAGACGATCCGATTCTTTCGGTAGATGTTATCCCTATTGGCAGAGTCACTTCTGATCTTTCGGTATTTAACAATCTTGACAATGAGGAAGAAGTCATCTTTTCTCTGGCAGAATAAAAAATGATGGAGGTATTTATAATGAAAAAGCAATCGCTATCTTACTTTCTTTGACTATGATTTTGGGACTTGCAGCTTGCGGAAACTCTGCAAGCCAGACAGAGCAGCCGTCTACAGAAGATACTTCTGTGGAAAGCAAAGCTGATACTGAATCTGCGGAAAACGGTACAGATATGGAGAATACGGACAATCAGGATGTACAGAATCATAAAGCTTTGGTTGCCTACTTTTCTGCAACGGGAACTACAAAGGGCGTGGCAGAGCATATAGCAAACGGTCTGAATGCGGATATTTATGAGATTGTTCGAAGAACCTTACACCGATGCAGATCTTGACTACAATGATAATAACAGCCGCACTACCATTGAGATGAATGATCCGGATGCCCGTCCTGCTATCTCCGGCAGTGTGGAGAATATGGAACAATATGACATTGTATTCATCGGATACCCCATCTGGTGGGGAGAAGCGCCGAGAATTGTCAGCACTTTTGTGGAGAGCTATGATTTTTCCGGTAAAACCATCGTACCTTTCTGTACATCCGGCGGAAGTGATATCGGCTCCAGCGCAACCAGCCTGGAACAGCTTACAAACGGAGCTATTTTGGCTTGATGGACGGCGGCTAAATGGCAGCGATTCTCAGGATACCGTTATGGAATGGGTAAACAGCCTTGATCTGAACCTGGCAGAATAACCCGATAAAGAAGATTTCAAGGAGATGATTACATGAAAAAATAACCGCACTTATACTTTCTGTTGTACTGGTGTTTTCTCTGGCAGCCTGCTCTAATACACAGCAGAACGATGCTTCTGATTCTGTGTCCAGCGAAGCACCCTCTCAGGTGGCAGAATCCACTCCCGCAGAAGGCACAGAAACGGAAGGTAGCAATATTCTGATTGCTTATTTTACCTATGGTGAAAAATGCGGAGCTTTCCGATGACGTGGACGCTTCTTCATCAGCCAGTATTCAAATCTTCAACGGTGAAGTCACAGGCAATACTGGTGTGATGGCCCATATGATTGCAGAAGCTTCTGGCGGAGAATTGTTTTCTATCCGAACAGTAGAACCTTATCCCAATAACTACAATGATACCGTTGATGTTGGAGAGACTGAAAAGAACAATGGCATTCATCCGAATTGGCTACGCATATCGAAAATCTGGATCAGTACGATACGATTTTTGTTGGCTTCCCCAACTGGTGGTATGGTATGCCTATGGTAATGTATAGCTTTTTTTGACGAGTATGACTTCAGTGGGAAAACAGTGATCCCCTTCTGCACTTCCGGTGGCAGTGCATTCTCGGATGCAGTTGATGAAATTAAAAATATGGAGCCGGATGCAACCATTCTTGACGGACTTCATATTGGCAGTTCCAGTGTAACCGATGCGGAAAGCAGAGTGAGCGAATGGGTGCAGGGACTCGGTTTATCTAAATGATACGAAAGGACAAATGACTCATGAAACTAAAAATAAAGATGGGAATTGATTTACTGATGACAGCGCTGTTACTTTGTCTGATGGCTTATCAAGTCACCGGACAGAAGCTTCATGAGTGGTTTGGAACAGGGATGCTTGTACTATTTTTGCTACATAACATTCTGAACGTCCAGTGGTATGGTAGCCTGTTCAAAGGGAAATATACCCTGTTGCGGACAATGCAGATGCTCATCAATATCAGCGTTCTTATCTCCATGCTATGTTTGGGGGTTAGTGGAGTTGTGTTGTCCCGCCATGTTTTTGCGGGACTTCCCATTCATGGACCGATGGCAACAGCGAGAACCATGCACCTGACGGCATCTTACTGGGGATTTGTGATGATGAGTATTCATTTAGGATTTCATTGGAGCATGGTTCTTGGACTGTTCCGCAGACTTTGTAACAGAAAGAAAACCCCTGCTACATTTGTATGGCTGATGCGTTTTATAGCAATTTTATTGCGGGATACGGAGCGTACTGTTTCCATAAGCAAAATATTGTCTCCTATATGTTCCTTAAGCAGGAGTTTGTGTTTTTGATTTTGAACAGAGTGCAGTTTTTGTATTTGCAGAGTATACCGCAATGATGGGATTATGGGTTTTTATCAGCTTTTATGCTGTGAAAGGAATCAGAAAGATAACCTCACAGAGCAGAAGAAAGGAATAAATTGTAAAATCTTAGTGGAGGAAAAGACATGGATCAGCAAACGGTTCTGTTTTCAAATAAGAGTTTGAAGGCTATGATTATTCCCCTGTTTTTAGAGCAGCTGCTGATAATGCTTGTAGGGATGGCGGACACACTGGTGGTCAGCTACGCCGGAGAAGCAGCGGTATCCGGTGTTTCATTGGTAAATCAGTTCAATACTATTTTTATTTATCTGTTTACAGCATTGGCATCCGGAGGGGGCGGTTGTGATCAGCCAATATATCGGTAGAAAGAAAAATGATGACGCTGGAGAATCCGCCAGTCAGCTTCTATCATTCTCTACGATTTTTACCATATTGATCGCAGTGATAGTTCTGCTTGGAAATGAAAGAATGCTCCGTCTGATGTTTGGCAAGGTGGAAGATTCTGTGATGCGCTCCTGTATTACATACCTTAGGATTTCTGCATATTCCTATCCGGCATTGGCGGTTTACAATGCCGGGCCGCCCTTTTTCGCAGTATTGGGAAAACAAGCGTAACCATGTATTTGTCCGTAGTTTCTAATATCATCAATGTGATTGGGAATCTCATTGGTGTATTTGTTTTGCGTGCAGGTGTTGCAGGTGTTGCATACCCTTCACTGATCGCTCGGACATTTTCAGCCGTGATGATTACAGTACTTTGTTTTCAGAGAAAAAATGAAGTGTTCTATCGCTGCAAGTGGATTTTTCGGTGGAATGTGGATTTCATGAAACAAATTCTAAAAATCGCAATTCCAAATGGGATGGAAAACGGTGTGTTCCAGTTAGTCAAAGTAGCATTAAGCGGTATCGTTGCACTTTTGGAACATATCAGATTGCTGCAAATGGTGTTGCACAAAGTATCTGGTCGTTGGCTGCGCTGGCGGGAGTCGCTATGGGTCCCGTATTTATAACGGTCATTGGACAGTGTATGGGAAATGGGGATGCAGATGCTGCGGAGCATTATTTTAAGAGATTGACAAGAATCACATTGCTGATTTCATCGGCATGGAATCTTTTGATTTTTCTTCTGACTCCATTCTTTATGAAATTTTTATGCTTTGCAGCCGGAGACCAAACGGCTTGTAATCTGGCTGGTTTTAATCCATAACGTGTTTAATGCAGCAGCATATCCCTTTTCCGGTGCGCTTAGTAATGGGCTGCGAGCAGCGGGTGATGTGAAATTTACCATGTATGTTTCGGTTATATCTACAATAGCAGTGCGTCTGCTTTTATCATGGCTCTTGGGAATTGTTTTGAAAATGGGCGTGATCGGGATTGCTATTGCAATGGTTTGTGACTGGAGCATTCGGGCGGTCATTTTTCTTCTTTAGGCAGAAGTCCGAAAAATGGAAAAACATTTCAGGTGATATAGATTCATTTATAATAAGTTCAATAACATAATTTACGGAGGAAATTACTATGAGTAAGAAAATTTTGGTAGCCTATTTTTCAGCAAGCGGCGTGACTGCAAAGGCAGCGTGGAAACTTTCAGAAGCGGCAGGAGCAGACCTGTATGAGATTAAGCCAAAGGTACCGTACAGCAGTGCTGATCTGGACTGGACAAATAAAAAAAGCCGCAGCAGCGTGGAGATGAATGATCCGATATTCCGCCCTGAAATTGCCGGGAAGCTGGAAGGTATGGATCAGTATGATCTGGTGTTTGTTGGATTCCCTATCTGGTGGTATGTTGCACCAACGATTATTAATACTTTTTTGGAGAGTTATGATTTCTCAGGCAAAACCATCGTTCCTTTTGCTACTTCTGGCGGCAGCGGCATGGGAAGCACAAATGAAAAACTTGCACCGAGCTGTCCTGGCGCTATCCTGATGAAAGGAAAAATGCTGAATGGCTTGTTGTCTCAGGAAGAATTGAAAGCATGGGTAAAAAGTCTGTGAGTTGGATGTGGGCATTGTAACAAACGCTGCCCGTTCCATGTGGATCAGGTTGCAAGGATGCAAGAGATTTTAGACTATTTTAATTCTTGAAGGGAGAGTAATTCATGACAGAAAAAGGATTTAAACAGATATTCCCATTGGGTGAGAAAATGATGCGTATGCACAATATTTTGTTGGACAGAGTTATCTGTCCATGCTGACAACGGAAAGAGTTGGAATTGCAAATGTGACCTTTGAGCCGGGATGCCGCAATAACTGGCATATCCATCACAAAGGCGGACAGATTTTGCTCTGCACTGCCGGACGTGGATATTATCAGGAGTGGGGAAAAACGGCTCAGGAGATGAAACCCGGTGATGTCATCAATATTGCACCAGAAGTGAAGCATTGGCATGGCGCTGCTCCTGATAGCTGGTTTTCTCATTTGGCGGTAGAAGTTCCGGCGGAAGGAAGTTCCAATGAATGGATGGAGCCGGTGAAGGAAGAAGAATACAGTAAGCTAAAATAAGGAGACAGATCATGAAAAAAAAAGGTAACAGCGGGCAGAGATGCCCTGGGTGATTTTGCACCAAAATTTGCGGAACTGAATGATGACGTGCTGTTTGGAGAAGTGTGGTCACGAGAAGATAAGCTTCCTGCAAGAGATAGAAGCATTGTCACAGTAACAGCACTTATGGCAAGCGGTGTTCTGGACAGTTCTCTTGCCTTTCATATAGGAGAAGCAAAAAAGAACGGTGTTACAAAAGAAGAAATGGCAGAAATTTTGACACACGCTGCCTTTTATGCTGGCTGGCCGAAAGCATGGGCAGCATTCCGCATGGCGAAAGAAATCTATCAAGATTAAGGAGGAAAAACATTATGTTAGGAAATTTTTCGTATTCAAATCCAACAAAACTTTACTTTGGAGAGGATTCTCTTTGTTTTTTGAACGAGGGCTTCCCAAATATGGAAAAACCGTTCAGTTGATTTATGGCGGCGGTTCTATCAAGAAAAAATGGTATTTACAGTCAGGTTATGAGATTACTGAAAGATAACGGAAAAGTAGTCGTTGAGGATGGAGGAGTGATGCCAAATCCTACAATAGAAAAAATTAGGGAGGGGTTCGGATTGCCAGAGAAAATCACGTAGATTTTTTGCTGGCTGTAGGCGGCGGCTCCTGCTGCGACTATGCAAAAAAGCGGTTTCCGTGTCTGTTCACTGTGATGAAGATCCGTGGGAGAAATATTATATCCGTTTTGATGAGCCGGATTGTGAGATTGTCCCTGTTGGCTGTGTATTGACTATGGTGGGAACCGGAAGCGAAATGAATGGAGGTGCGGTCATCACCAATCACGATCAAAAGCTGAAAATCGGTCATGTGTTTGGAGATGCTGTGATGCCGAAATTTGCAGTCTTGAACCCGAAATTCACTTTTTCATTGCCGAAACAGCAGATGGTGGCTGGCATTTATGATATTTTCAATCATATCTGTGAGCAGTATTTCTCTGGTGAGGACGACAATACCAGCGATTATATCAGCGAGGCACTGATGAAATCGGTAATTCACAGTTCGAGAATTGCCATTCAGAATCCAGAGGACTATGAGGCAAGGTCGAATATCATGTGGGCTGCAACCTGGGCGCTGAATACGCTTATCTCCAGAGGAAAAAGTACCGACTGGATGGTTCATATGCTTGGTCAGGCAGTAGGAGCATATACGGATGCAACTCACGGAATGACGCTTTCTGCGGTGTCACTTCCTTACTATCAGTATATTATGCCTTATGGACTTAGCAAGTTTTGCCGTTTTGCTGTGAATGTGTGGGAGGTCGATCCTGCCGGAAAAGCTGATGAACAGGTTGCCAGAGAAGGGCTTTCCTGTATGGAAGTTTGGATGAAAGAACTGGGACTTACAATGAATCTCCATGAGTTGGGAGCAACAGAAGAAATGTTGCAGGGTATCGCAAACGGAACACTTATCATGGAGGGTGGATATAAGGTGCTGAATCATGATGAGGTGTTGGAGATTTTGAAGAACAGTCTGTAAGTATTTAAGTAGGAGCTTTTAGAACGATAATATAATAGAGAAAGACAAGTGCTGTGAAAGAAATTTT
>VOFD01002717.1_pt1 | contig 31003 bp, 42 predicted proteins | sample 5384101 | NCBI WGS metagenome assembly VOFD01 (sample SAMN12384723, study PRJNA508395) | human gut metagenome | isolation source: healthy gut C | host: Homo sapiens
GATACTGCCGGCGTTCCGTTCTCACCACCTTCCATAACCGATTGGACGATAGGAATATCTCCGAGAAAATCGATGCCTTCGGTACGGGCCATGTTCCGTGCTCCCCCCTTTCCGAACAGGTAGTACCGGTTGTTCGGGAGTTCCGCCGGAGTGAACCAGGCCATGTTTTCGATGATACCGAGTACGGGTACGTCGATGCCCTCCGCGCGGAACATGTTCACGCCGCGCCGCACGTCGGCCACGGCCACCTGTTGGGGTGTGGAAACCACGATGGCTCCGTTTACCTTTACCTCTCCGACTACCGAAAGGTGGACATCCCCCGTTCCGGGAGGGAGGTCGATGAGCAGATAGTCCAGTCCTTCCCAAAGCGTCTGATGGAGCAGTTGCTTCAGGGCGGTCGTCGCCATGGGGCCGCGCCAGATAAGAGCGTCGTCGGGCGAGATGAAAAAACCTATCGAGGCGATTTTGATGCCTCCGGTTTCGGCCGGCAGGATGTACTCCTGTTCGTCGCGGAGAATTGCCTGCGGCGTATATCCTTCAACGCCGAACATCTTCGGCATGGAGGGTCCGTAGATATCCGCATCGAGTATTCCGACGCTGTAACCCATGTCGCGTAGCGTTACGGCCAGGTTGGCCGTGACGGTCGATTTGCCGACTCCTCCCTTGCCGGAGGCGATTGCGAGGATATGTCGTATGCCAGCCGTGGAGGATACTTTCTCTTTTACGGGCGGTGCCGGAGCCTCTTCCTTTTTCCGTAACGGCTATCTTGCCGGCCAATTCGGGAATGCTTCGGTCACTGCCGCTGTTACCTGCCGTTTGATGGAGTTGGCGAACGGGTCGCGCCGTTTGCGGAAGGCGAGGGTGATGACTGCATCCTGTCCGTTGGCCGTGATATGCTCGACGATACCCGATGAAACGATATCTTCTCCCGTTTCCGGATGCACGATGCCGCCGAGTACCGATTTTATCCTGTTTTCGTATTCAGTCATTGGTGTTCGGTTTTATTGTAACAACGATACAAATATAACAAAATTATATTCGCTGAGATACGAAAGTGCATGTCCGGTGTACGCTTGCGAAGCGGTTCGTTTGAAGCGAAATGACGGAATATATTCGATGAGAGCCGAAAACGGTCGTCTGACGACACGTCGGTACCCGTTTGCAGATGCAATGCGGGAATATATGAAACATCCGCTTCGGACCGGAGACAAACGTCCGGCGGAAACCCGGTATGCGTTTGCGCAACGGTTCGGTTGGGGCAAATAGAACCGATTCGTGATGAGAAGGAGATTCAAAGGCACGGAGGTTGTTTGTTACTTAATAAAAAAAATATCGAATTACGATAAGTATAAGAAAATTATCTTGTAATTTTGTAGACTTTCCTATTGCATGCAATAAATATAAATATAACGAAGATGAAGAATTTTTTCAAGACTTTCGGAGCCGCTTTGCTGGCGTTTTTCGTGGGAACGGTGCTGATGTGGTTCGTGCTGTTTTCGATTATAGGAGGGATTGCCGCCTCCTTCGGACAGCGGCAGGTGTATGTTCCTTCGGATGCCGTCCTCGTGGTGGATTTTCGTTCCGGAATAGTCGATTCTCCGGATAACCGGTTCGGGGCTTTCGACGTGAACAGGAGAAGGTTGGAGACTTCCAATACGATGCTCGAGGTGACCGATGCTGTCCGGCTTGCCGCTTCGGACCCCAATATCAAGGGGATATATATCAATATAGCGGGTTCGGGTGCGGTCAATTACGGCAATATGGAGGAGCTGCGTAGCGAGTTGCTGCGTTTCAAGGAGTCGGGCAAGTTCGTTGTAGCTTACAACGAAGTTTATTCGCAGCCGGTCTACTGGCTCTCTTCCGCCGCCGACAGGGTGTTCATTCATCCGGAAGGGTTCATGGACTGGCGGGGAGTTGCAGCCAATGTAATGTTTTATAAAGGGTTGCTCGATAAACTCGGAGTAGACGTTGAAATTATCCGGCACGGTACGTTCAAGTCGGCGGTGGAGCCCTATATCACCGACCGGATGAGTCCGGCCAACCGTTTGCAGATGACCACCCTCGTCAATTCCTGTGGGATGTCATGCTGGCGGATATTTCCGAGTCCCGCGGCATACCGGCCGATAAGCTCCGGCAGTATGCGGAGGAGATGGCGGTGCGCGAACCGGATGATGCCTTGCGGTTCGGTTTCGTGGACGGTGTTCTCTATCGGGACGAGATGGCGGACATGCTCTCCGCCCTCTGCCGCGGAGAGGAACTTTCGGCCGCTTCCGTGTCGGAACATACCGATTTCAATGCCGTCTCCCTCGGCGATTACATAGCGGCACGGGCCGTACATGCCCGTAAAGTCTCCCAAAAACAAAGTGGCCCTGATATATGCCGACGGACAAATCGTGGACGGCGAGAGTTATCCCGGTGCGGTGGGAGGTGCCACGTTGGCCGACCAGATAGCCCAGGCCCGTGAGGACAACGGTGTAAAGGCGGTCGTACTTCGGGTCAATTCCTGGGCGGAAGCGCTCTCGCTTCGGATGTGGTGTGGCGCGAAATGGAACTTTGCCGCGAGGTGAAGCCCGTTGTGGTCTCCATGGGCGGTGTGGCGGCTTCGGGAGGTTATTACATCTCCGCTCCGGCCGATGTGATACTCGCCGACCGCACCACGCAGACAGGTTCCATCGGTGTGTTCGGAATGAAACTCAATCTGGAAAAGACGCTGCGCGACAAGGTGGGCATTACGGTGGATGGCCAAGACCAACGCTTATGCCGATATGGGCAGCGTCGCGCGTCCGTTGATGCCGGCCGAACGTGCATTCCTGCAGGGGCAGGTCGAGAAGACCTACGGTACTTTTGTCGAGCATGTGGCCGCAGGCGGAACATGACCTTCGAGCAGGTCGATGAGATAGGTCAGGGCAGGGTATGGCTCGGAACGGAAGCTAAAAAGAACGGCCTCGTGGACGGTTTCGGCGGCCTTTCGGATGCGGTGGCGCTGGCTGCTGACCGTGCCGGTATCGCCGCCGATTTCCGGGTGTACGAGATACTTTCCGAACCCGATTCGTTCGCCGCATTCCTTTCGATGTTCTCTGCACGGATGCAGCGCTTCTCCGCGGCCTGCGTGCACGGCGAACTCGGCGAGGCGTTCGTGCATTATGATATGCTCAGCCGTACGCTCCGGGAGGACGGAGTGATGGCGCTGATGCCCTATACGATATCCTTCGAATAGGCCGGTCTTTCCCTATACGGGGAGTGTCGGCAATGGGGAAGATTCGGACGGTGCATTGTCATGGTACACCGTGGCGTTATGTCCGGTGTCGGTGTCCGGTCGTTGCGGCGGGAGGGTGCCTCTGTTCCGAATCCCGACGCTCGGTATCCTTGTTGGCTTTCCGATGCTTAGGGAGACCGTTCCGAAAGCGGTCGGCCGGAATGAAAGATATGACATAAGTTTTTATAACTTTGTCATCAGATAGTCCAGGGGTTTGCAGCCTTGTCGCGGCGGTTGCCGTCCTGCGGTCCGCATTTGCAAAGCGGGTCGGGCGGATGCTGCGTGGAGAGAAAAAGGAGGAAATATGGAGTTTTTCGAATTGGTGGAACGGAGGCACAGCGTCCGCAGTTTTACCGGCGAACCGGTAGAACAGGCGGCGATAACCCGGATACTGAAGGCTGCGTTGTCGGCGCCCTCTGCGAAAAATACGCGCAGCAGCAGTTTCATGGTGGTAGAGGAGCCGGAGCTTATCGGCCGGATAGCCCGGATGAGGGATTACGGTTCGGCGTTCGTGGAGAAGGCCCCGCTCGTAATACTTGTGATGGGCGACCAGGTACGGAGCGACCTGTGGGAGGTGAATGCCGCCATATCGGCTACCTATGTACAGCTCGCTGCGCAGGCATTGGAACTGGGCAGTTGTTGGGTACATGTCGCCGGACGGCCGCAACGCAGAGAGGAGCCCGGCGGCCCCGCCGCAGAGGATTATCTGCGTTCGTTCCTGCCGGTACCGGAGGGCAGGCGTATTCTGTGTGCAGTGGCGATAGGGCATACGGCCGAACCGGCCCCTATCCGAAAGGAGGAGATACCCGACGCGGATGACAGGGTCGTCATCCTGCCGTGAGACCTTCCTTGTCGGGAGCGGTGTCGGCACTTTTCGGCGGAGGACGTTTTCCCGGAATGCGGCAGAGAGTTTCCCGTCATTAGATATTATGGATTATGGAGAATAAACCCGTTACGGTAGCGCTGATATACGACTTTGACGGTACGCTGGCACCCGGCAACATGCAGGAGTACGACTTTATTCCTGCCGTCGGCAAGAGTGCGGCCGAGTTTTGGGAGGAGAGCAACGTGATAGCCAAGGCGCAGGATGCCGACCCGATACTGACCTATATGGCGAAGATGATTGAGTGCGCCCGCCGGAAAGGGCTTTCGCTCAAGCGGGAAGCGTTCCGCGAGTCGGGGCGTAAGATAACCTATTACCGGGGCGTGCGGGAGTGGTTCGGTCGCATCAACGCATACGGCGCCGGGCGGGGCATCGACGTACAGCACTACATCAACTCCTCCGGCATCAAGGAAATCATCGAAGGGACGGACATCGCCCGGGAGTTCAAGAACATCTACGCGAGTTCGTTCCTGTACGACGACGAAGGAGCCTGCCTATTGGCCCGCTGTGGGGGTGAACTATACCAACAAGACGCAGTTCATCTACAAGATAAACAAAGGGTGTCGAATCGGTGAGCGATACGAAACTGGTGAACCAGTACCTCGAAGAGGAGAAGCGGCCCGTGCAGTTCAAGCACATGATATTCATCGGCGACGGGACGACGGACATCCCCTGCATGCGGCTCGTCAAGTCGCAGGGAGGACACTCGATAGCCGTCTATAACCCCGCCCACCAGGGTTCGTTCGAAGCCATGAGGAAGCTAATAGACGAGGGGCGTGCGACCTACGTTTGCCCGGCGGACTATACCGAAGGGGGCGAGATAGACAAAAGCTGGTAAAGACCATCATCGACAAGATATATACGGACAACAAGATAAAGCTCATGGCGGAGTCGCTCAGAGTGAACCGCAAGTGCGAAGAGTAACATCATGCAGAGAGAGATTCTGTTCGCTACGAACAATGCGCATAAAGCTGGAGGAGGTAAAAGCCATCCTCGGCGACGGTTACAGGCTCGTCACGCTGCGCGAGCGAGGTATTACGGAGGAGATTCCGGAGGAACAGCCCACCATCGAGGGCAATGCGCTCCAGAAGGTACGTTATGTCCATGCGAGGAGCGGTGCCGACTGTTTCGCCGACGATACCGGTCTGGAAGTTGCGGCGCTGGGCGGTGCGCCGGGTGTACACTCCGCGCGTTACGCTACGGAAGGCCATGACTTCGAAGCCAACGTGAGGCTTCTGCTGCACAACCTCGAAGGGGTTTCCGACCGCCGCGCCCGTTTCCGGACAGTCGTCGCATTGATACTCGACGGACAGGAATATACCTTCGAAGGGATTGTGAACGGAACCATTGCGGAGTCGCCCCGTGGCGGGAGGGTTTCGGATACGACCCGGTCTTCATACCCGACGGTTACGCGGAGACTTTCGCGCAGATGCCCGCCGGACTGAAAAACGCCATCAGCCACAGGGCCATCGCCGTCCGCCGCTTTGCGGAATTCATGCAGGAGAGGCGGGAAGCCTGATATCCGCATCGTTCCGAGGTCGGGGCTGCCGACCGGTCCGGTACGGATGGCGGAGCGCTTTCCCGGTGTACGGGAAGGTTCTTCGTGCCGTCTCCATACTGCGGGAGTCTCGGAATCCGTTTCTATAAGGTCTGATACACCTTCCTTATCGTTATCTTTGCAGCATGGATTTCAAGTTAGTATCCGATTATAAACCGACCGGCGACCAGCCCGAGGCCATCGCCGAACTCGTCCGTTCCATCAACGGGCACAGCCGGCACAATACCCTGCTTGGCGTCACCGGTTCCGGGAAGACATTCACCATTGCGAATGTCATCGCCCAGTTGAAGCGGCCCACGCTCGTCCTAAGCCACAACAAGACGCTGGCGGCACAGCTTTACGGCGAATTCAAGTCGTTCTTCCCGGAGAATGCCGTGGAGTATTTCGTCTCCTATTACGATTATTACCAGCCGGAAGCCTATCTTCCGGCCTCCGATACCTATATCGAAAAAGACCTCTCCATCAACGAGGAGATAGAGAAACTGCGTCTGCGTACCACGGCCTCGCTCCTTTCCGGGCGCAGGGATATTGTCGTGGTATCGAGCGTGTCGTGTCTCTACGGTATCGGGAACCCGGAGGATTTCCACGCTTCGAGCGTGAAGCCTGACGGCAGGCGAGGCTCCCGGCCGCAAGAAAATCCTCTACGCTCTTGTGGATGCCCTCTATACCCGCACCGAGGCGGAACTCCAGAGCGGTACCTTCCGGGTGAACGGCGAGGTCATCGACGTCATGTCGGCATACAGCGATTCGGTTTACCGCATCTCGATGTTCGACGACGAAGTGGAACAAATCGCACGCATCGACCCTGCAAGCGGACAGGTACTCGAAAGACTCGACACGGTGACGATATTTCCCGCCAACATGTTCGTGACGACGCGGGAACGCACCAACCGGGCCATCCAACAGATACAGCTCGACCTCGGCGAACGAATCCGCTTCTTCGAGGAGGCGGGCCGGATGATGGAGGCACAGCGTATCAAACAGCGCGTGGAGTATGACCTGGAGATGATAAAGGAGCTCGGCTACTGTTCCGGCATCGAAAACTATTCCCGTTATCTGGACGGACGGAAGGAGGGGACGCGCCCCTTCTGCCTGCTGGACTACTTTCCGGAAGACTACCTGCTGGTCATCGACGAGAGCCATGTAACCATTCCGCAGATAAGGGCCATGTACGGCGGCGACCGTGCCCGCAAGGAGAGCCTCGTGGAGTACGGTTTCCGGCTCCCGGCGGCCAAGCGACAACCGTCCCTCACCTTCAGCGAGTTCGAAGCGCTGGCGGGTACTTCCATTTACGTGAGCGCTACGCCGGCCGACTACGACGAGCACCAAGAGCGAAGGGGCCATCGTGGAGCAGCTCATCCGGCCGACGGGTCTGGTGGACCCGCCCATCTCCGTGCGGCCGACCGAAAATCAGATAGACGACCTTGTGGACGAGATACAGCTCCGGGCCGAGAAGGGAGAGCGGGTACTCGTCACCACGCTGACCAAGCGCATGGCCGAAGAGCTGTCGAAGTATTTCGACCGTATCGGCATCCGCAACCGGTACATCCATTCGGAAGTGGAGACGCTCGAACGCATCCAGATTCTCGAAGACCTGCGGGCCGGTTCGTTCGATGTGCTCATAGGCGTGAACTTGCTGCGCGAGGGGCTCGACCTTCCGGAGGTATCGCTCGTGGCCATCATGGATGCGGACAAGGAGGGATTCCTGCGCAGCGACAGGGCCTTGACGCAGACAGCGGGCCGCGCGGCCCGCAACGTGAACGGACAGGTCATCATGTATGCCGACAGGCGCACCGAAGCGATGCAACTGGCCATCAGCGAGAGCAACCGCCGCAGGGAGAAACAGCTCCGTTACAACGAGGAGCACGGTCTTGTGCCGCGTCAGGCGCAGAAGAGCGGCAAGGCGGGGAACGACCTGCTGCTGAACCTTGCCGAAAGCGACAGGCTCGCCCTATCCCATGGCAAGCGGTTTTGCGATAGCGGCCGACATCAATGAGTCCTACTCCGCCATGAGCCTGCCTGAAGCCATCGCGGATGCCCGTGCGAAGATGGAGAAAGCGGCGGCGGAACTCGACTTTATCGCCGCTGCCAAGTACCGCAACCACATGTACTCCCTTCAGGAGAAGTTGCGGGTGGAGCAGGAGGTATCCGGCAAAAACGAAAACAGTGAGGGATGAACGGTTCATGCCATAATGCGTACACACTGCGGAGGGAGGTTGCTCTGATTCGTGCGAAGGAGGAAGTGAACGGTGCGGTCGGCGGACGGAGGATGCGGCAACCGTTCGGACGGAGAGGATAAATGAAAGCGGCCGAGATAATAACCAGGATGGTAGATTTCTTCTACGTGAAGCCTTTGAGGAGGATAATTCCTCTCGAAACGTTCCGCTATGCCGTATGCGGCGGCATCAACATGCTGTTGGGGTGGGTGCTCTATGCCCCTGCTCTACAAGTATGTGATACGGGGGTGCTACCTCGACCTCGGTTTCGTGGTGATGTCTCCCCATGTTCTGGCATCGGCCGTACAGTTCGTGATAACGTTCTTCACCGGGTTCTGGTTGAACCGCAACGTGACTTTCTCGTTATCGCCCCTCAGCAGCCGCCGCCGCTTCTCCGTTACGTACTGCAGGCGGGCGGTGCGCTTCTGCTCAATTACCTGCTGCTGAAACTGCTTGTCGAGGCTGCCCACCTCTATGCACCTCTTGCGAGACCGCTGACGGATGCCGTCGTGGTGGTTTACAGTTACCTGACGGCCCGTTTCTTTACCTTCCGTACCGCGGGGATGAGACCCGACCGGGAGGACGGTAGTGCCTGACGTCGTATCGATACGAAAAGAGGAGTTGCGACACGGGGAGTTGAGGGCATCCGTATCGCAATATTTGCAGGAGAGGCCCTGCGAACATATTCTGCAGGGCCTCTCCTGTTCCGTATACGGCCCGGTCTCAGCGGACTATCTTGATGTCCTTGATGCATAGCTGGGGCGTCGTTTTCCCCGATAGTGATTCTCTACCACGGTATAGCAGACGTCCACGGGCCGGCCGCTCCGTATCCATTCGAGGTAGGCGGGCTGCTGGAATGCGATGGCGGCTATTGTGGTGTTGGGTTTCTGTTTCTGTGTCAGGTCCATGCGCAGGTGCTCCTTCTCCGCACCCACGAGTTTCGCATCGCCCCGGTTGCTTACACCCCGCGTCACGAATACGGGCGCCGTATTGCCGGGTCCGAAAGGTTGGAAGGCTTCCAGCGTCGCGCGGAACGAGGGCGTGATGTCGCTGAAGAGGAGTTCGGAATCTATCTCCACCTGGGGTATGAGCATGTTCGGGTCGATGTTCTGCTCCACGTATTCGTTGAAACGGTGCATGAACGCTTCTATGTTCTCCGGCTTCATGGTAAGTCCCGCGGCATACATGTGCCCTCCGAAATTCTCCAGCAGGTCGGCACACGACTCTACCGCCTGGTAGAGGTCGAAGCCCGGAACGCTCCGGGCCGAACCGGTAACGAATCCGTTGCTCATGGTAAGCACCACCGTGGGACGGTAATAGGTTTCGATGAGGCGCGATGCCACGATGCCGACGATGCCCTTCATCCATTTCGTATTGTAAATCACCGTACTCTTCATCATGGCGTACTCCGGGTGGCTGCGGATGTAGTCGTGTGCCTCCTGCGTTACCGAGCGGTCGATGCTTTTGCGGGCTTGGTTTGCTGCTGTCGATGAAGATGCCGAACTCGTCGGCGAGGTCTTCGTTGCGCTCCACGAGCAGGTTGACCGCGGCGTGTCCGCCCGACGGAGCCGACATGTCCTCCTCCCTGTCCACGGCCATGCGGCCGGCGGCGTTGATGCGGGGTCCTATCTTGAACACGATGTCGTCTATCGTGATTTTATGCCCCTCCAGACCGCAAATCTTGATGATGGACTGCAACCCCTTGCGTGGCTTCTCATTCAGTTTTTTGAGACCGTAATGGGCCAGTATCCTGTTCTCGCCCACGAGCGGTACGATATCCGCCGCGGTGCTCACCACGACCAGGTCGAGCAGACCCACGATACTTTCGAACGGAATGCCCCTTGTACTGGCAGTATCCCTGCACGAGTTTGAATCCAACTCCGCAGCCGGAGAGTTCGTCGAAAGGATAGTCGTCTCCGGGCTGTTTGGGGGTCGAGTACCGCCACGGCGGCCGGTATCTCCTCTCCCGGCAGATGGTGGTCACAGATGATGAAGTCGATTCCGAGGCTGGTTGGCATAGGCCACTTTCTCGACGGCTTTGATGCCGCAGTCGAGTGCGATGATGAGGTCTACTCCGTTCTTTTGGCATAGTCCACGCCAAGTTTCGAGATGCCGTACCCTTCCGTATAACGGTCGGGTATGTAGAAGAGCAGGCTCTTCCATCCCCATCTGGCGAAGGAAAATGTAAACCAGAGCCACGGCAGTGGTTCCGTCCACGTCGTAATCGCCGTAGACCATGATTTTCTGACCGCGCGTCACGGCTTCGTCCACCCTGCGTACCGCCTTCTCCATATCCTTCATCAGGAACGGGTCGTGCAGGTCCGACGAGGCCTTCGGACTGAAGAACCTCGAAACTTCGTCGTAAGTGTCTATGCCCCTTTGTACGAGTAGGTTAGCAAGCACCCTCGGGATTCCGGTAGCGGTGGCGAGTTCGTCCACCTTCTGCGGGTCACCCTGGGGCTTGATTACCCAACGTTTTTCGATAGGCATAATCTTCTATTTTTATTTTAATATTTATAATCTTTTCGAGGTGCGCCGCGAACCGGCCTGCCACATCTTTCAGGTCCGTTTCGGTTCCCGTCTCTTTCCGTATGGAGGTCACCCCCTGTCCGAGAAACCGCACGGGTTGATGTAGTCGAACCAACGCAGGTCCGTATTCACGTTGAGCGCGAAACCGTGCATCGTCACGTAGCGCGACGAACGTACTCCGATTGCGGCTATTTTCCGCATCGGGCCGCCTTCGGTCAGCCACACCCCCGCCGCTCCTGCGACACGGGTACCGCTGATGCCGTAGTCGGCTATCGTCCGTATGACCGCTTCCTCAATCGAGTGGATATACTCCTTGAGTCCGATGCCCTCGCGTTCGAGGTCGAGTATGGGATAGCCCACCAACTGTCCCGGGCCGTGGAACGTGATGTCCCCTCCCCGGTCTATGCGGTAGAACGATGCACCTTTGCTTTTGAGGAAATCTTCGGCCACAAGCATGTTCTCTTCATGGCCGCTTTTGCCCAGCGTATAGACCGGCGGATGTTCGCACAGCAGCAAATATTGCTCCGCTTTCCGTCCGTCTCCGCTCTTGGAGGCCAGCAGGTCGTTGAAAAAGCTGTTTCTGCAGTTCCCAGCAGCCGGCATAATCCATAACGCCCAAGTCGCGGCAAATCACTCTCTCCTTCGGCGTCTCCATGGTCAGTCCTCTTTTCGGAAGTTGAGCAGGGCCTCTTCGGCCATGTAGGAGGAACGGACCAGCGGGGCACTCGCCACATATCGGAATCCCCGCATCCGCGCCAGGTCGCCGTACATGGCGAACTTCTGCGGAGTGACATATTCCGCCACGGGGTAGTGTTTCATGGTGGGACGCAGGTACTGGCCCAGCGTGACGATGGAGCATCCCGCATCGGCCAGGTCGTCGAGCGTTGCCAGTATCTCGGTTTCGGTCTCCGAGGCCGAGCATGAGGCCGCTTTTGGCCACCGCGCCGCGCGAGGCGATGTAGCGGAGTACTTCCAGCGAAGTGCGGTACCGGGCCCGCGAACGTACGAGGGGTGTCAGCCTCTCGACGGTCTCGATGTTGTGGCCGATGATATCCGGTGCGGCGTCGATGACGATGTCGAGCAGCTCTTTGCGGCAGTCGAAATCGGGAATGAGCACCTCGATGGTGGTGTCGGGATTCACGCGCCGGATGGCACGAATCGTTTCGGCCCAATGGCCGGCTCCTCCGTCGGGTAGGTCGTCCCTGTCCACGGATGTGAGTACGGCATGTTTGAGCCCCATGAGGCGTATGGATTCGGCGACCTCTTCGGGTTCGCCCTGTTCGGGAGGTAACGGTTTACCGGTTTTGGTCGCACAGAACTTGCATGAACGGGTACAGACATCGCCGAGTATCATGAATGTAGCGGTCTTCCTGCTCCAGCATTCGGCCTTGTTGGGGCACTTTCCGCTGTCGCATATCGTATGCAGTCCGTGTTTCTCCACGATTTTCGAAACATCGGCGTATTTCACGTCGTTGTGGAGTTTTATCTTCAGCCAGCCGGGTTTATATTCTTCGCTACCTTGTCATAAGTATCAGACATTGACTTTCACTATTTTTCCAATTGACACAAAAGTAATTATAATTTTCGGATTTTCCATAGCCCGGCCCGATAATTCGTGACGGATTCCTGTCGGGACGGTTGGGTACCGGTTTTCTGAGAGATGTAATGTATTTGCCGCAGAAGTATTTCCGGCTGTCGGGAGATGCCGGGACGGGGCAGTTTACGGATAATTTGTTCCGAAAGACCGGCAAATGGCCGAGGAGTGCTGCATCCGGTGCGGACAGGGTATGGCTGTTTCGGCTTGCGTCTTGGCGGGATTGCAGAGCAGACCGGGAAGATTGGAACCTTCCCGACTGGAGGAGTGTATCGGACAGAACTGTTGTATTGCAACAGGCGGGACGAACAATCCTCACCCCGCCTGCCGTGCTTGAAAGAGCATCGTGTTATTCCGTCACGACGCTTACTTCGGGTCTGTCTTTGAAGAGGCCGCTCACGTATTCCAGTTCGTATCCGGGGTCTACGATTACTTTTTTGAGCGACGTATTGCCCTGTACGATATAATATTCTGCCCAGTCGCTGCAATAGCCGTTTTTCAGGTTGATGAGTTCCAGAACCGGCATATCCTGCAGTTCCACAATTTCGACGTTCTCATGGATGCTCAAATCGATTTCCCTGACGGGGTTGTTGCTGGCGTACAGCTCCCGCAGGGCGGCATTGCCGGAAAGGTCCAGTTCGCCGAGTTCGTTGTCGAAGACGAACAGCCACATCAGGAACGGTAGCTCCGTGAGGTCAATCGCGGTGAGTTTGTTGGCGTACACGTTGAGCCGCATGAGTTTGGGCAGTCCGGAGAGGGAGAGTGAGGTCAGTCGGTTGTCGTTCAGGTGCAGTTCCGTCAATTCCGCGCAGTCGGCTACCGTCAGCTCCGTCAGTTGGTTTTTTACGGCATCCAGCCGGACGAGGTTGTCGAGCCCGACGGCACGCAGGGAGGTCAGTCGGGCTTCGTTTATGTAAGCGTTTTCCAGCTTGGGCAATACCGACAAATCGAGGTCGGTCAGGGCGGTACGCTGCAGGTACAATACCGTCATTTCGGGCGTTTTGCTCAGATTCAGTTCCGATATCCCGGTGCCGTACAGGCGAAGGTCCGTCAGTTGGCCCAGTTGGTCGAGTCTGAGGGCGGTTATCGGATTCTCGCCGAGGTTCAGGGCCCGGAGATTTGTCAGTCCTTCTATCGGTGCGGCATCCGTGACGCGATGGAATTTCAGGTTGAGGGTTTCCAGCGCAGTGAAGTATTGCAGCCCGTCCAGACTTTTTACCGTATTGGCGTCGGTCGCATCCTCGGCATAATCGTATCCCATCTCTATCGCAGTGAAAGCGGCGGCTTCGTCGAATGAGATGATGCCGTCCGAATCCATGTCGATGCCGTTGTCGAAAAGATATTTTTCGAGGACTTTGTCCGGAATTGCGACATGGCTGGGCGGTTCCGGTTCATCGGCCCGGGTCGTGAAAGAGATTTCACGCCAGGAGGAGTTTCGTATTCGTTGTTGCCCAAGGCCCGTAGAGCCAGCGTATAAGAGGTTTCGCTCTCCAGCCCTTCTGCGACAGCCTCCGTTTCGTCGTCGGGAACCTTCTGGCTGACGACCGTCGTCTCTTCCCGTTTTATCGTGTATTCGTATCCGTCGGCGTTTTCTACTTTTTTCCACGAAAAGGCGGCGGTAGTCGGGGTAATCGCTCCGAGCGTTACGGCCGGGGTTGCAAGTTGCGTCGGGCCGACGATTGGGGGCGCAGGGGTGCAGGGGGCGTTTCTTTGCAGCCTCCAAAAGCGAAGGCAAGGAATCCAATAAAAATCGAAGTCAGTCTTTTCATAGGAAATCTTTGTTAGCGGTTAGTGAAATGAATTATGTCGCAATTTAATCTTTTTATTTGGGAATATAGCATATATACCGATTATTTTGAAAATAATCCGTCATTTAGTTGTATATATGAAGCGTGCGGAGGATGTGTGTACGGTTTGTGGCAGGAGTCTATGTTGTCGTTTCGGAATATTTATTCGATGTTTCCGGGTGTCGGGTATTCCGGCCGGCCGTTCGGTCCGAATGTATTCAGGTAAGATATTGAAGTAGGATGGGTGGGGGAAACGGCTTGAACAGAGGGAAAAACTGGGCAGGATGAGTGGCATACGCTTTGTTTTTGCGGAGATTGGTTTTAAATTTGTTTCTGAAGCAACGTTTCGGGGATATGCCGGGTACGGGTATCCGTGGAATTGCCGGGGGGGCTGCGAAGGATTCCGGGAGGGAGACTCACGGTTTCTTCTTGATACGAATTAAATGACAAAGGATATGTATGTAAAGAGCAACTGGTTTTTCATCCTCTATAAGGCGCTGTTGGTCATCGCGGCGGCATACGGACTCCATTTCCATATGGCGGCCGGCAAGTGGGGCGATTTCAACTATTATACGGTACTCAGCAATGCGGTCTGCTTTTTTATTTCCTTGCGTCGCTGGTGTTCAACGTCCGGCGGCTGGCCCGGGGTGCCATACGGTGACGTGGAGACCGCGGGCCGAGGGGGCCGTGGTTTTCTGTATCACGGTCACGTTTCTGATATATCACTTCATTCTGCGGCCCGAAGCGTTCCGGATGGGAAACGGAGGCAGCTTTCTACTCGGTGCTCAACATGGTGCAGCATTACATCGTTCCGCTGATGGCCCTGCTCGACTGGCTGTTGTTCTGTCCCAAAGGGGCGCTGGCGCCGTTACGACCCCCCGCCTCCTGGTTGCTTATCCCGCTGGCCTATTTCATCTATATCCTCATCCGGGCACCGTTCGCCGGCAACATAGGCGGAACGTCAAGCCCTTATCCTTACAGTTTCATAGACATACAGGCGCACGGGTGGGCATCGTGGCCCGGAATGCGCTGCTCGCGGCCCTCGGCATGTTCGTGCTCGCCTACCTGATGTATTTCATCGACCTCGGCCTGTCGCGGCTGGGCAGGCGGATGAAGCGTATGCATCTGAAAGAGCGGGACTGACGGTTCCGTTCGGGTTGCGATTGCCGGATACCTGCCGACGGTATACCGTCGGCAGGTTCTGTTTCTCGGAAAGGCGGGGGCGTTCCTTCCGGCCGCATTCGAAAGAGGTCGCCCTTTAGGGCTGTGGCTGTCCGGACGGTACGTTGCCGGGGCAACGGCAAGAGGCGGGTACCGTAAAAAGATCGATTTTATGAATCGATAAAATTCGGGAATCTTTTGGAATGTTGGAAGTGATATTCTATATTTGTTATACGGCCTCCGGAGGCAGGGAGGTGGGGTAACATGCTGGAATCGAGACGGTTGATGGTAATTGCCGCTTGCCGTTTCGGGAGGCTGTCCGGCACATGAATTTCTGTTCGGGGGTACGGCGTCCGGCAGGCGGGTAGGTCGGTACGAGATGTTCGGCGTCATGTTTTATGGTTGATTTCCGGAATCTGGATTGTCGTATGATGGAATTCGATGGTACATTGAGGAATATCCAGTTGATTCTGAGCCTGATGATTCTGGGTCTGTGTGTGTTCGGAGGAGTTACCCTGTTGGCACACCCGCGGAGAAGCAGAGCCAAATCCATCCTTGGGGCGGGTATGCTGCTTTGGGCGGTGTTAATCGTTTTCCGGTTGGCGGTCAATCCTTGGCTGGACAGTTCCAAGCCCCTTTTCCAGCCGCTTATCCTCATTATCGGAGGATTCGGGATGGCTGTCACTACATGCTACATCATTGAGATTCTGCGTCCGGGATTTCCTTACATTCAGACGTTTTATTCTTTTCCTCTCTCCGGCCATCGTCTGTTCGCTCCTTTTCGGAGTTTATTACGTTTACCGTCGGCAAATGCCGGTTTATTACAGCCCGAGATTTGCTCTCCTTCTCCGATATCGACATATTGTTCCGGGGTGCGCTGATAGCGTGCAATATTCTGTATATGCTCATCCCGTCCTACCTGACAATCCGCGACGGTCGGGCGTACTCTGCGATGTTGCGGGAAAACGTATCCGACCCGGAGAATTACGACTTGCGCTGGCTGCAAAGGATTATGCTCATCCTTTCGACTTTGTATGTTTTCTATCTGGTGCTGCTGTTCACGCACAATACGCTGCTGTATGTAATCGACAAGGCCGTCATCCTCGTCTTGTGGTACTATTTTTTCTACCGGGCCCTGTTCCTGGAAGAGGTAGCGTGGAGGGTATCTTTCCGGGCCGGTTGGCGGTGTCCCGACGAAGGGGCGGATGCGAATGATACCGGAATCGGTTTCCTCACCGGAACGAATTATGTGAAAGAGATAGAACAGTGGTTCAGGGAGGAGAAGCCTTACCTTCGGGGCGATTTGCGCCTGTCCGATTTGCAAAGGAGGTTTCCTATCGGCAGGACCTATCTTTCCCAGTTGTTCAACAAAGCGCTGGGAGTCTCTTTCTCCGACTATGTGAATCGGTTCAGGGTTGAGGAGAGCCGGCGTCTCCTCGAGACGGATTCCCGGATGACCATTGACGAGATAGCGGAACTGGCCGGGTTCAATTCGACCAGCGCTTTCCGCAGGGCCTTTGCGAAATGTATGGAGGTGTCGCCTTCGGAGTACCGGAAAAGGTATATGAGCAGCTCCCCCGGCAGATAAATCGGACGGGAAGAACTGCCCATCGTTTCGGTACGGCGAAGCCGCCCGAAATCTCCGGGCGGCCTGTCGATGTTCCGTTCCAATCAAGGTTGTCGTTTTGCAGTACTGTTCCCGTCCGGGCCCAGCCACTCTTGTAACATACGGTCAATTTCTTCCTCATCGGAGGGCGAGGGAGCGTGTATGTCGATAATCCTGTTATGTCCGTCGAACAGCATGAAACGGGGGATTGCCGTGATGCTGTACTCCTCCTCTAGGACCTGTCGGGATTGGGGTGTGGCCAGGTATTGTTTCCAACCCGGTCGGTCGGGCATGGCCGTTTGAAGCCATGCCTCCCTGTCCGTATCGATGGAGAGACTGACTATTTCCAGGCGGTCGTCTCCCTTCGTATCGTTGCGCCAGCTCTTCGAGGAACTGCATTTCGTAACGGCAGGGGCCGCACCAGGAGGCCCATACGTCGACATAGCGGACTTTCCCTTTCAGGCTGGAAAGGTTTACCTTCGTGCCGTTCCGGTCCTCCATCTCCAGGTCGAGCAGTTCCTTGCCCGGGCCGAACTTCCGGATGGCCGTTATTTTCGATTCATAGGCTTGTTCCATATCCTGCAGTGTGGCGGTGTCCCGGCATATTCGGGTAAAGAGCGCATAGGTTTCTTCCAGCGATTCGACGGCGGTTTCGTTCAGGAGAGCGGAATACATGCACTCTCCCGAGAGACAGTCCAGTACCTCTTGATTAGAGACTCTTCGCGCCAGTTCCTTCAGCACGTTGAGGTCGGAGCGTTCGATATGCGCCGATTGCATGTCCCACACCAACACGAGTTCCGTCAGACCGCTTCTGGCATTCGCTATGTCGTTCAGGTCAATGTTCCGTGCGAAGTCCCAGAACATCGCATCCTCCACGTCGCCCTCGGGCGCGACATAGAGTTTGTAGCTGGCGCGGTAACAGTAAAGGTTGTAGTCCCTGCGGGCCGTCAGGCTCCTTTAGGGCCGATTCGGCGAATTTCCGGTCTTTGACCTTTTTCAGCAGTTTCACGACGGCCGTGTATTCGTCCATGAGCTTTTTTGCGGTACTCCGGGAAACTCATCCGGGCGATTTCTTCGGGGTCGTCACCCGAAAAGGCTTCGTTCATCCTGCGGACGATTTCGCATTCATTTGCCACATTGCCGCGTAGGGTGGGCGGCTGTCCGGGTTCGTTCGCATCGAACCTGATACGTATGCGGGCACCTTTCCGCACATATAGATAGACCGGTGTGGAGGTTTCCGGAATGTACAATAGATAGGTTCCCGAAGGTCCCTCCACGGCAAAGCGGTATCGGAAAGTACCGTCTGCCTTTACTGAAATGGTATCCGCGCTGTCGCTCTCCTCCTGCAGAAGCAGCAGTTGTTTGTCATCGAGGTTTCTGATTACCCGGAGATGACGGCTTCCTTTGTTGAAGAGGTGCCCTTTACAAGAGACGGTACCTGCGGCGATACTTCCGACAGCCAGTAGGTAGATACAGGAGGAGAGGGCTTTTGTTGCTTTGTTGTTCATACCGTATCGTATTTTTAAAGTCTGTACCCGATGGTGACGGAGAGGACGGAGTTGTTGTTCAGGTTGTTGATGTCAAGATTCTTGAGTACCCCGTATCCTCCCATTGTGTATCGTATATCGAGTATGAGCCGGTCGGTGAAGTCATAGGAGATGCCCAGAGGTACCGCACAGTCGTAACTGCGGATACGTGAATGAACCGACTGTTTTTTAATCAGTTTGCCTTTCACGTTGGCATTGAGCAGAATGGACGGCTGTAAGCCGACCTTCAGGGCCAATCCCTTATAGACGTAGAAGTTGGCCAATACGGGGAGGTCCAGATAGTTCAGTCTGAATTTGGCATCGGTGATACCCGGGATGAGGTCGGCTTTAAACCCCTTGCCGGAAAACAGGATGTCGAAGGATAGCATGAAGCGCCGTGAAAAACGGTAATTGATGAAACCGCCGCCGGTATACCCCCAGCGCGATGCAATATGGTCATCCTCCTGCAGAATCTTCGACTCCGTTATGAGGGGTGCTCAGGTTGGCGCCGCTTTTATGCCCCATGAAAAGCCGTGGCGGAACTCCTGGGCAGAAACCGAAGTCATGGAAAAGATGGCGAGCATGGCCATACATACTAAATAAATCCTTTTCATTTCTTTGTTTTTTATGTGTTAATTGATTTCCGATGCAAATTTGCAGCACGACTGCCGGGTCGGCATGTCGTTTCGTACAAAACGGCCCGCTTTTTTTCTTCAAAGGAGAAAACGACCGGATTGTACGATGCGTCTTATCGTTCAAGTCTTATTGTAAATAACTATATATCATATAAAAATACTGAGGGCAATTTTCGTTTCTGCCCTTGGCGGCATCGGCCGCTCCTGTCGGATTTATCAGGATAAAACCCCGGGAAATGCGGTTTCTCTGTTTGCAGCCGGAGTTATGTTCTGTGAGGGCCTCCGAGCGGCGTATCGGCACATATAGAGGCGGCATCCGGTCTTTGCAGTTCTTTCGTATTTGCCTCAACCGAATCGTGTCTGCGCCCGCGGACTGGGCTGTTGTTCGATGATTGCGTTCGGTTTTCATCGAATATATTCCTATATTTGCTTAGCAAAGCGGCTTCGATGCAGCCGGTATACCTTATGTTCTCGTTGGGAATGTTCCCTGTATTTGTGTCTAATGTACAGTAAATATGCAGCAGGCATTCAATATCTTGCTTATCGTCATGGCTGTGCTGGCCGTAGTGGTTTTCATCGCGCTTTTTCTTCGTGGATGCTGGGTACGGCATGCTGCTGAACCGGAAGTGGGGCAAGACAGTATCCAACAAGGTGGGCTGGGTCGTGATGGAGTCGCCCGTCTTCCTGCTGATGACCGTGCTGTGGCTGATGTCGGACAGGCGTTTTGAGGCGGCGCCGCTCTGTTTTCTCTTCCTGTTCCAACTCCACTATTTCCAGCGGGCCTTCATCTTTCCCTTTCTGCTGAAGGGGCGGGGCAGGATGCCGTTGGCGATTATCGCCATGGGAATCCTCTTCAACATGGTGAACGCCGTCATGCAGGGCGGCTGGATATTCTACCTCGCTCCGGAGGGGCTCTATACGTCTGCTTGGCTCAAAACCCCGCAGTTCATCGTCGGGACGGCCGTTTTCATCGCCGGCATGGTCATCAACATACACTCCGACCATATCATCCGGAACCTCCGCCGCCCCGGCGATACGGCTCACCATATCCCTTACGGCGGAATGTTCCGCTGGGTGAGTTCGGCCAACTATTTCGGCGAGTTCGTGGAGTGGGTAGGGTTCGCGGTACTCACATGGTCGTGGTCGGGGGCGGTATTCGCCCTGTGGACGTTCGCCAACCTCGCGCCCCGCGCCGTCTCCCTGCGTAAACGTTACGAGGCCGAGTTCGGCGACGAGTTCCGGAGGCTCGGCAGAAAAAAGTATCCTGCCTTTTATATTTTGATAGATTCAGACGACTTAGACTTAGTATTCTGACGACATGAAAAATTCGCTTCTTTTTACTCCGGCCAAGATAGGGCCGCTGACGCTCCGCAACCGTACTATTCGTTCCGCTGCGTTCGAGAGCATGTGCGAGAACAATTCGCCGACGCAGATGCTCGAAGATTACCATGTCTCCGTGGCCAGGGGCGGCATCGGCATGACGACGCTCGCCTATGCGTCGGTAACGCGCAACGGCCTCTCCTTCAAGAGGCAATTGTGGATGAGGAGGAGATAGTGCCCGGCCTGCGCCGGATTACCGATGCGATACACCGGGAGGGGGCGGCCGCTTCCATTCAGATAGGTCACTGCGGCAACATGTCGAAGAAAAGCGTGGCGGGGCAGCTACCCATATCGGCTTCCAGCGGACTGAATATCTACTCGCCCACTTTCGTGCGCGGTATGCGGCCCGGTGAGATAGAGGAGGTGGCAAAGGCGTTCGGACATGCCGTGCGCCTCGCCCGTGAGGCGGGATTCGATGCCGTGGAGGTGCATGCGGGGCATGGCTATTTGCTCAGTCAGTTCCTGTCGCCCCTATACCAACCACCGCAAGGACATGTACGGCGGCTCGCTGGAGAATCGCATGCGTTTCATGAAGATGGCGATGAATGAGGTGATGGAGGCCGCCGGCAGCGATATGGCCGTACTCGTGAAGACCAACATGCGCGATGGATTCAAGGGGGGTATCGAGCTGGACGAAGGGCTGGAGATAGCCAGGGAGCTCGAACGCTGCGGTGCGCATGCGCTGGTGCTCAGCGGCGGGTTCGTAAGCCGTGCACCCATGTATGTCATGCGGGGGCAGATGCCCATCAAGACGCTGACCTACTATATGGATATTCCGTGGCTGAAGGTAGGGGTCGCTCGCCGGGCGTATGATGATACCCACCGTCCCTTTCAAGGAGTGCTATTTTCTCGAAGATGCGCTCCGTTTCCGCAAAGAGTTGAAGCTGCCGTTGGTTTATGTGGGCGGAGTAGTCAGCCGGGCCAATGTCGAAACCGTTCTCGACAGCGGATTCGAGTTCGTGCAGATGGGGCGTGCTCTGGTCACGCAGCCCGACTTTGTGAACCGGATGCGGGAGAACGACGGCGATATGGCATGCAGCAGCGGATGCGAACACAAGAATTATTGCATCGGGCGTATGTACACCATCGACATGAAGTGCCACAAGCACGTGCCCGACCTGCCGGCGAAACTGCGGAAGGAGATGGAGCGGATAAAGTGATGCGGCAGAAGGCGGGTCTGGGCCCGCCTCCTGCGGAACGCGGTTAAAATATTCGGGACCGTACACCGTTCTTTAGGAGCGGTGGCGGCCCGAAGTCGTTTAAGGGAGAGACGGAGTAGGTATTCCGTCGTCCGGCAGTCCTCTTTTAACGGATTCGGCGTGAAAAACCGCAAAATGTAAATAAATATCTTTTCAGGATAAATTTATTGCGACACTGCCTGTATACATAGGCGGTAAATAGCTATATTTGCAGGATTATGCAGGGAAAAGGCAAGAAATTGGGGAAAGGAGGAACGTGCCAGACGGTTCACGAAATGGTTCTGGACCATTCTGTGTATTCCGGTAGGGATATTTCTGGTATTGTTGGTGCTTACCGCGTCGGGAGCTTTCGGTCGGCTGCCTTCGTTCGAGGAGAACTCGAAAACCCGAAGAGCAACCTGGCTACGGAGATATATGCGGACGACGGCCGTCTGCTCGGTTCGTTCTTCATACAGAACAGGTCGTATGTCGATTACGAGGAGCTGTCGCCCGCCCTCGTCGCCGCCCTTGTCGCCACCGAGGATGCCCGCTTCTACGGCCATTCGGGCATCGATTTCATTTCGCTCGCCCGTGTGGCGGTGAAGACGCTCGCGTTCGGCAACCGCAGTCAGGGGGAGGCAGCACCATCACGCAGCAGCTCGCCAAAAACCTCTTTCCGCGCGACACCACCGTTTACCGCAATCCGCTCGTGCGCGGCGGACGGATGGTCGTCACCAAGCTCAAGGAGTGGGTGACTGCCGTCAAGCTGGAGTACAACTATACGAAGGAGGAGATAGTCGCCATGTACCTCAATACGGTTTTTACGGCAGCAACGCCTACGGCATCAAGTCGGCGGCGCGGACCTTCTTCGACAAGGAGCCTTCCGAGCTGAACGTGCAGGAGGCGGCGATGCTGGTCGGCGTGGTGAATGCGCCGACGCGTTACAGTCCCGTGCGCAATCCCGAACGGGCGCTTGCCCGCCGCAATACGGTCATGACGCGTATGCAGCAAAACCGCTACATTACCCGCGGGGAGCTCGATTCGCTGAAACAGGAGCCGATAGAGCTCCGGTATGCACCTATTTCGCATAACGACGGGATAGCGACCTATTTCCGGGAGATGGTGCGCAACGTGCTCAACATGCCGCGTCCGACCAAAAACAGTACGGCAGGGATTACGAGGCCGAACTGGCACGGTGGGAGAGCAATCCCGTTTACGGCTGGTGTCGCAAGAACTTCAAGTCGGACGGAACCCCTTACGATATCTACCGCGACGGCCTCAAGATATATACCACCCTCAGTTACGACATGCAGGAGTATGCCGAGGAGGCTCTGCCAGCAGCTCGCCGCCATTCAGCCCCGCATGGATGCCCAGGTGAAGCGGACGGGGCGCCTCTTCATCAAGACCTCCAACGAAGCGGCCGAACGCATCATCCAGAATGCCATGCGCTATACCGACCGTTACCGCAGCCTGGTGAAGCAGGGGGCGAGCAGGGGAGGAGATAGAGGAGGATTTCCGTACTCCTGTACGCATGCGCATCTTCACCTATAAAGGTGAGGTCGATACACTGATGACGCCCCGCGACTCCATCCTGCACCACAAGCAGATAATGCGCGGTTCGTTCATGGCCATGAATCCGAATACGGGCCATGTCTAGGCCTATGTAGGCGGTCCGGATTTCAAATATTTCAAATACGACATGGTGAAGCAGGGCAAGCGGCATATCGGCTCCACCATCAAGCCGTTCGTTTACTGCTTCGCAATCGACTATATGGGCATGACGCCCTGCACCATGGTGCCCAATCTTCCCGTAACGCTCGAAACGGAGAACATGGAGCCGTGGCAGCCCAAGCGAGGCGGGCCGGGTGGAGTACGACGGTGTGCTGCATCCGCTGCGGTGGGGGGCTTGCCCGCAGCCGCAACAACTATTCGGCCTGGATAATGAAGCAGGCAAAAGACCCGAAGGCGGTCGCCGACTTCATCCACCAGATGGGGATACACAGTTATATCGACCCGGTCAATTCGCTGGCTCTCGGTACGGCCGACGTATCGCTGTTCGAAATGGTGGGGGCTTACAGTACCTTCGTGAACAAGGGGGTATTTACCGAACCGATATTCATTACACGCATCGAAGACCGGCAGGGGAACGTCATCGCCAGCTTCGTACCTGCGGTGAGCGACGCCATCAGCGAGCAGACCGCCTATACGATGGTGCAGATGCTCCAGAACAACGTCATAGCGGGGACGGGTGTCCGTTTGCGCAACGTGTACGGTTTCCGCGACGTGGAGGTCGGCGGCAAGACGGGTACCTCGCAGGAGAATCGCGACGCGTGGTTCATGGGCGTGACACCCAACCTCGTCGCAGGCGTGTGGATAGGCTGCGAAGACCAAAGCGCCCACCTGGTGACGGGGGGGGAGGGCGCTTCGCTGGCGCTTCCGGTATTTGGGGAGTTCATGAAGAGAGTGTATGCCGACCCCTCGTTGGGAGTGCGGAGGACAGACCGTTTCTACCGTCCGCCGGGAGCCATAGAGTACCGTTGCCCTGACAGTGCGGAGGGGACGGGCTATTCGGGCGACGACGAGTTTTTCGACTGATGCGGGGTCGGTCTGATGTCGCCGTTCTGTGCGGCCCGGCCGGGCAAACCGGCGAACGGGTGCCGCAACCTGCGGAGAGTGGGGGGGCGTACGATGGACGGGAAAGAAGGAATTGTAACATAATCGAAAATGAAAGTAGCGATTGTCGGCGCGAGCGGCGCCGTAGGGCAGGAGTTCCTGAGGGTATTGGCAGACAGGAATTTCCCGGTGGATGAGTTGCTGTTGTTCGGTTCGGAGGCGCAGCGCGGGCAGTTTTTATGAGTTCGGCGGCGAGCGGGTGCAGGTGAAGCAGGCTCCGCCACAACGACGATTTCAAGGGGGTGGATGTGGCGTTCGTATCGGCGGGCGGCGGTACTTCCAAAGAGTTCGAGAAGACCATTACGAAACACGGGACGCTGATGATAGACAATTCGAGCGCGTTCCGCATGGATGCCGACGTGCCTCTCGTGGTGCCGGAGGTTAATCCGGAGGATGCGTTGGATGCACCCCGCCGCGTCATTGCCAATCCGAACTGTTCTACCATCCAGCTTGTCGTGGCACTCAAGGCGATAGAGAATATCTCCCATATCCGCCGCGTCTATGTTTCGACCTATCAGGCCGCCAGCGGCGCGGGGGCCGGCGCGATGGCCGAGCTGGAGGGGCAGTATGCCGATATGGCTGCCGGACGGCCGCCCCGTGTGGAGAGGTTCGCCTTCCAGCTCGTCGGCAATCTCATCCCGCAGATAGATGTATTCACAGACAACGGATACACGAAGGAGGAGATGAAGATGGTCAATGAGACCAAGAAGATAATGCATTCGGATGTGGCCGTGAGCGCCATGTGCGTCCGCGTACCCGTCATGCGGGCCCATTCGGAGAGCGTATGGGTGGAGACCGAGCGGCCCGTCGCTCCGGAAGAGGCCCGCCGGGCTTTCGGGAGTTTCGAAGGCATCGTTGTCATGGATGACCCGGCTCGGCAGGAGTATCCCATGCCGCTCTTCACGGCGGGCAGGTATCCCGTGTATGTGGGGCGTATCCGGATGGATACCGCCAACCCCAACGGGCTGACCTTCTGGTGCGTGGCAGACCAGATTCTGAAGGGAGCCGCACTGAATGCCGTACAGATAGCCGAGTACCTTGCCGGAGCTGGCCGGCTCGGGCGGTAACATGTGCCGCGGTCGGACGTCTTGTGGTCTCCGGCCTTTTCTCGCGGCCTGCACCGGCGGGTGAGGAGGCGTCCGGACATCTCGGAAACAGCAGGGAGGGAGCCCCGGTATCGGGCTCCCTCCCTGCTGTCGATTAGAAGGTTCGGACTTAAAGGATGATATCTATCGGGCCGGTATAGGAACCGGTCACCTTGCATCCGGCGTCGCTTGTCAAATCCCACGATACGGTGTAGTCGTCTCCGTTTTTGCTGACGGTTATCGTACCGCTTTCTGCGCTGGCCCATTGGGTCGCTTTGCCCGCTTCGATGACCTGATACCATGTTCCGGCGGGATAGACGACGGTTTTGCCGTCGCCCCGGCTGCCGCATGCTCATCCCGGCTTGCGGTCGGTAAGGGGCTTTTTGTTGTACTCGTCGTAAGGTACGATTTCATAAGTCATCTCTTCGAGTGTCACATCGTCCTCGTGCTGAGGCGAACCGAGCAGGAGTATCCGCATACGTTCGCCCGAGCCATCCCAGCGTCCCCATAACTTGTTGTATGTCAGCCCATCGGTATAGAGTGTTAGTGTCCACTGTACAAAGGGGTAGTCGCGCCCGTCGTTGTTGGCCATTACCTCTACCCGGCTGTAAAGCATCGGGCCGGTCTCCACATCTTCGTATATCGTACTGTTGACATCCGATTTTCCCTTTTGGGTGATGGTGACCCTAACGGGTTCCGTCTCTTCCGATTCATGCTGGAGGAACAGGTAGGCGGTACGGGTCTCCGTGGCATCGTTTATCTTGTATTCGAGGATGATGCTGTGCTGTTCGGGAGCTACGACTGCGTGTACGGTCAGCCAGTCCGGTGCTTGGTTGTTTTCGTCCCGTGCGTAAGCCGACCACTGTGCCGTTTCGGGAGCTGCTTTAACCGCAAATTTGACGACCCCTGCGGTGAACGGCAGTTCGAGACCCTCCTCCGGGGTGGCTCCGTCGGGCAGTACGGGTTCTATCGAAGGCGGTACGGCGGCGGCTTCCTGCGTGACGTATATCCTGCCGGTCTGAACGGTCTTGTCGCTCGGGGAGACGTTGATGGATGCTTTCCGTTCCAGAGCGTTCGGGTTGTCGTCCACCGTGACGGTGAATTTCCCTTCGGCGGGGACGATGTGTATCCACTCCTCGGCACCCGAAGGGATGCTTTCCAGGTGATACCGCCCGTCACGGTTACCGTCACTTCCTGTCCCGATGCCTCCGCAGCGGCGAAGACGAGCTTTCGGGCGATACCGAGAGCGAAGGCTTTTTCCGGTTCGGGAGCTTCCGCGGCCTCCTGCCGGACCGTTATCTTCACCGGTTCCACCCCTTCGGCGGAGGCGTTGAGGGTGATGGAGGCGCTGCGGTCGGTCTCATCCGCATTGTCCGCGACGCTGACCGAAAGGCGGTCTCCGTCGCGCGTTGCCGTCAGCCATCCGGCATCTTCTGGGATGCTGTGTGTCCACCCGTTTCTTCGGCCGTGACGGTGACGGTCTGGGCGGGTGCCGCTGCCGCGGCGAAGCGGAGCGATGCGGGTTCCGCCTTCAGCGTCGCTTGGGCTGTGCGGGGTTTTCGGGGCCAGTGCACGATATGTTCAGGGGCCAGTGCCGCTGCCGCTGCGGCTAATAAGTATGCGTATCGTTTCATGTTTTCGGTGGTAAATAGGTTAATGCCGTATGATGTTCCGCCGGACTCTTCCGTATACGGGCCGTGACCGGCGGAACGGTAGCGTATTAATTCTGTGGCTTGGGAGCTACATACCATTTCCGCATCATCTCTCCGCCCGTACCCAGCAGGTCGTAGCCGAAAGCCACCTGTCCGTCCGGGGATATGTATTCGAGATAGGAGTAAGAGGGAATGATGATTCCCATGTTTTCGTATATCCAGTCGGTGCTTTCTGAAATCTGGACACCCGTAGCGATGTCAATCAGCACGGTCGAACTCACAATGCCGCTCACACCGTCCATGCCGATGATGCCTATGCCGTCGTCCGTGGCTCCCATGCCCGCCGCACCGCTGTATTCGGGGAAAGTGTAGGTCCGGTCGTTGTCGGTGTCGTAAAATGCGGGACATGCCGTGTAAATGATTTCGGTTTTGTTTTCACTGGCTCTTCGGTCTGGTATGTACCGGCAATCCATTGGCCGGAGGGACTGATGGAGTACGGCGTACTGTTACCCATGATGCCGTCCACCAGGTTGGTGTCGTAATAGGTTTGGGTCTGTTGGTCGAACATCTGTACCGGTTTGATTTTATGGAGTTCGTCGCCTACCCAGCGGACGTTGCCCTCTGCGTCCCACCACATCAGGCCGGAGTCCAGTCCTTCCCAGGCGGTGCCGTAGATGACGGTACCGTCCAGGCTGCATCCGCGTGCCATGCAGCCCTGATACCAGCCGTAACCGCGATAGGTGGTTTCAGGTTTCTGGAGTATTTCCGGTACGCCGTCCGTCCATTTGACGGGGAGTACAAGGTTTCGCCGCCCAGGCAGAAACCTACCCATACGCCGCTCTCGTCCGAGGCGACCTGCGACAGCCACGGTGTGCCGGCTCCCGGAATGTTGTCGAGCACCGTGACATCCCCGCTGAGGCTGAACATGACTATTTTTCCGTCCTCGCAGTGGAAAAAGACGTTACCGCTGTCGGTTATCGCACACGGGTCATAGAGGGGGTAGAGAGTGTCCGGGAACGGGTCGAGCATGTATTTCTTGTCGTTCCGAATATCTATGATGACGACCTGATTGACCCAATTGCCGGCTTCGGTGTCGTATATGCAGGTATATCCGCCCACATACCGGGCATTGGGGGAGATGACCGCCCCCATGGTGAATTCTCCGGTCGTATTGTAGGTCGACTGCAGGGTGTGGTCGGTTACCTGTATGATTTTTATGGATTGTTCGGCCTGGCCTGCCGTTATCGTCACTTCGCCCGTGCGTTCGGCTGCCGACATGTTGTCGTCTACGGTCAGCAGGAGGGCGTTGTCCGTTTTTTCCACAATCCGTATCCATGTCGCCGAAGGCTCGGCGTTCCACGCTGCGGGACTGGTCGAAACCTCTATCCGGAGCGGTTCCGCATCCACGCCGCGGAACGAACAGGAGGCCATGCTCACTTTGATGTACTGTACTTCGTCTTGTCCGGGCTGGGTGCATCCGACGAGTCCTCCGAACAGTGGCAGCAGCAAGGCTGCCGACGCAAAAACATGCTTTTTCATGAGGTTCAAGGTTAAATAATCTTCTGTTTTTGAGATTTGTTGTTTTTGAAGTGTCGATAATTAACAGTGCATGCTATCTGTATATACAATATTAACAATTATGGAAATGACAAAATAACATATTATTGATTTATGCGTCGAATGGGACTTCAAGGAGGAAGTGCGGTATGTAAGGTGAGGGGATGGGTTACTCTGTTTCCGGCGGTCGGATACGTCCGTCGGATGGAACGGGTATCTTTTCCTGACCGGCAGGTCCGGCGGTGTGGAGGAGGAGCCGGCAGCAAAAAGGAGGGTTCCCGACAGCGGGAACCCTCCTGTGCATGAAAGGTCGAATGGATTATGAGCGCAGTATCTCAATCGGGCCGGTATAGGAACCGGTCACCTTGCATCCGGCATCGCTGGTAAAGTCCCAGGTGATGGTGTAGTCGTCGCCGCTGCGGGTGACGGTCACCGTACCGCCGACGGCGTTGGCGCACCCCGTAATAGAACCGTTCTCGTATACCTGATGCCATGTTCCGGAGGGATATTCGTCGTTGCCGCTGCCCTGTGCCGCGCATACCCAACCCGGTTTGCGGTCGGATGCGGGCATCTTGTTGTATTCTTCGTAAGGTACGACTTCGTAGGTCATCTCTTCGAGCACGACTTCGTCTTCGTGCTGCGGCGAACCGGTCATCCTAATTGTGATGCGGTCGCCTGTGCCTCCCCAGCGTCCCCAAAGGGTATCGTAAGTGATGCCGTCGGTGTAGAGAGCTTCAGTGTCCACTGTACGAAGGGAAAGTCGCGCCAGTCGTTGTTGGCCATTACCTCGGCCATGATTTGGGTGGGGTGCGATTCGATGTCTTCGTATATCGTACTGTTGACGTCCGTTTTGCCGCGTTGTGTCACTTTCACCCTGACGGGTTCCACGCTGTCGTCCGCATGCGTGAGGACGAGGTAGGCCGTGCGTGGCGTTTCCGTTTCATTGACCGTATAGGCATAGTGTACGGTGTGCTGCGAGGGGCTACCACATTGGTCGCCGAGAGCCAGGCAGGGTCGGTCGTGCCGTCAGCCTCGACACGGACGCTCCATTGGGCGTTCTCGGGGGCGACCGTTACCGGGAGAACACTCATTCCGGCCGTGAAAGGTACCGTCAGCCCCTCTTCGGGGGTCGTGCCTTCGGGTAGTTGCGGCGTGATGGAGGCGGGCACGGCTTTGGGCTCCTGTGTCACGTAGATGCGGCAGGTGGCGAGCGTCTTGTCGCCGGGCGATACGTTGATGTATCCGCTGCGTTCCAGCGACTCCGGATTGTCGTCCACCGTGACGGTGAATTTCCCTTCGGCAGGGGCGATGTGTATCCACTCCTCGGCACCTGCCGGTGCGGCGGTCCATGTCACGCCGCCCGTCACGGTTACCGTCACCTCCTGTCCCGGTGCCTCCGCAGCGGCGAAGACGAGCTTCTCGGGCGATACCGAGAGCGAAGGCTTTTCCGGTTCGGGAGCTTCCGCGGCCTCCTGCCGGACCGTTATCTTCACCGGTTCCACCCCTTCGGCGGAGGCGTTGAGGGTGATGGAGGCGCTGCGGTCGGTCTCATCCGCATTGTCCGCGACGCTGACTGAAAGGCGGTCTCCGTCGCGCGTTGCCGTCAGCCATCCGGCATCTTCTGGGATGCTGTGTGTCCACTCCGTTTCTTCGGCCGTGACGGTGACGGTCTGGGCGGGTGCCGCTGCCGCGGCGAAGCGGAGCGATGCGGGTTCCGCCTTCAGCGTCGCTTCGGGCTGTGCGGGGTTTTCGGGGCCAGTGCACGATATGTTCAGGGCCAGTGCCGCTGCGGCCAATAAGTATGCGTATCGTTTCATGTTTTCTCTGTTTTAATCGGTCGGATTTGTCGTTGTCTATCGGGGGAGGAACAGCCTTCCCCATCGGGCGGAGTGCCGGCTCCTGCCGTTACTCCGCTGTTTTCCGTGTGACGTACCATTTCCTCATCGGTTCCATCTCACCGCTCAGGTCGTAACCGAATGCTGTTCTGCCGTCGGGCGAGATGTATTCGAGCAGGGAGTTGTCCGGAATGATGATGCCGTAGGTGTCGTATATCCATTCGGTACTCGTGCCGGCTTCCGTAGCGGTGGGGATGTTCACCATGACCGTGTGGGAGATGATGCCGCTCGCACCGTTCATGCCGATGACGCCCAGCCCTTCATCGGTGACGGTCATGCCAACCGCCCCTTCATACTCCGAAAGATGTGCACTTCGTCGGTCTCCGTATCGTAGAATGCGGGGCACGACGTATAGATGACGTCGGTTTCGTTTTCGGCGAGCTCCTCGGTCCGATATGTTCCGGCAATCCATTTGCCGGAAGGACTCATATAGTAGGGGTCGCTGGAACCTACGATGCCGTCCACGAGGGTGTAGTCCGTATAGGTGCCGGTAGCGGTGTCGTATATCTTCACGGACTTGAGTTTGCGTACCTTGTCGCCCACCCAGCGGGGAGTGCCCTCCCTGTCCCACCAGATGAGGCCGGAATCCAATCCTTCCCAGGCGGTGCCGTAGATGATGCTACCGTCCAGGCTGCATCCGCGGGCCATGGCCCCCGCATTCCATGCTGCTCCCCGGAAGGTCGTTTCGGGCAGGGGAAGTATTTCGGGGTGGCCATCCGTCCACTTGACCGGTGAATAGACCGTACTGCCGCCGGAACACCAGCCTACCCATACGCCGCTCTCGTCCGAAGCGACCTGCGACAGCCACGGTTTGCCGGCTCCCGGAACGTTG
>VOFD01002114.1_pt1 | contig 30985 bp, 39 predicted proteins | sample 5384101 | NCBI WGS metagenome assembly VOFD01 (sample SAMN12384723, study PRJNA508395) | human gut metagenome | isolation source: healthy gut C | host: Homo sapiens
GAAATCGCCCAGGTCGCCATGGGTGTCTCCCGTCAGATATACCATTCGTTTCCTCCCGCCCTGTGTGAAAGCTGTAAAAGCCCTTGTCTCCGCAGGGCAAACCTGTTATTATAAAAGAATGAAGCTCTGGCTTCTTCCTGTTGTCCTATCCGGCCGCATCCTGCGCTCCGGTCTTTCTATTTTATCGCTTTTTGAAGGAATTGTCCACATGAAACGTATTTTTGCCCTCTTTTTGTCTCTGGCGGTCCTGTTCAGCTGTTTGGCTGTGACGGCAGGCGCCATGTTCGACCCCAGCCCCGTCTATGAGGTGCAGGCCAAGAGCGCCTACATCGTGAACACCGACACCAACATCATCGTCTACGACAAGGACAGCCAGAAACAGGTGCCGGCCGGCGGCCTGACGAAATACATGACCATCGCTCTGGTGATGTCCAACTACGCCGACCAGCTCGACAACACCTTTACCATGCCGTTCGCCATCTCGGATTACGTCCACAACTCCGACAACGCAGACATGCGCTCCGGCGAGACCTTCACCTACCGGGAAGCGCTCTACGCCATGGTGACACGGAACGCCAACGAAGCCGCGATGGGCCTGGCGTACGAGCTTTCCGGCGGAGACCTGACCGGGTGGGTGAACCAGATGAACACCCTGTCCCAGCGCATCGGCACGACGGGCAGCACCTGGACCGATGCCTGCGGCCTGGACAGCGGCAACACCACCACCGCCGTGGACATGTACCTCATCCTGCGCTACCTGATGAGCTTTGATGCCTTCCGGGAGATCTCCAGCGCACCGACCTTCACGATGCCCGCCAAGGAAAAACACGGCAAGAGCTTCGTTCTGGTCAGCCAGAACGTGGCCCTGAACAAAACGAGCGGCGGCAAGTTCTACCGCAGCGCGATGCAGGGCGGCATCTGCGACGTGATGGCCTACAAGAACGACAACGGCGACCAGAGCTATGTCTCTTGGGCCAACAAGAACGGCGCGACCTATATCTTCTGCATCATGCAGAGCCCTGACACCTGCGACGATTACGGCTACGCGAACCGCCGCCCGGCCCCTTACAAGGCATTCCTGAACGTGGGTCAGGTGTTTAACCAGCTGGCCCGCATCTTCTCCGGTGCAAGCTCCATTATCAACAACATCAATGTGATCTACAAGTCTATCGTTGAGCTGAACAATCTGCTGGGCGGTTTCATCAAGAAGTAAACATTCTGCCGCAAAAAAGAGCACCCTGTTTTCCGCGCAGGGTGCTCTTTTTGCGCAGCCTGAGGAATTTTGTGCGCGATTTTCAAAAAATATTTTTTGAAACCCAACTGCAACGTCATTTTTGTTATGGTTTTGTTGCATTTCATCTGGTAGAATGCTTCATGTATGGATGTTCGGAGTTTCGACGAATTTCTGTACGAAAATCGCTTTTTCGCGCAGCAGGGTCCGTACCGGCCCTGCAACGCTTTTTTGATACGGAGGTGCCGTTATGGCAGACCGTGAACTGCGGCATATGCGCCGCACTGAACTGGTCGAGATCATCTTTGCGCTCAAGCAGAGCGAAGATCAGCTCAAAGCCGAAAATGCAGAACTGACCGCCAAACTGGAACAGCGGCAGATTCATCTGGACAGTGCCGGGTCCATTGCACAGGCCGCTCTGGAACTGAACCATGTGTTTGAGGCTGCGCAGGCAGCCGCCGATGACTATCTGGCTTCGGTGCGGTCGGTCGATCGGGGACGCCCTGCAGGCGCAGGCAAAGGCCGAAGCAGACCAGATCCTTGCACAGGCCCGGGCCGAGGCGGAACAGCTGAAGGCACAGACCAAGCGGGAATGTGACGCCCTGACCGAGGCAGCAGAGCACAAGCGTTCCCAGACAGAGGCCGACTGTGCCGCCTTGCGGGCCAAAACGGAACAGGAGATCGCAGCACGGCGGGCTGCTTTTGAGCAGAGCACCCGTGAGCTGCTGCGCAGCCGCTGTGACACCGATATCCTGCCGGAAGAAGGCAAGGTAAAATGAAATCAACCGAGATCAAATTTACGGCCATCCCCTCCACAGAGGAGGTAAAGGCCGAGCGCGACCGTCTGGCCTACCGCAGCCGGTACGGACGGGTACTGCGCAGCACCATTTATGCGCTGGTGGTGGTGGCCGCTGTGGCGGTGTTGGTGGCCACGCTGCTGCTGCCTGTGCTGCAGGTGTCGGGCGACAGCATGAACCCCACGCTGGAAGATAAGGACATTCTGCTGCTGGTCAAGTCCGACAGCATGAAAACCGGCGACCTGTGCGGCTTTTTATTGGCAGAACAAGCTCCTGCTCAAGCGTGTGATCGGCCAGCCCGGTGACGTGATCTCCATGGACGAGGACGGCCATGTGACCGTGAACGGCACTGTGCTCGACGAGCCCTATGTGGATGAGTTGGCGCTGGGCGAGTGCGACATCGAGTTCCCCTATCAGGTGCCGGAGAGCCGCTATTTTGTGATGGGCGACCACCGCTCGGTGTCCATCGACAGCCGCAGCAGCGTGATCGGCTGCGTGGCATCTGGCCGCTGAACCGCCTTGCGGTTTTCTGATTTGTGCCTGCGGAGCGGGCGAATGTGTCCCGCCTCCGAAGCAATGTTGTGTGCATAAATTTCCCCAATCTGGAAAGGAGCGAATCATCCCCTCATGAAAAAGACGTTCAAAAAACTGTTTGCTGCCCTGCTGGCAGCAGCCTTGGTGCTGGCTATGGCCGTGCCTGCTTTTTGCAGTGACCAACACCGGCACCAATGGTTCCATCACCATCGACAACGCCGTTGACGGTGAAACCTACACCATTTACCGCATGTTCAAGCTAGACAGCTACAACGGCGATGCCTATTCCTACACGGTGGAACCTGCCTGGGAGACTTTCTTCTCGACCGGTGCCGGCAAGGACTACATCACCCTGGACGGCCAGGGCCACCCCACTTGGAAGGCTGGTGTTGACAGCACCGACGATTCCGATACTGTCGCTGCTCTGGCCAAAGCTGCCCTGACCTGGGCAAAAGTGAAAGGCATCACTGGCACTGCGGAAACTGCAACTGGTGATACCGTCACCTTCTTTAACCTGGACCTGGGCTACTATCTGGTGGATAGCTCTATGGGTGCTCTGTGCGGCCTGAATACCACCACCCCCAATGTCACCATCAAGGAAAAGAACGGCCAGCCCACCATCGAGAAAGAGGTCAAGAACGGTGATGCCTGGGGTACCACCAACGACGCCAAGATCGGTGATACTGTGGAGTTCAAGATCACCATCCATGTGGAGGCCGGTGCACAGAGCTATAAGGTCACCGATACCATGGAGAAGGGCCTGAGCTTTATCTCCGGCAGCGTCAAGATCGATAACGAAGCTCTCAACGATAACAACGCCACGCTGACTCTCAAGCAAAATGATGGCGACCCCACCTTCACCCTCGCCTTCGCAGACAGCTATGTTGCGAACAAAGTAGGCCAGGATATTGTTGTGACCTACACCGCTACTCTGAATGAGAACGCCGTTGTTGCTGGCAACAAGAACAGCGCAACCCTGCACTACAGCAACAAGCAGACCGTCAATAAGGAGACCACCACTTACACCTACGAGTTCGACCTGCTCAAGGTGGACGGCGCGGATCATAAGCTGCTGAACGGTGCCGAGTTCAAGCTGTACGATGCAGAGAACGGCGGCAGCGTCATCAAGGTCGTTCCTGTCGCGGGCGGTTACCGTGTGGCCAATGGTGATGAGACCGGTGCTGTTGATACCATCAAAGTCGACGGCAAGGTGCACATCTCCGGTCTGGACAAGACCACCTACTGGCTGGAAGAGACCAAGGCACCCGACGGCTACAACAAGCTGACCGAGCGCAAGCCCGTTAACCTGACCAATGGTTCCAACAACACCACGCTGACTTCCGACACCTGGTCTGAAGCTGACCATGGTGTTGCCGTGGAGAACAATGCCGGTGCGATCCTGCCCGGCACCGGCGGCATGGGCACCACCCTGTTCTATGTCATCGGCGGCGGCCTGATGGTGGCAGCAGTCGTGCTGCTGGTCACCAAGAAGCGCATGGAGCACAAGAACTAAGCAACCATCCCTGAAAACACCCGGGAGGGGCGGCCAACTCGCCTCCGCTCCTTTTTCACAGCACAGAGGGCCTTGCCATGAAAAAAGCACTCCGGCACCATCCTGCTCGTCCTCATTTTCTTTGTGGGCCTTGCGGTGATGCTCTACCCTACCATCAGCGATTACATCAACCAGCGCAACCAGACCAGGGTTGTGAACAGCTACGCCCAACAGGTGGACGGCCTGTCCGACGCCGACTACACGGCCTATTTTGATGCCGCCGACGTCTTCAATCAGGAGATCGCCGCCGACCCGGATGCCCTGTACCACGCCGCCCGCTTTTTCCACCTACAGCACCACGCTGGACGTGACCGGCACCGGCATTATGGGTTACATCACCATTCCCCGCATCGGGGTGGAGCTGCCCATCTATCACGGCACCAGCGACGCCGTGCTGCAGGTGGCCGCAGGCCATCTGGAAGGCACCAGCCTGCCGGTGGGCGGCGAGAGCACCCACGCCGTGATCTCGGCACACCGCGGCCTGCCCAGCGCCAAGCTATTCACCCATCTGGACCGGCTGGAGGTGGGCGACACCTTCACCATCACGGTGCTGGACCGGGTGCTGACCTACGAGGTGGACCAGATCTCCATTGTACTGCCCACCGAGACGGACAACCTCAAGGTGGTGGACGGCAAGGATTACGTCACCCTGATGACCTGCACCCCCTACGGCATCAACTCCCACCGCCTTCTGGTGCGCGGCCACCGTGTCACCGCCCCGGAGAATCTCAAGCGCATCCGTGTTGCAGCTGACGCCACCCGCATTGAGCCCATCCTCATTGCGCCGCTGCTGGCCGTGCCGCTGCTGCTGCTCCTGCTCATCGGCCTGCTGGTCTCCGGCAGAAAACGCAAACAGAAATGACAAAAGCCGCCTGAAATCCCCCCGGCATAGACAGAGCAACCCCAGAGCTCTGTTTGTACCCTTCCCGGTCAGGTGCACCACAGTCTCGCCGCCTGCGATGTAGGCCAGCTTTTTTCCCTGCCTCGCGTGGGTCCGGACGATGGAGCCAAGGAAACTGCCCGCCTCCCGGGCTTCACAGCGGAGCTGGTCGGTCAGCAGGACAGGCTCATAGCCCCGCGCCCGGCAGGCACTGGCCGCAGCTGCACACAGTTCCCGGACGCTGCCGGTGATCCGGGTCGTCACGTTGTCGAGCGCTTTCGGCGTTTCCTGTGCCAGAAGCGCCTTCGCCTGTTCCGACAGGTTCAGCCGATACTTTTTCCGCAATGGCAAGTCGCCGATCACGATGGGTTTGGACAAAAAGCCGTTCATGCCGCTTTCCATGGCGCGGCGGCGATCCTCATCGAATGCGTTGGCGGTCATGGCAAGGATCGGGACCCCGGCCAGAGCGGGGTTTTCCAGTGCGCGGATCTTCCGGGTGGCGGTATAGCCGTCCATCACCGGCATCTGCACATCCATCAGCACCAGATCATAGCTGCCCGGCGCTGCAGTGCTCACCTTTTCCACCGCCACTTCACCGTTTTCCGCCGTATCGACCCGGAAGCCGTACTCGCGTAGGATCTCCTGCGCGATCTCGCGGTTCAGCGCGTTGTCCTCTACCAGAAGGATATGTCTGTCCTTAAAGTCGGCGTTCTTTTGGGGCAGAAGCTCCTGCGCCTCATCCGTCTGCGTCTGGCCGATGGCGCTCATCAGAGTCTCCCGCAGGTCAGACATGAACATGGGCTTGGAGCAGAAAGCGGTCACACCGGCCGCCTTTGCCTCCACCTCAATGTCCGACCAGTCATAGGCGGTCAGGATAATAATAGGTGTATCATCGTGCAGGCTGCGGATCTGGCGGGTGACCTCGATGCCGTTCATATCCGGCAGGCGCCAGTCAATGATATAGGCGTGGTAGACATCGCTCATCTCGATGGACTGCCGCGCGCGCAGCACCGCTTCCTTGCCGGAAAGGGTCCACTCGGCACGCATTCCCACCTTGACCAGCATCTTTGTCACGCTGTCGCAGGTGTTGAAATCGTCATCCACCACCAGAGCTTTCAGACCTTCCAGTTCGGTGATCTTTTCCACCGGACGGTGCTCCGCCTGTGCACGCATGGGCACACGAATGATAAACTCGCTGCCCTTGCCCTGCGCCGTCTGCACCTCGATGGTGCCGCCCATCATATCCACGATGTTTTTGGTAATAGCCATGCCAAGGCCGGTGCCCTGGATCCGGCTTACCGTGGAGGTGCGCTCCCGCTCAAACGGCTCAAAATCTTTTGGCAAACTCTTGGCTCATGCCGATGCCGTTGTCCTTGATGCGGAACTCGTACTGCCCGCAGCCGCGCACCTGCCCGGCAAGCTGCCGCACCCGCACCGAGACCGTGCCGCCCGCCGGGGTAAACTTGATGGCGTTGGACAGCAGGTTCAGCAGTACCTGATTCAGCCGGGTCTTATCGCAGTAGACATCCTCATCGGCCACATCCATGGCATCCATATAAAGCTCCAGCTGCTTTGCGTAGATCTGCCCGCTGACGATGGTTTTCAGGTCGTGCAGCACATCCGAAAGGTTGACTTCCACTTCTTCCAGATGGAGCTTTCCGCTTTCGATGCGGCTCATATCCAGCACATCGTTGATCAGGGAAAGCAGATGATTGCTGGAAGCAAGGGTCTTGGCAAGATAATCCTTCACCCGGTCTTTATCGTCAATGTTGCTGAGTGCCAGCGTGGTAAAGCCGATGATGGCGTTCATGGGGGTGCGGATGTCGTGGGACATATTGGAGAGGAAGGTGCTCTTGGCGCGGTTGGCAGTCTCGGCCGCTGCAACGGCATCCGAAAGTGCCTGATTCACCTGCCTATCAGCGGTGCGGTCGGACATGACAAGGATGTGTTTGGTTCTGCCCTCCACCTCGCTGCCCATGGCGACGATGTGGAACCAGCGCGGCTCTCTGGTCTCCTGATGCAGATACGCCGCGTCCCACTCGCGCTGTTCCCCGCGGTGAAGCCCCTCCAGAAAGTTCTTGTCGCGATCCGGGTCATCCTTCGGGTGCAGCGCTGCCAGAGCACGGGCATCCTGCCGCACTTCTTTCCACGGGATGCCCAGCAGCCGGCCGATGTTCGGGCTGACGTAATCCGCCTTGGAGGTCTCGGCATCCAGCATCAGGAACACGTCGTCCACGTTCAGCGAGAGAGCCTTTTGAACAGCTCGTCCCGGTACAGGATCTCAGTGTCCTTCCGGCGCAAAGTCGTATGGCTTCTGCGCAGGATCAGCAGGATGATCAGCACAGCAAGGCCAAAGGCGATGCCCGCCACGATCTGCACCGTGTAGAACCACAGCTTATCCAGACTGGCATTGACGATGCTGACCGGCACAAGCCCCACCATCGTCCAGTTCTGGACCGCGGTACCCTCGTAGACCAGATAATAACTGGTGTCGCCCAGTTTGACCCTCAAGTTTCCGCTGCGGCCCTGCGCAAAATCATCCGAAAGGGCAAGAATCTGCTCCTCGGAAAGGTCGGAATGGTCGCGCAGCGTCGCAAGGAAGTTGTAAATAACTTCCTTGCGGTTTACGGAATTGTCAATGACCACCCGCCCATCCGAGTAGATCACATAGTTGCTGGCATTGCCCTGAAAAGCAGAGCTGTCCAGCAATCTAAGCACCGCGTCATTATAATAAGAGATGGCAATGGCATCGTAGGCAAAGCCCCGGTAGCTGCCCTGCGTTTCGGGGCAGATGAACGCAAGCATCGGGGCTTGCCGGGCAGCGCCGTATTCACGACGATATCCTCATCGGCGAGCATTTCGTCCAGATTGGTCTGCAGGCCAAGGTAGCCCGTCTCCCCGGTCACGGTCGTGTAGTTGCCGTCATAGGTAAGAAAGTAGAAGTCAACAAATCCGGTATTCTGCTGTGCTTCCTCGATATAGGTCTGAATTTCATCCTCATCCGAGGTGCTTTCCAGAAAGCCGTTGTACAGATGCAGATAGGTCAGGTTTTTGCGCACCATCTCCTTCAGCATACTATTGGATTTATACAGTACCTCTTCCAGATGCGAGGTGCTTTCCTGATAGATGGTCCGCGACACAAACGAGAGGTATCGGACGCTGAAACCTGCTGCCAGCAAGACCAGCAGAAAGATGGCAGCGGCAGAAAGCCATTTTTGCCGGGGATGGCGGTTTCCTTGGGATTCGTGCTTTTCGTTTGCCATTCTGCTCACCTCAATGTCATGTAGTTTTCCGGCTCAGCAAGCGCTGCGCCGCCGGAGACATCCTCCGTCCATGTGCTCTTTACCTGCTGATCCCCGCCTGTGAATCCGGAGCTTTTGTCCGCAAGCAGCGGTTCCATCTGCTTTGCCGTTGCAAGGCAGGTCACGGTAACGGTGTCGTTATCTCGCAGCGGCTTCCCGTTCCGGGTGATGCCGGTCAGGGTATAGCTGCCGCCATTCTCTTTTACCTCCATAGCGATGCCGCTGACCACTGGCAGGGAACCGCGGTTGAAGGCACAAACCCGCCCTCGCAGCCTTCCACAAAGGCGTGGACGGTCTCCTTCAGCTCTGCACCGGTCATCGTGCGCTGGTAAGACATCAGACCGTTCGGCATGATCATGGAAGCGGCCATCTTCTTGGTATAGTCCGCCTGCAGCACACTGCCGGTAAAGCTGTTTGCGGTGGCAAGCAGCACATCCGTGCCATACACGCCGCGCAGCGTGTTCGCCATAACGGAGAAGGCAGCGCTGCCGCCGTTTGCGTGGAATACGTTGGAGTAGCCCTTCCCGGAGGTCAGCACGATCTCCTCATCGGCAGGCGTCTCTTCGGCAAGAAGCGGGCATTGAAGGCCTGATACGCCTGCTCAGCCGTGTATTCGCCCACGATCATTTTGGAGACCACATCCTTGGAAACGGCAAAGAAATCGTTGGAGGCGATGCGGATATACATGTGGTTTTCTTCCACCACATCGCTGCGCGTCCTTCAGATACTCGGTCAGGCGCAGGGGAACGTTCTGGCTGTAGCTCAGCAGGTCCTGCCCGTCGGAGACGATGCGGCTCTGCGCCTCCTCGGAGAGCATGACGTTCAGCACCTTCATGGCTTTTTCCCGGCGCGCGGGGTCCTGCTCCAGATCGCGGTTCAAGGCGACCTGGAAATAGGGGGTGGTCATGATCCACGGTTCCCCGTTCTGGCTGAAGAAGGGCAGAAAGGTCGTGTCGATGCCCTCCTCCTGAAACATCTTGACACCGGCGGAGCTGCCAAAGTACATGGCCACTTCCCCGTTCCGGAACAGATTCATCACGTCGTCGTAAGTATGCCCAAGGTCGTCTGCTGTAAGGTGGGTATCCTGAACGAACCGCTCCATCCGCTCAAACGCCCCCGGCCATACGGTATCGTCCAGGCCCACCCGCGCGGTGCTGGCGGGGTCGCTGTAGGTGGTGCGCCACTTGCGCCCCTCGGTAGTGGTAAGCTCGGTAGCAGAAAGCCCCTGCAGGGTTTCCATGCAGGTGTAGTCGTAGGTATAATCGGCGGTAAAGCCGCGGATGCCTACCTGTTTCAAAAGCCTGACAGGCCGCCACAAAGCTTTCGTAATCGGTGGGCAGCGGAATGCCGTACTGCTCAAAAAGGCTGCGGTTGACCACAAAGCCGTGTGCGTCCGCACACACCGGCAGCCAGTTTACACTGCCATCCTCGTTTTTGAAGCTGTTGAGGTAGGTGTTGTACACAGCGCCCGCCTCATTGGTCATGGCAAGGTTCATCAGGCAGGTCGCTGCCCTCTTCGGGCGGGATGATCTTCCACAGTGCCATCTCCACCTTCTGCGGCTCCTTGATGCCATCCACCAGACCGATCTTATTGCACAGGCGGATGCAGTGGGTGTCGGTGACAATGGCGGGCTTGCCGAACACATCGCCCATGATGAGGTTGGCGCTCTTGCGGCCCACGCCGGGCAGCGCCAGCAGCTCCTCAAAGGTGGTGGGGACTTTACAGCCGTATTTGTCCCGCAGCATCCGCATACAGGCAGAGATATCCCGGGCTTTGGAGTGGCCCAGGCCGCAGGGCTTGACGATGGCTTCAATTTCTTCCGGCTCCGCAGCTGCCAGCGCGGCGACGCTGGGGTACTTGGCAAACAGATCTTCCACCACAATGTTGACCCGTGCATCGGTGCACTGTGCCGCCAGCCGGACACTGACCAGAAGCTGCCACGCGTGGTCATAATCCAATGTACAGCCGGCATCTGGGTATTCTTTTTTAACCGGTCAATCACTTCCAGCGCCAGCGCCTTTTTTGCAGTAAGGTCTTCTGGTGCTTTTTTTGCGAACAGGCATTTCATCCACTCCTATCGACAAAAGCTGATACGATAATACCATGTTTTGCGTTTTTTGTAAACTGCGGGTAAAAATTATCTGAGAATGATTTTCAGATAAAACCTTGCTCTTACTGCCAAAATGCGATATACTATAGAAAAATGCTGGGGAATCGCGCCTCGGTACGGGAGGAGGAAAACACGATGAACGAACCACTGGCACAGCGTCTGCGGCCCAAAACACTGGCAGATGTCTGCGGTCAGCAGCATCTGTTGGCACCGGGCAGGGTGTTCCGCCGCACCATCGAGAGCGGACGCATCCCCAATATGATCTTCTACGGCCCGTCCGGCACCGGCAAGACCACAGTGGCACGCATCATTGCAGAAAACAGCGGTATGACGCTGCATAAGCTCAATGGCACTTCCTGCGGCACCGGGGACATCAAGGCGGTGCTCAAGGATATCGGCACGCTGGCAGGTGCGGGAGGCATCCTGCTGTATCTGGACGAGATCCAGTACCTGAACAAAAAACAGCAGCAGAGCCTGCTGGAATGCATTGAGGACGGCTCGGTGACGCTCATTGCATCCACCACCGAAAACCCGTACTTCTACATTTATAATGCACTGCTGTCCCGCTGTACGGTGTTTGAGTTCAAATCACTTTCGGCAGCGGATGTGGAGCGCGGGCTGCACAATGCACTGAAAAAGCTTTCGGAAGGGGAGAGCACAAAGGTCTGCATGGACGAGGACGCCTGTGCCTACCTCGCCGAGAGCGCGGGCGGCGACCTGCGCAAGGCGCTGGGCTGTCTTGATTTTGCGGTGACGGCAGCTCCCATTGAGGATGGGGAAAAGCACATTACGCTGGAAATGATCCAGCAGGTCACCCGCCGCACTGCCATGCGGTATGACCGGGAGGGCGATGACCACTACGACATCGTCTCAGCCTACCAGAAGTCCATGCGCGGCTCCGACCCGGACGCGGCGCTCCATTATCTGGCCCGTCTGCTGGAAGCAGGAGATCTGCCCTCGGCCTGCCGTCGCCTGATGGTATGTGCCTGCGAGGATGTGGGCCTTGCCTATCCACAGATCATCCCCATTGTGAAGGCGGCAATTGATGCCGCCAACATGGTGGGCTTGCCGGAAGCACGGCTCCCGCTGGCAGATGCCGTCATTCTGGTGGCCACCAGTCCCAAGTCCAACAGTGCCCACGATGCCATCAACGCGGCCATTGCGGATGTGCAGGCGGGCCGTACCGGGTCGATCCCACGCCAACTGCAGAACAAGCACTACGACGGTGAGGATGCGCTGGTAAAGGGACAGAATTACAAATACGCCCATGATTACGCCCATCACTGGGTGGAGCAGCAGTACCTGCCAGATGCCATCAAGGACGTGAAATATTACACCTTTGGCGATAACAAAAATGAGCAGGCGTCCCGTGCCTACTGGGCAAAGATCAAGGGCGAAGAGAACGTCTGAGCCACGCCTTACACCCAAAACCCAAAAACAAAGAAAAAGGAGAACGATATGCGATATTCCAAACAGCGCGAGCTGGTCATGCAGACGGTGGAAAACCTCTGCGACCACCCCACCGCCGAGGAAATTTACGACGCCGCTGCAAAGGAATGCCCGGGCCTGAGCCTTGGCACCGTATACCGTAACCTGAACAGTCTGGTGGATGCGGGCCGGGTGCGCCGGGTGTGCATCCCGGGCAAGGCGGACCGCTTTGACCACACGCTGTGCTGGCACAGCCACCTGTACTGCACGGTGTGCGGCAACGTGATCGATGCCGAGGTGGACGAAAAGCAGGTGATGAAGCTGGTGAAAAACCAGAAGGGCCATGTGCAGGACTGCGCTGTTGTGCTGATCGGCGTATGCGAGGCCTGCTGCGAGAAGCAGGCGCAGGAAAACGCCCACTGAACCATAAAATTTGCACGGAACCTCTTGCCCGGAGCGTATAAACAGGGTATACTATAGAGAAGGCTCTTTTCAGAAAGTGCAAGTAGATTTTCGCCGCACAGGGCGCTTCGGCCCGGCGGAGAAGGATGGTTTGATTGGAATACATTAGTTTTGAACATAATAACATTGCCGCTGAGCTGGTCAAGCTGGCCTATGACACCCCGCCGCTGGCCTTTGTGCACAGCTATGGCTGTCAGCAGAACGTGAACGACGGCGAGCGGATCAAGGGCGTGCTGATGGACATCGGCTATGGCCTGTGCGATAAGCCCGAGGATGCAGACCTGATCCTCTTCAACACCTGCGCCGTGCGTGAGCATGCCGAGCAGCGTGTGTTCGGCAACGTAGGTGCCCTGAAGGGACTCAAGGAAAAAAAGCATGATCTCATCATCGGCCTGTGCGGATGCATGGCCAACCAGAAGCACGTGGTAGAAAAGCTGCGCCAGAGCTATCCTTACGTTGACCTTGTGTTTGGCGTGGACGGCATCGACACCCTGCCGCAGCTCATTGCCCAGAAGCTGCAGAAGCATAAGCGTGTGCTGATGGAGCCCGCCCAGCGCCCGGTCATCGTGGAGAATATCCCCATCCGGCGCGAGAGCGAGTTCCGCGCATGGCTGCCCATCATGTACGGCTGCGACAACTTCTGCACCTACTGCACCGTGCCTTATGTGCGCGGCCGCGAGAAAAGCCGCAAGCCCGGCGATATCCTTGCGGAATTCAAGGGCCTTGTGGAGGCAGGTTATAAGGAGATCACCCTGCTGGGGCAGAACGTGAACAGCTACGGCAAGGGTCTGGAAGAAAATCGACTTTTTCTCTGATCTGCTCAACCTGCTGTGCACGGTGCCCGGCGATTATCACATCCGCTTTATGACCAGCCACCCCAAGGATGCCAGCCACAAGCTGATCGACACCATTGCCGCCCAGCCGAAGCTGTGCAAGCACCTGCACCTGCCGGTGCAGTGCGGCTCCGATGAACTGCTGAAGAAGATGAACCGCCACTACACGGTGGAGCAGTACATGGAGCTGATCGAATACGCTCGCAAGACGGTGCCCGGCATCACCTTCTCCAGTGACATCATCGTCGGCTTCCCCGGCGAGACCGAAGCGGACTTTGTAAAGACGCTGGAATTGGTGCAGAAGGTGGGCTATATGCAGCTGTTCACCTTCATCTACTCCAAGCGCACCGGCACCAAGGCGGCGGAACTGCCCGACCCCACCCCCCGCAAGGAGAAGACCGACCGGATGAGCCGCCTGCTCAAGGTGCAGGACGAGATCGCAATGGCGTTGGTCAAAGGCCAGGTGGGCCAGACCGTGCAGGTGCTGGTGGAAGGCTACGGCCGCAGCGAGGGCACCCTCTCCGGAAGGCTCGACAACAACCTGACGGTGGAGTTCACGGCAGACGCGACTTCCCTGATGGGCAGCTATGCCAACGTACATCTCACGGGCTCCGGGCGACTGTGCTGCTGGGTGAGCTTGCCTGAGTGATTCCGGGGCAGTGCCCCTGAACGTATAAATAAGAAGGAGACCATTCAAATGGATTGCATTGATCTGTTCAAGCGTGCTGCCGTTGCACTTCAGACCGACAGCCGCTACCTCGTTCTCGATCAGACCCGGAAAGCAAACGATAAGGACGAAGAGCTGCAGAACATGATCGGGGAGTTCAACCTCGCCCGCATGGATCTGAACAATGAGATCGGCAAAAGAGCGAGCGCAACGATGCCCGCATCGCCGAGCTGAACGAGAAGGTGAACGCCTCTACGGCCAGATCATGGCCAATGAGGGGATGGTAGCCTACAATGAGGCCAAGCGTGATTGCGAGAACCTCGTCAACTACATCGATGCGATCATCAACACTGCTATGAATGGCGGCGACCCCATGACCGTACAGGAGCCTTCCGCTTCCTGCACCGGCAGCTGCTCCACCTGCGGCGGCTGCCACTAAAACCGGCAAAAACAAAACGCGGCTGTGCAAAACAGACCGCGTTTTGTTTGCAAAAGCGGTTACAAGCCGCAAACTTGTGCAGGCAGAACCATCGAACGGGAGAGAGGGTAAACGGCCATGGCGGAGCTTTCGCCTATGATGCAGCAATATCTTGAAATCAAAAAACAACACAAGGACGAGATCCTTTTCTACCGCATCGGCGATTTTTATGAGATGTTCTTTGACGATGCACTGACAGCCTCCAAGAGCTGGACCTGACCCTGACGGGCAAGCAGTGCGGTCTGGAGGAGCGTGCACCCATGTGCGGCGTGCCATTCCACAGCTATGAGGGCTATGTGGCCCGGCTCATTGCCAAGGGCTACAAAGTAGCCATCTGTGAGCAGGTGGAAGACCCGGCCAAGGCCAAAGGTCTTGTCAAACGTGATATTATCCGGGTGGTCACACCTGGAACGGTCATCGAGAGCAGTATGCTGCAGGACGACCGCAATAACTACATTGCCAGCATCTTCCTCAAAGGAAAGAAAGCGGGCCTCTGCTTTGCGGATGTTTCTACCGGTACGGCCCACATCACCGAGCTGAAGCAGAACAAGATCGCCCCGGCAGTCATCGCAGAGCTTTGCCGCTACCACCCCAGCGAAGTGCTGATGAATCCGGGTCTGCTGGACTGCCGCGAGGTGACGGCCTACATCAAAAAGAATATGACCTTGCTCGGTGGAGCTGATCGAAGAGGAGCGCTACGCGCCGGGCCTTGTGGCGGCATCGCTGGAAAACCAGTTTGGCCGCGACTGGGCGCAGACCACCGGCATTGCAGCGGACGGCCTTGTGCGCTTTGCCATGGCGGCACTGCTGGAATATCTGCACGATACCCAGATCAAAGGCGTGGAGCGTCTGAAAACCGTCATCAGCTACAATGAGGCACAGTTTATGCGTCTTTCCCCCGTCACCCGGGCAAATCTCGAGCTGACGGAGACGCTGCGGGGCCGCGAAAAGCGGGGGACACTGCTTTGGGTGCTGGACAAGACCAGTACTCCATGGGCAAGCGTATGCTGCGCAGCTGGATCGAGCAGCCGCTTATGTCCAGCGCACCATCAACCGCCGCCTCAGCGCTGTAGAGAGCCTCGTGAAGCAGACCATGGCCCGCGGCGACCTGACCGACGAGCTGCACTACATTGCCGACATGGAGCGCCTGATGACCCGCACGGTTTACGGCTCTGCCACACCCAAGGAGATCTACACGCTGGCCCAGACCTGCGACCGACTGCCCGGCCTGCGCAGGCTGGCTGAGGCCTGCGGCTGCCCGGAGCTTGCTGAACTGGCAGTACAGATCGATCCGTTGGAGGACATCAAGGCCCGTATTTATGCGGCGGTGGACCCGGAAGCGCCCTCTACCCTCAAGGATGGCGGTGTCATTGCCAAAGGCTACCATGCCGAGGTGGACGAGCTGCGCTCCATTCGCGACAACACCAAAGGGGTCCTGGCCCAGCTGGAAGCCCGCCTGCGACAGGAGACCGGCATCCCCAAGCTGAAGATCGGCTACAACCATGTGTTCGGCTACTACATCGAGGTCAGCAACTCCTACAAGAGCATGGTGCCGGAGACCTATATCCGCAAGCAGACCCTTACCAGCGGCGACGCTACATCACTCAGGAGCTCAAGGAGCTGGAAAGCAAGATCCTAGGCGCACACGAACGGCTGATCACGCTGGAGCACCGCCTGTTCGACGAACTGCTGGAAAGGATCCAGCGTCAGCTCGACCGCATCCAGCGGACAGCAAACGCTGTGGCCGAGCTGGACGTGCTCACGGCGCTGGCGCAGGTGGCAGCAGAGAACAACTACTGCCGTCCCATGGTGGACGACAGTGACGAGCTGACCATCACCGAGGGCCGCCACCCTGTGGTAGAGCAGGTGCTCAAGGGCAGCATGTTCGTACCCAATGATACCACCCTGAATTGCGGGGAAGACCGCTGCCTGATCATCACCGGCCCCGAATATGGCAGGCAAATCGACGTATATGCGTCAGAACGCGCTGATTGCGCTGATGGCCCAGATCGGCTCCTTCGTACCGGCGTCCAGCTGTCATGTGGGCGTGGTGGATGCCATCTTTACCCGCATCGGCGCATCGGACGACCTCGCCGCCGGGCAGTCCACCTTTATGGTGGAGATGACTGAGGTAGCGGAGATCCTGAAAAACGCTACTCCCAAGAGCCTCGTCGTGCTGGACGAGATCGGCCGCGGCACCTCCACCTTCGACGGTATGAGCATCGCCCGCGCCGTAGTGGAGCACATTGCAGACCCCGCCAAGGGCCTCGGCTGCAAGACTCTTTTCGCCACCCACTACCACGAGCTGACGGAGCTGGAGGGCACCGTTGCAGGCGTAAAAAACTATAATATTGCAGTAAAAAAGCGGGGAGACGATATCACTTTCCTGCGCCGCATTATTCGCGGCCCGGCTGACGACAGCTATGGCATTGAGGTGGCAAAGCTGGCAGGCCTGCCTGGCAGTGTGACCCGCCGGGCCCATGAGGTGCTGCGCGCGCTGGAAGCAGCGCACCTAAGAATAAAGTAGAGCAGATGGATTTTGATGCCCTGCAGGAATAACTCTCCTGCTGTGCCCAGCGAGATGATGGAGCAGCTGGAAGCTCTGGACGTGGAGACCCTGACGCCGATCGAGGCGCTGAATTTCCTCTATGAACTGAAAAAGACCCTGAGAGGCAGCCTGAACAGCTGAACCGGAAGAACGAAGCCAAACGGGTAAAGGAGGGAAAACGATGGCAGATCGATGTTCTGGATAAGCACACAGCCGAGCTGATCGCAGCCGGTGAGGTGGTCGAGCGTCCGGCCTCCGTTGTTAAGGAGCTGCTGGAAAACTCCATTGATGCCGGTTCCACGCAAGTGACCGTCAGATCGAATCAGGCGGCATCAAGCTCATTGAAATCAGCGATAATGGCTCTGGCATTGAAGCGAAATATATCCCCACAGCTTTCCTGGGCTTTCGCGGCGAGGCGCTGGCATCCATTGCCAGTGTGGCCCGTGTGGAGGTGCTGACCCGGACGGCAGATGCGGAGTGCGCTTCCGTCTACCATATTGAGGGCGGGGAAGAGCAGCCCATGGAGCCGGGTGCCCGCGGCGTCGGTACCACCATCCGGGTACGGGACCTCTTTTTTAACACGCCCGCCCGGATGAAATTCCTCAAAAAGGATTCCAGCGAGGGTACTTTCGTGTCCGACATAGTGAGCCATGTAGCGCTCAGCCACCCGGAAGTGAGCGTCAAGTTCATCCGTGAGGGCAAGCTGCAGTATGTCACGCCCGGCGACGGCCAGCTGCGCAGTGCAGCTTATGCCGTGCTGGGCCGGGAGTTCAGCCGGGACCTCATGGAGCTGGACAACCGTGAGGGCGTCTACCGGGTCTGGGGCCTCATCACCCAGCCCCGCAGCTGCCGCGCCAGCCGCAGTATGCAGTATTTCTATATCAATGGCCGCTATGTCCGCAACCGCACCATGATGGCGGGCATGGAAATGGCGTTCAAGGGCACCACGATGCAGGGCAAGTTCCCTGGAGGAATCTTGCTTCTGGAAATGCCGTCAGACCTGGTGGATGTCAACGTGCACCCGGCCAAAACGGAAGTCCGCTTCGCCCGCGAGAATGATATTTTCGACCTCGTGTACCACGCCACCAAGCTGGCTCTGGCTCAACCGGGCACCGGCGAACGGCTGTTCGCTTTCGAGGAGTCCAAAAACGAGAAGAACAACGAAAAATCCAACAGTTCGGAAAAAGACGAAAATCCGAGTGAAAATACTGTAAAGAAAAACAACTTTACAGGACTTTCTGCCGTCATTCCGGGGCAGGCGGAGCCGGGCGCATTGGAACAGCACCCCAAAACTGCCCCTTCCGTAGCATCTGCTGCACCGGCGGTCCCGGCTCCGGCTGTGCCTGCCCGGCCCGTCCGTCCGGCGGCGGCAGAAGTGGACATCCTGCCGGGGCCGTCCACGGCATTCCCCAATGAGCACAGCTGGACAACGGTTGCAGCCTCGGCTCCCCTGAACCCGGACGTCAGCCTGCACAGCCCGAAGCGGCCGGAAGAGGAGGCAGACCTTGCCGAACCGGTTGCGCCGCGTTTCCGTGCGGCGTCCAGCGAGGCCCAGCTCGACATCGAGCCGGACGCAGACGACCTGCCCGGAGCACAGGACCACATGGCAGCATGGGACCCGGCCCCGCAGCCCAAAACGGCAGAGCCGGAACCTGCTGCGGCCGGACCCGCCGAAACGGAAGAGACGTCTGCCCCCGCCGGGACGCCCGAACAGATGGGCTTTGATCTTCAGGAGGGGCCGGAGCCGCTCCGCTATGTGGGCGAACTTTTCCGCACCTACATCCTCGCGGAGCGGGGGGACGAGGTGTGCATCATTGATAAACACGCGGCCCACGAGCGCCAGCTCTTTGAAAAGCTGGCCGCGTCCTACGGCGATGTGCCCAGCCAGCTGCTGCTGGAACCGGTGGTGGTGGAACTCTCAGCCGAGGAGAAGACGGCACTGCTGGCCAACATCGACCTGCTGGAACGTGCCGGGCTGGAGATCGACGACTTTGGTGGAAATTCGGTCTTTCTGCGCGCGGTCCCTGCCGATGTGGAGCAGGGCAGCGCCGAAGACCTTCTGGTGGAGCTGGCGGCGAAGCTGGCCCACGGCAGCCGCGACGCCCTGAGCGAAAAGACCGAGTGGGTGCTCCACTCCATTTCCTGCCGTGCGGCCATCAAGGCAGGGGACCACACCTCCCCGCAGGAGCTTATGGCGCTGGCCGAGAAGATCCTTTCCGGCGAAGTGCCGCCATTCTGCCCGCATGGCCGCCCCTGCGTCCTCAAATTGACCCGAAAGGAGCTGGAAAAGCAGTTTGGCCGAATCGTTTAAAAAAAAAACACCCGGTCCTCGCTGTGGTCGGCCCGACCGCGACCGGCAAGACCGCGCTGGGCGTTGCGCTGGCCGAGCAGTTCGGCGGCGAGATCATCAGCGCAGATTCGATGCAGATCTACAAAGGCCTCGATATCGGCACCGCCAAGGTGACGCCGGAAGAGACCCACGGCATCCCGCACCATGCTGTCGATCTTCTGGAGCCGGACCAGACCTTCAGCGTGGCGGATTTCACTGCGCTGGCCGGAACGCTGGAAACCGACCTCTCCGCCCGCGGAAAGCTGCCCATCCTGGTGGGCGGCACCGGGCTGTACATTCAGAGCTTCCTCTACGGTGTCCGCTTCACGGCCGAAAAAGCCCCGGACAGCCTGCGGGAGCAGCTGGCGGCAGAGCTGGCCGAAAAAGGCCCGGCTGCCCTGTACGAAGAGCTGAAACAGGTGGACCCCGAAGCCGCTGCCGCCATCCACCCGAACAATCAGGTGCGGGTGCTGCGGGCGCTGGAGCACTACCGCGCCACCGGCCGACGCCTCAGTGAACAGAAGGCGGCATCGCTCCCGCCGGAGCGGCCCTACCGCGCACTGGTGCTGGGGCTGGACTTCCCAGAGCGCGCCCAGCTCTACCGCCGCATCGACCTGCGGGTGGACCGGATGATGGAAGCGGGCCTTCTGGCCGAGGCGGAAACCGTGTTTGCGAACCGGGCCCGCTTCAAAACGGCAGCGCAGGCCATTGGCTATAAGGAATTCTTTCCCTACTTTATGGGTGAGTCGGAACTGACGCCCTGCGTGGAGAAGCTCAAGCAGGCTTCCCGCAACTACGCCAAACGTCAGCTGACCTGGTTCCGCCACATGGACGGCGTGGTCTGGCTGGATGCAGCGGCACCGGACCTCCAGGCCCGCGCCGCCGCACTGACGCAGGAATTTATCACGAAAGGATGAGCAGAATGCAGGAAGAGAAGGAAAAACGTGAGCTGCCCGGCGCACTGAAGACGCTGGCAGGCGTTGCCATCGTCTTTTTGCTGCTGGCGGCCGTGTATGTCTTCTATCAGGCCATGCAGGTGCTGTTCCCGCCCAACACCTACGAAACGGCCCTTCTGGCTACGGTGGAAGACACGGTGGATGCCGAGGGCGTGCTGCTGTTCAACGAGAGCTACGTGGCCGGGGACGGTACGCTGGGCTACCTTGTGGCCGATGGCGAGCGCGTCTCGGCGGGCACTGCGGTGGCAGAAGTCTACAGCGATGCTTCCCAGGCCGGTCTGCGCCAGCAGCTGACCCAGATCAACGACCAGATCGACCTGCTGCAAAAATCGCAGAACACCACCTCGGCGCAGATGGAATCCCTGCGCAAAGACCGCTCGGCGGCGCTGTACGATCTGATGGATGCGCTGGATGCCTCCGACTACGAGGATACCGACGCCCAGACGGAGGACTATCTGCTGGCCCAGAACAAGCTCTGGATCATCACCGGTGAGGTCTCCACCTTCTCGGACCAGATCGCCGCGCTGGTGCAGCAGGCGTCCAATGTGCAGGCCCAGCTGGGCGAGCCCCACCCAGATCACCGCCCCGCAGACGGGCTATTTCATCCGTTCGGCCAGTTCCGGGCGGCTCAATGCCGGCATGGAGGACATCCTTGCGCTGGGTGCTGCGGATCTGAAAGCCTACATCGAGTCCTCCCCGGAGATCAAACTGGACGGCTGCGCGGGCAAGATCGTCTCCGGCTTCACCTGGTACTACGCGGGCATCTGCTCGGCCAAACAGGGCGAAAAGCTGCTGGGCTCGGACGGAAAACCGCGGAAGACCTCGGTGGAGATCCGTTTCCCCGGCCAGGCGGAAACGCCCCTCAAGGCCACCGTGCAGGAAGTGAACATCGACACCGAGAACGACATGACCCGCTTCGTCCTCTCGTGCGAGGTCATCAACGGCGATGTGCTGCGGCTGAACCGGGCCAATGCGCAGGTCATCGTGGGGCAGAGCACCGGTCTGCGGGTGCCGCAGGCGGCGGTCCATTACCTCAAGGAGGACGGCTCCGAGGCCGAGGGTCAGGGCGAGAACTACATCCCCGGCGTCTCAAGTACGGCAACCTGGCCCGTTTCTGCAAGATCGACCCCGTGGACGACCAGCACCCCCAGGTGCTGGATGGCGATTATCTCATCGTTTTGCCCAGCGGAACGGCCGGTTCGGTCAGTCAGGTTCGCCTTTATGACGAGATTATCGTCTCCGGACAAAATTTGTATGACGGAAAACTTTTGTAGTTATTGACATCTGAGGCAAAAAATCCGATAATAGTAGAAGCTATTTGCATCTCTTTGCAAAATCAGCCAGGCAGCGCAAGCCGCCCGAATGAAAGGAGCAGTTTCTATGTCTTTTGTGGATAGTCTGAAGAAGGGGCTTTTTGGCAGTGAGGACGAGTACGACGATCAGTACATCGACGACGGCCCCCAGATGGTGAACAACAACAACGGTCTGGGCGTCGGGGCAGACGAAGAGGATGAGGAGCCCGCAGAGGGCACCCCCAGAAAGAACAAGGTGGTCAACATCCATGCTACCACCCAGCTGAAGGTCGTTCTGGTCAAGCCCGAGCGCTTTGAGGATGAAACTACTATGCTGACCTCGCAGGACGTGCGCAGCGTTCAATTTGAAAAAAACCTCCGCGGCTATCGCACCGAAGAGGTGGACCGTTTCCTGGATAAGGTCGAAGAGCAGCTCCGGCAGGACGATGCCCTGGCCGAGGAGCTGCGCAAGCAGATCGCAGACCTGACAGCGGAAAACCAGCGTCTCCACGAAGAGATGAAGAACTACGAGGCGGACGGCGACATGCTCAAGAGCGCGCTCATCAATGCACAGCGCATGGGCGAAAACGTCATCCGCGAAGCAAACCAGAAAGCAGAAGAGATCCTGCACCGTGCAAATCTGCGCGGTGATGATATCATCCGCGATGCCAACGAGCTGCTGCAGAAGGCCAGTGACCGCGCCGATGAGATCATCAACGAGGCAAACGACAAAAAGCTGGCCGAGGAGCGGGAGTATGACCGCGTCCGTCTGGAAGTCACCCGCTTCAAGTCCGACGTGCTCAACCTGTACCGCAGCCATGTCGAGTCTCTGAGCCGCCTGCCGGAGTTCCAGAAGGAGGAGCCGGAGGCTGCCGAGCCCGCTGTGGAGGAAAAAGCAGAGGAGACCACTGCTGCAGCTCTGACCGAGGAGATCGAGCAGGCACAGCCGGAGGCCGATGCAGCCCCTGCGGACGAGGAAACCGCAGAGGACGACAAGAGCGAGGATTTCTGGTCCAAGGATGAGAGCCAGCTCAAGATCAAGCTGGACCCGTCTCAGGCACCCGTTGGCGCAGAGGAAGAGGAAGAGCCGGCAGAGCCGGATTATGCCGCTTTCAAGGGCGTCAAATTCAGCGAGTGACCGGAGCGTTTCAATAAATTAGAGGAGTGTGTAACCATTGGCTAAGAATAAGTCTCAGTACGACAGTACGTTGAATCTGCCCAAGACCCTGTTTGAGATGCGCGCAGGCCTGCCCAAGAAGGAGCCGGTCATGCTCAAGGACTGGGACGACAACGACCTGTACAATCAGCTCATGAAGCACAACGACGGCAAGCCCAGTTCGTTCTGCACGACGGCCCTCCGTATGCAAACGGCAACATCCACATGGGCACCGCGCTGAACAAGATCATCAAGGACATCATCATCCGCGAGAAGAACATGGAGGGCTTCCAGGCTCCCTATGTGCCCGGCTTTGATACCCACGGCCTGCCCATTGAGCTGAAGGCCCTGTCCTCCGTCGGCGACAAGAAGAAGGACATCTCCAAGCTGGAGCTGCGCCAGATCTGCGAGAAGTTCGCCACCGAGCACATCGACATCATGAGCGACCAGTTCAAGCGTCTGGGCGTTATCGGCGATTTTGAGCATCCCTACCTGACCCTCAAGCCCGAGTTTGAGGCCCGCCAGATCGAGATCTTCGGCGAGATGGCCAAGAAGGGCTACATCTACAAGGGTCTGAAGCCTGTCTACTGGTGCCCCGACTGCCGCACCGCTCTGGCAGAGGCCGAGATCGAGTACGGCGAGGACGAGTGCGATTCCATCTTCGTCCGCTTCCACGTCTCTCAGGACCCCAACGGTGTGCTGGCAAAGCACGGCATCCCGATGGATAAGACCTACTTCGTCATCTGGACCACCACCACCTGGACTCTGCCCGCCAACGAGGCCATCTGCCTGAACGGCCAGTTCGAGTATTCCTTCGTCAAGATCGGCGACGAGTTCCACATCATGGCCACCGACCTGGTCAAGAGCGTCATGGATGCCTGCCACATCACCGATTACGAGGTGGTGGGCGAGCCGGTCAGCGGTGCTGAGTTCGAGCTGATGCGCTACAACCACGTCTACCTGCCCAAGGAAGGCTGGGTCATCCTCGGCGACCACGTCACGCTGGAAAGCGGTTCTGGCTGCGTCCACACCGCCGGCGGCCACGGCGTCGATGACTTCAACGTCTGCCAGAAGTACCCCCAGGTGCCCATCACCGTCCCCGTGGACGACGGCGGCTATCTGACCGAGCAGGCCGGCAAGTACGCTGGCCAGCGCGTCTGGGCTTCCAACAAGACCATTCTGGCCGACCTGACCGCCTCCGGCGCTGTCATGGGCCAGCTGCACATCAAGCATCAGTATCCGCACTGCTGGCGCTGCCATAACCCCATCATCTTCCGTGCTACCGAGCAGTGGTTCTGCTCCATCGCCAAGTTCCGTGAGGACGTCTACAAGGCCATCGACACCGTGACCTGGATGCCCGACTGGGGCCATGACCGCATGCACGGCATGGTGCGCGACCGCAACGACTGGTGCATCAGCCGCCAGCGCACCTGGGGCGTGCCCATCCCGGCCTTCTACTGCAAGAAGTGCGGTGCTTACCACATCACCGATGCCACCATCAAGGCTGTCAGCGACCTGTTCCGCAAGGAGGGCTCTGACGCCTGGTACAAGTACGACGCCGAGCAGATCATCCCCGCAGGCGAAGTCTGCGAGAAGTGCGGCGCTTCCGAGTGGACCAAGGACACCGACATCATGGACGTCTGGTTCGACTCCGGCTCTACCCACGCCAGCCGTTCTGGAAGAGCGGCCCGAGCTGCGCTTCCCGGCCGATATGTATATGGAGGGCGGCGACCAGTTCCGCGGCTGGTTCCAGTCCAGCCTGCTGACCAGCGTTGCAAGCAAGGGCTGCGCACCCTACAAGTCCGTTCTGTGCCACGGCTGGGTCGTGGACGAGCAGGGCAAGCAGATGCACAAGAGCGCCGGCAACGGCGTCGAGCCCAGCGAGATCATCAAGGACTACGGCGCAGACATCATCCGCCTGTGGGTGGCTTCTTCCGACTACACCGTGGACGTGCGTGCCGGCAAGAACATCTTCAAGCAGCTGAGCGAGGCCTACCGCAAGATCCGCAACACCGCCCGCTTCATTCTGGGCAACCTCGACGGCTTCGACCCCAACACCGACTGTGTGGCTGACGACCAGCTGCAGGACATCGACCGCTGGGCACTGGCTGCGCTGGATGACCTCATCGTCAACACCAACGCAGGCTATGCCGTCTACGACTTCAACAAGGTCTACCATGCGGTCTACAACTTCTGCGTCGTGGCCATGTCCAACTTCTATCTGGACGTCACCAAGGATCGCCTGTACTGCACCAACGGCACTGGCCGCAAGGCTGCTCAGACCACCATGTACAAGATCCTCGTCGCTCTGGACAAGATCATCGCCCCCATCCTCTGCTTCACCAGCCAGGAGATCTGGGACTTCATGCCCAAGACCGAGGGCATGAACAAGTACGTTGTCTTTGAGGAGATGCCCAAGGCCGGCCAGTATGCCGCCGATGACGCCTTCAAGGCCAAGTGGGCACAGCTCATCGCCGTCCGTGACGAGGTCAAGAAGGTGCTGGAGCAGGCCCGTGCCGAGAAGACCATCGGTGCTTCTCTGGAGGCTGCCGTCACCCTGTACTGCAATGATGCCGTCTATGCGCTGCTGAACAGCATCCCGATGGACGAGCTGGCCGACCTGATGATCGTCTCCCAGGTGGAGCTGGTCAAGGGCGAGGGCGGCGCTGCCTCTGCGGTCGAGGGTCTGGGCGTTGCTGCTGCACACGCCACCGGCGACAAGTGCGAGCGCTGCTGGAAGTACTCCGCAGACATCGGCACCCATCCGGCTCACCCCACCCTCTGCGCCCGCTGCGCAAGCGTGGTGGAAGGCTAAGGCTTTTTCCGTTTGAACGCTGCGGCGCTCCTTTCGAGCAGGGGAGCGCCGCTTTTTGATATCAGAAGACCGGCGGGTCCGGCCCGCTGTTGGGAGTATTTCGTTATGGCTTATGTGATCTTTAACCTGCTGTGTGTGGCAGTGCTCATCGGCATCGACCAGGGCATCAAGTTCTGGGCGGTGCATGTGCTGATGCCCGTGGGCACCCTGCCGCTCATCCCCCATGTGGTGGAGCTGCGGTTCGTGCTCAACCAGGGCATGGCGTTCAGCCTGCTCAGCGGCAGGCAGCTGTTTTTGATCGTGGCCACCAGCGCTGCGCTGATCCTCGTCGCATACTGGCTGTTGTTCCGCAGCCGGAACGATCGCCTGCAGCAGGCGGCGCTGATCCTTGTGCTGGGCGGCGGCATCGGCAACCTCATCGACCGTGTGCTGAACGGCGAGGTCGTGGACTACATCAACCTGCTGTTCATGCGGTTCGCCGTCTTCAACTTTGCGGACATCTGCGTCTGTGTGGGTGTGGCGCTCTGGGTGCTGGTCATCTTTTTGGAGGAGCTGCACTCCGGTGACGCAAAGGAGCCGTGACCCATGGAACAGCGTGAATTTATCGTGGAGGCGGAGGCCGCAGGCCAGCGCATCGACCGCTTCCTGAGCGGGGAGGACACCGGCCTTTCCCGCAGTGCGCTGCAGGCGCTGGTGGCAGATGGCCATGTGCTGTGCAACGGCAAGGCCCCGGTCAAGAGCCTGAAGCTCAAGGCCGGCGACATCATCCTGCTGGAGATCCCGGACGCCCGGCCCATTGAGGCCGTGCCGCAGGACATCCCGCTGGACATCGTGTATGAGGACGACCATCTGCTGGTGGTCAACAAGCCCAAGGGAAATGTCCCGCTGGCCGAGCAGGTCAAGTTCCTGGCCATTTACGGCTCCAACCTCGACGAGTTCTTTATGGTGCGTGTGGGTTCGCTGCAGGAGCGGGCCAGCCTGATGCGCGCCAAAAAGGAGCGGGACAAGCGCGAGAACAAGACGAACATGACCGCCGAAGAGCAGCTGACCGCCATCATGCCCAAGGTGGCGCATTTGCAGGAGGATTGTGATAAATATTACGAGAAGGCGCTGGAAAGTCTGGCAGAATGCGGTTATAAGAAAGTGGACTTCAACGCGCTTTCCAAAGAGGAGGAGCACTTCTGGAAAAAATACTTCCAGAGCGAGCTGTTCCCCATCCTCAGCCCGCAGATCGTGGACAGCCGCCATCCGTTCCCCTTTTTGCGGAACAAGGAGATCTATCTCGGCGTCCTGCTCAAGGAAAAAGGGGAGCAGAGCCTCGGCATGGTCCCCATTTCCAGCCAGATGGAGCGGATGCAGGTCATCCGACGGGACGGCCGCACGGAATTTGCCCTGACCGAGGAGCTGGTGCTCCACTATGCGGCTCTTATCTTCGGCAAGGAGAACGTGCAGGAAAAGTGCCTCTTCCGGGTCACCCGCAACGCCGACATCGACGTGAAAGAGGGGATGATGGACCATGACATCGACTACCGCGAGATCATGGCCGACCTGCTCAAGCGCCGCCGCAAGCTGGCCGCAGTGCGCCTGCAGGTCACACCTACGGCCCCGCAGGAGATCCTCCGCATCCTCTGCGAGAAGCTGGAACTGACCCACAAGCGGGTGTTTGCGCAGAAAAGCCCGCTGGACCTGAGCTTCTTCTATAAGCTTACTTCCAGGATGGAAGCCGACGGCCACCCGGAGCTGTTCTACCCGGCGGCCCGGCCCATGCTGCCGCCGCAGGACTACGACCTCGCCGCCGAGGTGGAAAAGCATGATGTGCTGCTGAGCTATCCGTACCAGTCCATCCGTCCCTTCATTGCCATGCTCAAAAAGGCCGCGCAGGACCCGGACGTCATCTCCATCAAGATGACCCTCTACCGGATGGCGCGGGAGTCCCAGATCGTGCAGGCGCTGATGGAAGCCGCCGAAAACGGCAAGGAAGTCGTGGCGCTGGTGGAGCTGCGCGCCCGCTTTGACGAGCAGAACAACATCGACTGGTCGAAGCACCTCGAGGAAGCGGGATGCACCGTCATCTACGGCTTTGACGACTACAAGGTCCACTCCAAGCTGACCCTCATCACCAAGAAAGAGCGCCCATGGCTACTCCTACATCACCCAGATCGGCACCGGCAACTACAACGAGAAGACCAGTGAGCTTTATACCGACTACTCCTTCATCACTGCCGACCTCGGCATCGGCGAGGAGGCTTCCAATGTCTTCCAGAACCTCGCCGTGCAGAAGCTGACGGAAGAGAGCGAAAAGATGCTGGTGGCGCCGCTGCGCTTCAAGAGCGTCCTGCTGGATGAGATGGACCGGGTCATCAACGCCGCCCGTCTGGGGCGTCCGGCCTCCATGATCCTGAAGAACAACTCCATCTCCGACCGCGACATCATCCTCAAGCTGGAGGAAGCCAGCTGCGCCGGGGTCCGCATCGACATGATCGTCCGCGGAATCTGCTGCGTCCGCGCCGGGGTGCCCGGCAAGACCGAGAACCTCCACATCCGCAGCCTCGTGGGCCGCTATCTGGAGCATGGCCGCATCTACAGCTTCTACGATGGCGTCAACACCCGCATCTATATCGCCTCCGGCGACTTCCTCACCCGCAACACCGAGTGCCGCGTGGACATCCTGGCCATGCTGGATCTGGCGGGCATCCCGTTCTATTCCAAGGACCGCGACGAGAGCTGGCCGCTCATCGTGGCGGGCGGCCCCTGCGCCTGCAACGCGGAGCCCATTGCGGATTTCTTTGATGTGGTCCAGCTGGGCGAGGGCGAAAACCAGCTGCCCGGCATCTGCGCCGAGATCGAAAAGGCCAAAAAGGAGGGCGGCGTCTCCAAAAAGGAGCTGCTCCGCCGCATTGCCAAGATCCCCGGCATCTACATTCCGGCTTTCTACGATGTGGCGTATCAGGAAGACGGCCGTGTGAAGTCCATCACCCCCAACGAGCCGGGCATCCCGGCGGTCATCACCAAGGCCATCATCAAGGACCTGAACGAATTTGCACCGCCGACCAACTTCGTGGTGCCCATGGTGGGTGCCATCCAGGACCGCGCCAGCATTGAGGTGCTGCGCGGCTGTGTGCGCGGCTGCCGCTTCTGTCAGGCGGGCTTTCTGTACCGCCCCATGCGCCAGCGCGACGCGGGCCTGCTGAACCGGGCGGCAAAGGACCTCTGCGCCAACACCGGCTACGAGGAGCTGAGCCTTTCCAGCCTGTCCACCTCCGACCACAGCCAGCTGGAAGAGCTGCTGGACGATCTGAACGAGTGGGCACCGAAAGAGCACGTCAGCCTGTCGCTGCCCTCCCTGCGGATGGACAACTTCTCCCAGAGCCTCATCGAAGACCACCAAAGTGCGCAAGAGCGGCCTGACCTTTGCGGCCGAGGCCGGCACCCAGCGCCTGCGCGATGTCATTAACAAGAACGTCACCTGGGACGAGATCGAAAAGACCTGCTCCATCGCGTTTGCCAACGGCTATTCCTCGGTCAAGCTCTACTTCATGATGGGCCTGCCCACCGAGACGATGGAGGACATCGAGGGCATCGCCGAGACGGCCCAGAAGGTCGTGGACCTCTACTATAATACGCCCCATGCCAAAGGCCGCGGGGTGCAGGTGACCATCAGCTGTTCCTGCTTTGTCCCCAAGCCCCACACGCCCTTCCAGTTCGTCCCCATGGATACGGAGGAGATGCTGCGCGAGAAGCAGAAGCATCTGGTGGAGTGCGCCCGTGCCCGCAGCCGGAAGATCCGGGTCAACTACCACGATAGCAAGACCAGCTTCCTGGAAGGCGTCTTCGCCAAGGGCGACCGCCGTCTGGCCCCGGTCATCCTGGAAGCCTACAAGCGCGGCTGCTTCTTTGACGGCTGGGACGAGTGCTTCCGGTACGACACCTGGATGCAGACCTTCGCCGACCTCGGCGTGGACCCGTTCTTCTACTGCCAGCGCCCCATCGGCCTGGACGAGGTGGACCCCGTGGAGCCACATGGACTACGGCGTCACCCACGAATATCTGGTGCGGGAGTACAACAAGGCCCTTGCCGCCCAGACCACCCAGCCCTGCAACCGTGCCTGCCACGGCTGCGGTGCCAATCATCTGTTAGGAGGTCCCTGCTTTGATTACAGTCAGAATCTCGTTTGAAAAGAAGAATGAGGCCTCCTACATCTCGCTGCTGGACCTGCAGCGGGTGATGCAGCGGGTGCTCAAGCGCAGCGGCCTGCCGGTGTGGCATACGCTGGGCTTCAACCCCCATATCTACATGACCTTTGCCTGCCCGCTCTCGCTGGGGCAGGAGAGCGAGTGCGAGTGCGTGGACGTCAAGACCGAGGCCGAAGCCCCGGATTTTGAGCAGTGGAAGACGGCCCTGAATGCCATCATGCCCGCCGGTATCGTGGTCACGAAGGTGGCCCCCGTCGAGATGAAGGCCGACCTCATCGCCTATGCCTGCTACGAGGTCCGTTATCCGGCTGCGCGAAAGGCTGCACTGGAAGCGTACAATGCGCTGGAAAGCGTCCCGGTGGAGAAAAAGAGCAAGCGCAAGGTCAAGACGGTGGAGATGAAGGAGTTCGTGCCTTCGCTGGATCTGACGGAAGAAGGGGAGCAGGTGCGTTTTTCCATCTGCCTGCCCGCTTCGCAGGAGCTTACCCTGAACCCTGCCCTGCTTACGGCGGCGCTGGAAGAGACCTTCGGCGTTCCGGCGGCGGAGGCCAGCATCCTGCGCACCCATTTCCTGACGGCAGAAAAGACGCTGTTCGCCTGAGAAGAATGTCTTTTGGGCAGAACAGAAAATTTTTGGGATTATTTTGGACGAATCGCTTGCATTTGCGGGCGATTTGTGCTATCCTATTAAAGCGTTAGTGTCCGCTGAAACCACAGCGGGGTTAATGACACGATATCATTAAACGGGCGGTCCTCTGGCGGCGGCGAGCCGTGCATGAACGTCTAAAAACAAATGGAGGATTCAAAAATGGACGCACTGAAGATTATTTCTGAAGGCAGCATCAAGGCTGAGAAGCCCCAGTTCAACGTCGGCGATACCGTCCGCGTTGATGTTCGTATCAAGGAAGGCGATCGTGAGCGTATTCAGGCCTTCGAGGGCACCGTCATTGCAAAGAAGCACGGCGGCGTCGCAGAGACCTTTACCGTTCGCCGCGTTTCCTACGGCGTCGGCATCGAGCGTGTCTTCCCCATCAACAGCCCCTTCGTTGAGAAGGTCACTGTTGTCCGCAAGGGCAAGGTCCGCCGCGCAAAGCTGTTCTACCTGCGTGGTCGTACGGGCAAGGCTGCCAAGGTCAAGAGCGATATTTGATGATCCCCGCGTAAAACGGGAGAAAAGGGACAACTTGTTGTCCCTTTTTTCTTTATTTGTCGGGTATTGCCCGGCAAACTGGATTGAGAGGTGCATCGGGAAATGGAAAAACAGACGGCACAGCAGCCAAAAGCTGCAAAAGGCCAGGGCGCATTTGAATGGTACGAGGCGCTGATCTCGGCGGCTCTGGTGCTGGTGCTCATCTTTTCGTTCTTTTTCCGGATCATTCAGGTGGATGGCGAGTCCATGGTGCCCACCCTGCAGAACGGT
>VOFD01001748.1_pt1 | contig 30956 bp, 49 predicted proteins | sample 5384101 | NCBI WGS metagenome assembly VOFD01 (sample SAMN12384723, study PRJNA508395) | human gut metagenome | isolation source: healthy gut C | host: Homo sapiens
TATGGACAAAAGATACAATGACGCAAAAAGTATTGAATCCTTATTAAAATTGAGACCTGATTGGAGAGAATCTGCTCTCATTGACAAATATAAGCGACTTTTATGGAACAGAATCTCTAAAAATTGGTAATTTGCCTGACGATTTTAAAAATGGTGCGTTTGAAAAAAAAATTCATGATTACTTAAGACAATACTGCCAGTATAGCGGCTTTAAAATAAAAGAGGATATTCCTCCGCTGAAAATAGGCAACATAGAATACAATTTTGAATATTTTACAGAAGGAAAAACGGACAAGAATGTTTTTGGCGTTTATACACCCTATAAGAAATATGTATTTAAAATGGCAGATGAAAATAAAAAAAGTTTGAACAAACCATTTTCATTAGGTGCACTTGCTTTAATAGATTCTTATTTAACATTGAATAATTGCAGAAACATTGCTCCTTTATATTATTATGACCATGATCTAAACACCTGTATTTAATCAATAGATAAAGGTATGCGTCCTGAAGGATACTTATTGATCCAGATATGGGCGGACTCGGTTACGGGTTGGATTATGGATACAGTATTATAGAAAAAATTAAACAGGCGGCATTTGACGGAGATACAATGCTCAATATGCCGATAATTGCATTCATAGGTGAAGAATCCTACCGTGCGAAAGAGGCAAAAACAGATGCCTTTGAAAAAAAATTGGGGAGATTATAAAGAAAGATCCTCAATGTGGGAAATATCAGGCGCATCGGCAATGATTAGTGCGGGAGCAGACATAGTTGTTTTTGTGGAATCCTGACAGTATAAAAGTCTTAAAAGGGATAATATAGTGGAATTAACAGGTTTACAAATTTTTAAATACCTTCCGGGTGCCAAAAAAGCCGAAGGCACAAACTGTAAAAAATGCGGCTGTCCAACATGTATGGCTTACGCTCTAAAACTGGCAAAAAAAGCAGACAGATATCGAAAAATGTCCTCATATTCCTGACGAATTAAAAGAAAAAATTTTCAGAAGCATCAAAAAAATACAACAACACGAAATAAAACTTTCTGACAACCTTGTAACAGGCGGCGAGACGGTAATGTTCCGCCATGATAAAACTTTTGTTAACAAAACAGTCATAGCTATTCATCTGGATGCAGATGCTTCGGATTTTGATACAAAGCTTGAAAAAATAAAAAATTATCATACGGAAAGAATCGGAGAAACATTTAAAAGCAGATGCTGTATATCTGACCGGTACAAACAAAGACATTGCCCGTAAAAAACTTCAAAATGAAAATATCGCGGTAATACCTGATGACAGCTTATATTCCATTGCGAAAGGCAATAATATAGAAGAACTTGAACAAGAATCAAAAAAAACTTCTTGCTCAGGGTAAGCAAAATATAATACTTGAGCTGGAATACGGCAAAAAATCGGTTGCGGAAATTGCGGAACAGCTTACATATATAAGACGTGCCGCCATTATAAAACGATATGAGCCTTTGACTTATCCGGTGATGGTAAAACTGCCTCAGAATATTGATACTCTGCAGGCATATTGCCGTTGCTTCACTTTTGATATGCAGGTATGCCAATATAGTTGTGCTGAATGATTTTAACGAAGCACTCTTAACAACGCTGTTTACTCTGAGACAAAATATTTATACAAATCCTCAAAAGCCGCTGCAGGTAGAAGCAAAAATATACGAATTTAATGAACCCGACAGAAATGCACCGGTACTGTTAACAACAAATTTTGCTCTTACATACTTTGCAGTAGCAGGAGAATTGGAGTCACTGCCATGCGGCTCATACCTTGTTGTAACTCCGTCGGACGGAATGAGCGTACTTACTGCCTGGTCAGCGGACAAATTTACGGCCGATCTTGTTGCAAAGTCTGTAAAAGATTTTGAACTTGCAAAAAAAGTGGATACGCGCTCTATTATTATTATTCGGGACTGCTTTCTCATATGAAGGACGAACTGCAAGAAGCAATGCCGGAATGGAATATTGTCTCGGGAACAATCGAGGCGTGTCAGATTCAGAGTTTTTAAAAACAGAGAATCATTGTAAAAACAGAGGTATATGACCGGAATACATCAGTATATTCCAGCCTTTGTAATATTTTATCTGTGTTGCACTTCCTGTCGGGATAAATACTCTGTTCTGGTTTTCAACAGGTATTTCCAGTGCATTTCTTATAGCAGACTCTTATGAAATTAGAATGCGTAACAACAACTATTCTTTTTTGTAAGATTTTCTTCAATAAGGTTGTTAACAGTGTCTTCTACTCTTGCATCAAATTCAAGAAGAGTTTCTCCGCCTTCGGGTGCATAGCTCGATGTTAATTCATGGTATTTTTTTGCAGCTGCTCGGGGTATCTTTCTTCAATTTCCGTATAACTAAGCCCTTTCCAAATACCAAACTCTTGATTTTTTAGCTCCGGTCGGATTTCAAAAATCCTGTCCGTATTCCTTTGCGACAAACTGTGCAGTTTGTATACAGCTTAAAAGAAGAGCCTGTGTATATCTTGTCTACCTGCGGTGAACGATGGATTATCCACTTTGCAATACGTTCAGCTTCTTCCTGCCCTTCTTCATTTAAAGGCGGGTGGCTTTCTTTGTCGCATATGCGGTTTTCTTCCGTATAAAGAGTTGCCCCGTGAGCTATAAAGGTAATTTTGCATTTACGTTTAAACAGCATAATGTCTCTCCGTTATTTTTTATAAAATATCTGTCGGAATAAAAACAAAAAAACTTTAATATTTTTTATTAAATAAATTAAAAGACCGAGATTATTATAATCTCGGTCTTTATTATAATTTTGGCTTTTTATTCAAGAATCATTCCGTTAGTAAGGTCGATTCTGACAGGTTTTGTCAATTTCAGATTAAGGATATCTCCTTCTTTAATCTGGATTTTGTGACCTTTAATGATTTTTAAATACAATGTTTTCCAGAAACCTTCCGGTCTGTATCCTCCCAAAGCTTCACCGCAAAAATGCAGCAGTCTGGTTTCTGTCAGTAGTGATTGTATGAGTTTCCATAGTTACTTCACCGTTTCTGACAAATAATCTGCCGATTTTTACGTTTGATATTTTTCCGCTCAATGCATCATTTTCAACAAGAAGCAGATATTTTTCCGGCGTTACAAGATTTTTAGGAAGTTTAGAAAGGAACTGATCGCCCGCTTTTGATTTTTTGCAGGTAATTTCCTTATTAACAACCATTATAGGAATAACTGTTCCTGCAGGAATAGTAGCTATATATCCTTCCAGTGTTGTTGTCGGAATAATAATACCTTCTGCCAGTCTCGGGCTCATAGCTTCTTTCAGCTTTTCGTTAGGATTCAATTTTGCCTGTTCAAGCATTTTTACTAAAAAATGCAGACCAATTCAGCTCTTGTTGCAGGTCTGTTTGCGTTAATAACATTTTCTTCGCCTGGCTCTTTAACTACCATACCGAGAATTTCAGCCTTACCTGCAGCTATGATAAGCCAATCCGGAATCTGCTGGTAATCTGTATAGCTGTTTTCCAGTATTTCTACAGCTTTTTGGTTTGATATAGTTTCTGTTGTCAAAGCGTTTACCGTAGTAGAAATTACGTGACCTCTCGATACTGTTCCGTAAGGATCAAAGTGTCCGTCAGGATAACCTTTTAAAAGATCAAACATAACAGCTCTCTGCACCATACCGTAGAACCAGTCTTTTTCACTTACGTCAGTGAATTTGGCAGGTTTTTTAATATCAGCGTTTTGCTGATCAAAAGCCTTCACTACCATAGTAGCAAATTCTGCTCTGGTAACGTTTTGGTCCGGACGATAGTTACCGTCAGGATATCCGACAACAACATTAAAATCAGTTAAAATTTGAATCTGCTTGTATGCCCAGTGATCTTTCGGCAAATCTGCGTAATCTTTAGCAAAAGATATTGCGGAAGTAAACCCGAAAACCATTGCAAGCATTATAGCTTTTGTTAAAAGTTTCTTCATAAAGTTCTCCTTAATACCTAAACACTTTGTGTTATTATGCTAGATTTTACCAGTATAAAGAATCAGTTGCAAGGAATCGTTATATATCTTTACCATTGTTGTGAATATCTTTTTACATAGAAATTATCATCATTTTTTAAATTTTCTTTTTATACGCTCCAGAACAGGGCTTGTCTCAGACAGATATGACAGCACCATTGCAGTCTTTTCCCGGATTGTATAATCTCTGAATACGGAAGACTTTTCCAAAACTTTTTCCAATCTCCTATCAGCCGGTGCTTTTATGACAGCCAGCGCCTCAAGACACCAGTAAAGGTTAAAAAGTTTTTTTTGTGTACCAGTTGCTTCTTTTTAGCTTTTCCAGTTCCTCAAAAACATAATCAATCCTATGGTATAAATTTTCAAGAAAATACTCTTTTTCATTTATATAAGGCAAAATCTCTATAATCATACGGCAGATATTTGGATTTATGTCATTTACCGCTTTTAGCAGGCTATCGAGAATATGTCTTGTCTGAAAAAATGCTTCGCGTAATTTTCTTTCATAAACTCATTAACTTTATTCGCACACGCCTCACGTATCAGCGCAAAGCATGATTTGTAAGGTGGAAAATCAATATATCTGCCTCTTGCTGTGATAGAATCGAATCCAGTTTTAATATACAAATCTGTTTTTCTATATCCGTTTGAGGGGATTTAGAAGAATCTATACTCAAAATATCAAAAAGCTCTTCTCTTGTATAAGTTTTTTCGCAAAAACCCGCAGCCCTTTCTATTTCCGCTTCAGTATCACTTACAATTTGATTTTGCATATTATTTAAAATTTGAACATCTTTATTCATAGACACAAATATATCATAACCGGTGCTAAAAAAAATCTGTATAAAATTTTAAATTATTAATGCACAATCAAGAAAGGATTTAAAAGTGAGAGAACTTGTAGATTTAATGAAAGAGCTTTTTTAATTAAAGAAGAGAAAGCAAAGGCAATAGTAGGGTTAAGCGGATTTAAAAAAACAAGAAAATCCGCAGTAAAAAGAACAAAAAAGAAAGTAAATAAAGAAGTCAAATTATCAGACCTTATGAGAAGAGCCTAAAATAGCATATTTGGAGGGCTATATTGCACTGAACATGCAAAAAAATCTTTTTGTTTGTTATATTATAGTCCTATGTTTAAAAATATAGACAAACGGAAACTGGTTTCCTTTTTATCTTTCGTGTTAAAGCATTTTTATGCTTTTGAAAGTCTTTTTTATAATTGTAAAAATATAAACTACCCAAAGCAAAAAACCGGTAATTTTTGCTCTATGGCATGCTCATCAATGTGCTCTATATGCAAACGAAGACAGGGGAAATCTTAATGTAATGATATCAAAGTCCAATGACGGAGATATAATTGCAGCCGCAACAGAACACGTAGGAATAAAAGTCGTCAGAGGTTCTTCAAAACGTTCCGGAGCTTCGGCATCTTTGGCTCTTTAGAAAAGCTTGAGCAGGGAGAATGTGCCGCTATTACAATAGACGGTCCAAGAGGTCCTTTGGTGTTGTGAAAGAAGGCATTATAAATATTGCAAAATTATCACAGGTTCCGATTGTTCCGATGGTTTGGTATTCTCCGTCTAAATGGCTGTTAGAATTTGATACATGGGACAAATTTCGTTTCCCGTTTCTCGGTGTAAAAACTATTGCCGTATATGGGGAACCAATATATGTAAAATCTGATTGTTCTCCGGAAGAAGCCGAAGAATACAGACTAAATGTAGAAAACAAACTCAAAGATTTATACAAATACGCTCAGGAAAATTTTGATGAGCTTTTTAAAAAGCTAAATCATACACATATCTTAATATTTACTAAAACCTGTTAAACTAAAATAGTGTTTCTGCCGATAATTATATCGTAGTGTTTATGCAGGTATTTTGAGGGTTAAATATGACTTCAATTATGAAAAAGAAATTTTTGAAGAACCGGGAGTTGTTAAACATTTGTTAGACAGTTATGTCACTGATGAGAACAAAATTTCTATAGACTTGCCCGAAAAAATTGACAATATTGTTATAGTTGCAAGCGGCTCTTTCTTACAACTGTGCGGCAATAGCAAAGACCTTTGTTTATAGAATACGTACAGATACCCTGTGAATATGAATATTCCAGCGAATTTATACTGCAGAAAAACACTTTATAACACCGGATTCATTATACATATTTGTTTCGCAATCAGGTGAAACTTCTGATACCCTTAAAGCATTAAACATAATAAAAGAACAGGGTGTCAAAACAATGTGTATCACCAACTCAAAAGATTCCACATTGTGGAATCTATGCGATTACAAGATATTATCCGATGCGGGAGAAGAAAAAAGTATAGCCTCTACTAAAGCACTAACCGCACAGATATTTTGTTCAATTCTGGTTATGTTAAAACTCGTATCACAAAAACGGTGCGGATATTTCCGGATATTTAAACACAATGCGCAGATTGCCCGCATATCTTGAAAGAATAAAAATAGATGCACAAAAAAATAGAGCAGGCCGCCCGTTTGACCTCGGACTTTCAAAATATTTCAATACTCGGAAACAAAAACTATTATCCGATTGCAAAAGAAGGTGCTCTAAAAATGAAAGAGACCTGCTATCTCAATGTTATGGCTTATCCGTTTGGTGAATTTATGCACGGGCATGTGGCTGTGTTAAACCAAAAATCAATTGTAATTGCAATTATAGATGAAGAAAATGCTGAGTTTGCAGTGCGAAATCTGAAAAAAATTAAAGATGAATATAATCCGAAAATAATATGTATAACATCCGTTCAGGACGTAAAATCGGGTGATATAAATATCTATATAAAAACAAAACGCAAATTAAAAAGCGATATTCGGTTCTTTACTGACACTTCAGTTAATGGCCTGTGAAATGGCAAATCTGCTGGATAAAATCCGGATTCGCCCAGGGGCTGCATAAAGTTGTAAAAGACTGAAACAAGATAATTTTATTTGAATAACAATACAATAACTTAACAATTATATTAACAAAATTGGAAATAATTATATTTTTTAAATATAATTGCATGTAATTGTTTTGAATAAAGGAAAATTAAATGATAAATTCAGTTGTATTGGTGGGCAGAGCAGGGCAGGATCCTGAAATGAAATATTTTGAATCCGGCAAAGTTAAAACAACATTTTCTATTGCGGTAAACAGATGGGATTCAAAAACAAAAGCCGAAGTAACCGACTGGTTTAATATTGAATTGTGGGATAAACTTGCAGAAATTGCAGGTGAATATGTAAAAAAGGGTAAACTTGTTGCAATAGACGGCAGACTGGCTTCCAGCAAATGGAGCGATGCATCCGGTGCACAAAAAGAAAGATTCTTTGTCAGAGCATCAAACCTAAGACTGCTGTCTGCAGGAAAAGCCGACCAGCAATAAATTGCTTCTATATAATCAGGGATAGAATATGTTTATATCAAACAATATAGGTATTATAGCTGATGATTTGACAGGTGCTGATGATACAGCATTGCAGTTCCATTTGAGAGGCGCAAATACACAGATTCTGCTTGATTATTCTTATATGCCGGAAAACAAGATAAGCACACAGGTTTGGGCTATACCTACAGAGACAAGAAATTCGGATGCTCACACCGCATACGAAAAAAGTTAAACAAGCGGCAAAGATTCTTGCCGATGATTTAAATGTTGAATATTTTTATAAAAAATAGATTCCACCATAAGGGGGCACATTGCAGTAGAAGCTCTGGGCGTTCTTGATGCTCTGGAGTGGGATGCCGCTGTTATTATTCCGGCATTCCCTCAAGAAGGCAGAACGACAATAGGCGGATATCATCTTTTAAAAGGCATACCTATTGAACGAACAGAATTTGCAAGAGATCCGAGATTCCCTATTTATGAATCTCATATCCCTACCGTACTGCGTAGTGAGCTTCAAAACGAGCAGGATGATTTGGTTGATTTGATTGAGTTAAGGACTGTAATAAAAGGTGCGGGTCCTATACTCAAAAAAATGAATGAAATGATAGCGCGGTGTAAAACTGATTGTTGTAGACGCAATATCTGTAACAGATATAGAGCAGGTTGTACTTGCAATGGAAAAAAGCTCTTACAAAATACTGCCCTGCGGTTCTGCAGGATGTGCACAGGTGCTTGGCAATATATGGCTTCCGGAGCTTGAAAATCATCAGGTGGAAAAAACAATATCTACAATGCCCAAACTCATTGTATCAGGCAGCGCAACACAATGTACGGCGTCGCAAATTCAAAAATTGCAAGATGATGATGATATAGAAAATACTTATTTCATCGATTTAAAAATGGAAGATATTTTAGAGGGTGTTAATGACAATATAGTTACAAGGGTGTCTGAGAATCTTGTAAAAGATAATGTAGTTGTTGTGCATACTTCGGATTTAACAGTAGACTCAAAAATTATCTCCCAGATTTTATTCGAAAACGAACTTTCCAAAAATCAATTTATTTCAAAAAATCGGAGAATATCTTGCTTGTCTGACAAAAAGGTTTTGTTTAACAGAGATGCAATTTTAATTACCATAGGCATGAGACATCTTTTTAAATGCTGCAAAGCAATAAACAGCAACAGCCTGCAAATTATAGATGCCATTTGTCCGGCAATACCGCTTTGCATGGATACAAAGGCCCAATGGATAGTTACAAAATCGGGAAATCTCGGTAATTCCAATACTTTGATAGATATCATAAAATATTTTGAGCAAAGATGAATAAAAAAAATTGCAATCACAACCGGGGATTTTAACGGAATAGGACCGGAAATTATAGTAAAAGCACTAAACAAGCTTATGCCGCCAGCTGACAGTATTGTTATAATAGGTTCCAAAGATTTTTTGTCCGGACTTAATCAAGATTATAAAATCGTAGAAATACCTTATGATAAATCGGCCTGTAAGCCGGGATATGAGTGCAAAGAAAGCGGAGAATTTTCATATCAATGTTTAAAAAAGCCTGTGAAATGGCAAAAATGGCGAAATACAGGCAATTGTCACAGCTCCGGTATCAAAAAATGCATTGCATCTTGCTGGGCACAATTTTTCAGGTCAAACGGAAATTATAGAAAAGGAACTGGCAAACCCGGAGAAAAAAGAAAAAGCAGAAATGCTCTTTGTTTCAAAAGATTTACGTGTACTGCTTTTGACAAGACACTTACCGTTAAAAGACGTAAAAATAACAAAAAATCTGCTTATAGAAAAAGTTGAGCGTATACACGGTGTTTTGACAAAAAATTTCGGAATAAAAATCCAAAAATCGCATTGTGCTCACTCAACCCCCATGCCGGAGAAAACGGAATACTTGGCAGAGAGGAGATAGAAGAATTTCATCCGGCAATAGAAGTATTAAGAGCAAAAGGTATTGATATAACAAATCCAAAGCCCGCAGATACACTTTTTGCAAAGGCTGCAAAACATTATTTACAAAACGAAAAGCAGCCCTATGATGTCTATTGCGCCTGCTATCACGATCAGGGGCTTATCCCTGTAAAGGTGCTTGCTATGGATAAAACTGTAAATATGACAGCGGGTTTGAGCATAATAAGAACCTCTCCAGCTCACGGCACGGCCTATGATATTGCAGGACAAAACATTGCTGATGAAAGCAAAGATGATTTGTGCAATAGAACAGGTTATTTAATTTCTGCCAGTTCTTTATCTAAAATTTTAAACATAACGTCCCTGTTTGTAACATATTTATTTTGTTTAAGTATTTTTTTCATATGTTTCAGGGTTTTTACAGCTGATTTTTTGTCTTTAAATTCCGAATACTGAATCTGAGATACGGCAAGTGAATCAATAAAATATCTCTTACCGTAAATTCGGCTGTTTTTAAAAAGGAAATAGTCTCTAAGTCCCTTTTGTGTTCCTATACAAGCCTGCAAAGAATTCTGTGCTTCTTTTGCATCCATTTCAAAAAGACATTTATCAACTATTTTGGATTTATAAAAGTTCAGAATGCGTTCGTTCTCTTTTATTCTTACTTTTTGAATTTGCAGTGCTTCATCATACTTCTTTTGAGCGGAAATTTGTAATACGTATGTCTGGCATTGCGGAGAAACTACATTCTTGCAAGCAGGAGCAAAGTCTTTTGCCGGATCTGTCAATATAATATTTCTGAACACTGCGGATGCCCAGACCGCAACGATAAAGACAGTCAAATATATTATTATTTTTTTCTTTGTCATAGTAAACTCTCTCCTTTTTCCATAAATAATATCATATATTTCTACAAACAGGTAATTAAAAATTTACAACAGGCTGTTATAATCCAAACATTACAAGAAAGGATGTGTATATGACAGAAAAATTAGAGTTTTATAAATGCAATATTTGCGGAAATTTTATAGAAGTGGTGCTCGCCGGAGAAGGAGAACTTGTCTGCTGCAAAGAGCCGATGGAAAAAGTCTCGCCCAAAACACAGGATGAAGAAATGAGAGGAGAAAAGATGTTCCCGTAATATCCAAAAAAACGGAGAAGAACTGGAAGTAAGAGTCGGTTCTATTCCTCACCCGATGGAAGATGAACACTATATTCAGTTTATCGAAGTAAACTCACCTGATAAAAGATATGTTAAAAGAAAATATTTGTTCCCCCATGAAGAACCCGTATTGAAATATAAATGTCACTGCGATAAAGTAGAGGCAAGAGAATTATGTAATATTCACGGACTCTGGACATCAGGAGAAAGACCTGTTTAGAAAGAGATTCCATGGAATATAGAAGGGAGTAAAAAAATGATTTCAGAAAAAATGAATGAAGCTTTTAATAAGCAGATTAAAGATGAAATGTATTCTTCTAACCTTTATCTTTCAATGGTTGCATACTTTGAAGAAATTGGACTCAAAGGATTTTGCAAACTGGATGAGGGTACAGGTTCAGGAAGAAACGGCTCATGCTATGGGATTGTTTGATTATCTTCTTTCAAGAGACGGAAGAGTAATAATTGACGCAATTGAAAAACCGGCTCATGAATGGTCAAGTGCACTTGACTGTTTTGAAGCTGTATACAAACACGAACAGCTTGTTACATCTCTAATCAACGGTCTTATTGATGTAGCGGAACAGGAAAAAGACAGAGCTGCTGTATCTTTCCTTCAATGGTATTTGAAAGAACAGGTTGAAGAAGAAGCAAACTGCTCTGAAATATGTGCAAAACTTAGACTAATCGGTGATGACAAACACGCATTGCTTTTGATTGACAGTGAACTTGCGACAAGAACCTTTGTCGCACCTACAATTGCATAGTATTTCATAATGTAAATTTTTTATTATTTATTGTAAATCCACAGCTTTTACGGGAGTTGTGGATTTATGATTATTAAGAATACAAATCAAATTTTAAACAGTAATAAGACATCTCCAACTCAGCAGCCGCAACCGGAAACAACAAATGTTGAAAAGGTTTCTGAAATTGTAACTGAGCCGGTTGATGCGTCTTTATTAAAAGCATACATTGGTGTTCAAGCCGAAAAATAATTTCAAAAATACTGTTTGAATATATTGATTCAATCGGCTTCATAAACCAATCAAAATACGATGAAATATATGAAAGCTTATGCGATAAAGACGGAGTAATAACGGAACGTGCTTTTAATTTTTTAAAAAGATTTCAGGAGAAAAAATATCCTCTTTTGCTATCAGTAAGGCTTTTTAAAACAGCAAAAGAGGACGAAAAATAAACTACAAAGCTTTGTGTTTAGCCGATTCCATTATGGATAGAAATTCGAGAAATAATTATTTTTCGGGTCGTGATTACTGTTATGACGTATTACAAAATATAAAAAGACGAAAAAGGCTTTTTTAATGATAGTGTTATAAAATTTATCACACAAAATTCTGAAGAATTAAAACCATATATGCAAAGAAATACAAGATTCGTTTTTAGTCCGATAAAAAATATGGAAGGAAAGTTTGATTTAAAAGCAATTGATTATGCCGATAAAAAACTTTCAGAGGGTGTGCCATTTTCTGAAGTAACAAAACAGATTTATAATTTAAAAGATAAAAACGGAAACTTATCCTACGACGTAAAATTTATCAATGACAGCTTATCAGGTCATTTTGACAATTATTTGACAAAAAGCCGTTAAAGATATAGCACTTACTTTTCCGCAGGATAAATTTAAAGAACGTAATGATTTTATCGATCTTATGATATCAATGAAAGAAGATAAAGAACTGTTCGAGACGCTGAAATTCATTAATGAGATTAAATCCGATAAAAATGATAAATCGGGACTGGAGTATAATAAACAATCAATATCTTTTGTAAAAGATATTTCAGAATCCTCATATCTCGGCAAAGATAAACTAAAAATAATACTATCTAAGCTAAATCTACCATATACAAAGCTGTCAGCTCACGATATTGCATCATTAAAAACATTGTGCCAATCCGTAAATACAGAAGATATAGAAACTTTTATCGATGCGTCTGTTTGGCAAACCGGAGATAAAAAAGGGTCAGTTTAGTGCTGAAAATCTTGAAAAATATTTGGATATCTATCAAAAAACAGACAATTTATGAACATTAATGATATTAATTTTCTTGCGGGATGCTTTTCTCTTGAAGAAGATGATAAAGCACTTTCTCTCTTTCAAAAACTCCATACATTACGTTGGGGAAAAGCTTCAAAATACGGATCTGATGAAATGCTTAACAAAAAATACTTTGAATTTTATTCTTCAGCTTTTATGCCTTGAAAAAAACGGAAAAGCAACCAGACCCTGTTATTCAAAAGTTATAGAAAATATCAACAAACTGTTTTCTATGGAACTACCAATGTCATCAAAAGATGCATTTGAAAATTTTATAATGTATCAGGATATAAATACAATAAAAAACTCGAAAAAAGTGAATTTTCAAGAACTCGGACTTAAGACAGGACAAATATCACAGGGGATTTTTCAATATGCAACAGAAGATGAATTATTACACTTTAAAGAGTATCTTAAAGAATACCTGAAAGATAAAATGTTAAAGATGTTGATATTAATCTCAACAGAAATATTTCAAGTATTGTAGAGCTTACAACAGGTCCTGACTGGGATATGACAAAACTTCTGTATGATATTAAAAATGGAGTTCCCACTGCAGAAATAAAAGAATGTAAATGGAATAAGCGAATAACAAGACAGGAATACGACCTTAAGAACAACACTGTTTCCGAACAAAGAATGAAAATAATTGAAGAGAATTATAGCGAATATGAAATTCTTGAATCTCAATCATTAAAAAAAATGGATAAAAATAACAATCTAATATTTGAAGAAACAATAGAAAAATCTCCCATTGACGGAGTATTTAATATAACAAGACGCAACGCAGAAGGTAGTACTGAAATAATATGCAATGCCTCTAAAAGCTCAAACGGAAATGAAACCATAGAAAAAATATGGAATCCCTTGACGGAACAAAAACATATTACAGATATGAAAACGACCCTCAAGGCAATAGAATACTGGATTATAAAATCACTGACAAAAACGGCAAACAGCTTTTTAAACCAATCTCTCACTTTTGAAGTGAAAGATGAAAATCACTTTGTCTCCTCACGAAATGATAAAAAATTTGATATTAAACTAGATGGCAATAACTTAATTGTCAAAGATTTCCAAACTAAAAAACAGCCGTACTTGAACTGCAAGACTTCACAAAGAATACCTACCCACTGCTTGTTAAAGTTCTAAAACAATTCCCGGGCGATGAATTATTTAAAATGAAAGAACTTAATTTAAAAGCATTTTATCTAAATAATCAGGCAAGCAACGCGGCATATAATCCGAAAGATGAAGAAATATTTATGAATGAAAACTATATTGATACAGGTGTTTTGTTGCATGAATGGGGGCACGGAAAAGATGATCTTATGTTTAAAGAAATAAATGAAAAAATAAAAAATGATAAAAAGTTACGTGAAATTTATAATCGGGAAAAGAAGCTTTTCGTAACTACTTTGGGGATTCACAACTTTCGGAAATAGGCTATTTTATGTCTGATTATCATTATCTGGGAAATGATTCCATAAAAGAAGGTATAGCAGAAACTAACACGATATTAAGCGTATATCCAAAAGACAAAAGTCAATCAATACGCGCACACTATTGGCAGCAGTATTTTCCAAAAACGATTGCTTATCTTGCAACACTTCTTAATTAACCTATATCCTGTTTAAAATCTTTACCGCCGACAATTTTAAGATGTCTGTCATGTCCGTCTCCTATGCTGACAGATTCAAGATTATGCTGTTCAACAAGCTCGTGCCGCAATTTTCTTATATGTTGATTTTGCGGAGAAAGTTCAATATCTTCTCCTGTTTCAATTGCTTTTTTTGGATAGCTTCCTTTGCTTCATCAAGAGCTTCTTCAGTCTCATCATGGAAAACTACTCTGTTATCATCTTTGAGCCCGAGAGCTTCTTTCAGGACTTTTTGAACCTGAGATGTAGAGTTTGAACGGACATAATATATGGGCAGTCTGTATTCGTTGCAATGCTCAGGATTTTATTTCCGCCTTTTGCAAAATTTTTGTGCGCAATAACTATATCCGCATCATCAATATTTTTTGTAAGCTCTGCGTTAAGATTGAGTCTTTCTATTGATTTTTTCCATTATGGAACGGCTTACTGCATATATATATTTTTTTATATCCCTTAACTTCGTTCACATATTGTTGCCTTGAAAAGCTGAAATTCATTGCATTATTTGCTGATGTAATCTTGCTGTCCAATTGCTTTATCTTTTCAACAAGATTGGGCTCAGACGGCTGTGACATATCGACTTTTTCTTATAACAGGTTTAATCGGCCAGCCTCTTAATATACAGTCAACGGCTTCTGCCGTATCAGGGTAAACTGCAAGAGTATTTCTGTCTATAATTTCTATAACTATATCAAAAAGTCGGTTGTTTTTCTCTTTCAAGAACGGTTTTTTGACACGCTCTTCTTTTTTGCCTCATCATCACCGAGTGTAACAGACTGAATACCGCCGACAAGGTCCGATAAAACAGGGTTTTAATTAGGTTTTCAAGCGAATTTCCGTGAGCCGTTGCAATAAGCATAACGCCTCGTTCTGCAATAGTTCTTGCTGCCTGTGCTTCAGCTTCTGTTCCGATTTCATCAACAACTATTACTTCCGGAGTATGGTTTTCTACAGCCTCTATCATTATGTCTTTTTTGAAACTCGGGCTGAGTGACCTGCATTCTTCTTGCATGTCCTATTGCAGGATGCGGGGTATCTCCGTCGCCGGCAATTTCATTCGATGTATCAACAACAACTACACGTTTATGAAGCTCATCTGCAACAAGACGTGAGATTTCTCTTAATTTTGTTGTTTTTTCCTACACCCGGACGTCCCAAAAACAGTATACTTTTATTCTGTACGACAAAATCCTTAATGCAAGCTATTGTCCCTGTAACAACTCTCCCTATTCTGCAGGTTAACCCCACAATTTTGCCCTGTCTGTTTCTTATGGCGCTTATTCTGTGAAGAGTCCCCGGTATCCCCGAACGATTATCCCTTGTAAATTCCTGAACCCGATCAGTTATATATTTTATGTCCTCGTCCACAATATTATCTTCGCCGAGATAATCTATACTGCCGTTAGCATGCCTTATCTCAGGCTGTCGGCCCAAATCCAAGACCAATTCAATTACGTCGTCTAATGTTTCGTGGCTGAGACATTTTGTAATCTTTGGCGGTAAAATTTCAATTAACCTATCCAGGTCACTGTGAAATTGTACTTTGTTCATATTATGTAATGCCCTTTCAATCGGCTGATACTTGTCTTTATGGTCTCCTTGATTATCTTTCTTTTTTCGTACTTACATATATATTATAACATCTTTTTTTAACAGAGGGCATTATCCGAACGTACTACCTGTGTAGTAAATTTACATATCTTTATAAAAACATTCAGTTAAAATTGTTTGAGGCGGGCTTCGCTTGTAGAAGTGTACACGGAGTGCGAGTTAGGGGCATAACATCAGGCTTCGCCCAGCTCAGCCGATGTTGCAGCCAGTCTAGCATTTTGCGACTCTGCCGAAGAAACAATTAAGTATTGTTTCTGAGAGGTAACCCCATGCACTTGTTGCCTGTGCCGGACTTATTGAACAAAACAGACTTGCCAATTGCACAGGTTCTACAAGTAGTCGGAGCATTGGGAGAACTTGATTATAAAAAAACAAATATTATTTTCTTCATAAAAAATTAAACTTAATAATTCAAGAACTATTATAAAAACATTATTATTATATCACCTATAAGATATGATATAAATAATATAGAGTATTATAATAAAAGGGCGCTAAGTGGAGTCAAATATTTTTTATTTTTATTTTCTGTGTGTAATAATTCTCGGTTCTGCAGCGGGTATAATACTTGCACCAAGAATGTATATAGCGGTTATTTCTCTGTTTTTTCTTATTTGCAGTTCCGGATTTTTATATTTATCCATAAATGCAAAATATATGGCAATATTCCAGTTTATTCTTTGCGGAATATTTTTATGCAGTTATATTTTTATCTTGTTAAAAAAAAATAAACAGACTTAATCTGAAACTAAAGCTTGTAAATCCGATAAAAATTATTTTTTCATCTTCTGGGTTTTATTGTTCGGTGTTTTAACATGTCTGTTTTTTAACGAAGAGTTTAATAACTCTCTGTATTCAATTTTTTAACTTTATAATTGAAAAATCATCTGATACGGTAAAATTTGCGGAACATATTTTCCCTTTGCATCTGGTGATATTACTCGTTTTTGTTGCGGCAATTATTTTGCGTATTTTCCTTACTTCACCTGTTGTATCACAGAACGAGGAGCAAAAATAATGGATTTTCTTTTGAATATAGGTTTACTGCATTATCTTATACTATCTCTATTGTTATTTCTAATTGGATTAACAGGTGTTTTAATCTCAAGAAATATGCTAAGGACAGTGATGTCTATGTTTATTATGACAATATCCGTTGTATTAAACTTTTATGGTATTCGGGCATTATTGCGACAACTCAATGGAAAATGCCAATATGATAAGTATTTTTGTTTTGACTATTTCTGTAGTGCAAACAATAATTGCACTGGTAATACTGTATAAAATTTATCAGGCAAATGAGTATCTTGATGCAGAGAAAATAAAAGACAAAGGAGAACTAATGGATTTTTTGTTGAAAATATAAATCTTATAGTTATTTTTTGCCGCTTATTATGTGTGCTGTTATCGGATTTAATGCTCTTATATCAAATAAGATAGAAAAAACACACTTTTTGCAATGAGCATTGCCGTATCGTTTACATGTCTAATATTCTGCGCGGCAGCTTTTGATTATTCGGTCATAAGAAACCTGTCCTCAGCAGTTAACTTCCAATGGCTGACTTTTGATAAAATCAATTTTTATCTAGGAATATTTCTTGACAAAACATCCGTTTCTTTTATTTTGCTGTCAGGCATATTATGTTTTTGATACAAAATATTGCCTTTATAAAATTAAAGGAGCACAACGATTTTCCCCGTCTTTTATTTTACTTAAATCTTTTTGCAATAGGACTTAACGGAATATTTGTCAGTTCCAATATATTTCAAACATATTTATTCTGTGAAATTACAGGGGTAGCCAGCTACCTTATGATTAACTTTGATTTTTCCAACAGAGAGTTGTCCAAAGCAGGGATAAAATCATTTATTTTCAACCGCATAGGCGATCTGACGCTTTTATTCTGCGTTTTAACAATTATGTATTATGCTGTTATTTACAATCAGCTGTCAGGCGTTGATTCGCTCGCCTTTTCTAACATGGATAACATAGCGGCGTGTATAAATTCTCTTATGAGCACTCCTGTATTTGTATTTTTCTGTTCGGTTCTGCTTTTTGTAATTCTTATGAAATTTATGCAGGCGTTTATATACATAACATTTGAATCAAAACCACAAAGCGAACTTTCCAAGATTGTCCTGTATCAAAACAGTCTGATTGCCCTAATCGGTATATTCCTGTTTTTAAGGCTGAATCCGTTTTTCTTTGAATTAAACACCAATCTAATCTGGACAGTAGCGGTACTTTTTGTTGTCTTTTTGTAATACTCGGAATATTGAACAAAATTTTATACCATTATGCAGATTTTTTTGGCTGGATAGAAAAATACGTAATAGAAACCGTAATCAATTTTACGGAACTTGTAATAAGAGCAATGTCATATCTGTGCGGAAGATTGCAGGGCGGAAATTTTCAGTCTTATCTGATTTATTCTCTGACAGGGCTTGTTTTAATATTGATTTTCGTACTTATTTTCTATGAAATCCTTATAAAAGTTTAATTAGTTATTACGGAGCGGACAATATGAATTTTTATCATTAATATGGCTGATATTAGCACCTGTTATTGCGGCACTAATCATAATGTTTCCTTACTTTCCGAATCATCAGGTTAAAGTAAGGCGTTTTGCAAAATGGTTTGCCAGTCTGCATTTTGTATATGCATTGCTGTTTCTTGCTTTTTTGATCCCGGCATGTTTGGTATGTCTTATGAAAAAGAGCTGACATTTTTGGAATATCCTGGCTTAAGAGTCTTGGAATAAGCGCCAAATTTGCAGTTGACGGCATTGCCCTTTTTAATGGTTGTTTTGACGACTTTTATTGTGTTAATTACCCTGTTTATGAGTAAAATTCATATACGTTCAAAACATAAGCTGTATTATTCAATGATATTTTTGCTGGAATCTGCACTGCTCGGTATTTTTGTGCAAAAGATATGTTCTTTTTTTGTGTTCTGGGAATTATCATTGATTCCCGTTTACTTCCTTATTTCACAATGGGGAAATACAGAAGCCAGAAGAGCTGCAATAAAATTTACAATTGCGTCTTTCACTGCAAATATTTTTTTATTCTTCGGAATGTTGATACTTTATTATTACAACTTTGCCGTCAGTAATGTACTTACGGCAAATATTGAGTCACTCAATATGGATGAAAAAATATATCCATTGTGGTTTCAGGTAACTGTTTTCGTCAACTTTTTAATAGGATTTATTATACGTATACCATTTGTGCCATTTCACAACTGGTATCCCGATATTCAAAGCAAAGCCGCAGCTCCTGTAAATATTATGCTTGCAGGAATACTTTTAAACACGGGCGTATATGGATTAATAAGATTTAATATGCAGGTTTTTCCTGAAATATTTAAGCTTTTGCTCCGGTTCTTATGGTTTGGGGGATAGTAAATATTATTTATGCAGGATGTTTGTCTATTGTCCAAAAGGGTATCAAAAAGATGGTATCATACGCACAAATTGCCTCTGCAGGCTTTATAATGATAGGACTTGCAAGCCTTAATGCAACGGGCTTTAACGGTGCGGTGTTTATGGCATCGGCCTGCGCAATAGTATACAGTGCGCTTTTTGTCGTAATATCAAGTGTACAGTTCAGGACAAAAACAACATATATTACGTCTCTTGGCGGAATAGGACAGGTTATGCCCAAATGCATGTATCTTGCACTCATTATATGTTTCAGTGCAATAGGAATACCTTTTCTTATAATGTTTACACCAAAACTAATGGTATTATCAGGTGCAATGCTCTCCAATCTGGATCAGCAATTAACGGTAAAATTGCAGCTTTTATCGGGCTATGCTCAATTATAATTTCGGCAGGTTATATAATGTACTTTTTCTACAAAGTATTTTGTTCCGTCCTTCTTGATCAGTGGAAAAAGATAAAAAAGATCTATCTCCGCAGGAAGTAAGCATTTTATCTGCGTTATGTCTTATAATAATTTATTTTGGTGTTTATCCGATGAGTATTATACAAATTTATCAATCTGTTTCGAGTATAATTTTAGATGTATTACAGGTCTGAAAATAAAGCCGGAGTCGTATAAATGTCTGAAATAGTTGCGGCATATATGCCAGAGTTTATAATAACCGTATTTATAATATTTAATCTGGTTGCTTCTTTATTTTTTAATACATATTTATATAAATTATCAAAATGGTTTACACTGCTCGGGATAGTACTCGCTATTGCGTCAACATTCTATTTGCAGATTGAACCGGAAGCATTTGCGTTTCATAATACATTTTTAACCAATATATATACGGTATTTTTAAGATTTTAATATTAATGGCAGGTTTCTTCCTTACTCTTTTATCAAGGAATATGATTAGAGAAAAAAGAGACAGAGCATTTGAGTATTTCAGCGTCTTTTTATCCGGAATATTATTTGCAATGTGCGCAGTAAGTGCGGTGGATTTTATCGGCTTGTTTGTTTCTCTCGAAGCTCTGGGCTTAAGCTGCTACCTTCTGTTATCGCTAAACAAAAATCCCAACTCAAAACAGCTTACCTTTGGATATCTGGTACAGAGTGCGGTTGTATCTTCTTTATTTTTATTCGGACTTTCAATAATATACGGTATGTGCGCGGAGTTCGGTTTTGATAAGATAAGTCTTTACCTTGTAAATGCAAAGAAGCAGTATCAAGCCAGCCGCAAATCCTTTTGACATTTTCGCTTATACTTATTATGTGCACGATGTTTTTCAAACTGGGGCTTGTACCTTTTTCAAGCTGGCTTCCCGATACCTTTGAGGGTGCGAGTTATCCGATAGGTGCATATATGTCATCCATACCTGTATTGGCTTGTTTTGCGGTTCTATCAAGAATTTTAATGACGTTTTTGCATTATACATACACAATAAAAATTGTGCTGGCGTTAATAGCTGTAATAACCATATTTTTAGGTTCCTTGTCTTTAATCAGGCAGGAAAACCTTAAAAGAATTATGGCTTATTCTATGAGTGTGCAATCGGGTATAATACTGCTCGGGTTGTGCGTATTTTCCGTATACAGCCTTTCAAGTGTATTGTTCTATTTGTTCTGCTATCTTTTTGCAAATATCGGTGCGTGGGCAAAGCAATAATATTATTGTATAATTCTGCCAAGCTTGAAAATTTGGATGAACTGAAAGGCGTAATATATCACAGGCCGTATTATGTAATAGCGTTTACCGTCATACTTATTGCCCTTGCAGGTCTTGCTCCGACCTGCGGATTTGTGGCCAAAATGTATATTTTTCGGCTGTTGCACGCTCGGGCTTTATATTCCTGCCGTTTTTGATTACGGCTCTATTGGCTTCGGTAATTTTAATATACGGTTACTGGAGAATAATAAGAGCAATGTTCAGACGAATAGAGACAGACATAGTTATAGATACATCCGTTATATCATCAAAGTTTATATTATACGCCTGTGCTGCAGCTACGGTTATTATATGTCTTTTTGCGGATAAGCTTATAAGATTCTGCCAGCTTGTTGCATATTACATGTGATTTAAGTTAAAACACACACGGCATAGATGTTCATGATTTAGTATAATTATTGAGATATTGTTACAAATATGATGTATTACTTCTGGTAAAATTAAGAAATGGCAAAGTTAAAAACCAAATGGATATGTCAAAATTGCGGATATGAAACCGCTAAATATCTGGGTAAATGTCCTGATTGCGGACAATGGAATACGTTTGTTGAAGAAGTTGTTGAAACAAATTCCAATAATCAGAGCAAAGTTGTTTTGAATGATACAAAACCGTGCCTGATAGATGAGATTGAAGTTGATATATCAATAAGATTCACAACCGGCATAGAAGAATTTGACCGTGTTCTGGGAGGGGGCTTGTACAGGGGTCTATAGTTTTACTCGCCGGAGACCCGGGTATCGGAAAATCAACAATACTTTTGCAAACGGGAAAAGCTATCTGCAAAGACGGAAGAAAAAGCACTTTACGTCTCGGCGGAAGAATCAGCCTCACAGGTAAAACTCAGGGCTCAAAGACTGGGTGTAAAATCAAATTCTTTGTATATATATTCACAAACAAATTTTGAAGCAATAAAACGTCAAATAGAAGAAATAAAACCGGAAATTCTTATTATAGACAGTATACAGGCGGTATACTCAGATGAGATAACAAGTTCTCCCGGCAGTGTTTCACAAATCAGAGAATGTACAAATATCCTTATGGATATAGCAAAAAATAAAAAATATAACTGTAGTAGTCATAGGTCACGTTACAAAAGAAGGAAATATTGCCGGTCCCAAAGTGCTTGAGCACATGGTTGATACCGTTATCTATTTTGAAGGAGACAGATATAAATCATACAGACTTTTAAGATGTATGAAAAACAGATTCGGCACAACAAATGAGGTAGGCGTCTTCAACATATTGCGATGACGGTCTGCATGAAATATCAAATCCCAGTGAAATGTTTTTGAATGAACGCACACAGAACAATACCCCGGGCAGTGTAATAATTGCCACAAACGAAGGCACCCGTCCGCTGCTTATAGAAATACAGGCGCTTGTTGGCACAACACCATATCCTTCACCCAGACGTGTGTCAAACGGAATCGATTATAACAGACTGCTGCAGATTCTTGCCGTGCTTGAGAAAAGAATAGGACTGAACTTAAGCAAACAGGATGTATATGTAAACGTTATAGGCGGGCTTGATATAGATGAGCCGGCGGCAGATCTCGGCGTTGCTCTGGCTGTAGCAACCTGTGCAAGAGATGTATGTGTAAGCCCGGATACGGTTATTGTCGGCGAAATAGGATTGTCCGGAGAGATAAGAGCGGTCAATAATCTTGATAAAAAGAATTAAAGAGGCTGAAAAGTTAGGGTTTAAAAATATAATAGTGCCGGCATCAAATAAAATAAAACAAGACGAGTTTAAAAATATTAAAATAAAAGAAGCAGCAAGGCTGATTGATGCAATTACAGCCTGCGTAAGCAAGCAAAATAACTGATTCCCTTATAAAAATCATCTATTTACATGATTTGCATAATTTCATTAAATGTAGAATGTTAATATATACCATCACGCGTATATTTATACGGACTTGGATATTTATTAGGGGGAAATCGTTGGTAACCAACAGAGATGAGTGAAGAGTTAGAATACAGTTCTTATAACAAAATCAAAAAGGCTTTCTGATGAAGAGCTTGAAGCTTTTGTGGCTTGAATACCTTGCAGACAAATCAAAAAAAGCCTTAAGAGATAAACTCATCGTTCAATATATATATCTCACAAGATATGTAATAGGCCGTATAAAAATGAATCTGCCTCAGACATTTTCAATAGAAGATATAACAAGCTACGGCGTAGAAGGCCTTATTGATGCCATAGAAAATATACACCCGACAAAGGAGCAAGGTTTGAGACTTATGCTCTTATGCGTATAAGAGGAACTATTATAGATAAAATCCGTTCGCAGGATTGGGTTCCACGCTCTACAAGAAAAAAAATAAAAGAAATAAAACTGATGGCAGAAAAGCTCAAACAGTCTCTTGGCAGAGCAGCCACCACTACAGAACTTGCGGCTGCAATGAATATGGAAAAAAGAAAAAGTGGAAGCTCTTCTGGCAGAAGAAATGCAGGTCGGTTCTATTTATGACAAAAAGGTACATCCGAAGAGAGTGTAGAAATTATTGATACAATACAGGATGAAAATTCTAAAAATCCTCTTGAACAGCTTGTCGACAAGGATGTAAAAAAAGAATTACAAGTTGCACTAAAACGTTTGCCTGAACGCGAAAGAATGATAATGGTGCTTTATTATCATGAAAATATGACACTCAAAGAAATAGGAGAAACAATTAATGTCTCGGAATCCAGAGTATGTCAGCTGCACGCACAGGCAATTATGAAGTTAAAAAATATATTGAGTTCAAACAGAACAGACAGACTAAAAAGAAGCATTGTATAAAACAATGCTTCTTTTTTATATATATTTTTTTGTATATTAATTTTTACTTGAACCTCCGGAAGAAGCATTCTTTTCTTCCTGTATATGTTTATCGTAATTTAAATCACCAAATTTAATTACCATTGCAAAGCACATTCTGTACCATCTTTACCTTTTCCGCATTTTATATTTGAAAGCGGCTGGTCAGCACCGGCAGGCTTCAATCCGTCTTTATTTCTTAAGAAAATAAAAATATCAAGCCCGAGCGTATTCGGACCTTTATCTCCGTTAACATCAACAAAGAAATAAATTACAGGCGCTTCCAGATTTTTTACACCATAAATTGAAGACCCGGTATATTTTGGATAAACGTCATAAGCCACATTCATACCGTCTGCCAGTTGAAAAGCAAATTGCGGAGTTCCGTATCCCTTTGCTGAAAGGCTAGAATATTTACTTTTTTGTTATATTGAAAATATTCACCGCTGCCAAAACATCCTGTAGTATTTGAGCAAGTTTTATGACATTCAGATACGGCCTCCAGTATTCATCAAAATCTTTTGCTGTATTATTATCAATCATTGACCATTTTCTCGAAGGACCATTCATTTGTTCAGATAAAGACAGCGCATTTGAAAATGTAGAAAATGCCTTTTTGCGAGCCGGCTGCGTATGTTCTTTTGTTGGCATCATCCTGCAAAGCGCAGGAATGGTCATTGATGCAATTACACCGATTATTAGAAGAGTAGCCAGTATTTCCGCAAATGTGAATGCTCTTTTAGAATTTAACATAATCCACCCTTTATTTTTTTATATTTATAATTTAATTTTTCTTTTTATCTGAATCACCTGATGCACCTTCGAAGTCTTCTCTGCATCAAGATTCTTTTTATAATTAAGATCTCCGTATTTTAAAGCAAAGCAGCGGTACAGGTAAGCCCTCTTCCCTTATAGCAGTCTTTATAACTTCCGGATCCTGCAGGGAGAGTTCCTTTATCTTTAACAAGATTAAAAGGAATATATCCTCGCCAAATTTATTTGGATTTTGAGAACCGTTAACATCTACAAAAATGAGGCATAAACCGTATCTGTAGCAAGCTGACCGTAAGAATCTATACCGCAAGGGCCTTTTTTACTACCTGTACAAGTGTAGAATACGATTTGAGAACCATCTGCCAATTTTAGATATCGTCCATTATTAACAGTCCAACTTCCTTTTGCTCCGGAATATTCTTCATAATTATAGTTTGTAAAACATTTTTTTGATTTATCTTCTCCGCAGTATTCAAGGAGGTTAAGATTGTTTCTTACACTGTCTATAATCCCATCCGGATCATTCCAGTTCCATTTTCTTAACGGACCGTTTTCTTGTTCTGCAAGACTTACTGCATTTGAAATAGTTGAATATGCCTTTTTGCATCCGGCTACATAGGTTCGTCTTCTTGCATCCTCTTGCAGGGAAGGAATAGTCATTGATGCAATTACACCAATTATAAGAAGTGTAGCCAGTATTTCCGCAAATGTAAATGCAAATTTTTGCTTAGCCATAATTTCATCCTTTTACTAATTCACTAAATATTTTATCCAAGTAAATCATATTTTTTTATTTTTATCAATCTAATATAGTCCAAATACTCCATTTTATATATTTTTAACTTGAAAAAATAGTGATTTTATAATAATATATTAGCGTTAATTGTGATTATATTCACGATATTGGTCTAAAATCTTGTGTAAAGGAGAAAGATTAGATGAGTCAACAGACGCAAGCCGGAATCGACTACTCTAAAGTTGATGAAATTTTATCTGCTTATGAGTACAAAAGTCAAATTTGATTGCAATTCTGCAAAAAGTTCAAGAGGTATTCAGATATCTTCCGTTAGATATAATGACATACATCGGAACAAAAATAGAAGGGTTATCCCCCGCAACAGTATATGGTGTTGCAACATTTTATGCGCAATTCAGCCTGCAGCCTAAAGGCAAATATGAAATAAAAGTTTGTGACGGTACAGCCTGCCACGTTAGAGGCTCGATGCCTGTTTTAAACGCTATTAAACAAAGTCTTCAGCTTGAAGACGGAAAGTTTACCACGGAAGACGGTCTATTCTCTCTGGAAACAGTAAGCTGTCTCGGTGCTTGCGGACTTGCTCCTGTTGTTGTCGTAAACGGAAAAGTTTATCCGCAAATGACAGGCGATGCAATAAAAATCGTAATTGATACGATTATGAAAGAAGAAAAAGAGGGTAACTAACATGACAGCAACTTTAATAGATATAAAAAGGAACAGGAAAGAGTAAAAAGAACAAATTAAAGCACAGGGCTTAAGAGTGCTTGTTTGTGCAGGTACGGGCTGTGTGGCGAACGGCTCATTAAAAGTTATTGAAAAATTTAAAGAACTAGGAGCCGATGTTCGTCCGATGACTAATCAGGATAAAGTTACAATTGTCCCGACAGGATGCCACGGTTTTTGCGAACAGGGCGTTCTGGTTGTAATTCCTGACCTGGATATTACCTATGTAAAAGTACACGTAGAAGACGTTGAAGAAATTGTTGAAAGCCACATTAAAGAAGGAAAACCTGTGGAAAGACTTCTTTATGTTGACCCGAAAACAGAAAACATGTATTTAAAAATGAAGAAATAAATTTCTACGCAAAACAAACAAGAACCACTCTTGCAAATTGCGGTGAAATTAATGCGGAATCATTGGATGAAGCCCTTGCTGTAGGTGCTTATCAGGCATTGCACAAGGTTTTGGAAAACGGCAATCCTGACTGGGTAATTGATGAAATAACAAAATCAGGACTCAGAGGCAGAGGCGGCGGAGGATTTCCTACAGGTTTAAAATGGAAATTCACTGCAAACAAACAGAGGCGGAAAAAGCTATGTTGTTTGTAACGGAGATGAAGGCGACCTGGGTGCATTCATGGACAGAAGTGTTATGGAAGGAGACCCTCATAAACTTCTTTGAAGGTATGGCTATTGCAGGTTTCGCTATCGGGGCAGATGAAGCTTATATCTATGTAAGAGCGGAATACCCTCTCGCTATTCACAGACTGAGAGTTGCAATACAACAGGCGGAAGAAAGAGGATTTCTCGGCAACAACATTATGGGAAGTGATTTTAACTTCACTATTCATATCAAAGAAGGCGCCGGAGCATTTGTTTGCGGAGAAGAAACAGCTCTTATGGCATCCATAGAAGGCGAAAGAGGTATGCCAAGGCCCAAACCGCCATTTCCTGCAAATAAAGGTTTGTTTGGCAGACCGACTTTGATAAACAACGTAGAAACACTTGCCAACGTTGCTCCTATCATTTTAAAAGGCGCAGACTGGTTCAGCTCTATGGGTACTGAAAAGTCGAAGGGTACAAAACCTTTGCGCTTACAGGCGAGGTTAATAACACCGGGCTTATAGAAGTTCCGATGGGGACAACTTTAAGAGAAATCGTTTTTGATATAGGCGGCGGAATCAGAGGCGGCAAAAAGTTTAAAGCCGTACAAATCGGCGGCCCGTCAGGCGGATGTTTGACAGAAGAACATCTTGATCTGCCTATGGACTACGACAACCTGATTGCAGCCGGAGCAATGGTAGGCTCGGGCGGACTGGTCGTTATGAACGAGGACACTTGTATTGTTGAAGTTGCAAGATTCTTTATGAACTTTACACAGAATGAATCCTGCGGCAAGTGTGTTCCCCTGCCGTGAAGGCACAAAAAAACATGCTAAAGATACTGGAAAGAATTGTAAAAGGCAAAGGCGAGATGAAAGATATTGAAACACTTGAAGAACTTGCAACTGCCGTAAAAGACGGTTCTTTATGCGGACTTGGAAAAACAGCGCCAAACCCTGTACTTTCCACACTAAAATACTTAAAGATGAGTACATCGCTCACATAAAAGATAAGAGATGCCCGGCAGGAGTCTGCGAAGCAATGAAAACATTTATCATTGATCCGGAACTCTGCAAAGGCTGTACAAAATGTGCAAGGAATTGTCCTGTCGGAGCTATCGAGGGCAGTGTGCGCAATCCGCACCACATTGATCAATCAAAATGTATTAAATGCGGTGCCTGCATAAGCTCTTGTCCGTTCAAGGCTATAAAGCAGAATTAAGTGAGGTGTGTGAAACTCGGCGGTGCATAGCCCAAAGAGTGTAACCGGTTCCGGCCCCGCCTTTTTGAAGCAAACCCGTTCACAAAGCGGACAAGTCTTAAATTTAACAGGCGGATAAGTACAAGACAATAAGGAAATATAACAATGAATGATAAAAAACACTTATAATAAACGGAAAAGAAGTGGAGTTTACAGACGAACCAAATCTACTTGAAGTAATCAGAAAAGCAGGATTTAATGTTCCGACATTTTGCTACAGACTGATTTAACACAATACGGTGCCTGCAGAATGTGCGTTGTAGAAGTTGAATATCCGAACGGAAGAACAATTATAAATTCTTCCTGTACTATGCCGCCTGAGGCAAATATTAAGGTAAAACGAACACGGAACGTACAAGAAGAATAAGAAAAAAAGTTCTTGAACTGCTTCTTGCAAATCATGACAGAGAATGTACGACCTGCGATAAATCAGGCAAATGTGAATTGCAGCAATATGCAGAAGAATACGGAATTAAAGACGTATCAAAATATGTACAGCTTAAAAAAAGATCGTTATTTGCCGATTGACGATTCCAATCCTTCAATTGTACGTGACCCCAACAAATGTATACTATGCGGTGCATGTGTAAGAGCTTGTGCAGAATTTCAGGGACACGCAGTGTTAGGTTTTGCAAACAGAGGTTCAAAAACTGTTGTCCAGCCGATTGCAGGAAAACCTTTGGGCAGTGTTGACTGTGTTTATTGCGGGCAGTGTCAGGCTGTTTGCCCCACAGGTGCATTAACAATCAAGAATGAAGTAAACCCTGTTTGGTCACTTATCACCAATCCAAATAAAAAGGTTGTTGCTCAAATGGCTCCGTCAGTTCGTGTTGCAATCGGTGAAGAGTTTGGTTTAGAACCCGGTGAAAACACGATAAAACTTATTAATGCGGCTTTAAAAGAAATAGGTTTTGACCTTGTATTTGATACAAATTTCTCTGCAGACCTTACTATTATGGAAGAAGCTCACGAGTTTGTTGAAAGAGTAAGCAAAGGAGAAAATCTTCCGTTGTTTACTTCTTGCTGTCCTGCGTGGGTAAGATATCTCGAATTGCAGCACCCTGATATGCTGAACCACTTATCAAGCTGCAAATCTCCTCAGGGAATGCTTTCTCCTGTATTAAGAGAGCTTGTTCCTCAATACTTTGAAGGCTTTACAAAAGAGAATCTCAATATTGTTTCTATAATGCCTTGTACAGCAAAAAAGCAGAAGCAAAAAAGAGAGCAAGCTTTCTCACGACGGAAAATATGAAACTGATTATGTTCTGACAACTCAGGAACTTGCAAAAATGATAAAAAAGCGCAGGTATTGATTTTAAATCATTAGAACCTGCGGAAGGAGATTCACCGTTTGCGCAATACACAGGAGCCGGTACAATATTCGGTGCTTCAGGCGGTGTTGCTGAGGCTGCAGTACGTACCGCATACGAATTTGTAACCGGAGAACCTTTGTCAGACCTTGATATTAAAGGTATGAGAGGTGTTGATAAAAACCACAGATGCAAAGAGGTAGAAATCGATATCAAAGGTACAAAAGTAAAAGTAAGAGTTGTTTCGACTCTTAAAGAAGCGGAAAAATCTTTGCAGGAAATAAAAAACGGCACGGCAGATTTTCAAATGCTTGAAGTAATGGCTTGCCCGGGCGGATGTATTAACGGCGGCGGACAACCGAGAAGCTGTGATGATACACACATTAAAGAAAAAAGAGCACAGGGACTTTACAAAGAAGACACTGAACTTCAATATAGAAGATCAAATGATAATCCGGATATCAAAAACTTTATGCAGAATATCTGGAAGCACCCGGCTCACACAAAGCAATATGAACTTTTACACACTGTCTATGAGGACAAATTTAAAGGTTCTTATAAAGATGTTGTAAAATCATAGACCGTTATTTAGTTGACAATATGAAATTAATAAAAAGGCCTTATTCATTATATTGAATAAGGCTTTTTTGTATCATCTTTTGCAGCAAAATTTTTAACATTTACATAATAAGTTTCGTTTGCCGAAGCTCTGGAATAAGCACTTAGCACCTGTTCCAAAGGAATATTCATTATTTTATTGAATACTTTATCGGCAGAAAATATTATAGTATTGTTTCCGTCCCAAGTCTCTTCTTCACGCATAGATGTTATATATTTTGTGTTAACTGCTACTTTATCATCAGGGGAATAAATAAAGCCTTTAAAAGACGGAGATACTTTGTTTATCTGCATAAAAATCCTTTCAAATAATTTTTGTGACAGCTACAATTTTAATTTAATCATAAACATACAAATTTTCGGTTTTATGTAAAGATTTTTGAATTCAAGCAACAAATAATCATGTGCTGTTTTATTAATTTATGTGAGAAATAAAGGTTTATATGCAATTTTCTATTAATGGTAAAAATATACAGAATAATGTAATTTATAAAAAATCAACAGATGACAATACGGTTCAAAACCCCGTAAATGGACAGCAGATAAAGAAAACTTCCGAAAATAGTACAAAAAAGCCGTATATATTTCAACTGTAGCAGCGCTGCTTGTCGCTTTGGGAATTTACTTTACGGTAAGAGGCAAATATAAAAATGTATTAAAAAAGTAACTAAAACAATTACAAAGCAAGCCCGCAGCGCAGACATCAAACAGCAAGCTAAATCAAACTAATACCGGAAATATAAATAACACCCAAAACAGTAATAGTACTATTTCAACGAGTAATACACAAATACCGTCCAAGCCCAAACAAACCGGTGCTAATTCAAAAACAAATGTATCAAAACCCGTTACAAATCCGGCAATCAATCCTTCTGTTATAAAGACACAGGCTGATACATTTATAAACGGCTTTTTTAAAAGGACAAAACAAATTACTTGAAAGAATAGTTCTTACTCATAATTTTTCACAATACGGCAAAAAAGGTATTCCTCTAAAATATACTCGAGAACAATTTGTTCAGGATATAAATGATGCGGTTAAAAATCTTTCAGAGAAAAAGACAAGAAGAAGTTCTCAATCAGTTTAACCTTACAAAAAGCCGTTTTGATATTGATGGGAT
>VOFD01001894.1_pt1 | contig 30945 bp, 51 predicted proteins | sample 5384101 | NCBI WGS metagenome assembly VOFD01 (sample SAMN12384723, study PRJNA508395) | human gut metagenome | isolation source: healthy gut C | host: Homo sapiens
CGGTGTCCCCGCCACGGCTGAAGCCCTTCCCGCCATTGCCGACGCGGTGAGGGATCAGATGGTCATCCTGGTGGACGGCGGCATCCGCAGCGGCGTGGACGTGTGTAAGGCACTGGCGCTGGGTGCTGACGCCGTTCTGCTGGCCCGCCCCTATGTCACGGCGGTGTACGGCGGAGGAGCAGAGGGCGTGGCCCTGCTGACCCAGAAGCTGAAGGGGGAGCTGGAGGACACCATGGCTATGTGCGGGGTCCACAGTCTGAAAGAGATCACCAGAGAGATCCTTTTCTAAGTAAAATATAGAGATAACAAGCGGCTCCCACGTGTCTTCGGCATATGGGAGCCGCTCTGTTGCAGAACGAAAAACGGGCCCGCGGAGCGATGCTCCGCGGGCCCGTTTTTTGTTCAATATCCGTAGGGCCTCCCTGTCTCCGGGTTGATGATGGGGTCCGTCCCGCTGGGGTCCTCCGTCTCTCCGCCCTGAGGCGTGTCCGGGTCCTCCTGTCCAGGGTCGGCGGCACCCCCGCCGCCCTGCCCTGTGGGATCCAGTGGGTTGGTGTTGGGATTCCACGGATCGCTGGGGTCCCATGGCTGGTTGGGATCAAAGGGCAGATCCGGGTCGGGCTGGGCCGCAGTGTGGACCGTACAGGGCCCGGCCTCCTGGGTCACACCCAGAAAATACTTGGCGTCCTCTGCGCTGGCGCCTCCCACATCCTCCCGCTGGTAGCCCAGCAGGCTCACTTCCTGCCGGCTCTCCTCCGGGCAGAATTCCCCGGCCAGGTGGTACAGGCCGGTCTCCTCGCCGTTTCCATCCAGGATGGGGCAGTCCAGGCATACCGTAACAGTGGTCTCCGCCGTGTGGCTGGTGCAGAATTCGGTCGGCGCATCGCCCTGGAAGACGGTTCCTCTGGCTGTACGGTCCCCCCGCGGGTCCATCCGGCAGTAGTCGGTGGCCAGCAGGCCGCTGTCCAGGCAGTAGGTGACGGTGGTCAGCCCGGCGGGCTCAGAGAACTTCCGGTCTTCCAGCCCCTCGTGGACACCGGACATGACCAGAGTCCACATCTTCAGGGCCGGGTTCCCGGAGGCAGGCACCCGCTCGTTTTGCTCAAAGCCCACCCAGACCGCCGCGGTGTAGTAGGGGGTGTAGCCCACGAACCAGCGGTCGTACTTGTCATCGGTAGTACCGGTCTTGCCGGCGATGGCCATGCCGCTGTCAAAGTTGCCCGACGTATTGACCCGGGTGACCACTTCCCGCAGGATGGAGTTGACATAGTAGGCGGTCTCCGACTTGAGCACGGCCTCGGACTCAGGCTGGTTTTCCAGCAGTACGGTCTCCACGCCGTCCACCTCCCGGGTCACCTTGGTGTAGGTGCGGGACTTCTGATAGAGGCCGCCGTTGGGGAACACCGCGAAAGCCTCCGCCATGTCCGGGTGTTGACGCCGTAGGTCAGGCCGCCCATGGAAAGGGGGCCACCCCGATGTCGCTCTTCATCTGGCCGCCTATCTCCACACCATCCTCCAAATCGAGGTGGAAGTGCTCCTCCACAAAGTTGAAGCTGTTCTCCGGGGTGACCAAGTCGGCCAGCACCCGCACGGACACGGTGTTATAGGAGTTGGACAGGGCCTGACGCACGGTGACCAGTCCCCGGTAGCGGCCGTCCACGTTCACCGGCCAGGGCCGGCCGCCCATCACCTCGTGGGGATAGTCATCCAGCACGGAGATGGGGCTGATGAGGCCCATCTCAAAGGCGGGGGCGTACACCGACAGAGGCTTGATGGAGGAGCCGGGCTGACGCTTGCTGTCGGTGGCGAAGTTCATCCACAGGTTGCCCGTCTTCTCCCCCACCCGGCCGGCGATGCCCACTAGGTTGCCCGTCTCGTTGTCGATGACGGTGATGGCGGACTGGAGCTGCTGACCGCTGCTGGAAGTGTAGTCCAGGTTGGTGCGGTCGCTGTATATCTGCGCCACCTGGGCCTGGACATCCGGGTCCACACAGGTATAGATAGACAGGCCGCCTCTGGTCAGCAGCAGGGAGACCGCCTCATCGCTGTATCCGTACTGGGCCTTCAGGTCGTCCTTCACATCGGAGATGACCTGCTCCTCATACCAGGAGTAGATGGTAGAGGGAGTGGACTCCCCCGCCGCCCGGTCGAAGACCAGCTCCTGGGCCACGGCCTCATCATACTCCTCCTGAGTGATATAGCCCTGGTCCAGCATGCTCCACAGCACCAGTTCCTGACGCTCCTTGTTCTTGTCCCGGGCAGTCTTCTGCTCCCCGGTCTCCGAGTTGGTGAAGACAGCATCGGAGTAAGGGCCATAGATGGTGGGGTTATTGGTGATGGAGATCAGGCTGGCGCACTCCGCCAGGGTGAGCTCCTGCACGGGCTTGCCAAAGTAGTTCATGGCCGCCGCCCCTACACCCCGACAGCGGTCCCCCAGCCAGATGAAGTTGAGGTACCACTCCAGAGTGGTCTCTTTGGTGTAGTCCTTGTCGAACTGGAGGGCTCGGAAGATCTCGATGACCTTCCGCTTGACGGTGACATCGTCGTACTGGGTCAGGTTTTTGATGAGCTGCTGGGTGATGGTGGAGCCGCCCTGGATGTCCTGGCCGGTGAACATGTAGAGGATGGCCGCAGCGGTGCGTTTCCAGTCCACACCGTTGTGCTCCCAGAACCGCCGGTCCTCGATGGCCACGGTGGCGTTGATCAGGTCTTCGGGGATGTCCTCATAGTTCACCCACTCGGCGTTCTCCTCTGCCGCCAGAGTGACCAGCTCCCGGTAGTTCCCGGTGTCCTGGTCCATGTAGTACATCACGCTGTTTTCTCCCACCGCGAACTGGCTCAGGTCCACGGCTCCGGCCTCCGGGATGATGACCGTCTTGATATAGACGGCGGCGAAGCAACATAGGATTGCCCCCGTACACAGCCCCACAAGCAGCAGGGTGCCCAGCACCTGAAGGATGCGCCTGCCCACATGGCCGCCGCTCTCCTTCCGCTTCTTCTTTTTCCGGGCTTGCGGGGGGCGTAATCCCGCTCCCCGTAATCGTTGTTCTCGTTATATAAACGACTGTTCTGTTCTTCTGACACGTTACTTCCTCCGTTGGGGACAGGCCCCGGGCAGTTGATAGATCCTCCGCTCCGGCAGCCGCCCCGGACGGGGCGGGACACCGGATATCTAGCATATTATATCATAATATTCCCGTTTGTCCACCTTTATGATTTCCACCGGGCAAAAGGTCGCTTTTCTCCCCTGTGAAAATTTGGGGCCTCCGGGCCTTGCTTTTTTTTCTTCAAGTCGGGGTACAATAGGTCCAGAACAAAACAGCGGGAGGGATCTCCATGAGTGAAGAATTCGGCCCTGACTTTATTACCGTCACCGACGAGGACGGCAATGACTTCGAGCTGGAGCACCTGGACACCCTGGAGTACAACAACGAAGTCTACATGGCCTTTTTCCCCGCCGTCTCAGAGGATGCCCAGGAGGGCGAGCCCGCTGACATCGACCTGGATGACGAGGAGTACGGCCTTGATCATCATGAAGGTGGTGGAGGAGGACGGCGAGGAGCTGCTCTCCACCCTGGACAGCGATGATGAAGAGCTGGACCTGATCTACAACCAGTTTATGGAACGTCTCTTTGCGGACGAAGAGATGGAGGATTGACCGAACTGGATCTCCTGCTCGGTGCGTGATGGGCTCTTTTAAACCCACATCTCTTAAACGGGACACCCCCTCACGGCGCGGCTTGCAGGCCTCCCGGCCCCCTCGAGGTCAGCTGGAAGTTGGAAGCAGAAAAACGTCGTGGAGGCGACCCACCTGCCATTCACGTGCAGGTTTTAATCAGGTCCACACGGCCAGAGCGGGGTATAAATGATCCATTTGGAACTGGGGCCGCGGCTTTGCCGCGGCTCTTTTTTACGCCTGCTCCCTCCCCGGAAACATGAATAAAATGTAAAAGCTGCCCCCGCCCAGAGGAAAACCCGCTTCTCCTCTTGAAAGTTGGGGTCATTTCTTATATAATATCAAGAAATGTGCGGTCGTGAACCACGCGCATTGCCAACTGAACGAGAGGACTGAACAAACTGTGAGTGCATCCCGAGAGAAGAAGACCCGCCAGGACCCGAGCGGTCAGGGTCTCAGTGAAAAGAAGCTCAAGCAGCAGCAGGAGGAGCGTCAGACCCATGTCCACCACATCGTCTACACGGTGCTTGCCGTTCTGGTGGTCCTGTTCGGCGTCGGCCTTCTGATCTGGAACAGCAATTTCTTCCAGAGCCGCGCCGCCGCCGTCACCATCGATGGGCAGGACTACACCGCCGCCGATGTGCAGTACTACTACAACGGCGCCCTTCAGCAGGAGATCTACAACAGCTACAGCGGCGCCAGCACCATGGACTACACCCTCGATCCCGAGGACCAGATCTACGACGAGTCCACCGGCGAGACCTGGCGCGACCATCTGCTGGACGTGGCCATCCAGACCCTGACTCAGCAGGCGGCCATTGCCAACGAGGCCCAGGCCAGCGGATACACCATGTCCGCCCAGGCCCAGGAGAGCCTGCAGAACACCCTGGACTCCATTCAGGCCGGCACCATCACCTCCGGCTACGGCAGCAAGGACGCCTATGTCCGCGCCAACTACGGCCCCACCATGAGCTATGACAAATTCGTCCAGATCATGGAGCGCTACTATCTGGCCGCTGACTACGCCCAGAGCCAGGTGGACTCCTACACCTACGACGACAGCCAGCTGGATGCCTACTATGAGGAGCACGCCGACGAGCTGGACACCTTCACTCTGTCCCAGTTCGTTTTCCAGGCCCGGGTGAACACCGTGGACGACGAGGGCAACACCATTGAAATGACCGATGAGGAGAAGGCCGCCGCCCTGGAGGAGGAGAAGGCCGCCGTTAAGGAGCAGGCCGAGGCGCTCCAGGCCCGCCTGGAGGCCGGGGAGGACCCGGAGGCCCTGGCGGAGGAGTTCAGTGACTCCCTTTACTCCTCCGAGGTGGCGCTGGAACAGATGGGCTCCACCGTCAATTCGGAATACAGCGAGTGGGCCTATGACAGCGCCCGCCGGCCCGGCGACATCACTTTGGTGGAATATGCCGGCGGCAGCAGCGAGAAGCTATAACTACTGCGTAGCCCTCTTCCACGACCGTGTACGGGATGACGCCCCCACCGCCGATGTGCGCCACATCCTGATCGGCGCCGCCGACGCCAACATCACCCCCACCGAAGAGCAGTATGAGCAGGCAAAGGCCAAGGCGGAGGAACTGCTGGCCCAGTGGGAGGCCGGCGATGCCACTGAGGACTCCTTTGCCCAGCTGGCCCAGGAGAACAGCGCTGACACCAGCTCTGCTTCCAACGGCGGGCTGCTCCAGTATGTCTCTCCTTACTCCGGCTATGTGGACACCTTTACCCAGTGGTCCCTGGACCCCAGCCGCCAGCCCGGAGACACCGGCATCATCCAGAACACCGGCAGTTCCGTCAAGGGTTATCATATCATGTACTTTTGCAGGCTGGGACGACCCCGTCTGGGCCGTCAGCGCCAAAAACGCCCTGAACAACGAGCAGTACAGCCAGTGGGCCGAAAAACTGGCCAGTGCCTGCACTGTCACCCGGGGCAGCGGTCTGAAATATGTGGAGTGATCCTCCCAATCAATACGAGCGGCGCCCGGTGCTTCAAGCACCGGGCGCCGTCTCTTTCTATTCTTCCCCATGCTGAGGCTTTTCGTCAAACTCCCGGAAGGCCAGATTCATGTCCACATTTCCCTCGATCCCGGGCACCGAGGCGGTGTGGGTGTACTGCCACAGGTCGAAGTGGTAGAAGAAGCTGGGGCGGGCGTTATACTCCGCCAGCCAGAAGGTATAGTCGGTGAGCCGATCCAGCTGGTAGGACAGATAACCCAGGTCCTGGTTAAAGTAGACCACCGGGTGGTAGCCCGCCTCCCGGATCATATCACAGAAGGCCCCGGCGCAGCGTGTGATGGCCTCCGGCTCCATGCCGTCCGTCCGGGCGGTGTCCCCGGCAATGAACTCCCAGTCAAAGGCCACGGGGTAGGTCACATCGTACCCCTGAATGGCGTCCAGGACGTACTGCGCCTCCTCCTCCGCCTCCCAGACGCTGACGGCCTGGGAGAAAAAATAGACCCCCACCTCCAGGCCAGCGTCCAGCCCCCCGGAGGTTCTGCTCAAAATTCTTGTCCGGCATGATGACCCCCTGGGAGTATCCCCGGTAGCCCAGCCGGATCATGGCAAATTCCACTCCCGAATCCGCTACCTGCTGCCAGTCGATCTCCCCCTGATAAGCGGACACATCGATGCCGATGGCCGCCTGCTTTCCATCCTGCTCATAGGTGAGCCAGCCCCGATCATTGACGGAGAAGCCGTCTGACACATAGCTGTTCACCGCCACCCCTTCCAGGACGGGGAGCTCCCGGTCCCGGTAGGAGATGGTAGGGGACTCTGCTCTCTCCCCTGGCTCCTGTGGGTCATCCTCCCCCGGCGGCAGTGTCCGATACAGCGCCAGACAGGCCACCGCCAGGGCGACGACCGCCAGCACCAGGGCCAGCTTCCCCACCCAGCCCCCGCTCCGGCGGGGCGGCTCCACCCGGGACGGGCGCCGCTCCTCCTCCCGCTCCTCCAATGGGATCAAGGTCTCTGCCATAATGAACTCCTTTCCGGCTCCGCACGCGGATTCGACTTTTTTCTGTTCCGATTATAGCAGACGGGACAGGAGGGCACAAGGGGCTTTCCCTTTCAGCCGCGGGCTCCTCCTCCGGGCCGGAGGTCCGGAAAAAAGCAGGGGAGCCGGAGGCCCGCTCTCCGGCTCCTGTTCTATCGTCCCAGCCCCTGGCACAGCTCAAAGAGATCGGTGAGGGCGGGGGGGGCAGTTCCCGGTGGCCAGATACTGCTCAAAGCCCAGGGCGTGTCCTGCGTCAGGGTAGATGTGGACGGCGAGGTTGTCCTTCCCCAGCCTCCGGAAGGTCTCCTGGATGGCCAGGGCGTCCTCCGCAGGGGTGTTGGCGTCCCCACCTCCCCTGGAGGATATGGATGGGCAGGTCCAGACGGGGCAGGGTCTCCCGGTTGAAACCTCCGGTGGCCCCCGGAACCAGTTGGTGGTGAGGGGGACTGGGTAGTGTTCCCAAAGCCACTCGTCGTCCCCCGCCTCGATGGCCCGGAAGATCTCCGCCCGGCTCCCGGCATACACCGCCTCCAGGTCCGCCGGGGTGATCCGGCCGTCCCCGTCCAGGTCCAGCCCGGAGAAGGTCGCCTCCAGGGCCTCCCGCACCGCTCCCGGCCCCGTCTCAAACTCCTCCCGGGAGATGCTCCCATCTCCGTCGGCGTCAAAATACTGGCAGAGCATGGTGTACAGCCCCAGCCCCCGCTGCTGCCAGTCCAGGGCCTCCTCCATGGTCCCGTTGGCGTAGCCCGCCAGCAGCAGTCCGGCCAGGGGTACCGCTCCCCCTGCAGCCACAGCCGGAGCGATCATGGTCCCCTCGCTCCACCCCAGCAGCAGGAGCTCCGCCCCAGCACAGCACAGAAGAAGCCCAGTCCCCGGCCGGCAAGCTCCTCCCCAAAGAAGCCGCAGAAGCTGTACGTGGTCCCGTCTCCCCGGTCCCGGAAGGTGTTGCAGGTCTGGGGGCCGGAGCCGTTGACCTGGACCACCAGCCGGGGAGACGACGCCATCCCGGGGCAGATGCTTTCCCTCCAGCTCCTGCCCGTCCCGGGCCCGGAGCCTCATGTCCTCTGTGACAATGTGTGGTTTCATGGCCTTCGCCTCCTCTCTGTCCGGAGGATAGCAGATCCCTGGCTCACACGCAAGGGGATGGGAGCTGTCAGGCCTTTTTCCGCCGGTAAGCGGCACAGAAAGGCCGGGAGGACGGCTTGACAGCCCCTCCCGGCCCCATTGCGGTCGTTACCCGATGACCCGCTTGGCGATGTCCACGCTCTCCTTGGCATCCCGGGCGTAGAAGTCCGCCTGGATCTGGGACGCATACTCCGGGGTGAGCACCGCCCCCCCCACCATGATCTGACAGGGCAGGCCTCCATCGTGGAGCAGGGCGATGGTCTCCGCCATGCTCTTCAGGGTGGTGGTCATCAGGGCGGACAGGCCCACCAGAGGGGCCTGGTGCTTCCGGACGGCCTCCGCCACGGCGGCGGGGTCCACGTCCTTCCCCAGGTCCACCACGGTGTAGCCGTAGTTCTCCAGCAGCACCTTGACGATGTTCTTGCCGATGTCGTGGATGTCCCCCTTTGACGGTGGCCAGCACGATGGTCCCCCGGTCCTCCCCCTGGCCCGGCTGGCCGGACAGGCGCTCCCGGATGACCTCGAAGGCGGCCTGGGCCGCCCCTGCCGACTGGATCAGCTGGGGCAGGAACACCTTTCCCGCCTCGAAGGCCGCCCCTACTCGGTCCAGGGCGGGGATGAGGACGTTGTCCACCACGTCCAGGGGGGCCCGACTCTCCAGCAGGGCCCGGGTGGCCTCCCCCGCCTCCCCCTTCAGGCCGGCCTCCACGATCTCCTCCAGGCCCCGCTTTTCCCCCGCTGCGGGGGCGGCGGTCATCCCGGCCGCGCTGGTGATAGAGGTGGAGACGGTGGCGTTCCCGTAAGCGGCGATGAATTCCCGGGCGTCGGTGTCGATGTTCATCAGCAGGTGGTAGCACCGCACTGCCGCCATCATGGCGTCTACATTGGGGTTGAGGATGGGCAGGTCCAGTCCCCTGGTCATGGCCATGGTGAGGAAGTTCTGGTTCACCAGGGGCCGGGCGGGCAGGCCGAAGGAGATGTTGGACACCCCAAGCACGGTCTTTAGCCCCAGCTCTCCTTCACCCGGCGCAGGGCGGTCAGCGTCTGGGCAGCCCCCTCCTGCTCGGCGGAGACGGTGAGTGTCAGGCAGTCGATGTACACGTCCTCCCGGCGGATGCCCTAGGACAGGGCCCGGTCCAGGATGCGGCGGGCCAAGAGCCGGGCGTCTACCGTCTTTGGGATGCCGGTGTGGTCAAGGGTCAAGCCCACCACCGCCGCGCCGTACTTCTTCACCAGGGGGAGGATGGCGGCCAGGCTCTCGTCCTCCCCGTTGACCGAGTTGACGATGGCCTTGCCGCAGTAGACTCGCAGGGCTCGCTCCAGCACCCGGGTCGGTGGAGTCCAGCTGGAGGGGGGCGTCGGTGACCCCCTGGAGGGCCTTCACCGTGCGCACCATCATCTCCGCCTCGTCGATGTCGGGCAGACCCACGTTCACGTCCAGAATGTCCGCCCCGGCCCCGGTCTGGGCCAGGGCCTGGCCCAGCATATAGTCCACGTCCTCCCCGGCGCAGGGCCTCTTCATCAGCTTCTTGCCCGTGGGGTTGATCCGCTCCCGATGACCCGCACCCGGTCGATGGGCACGGTGCGGGTGCCGCTGCACACCGCCGCGGGCACCTGCCGGGGCACCTGGACAATGGTGCGGCCCGCCAGTTTCTCCCGCAGCAGGGCGATATACTCCGGCGTAGTGCCGCAGCAGCCGCCGTACAGCTTGACGCCCAGCCCGGCGAGCTCTACCATGCTCTCGGCAAACTCCTCCGCCGTGATGTCGTACCCCGCGCCCCCTGGGTCGGGCAGGCCCGCATTGGGCTTGATGGCGATAGGCAGGGTGGACCACCGGGTCAGCTCCCGCACCAGCGGCCGGCATCTCCCGGGGGCCCAGAGAGCAGTTGACTCCGATCGCATCCGCCCCCAGCCCCTCCAGGGTCAGGGCCGCGCAGGCGGGGGAGCAGCCCAGGAAGGTCGGCCCTGGCTCCTCATAGGTCATGGTCACGAGCACGGGCAGGTCGCAGTTCTCCTTAGCCGCCAGCAGGGCGGCCCGGGCCTCCTGGAGGTCGGTCATGGTCTCAATGGCGATCAGGTCCGCCCCGGCCTGGACGCCGGCGCGCACCGTCTGGGCAAAGATATCCACCGCCTGTTCAAACTGGAGGATGCCAGTGGGCTCCAGCAGCTGCCCCGTGGGCCCGATGTCCAGGGCCACCAAGGCCCGTCCCCCGCCGCCCGGCGGGCGTCCACTGAGGGAGGGACCACCTCCTCCACGGTGCGGCCGGTGCGGCCGAGCTTCTCCCGGTTGGCCCCGAAGGTGTTGGCGCAGAGGATCTGGGCCCCCGCCTCCACATAGGCCCGGTGGATGTCCAGCAGCCAGTCCGGGTGTTCCAGGGCGGCCAGCTCGGGCCACTCCCCCATGGACAGGCCCCTGGCCTGGAGCATGGTGCCCATGCCGCCGTCCAGCAGGACGGGGCGGCCGGCGTATTCAATAATTCAAGAAATTCCACAGTGTCCACCTGACTTTCGATACTGGCAGCTCTCCCGGGCGGGACAGCCCAGACAGCTGCGCACAGTTGGTTGGATGGGTCCGTCGGCCACCCCCAAGATAGCGGTCACCGACTTGCGGGGGGTGAGGATGTGGCTGGCGCTGGCGCACAGCCCCACCCGCCGTGGGGCGTCCAGCAGGTCCAGCAGGGGGTTCTGGAGCTCCAGGGGCAGGTCCCCGTACCCGGGGCTGTAGCGGAAGGGGAAGAAGCAGCCGGGGAACTGTCCCTGGAGCTCCCCCTCGATCTGGTCGCACACCTGCTCCACCGCGGCGGCGGCGGAGCAGTCCAGGGCCAGGGCCCGGAGCATGTCCCCGCTCTCCCAGCGGCGGATCAGGGCGTCCACCTGGGCGGACAGGGTGGCGCAGAACACCGCCGCCCGGCCGCACCCCCTCAGGTGGCGCTTCAGGTCCTGCCCCGGCAGCAGCAGGCCGCAGGACAGACGCACCCCGCCCGCCTCCTCCGCGATGTCAAAGGCCCTCCAGGCCCAGCGGGGCCGGGCGGCGGCGCATACGGCCCGCCCGCACTCCTCCGCCAGGGCCCGCAGTTCCGGCCCGGCCTGGCTGGGCGGGGTCCCCATGTAGCGGAGCACCTCGTCCAGGTCCAGCTCCCCCAGGGCGATTGGCATGGCGCTCACACCCGCCGGATGGCGGAGACGCTGTCGCTGATCTGCCTGGCCACCGCAGGGTTGTTCATGGTGTAAAGGTGGATGCCGTCCACGCCGGCGGCCACCAGATCGGAGATCTGGTCAATGGCATAGGCGATGCCCGCCTCCCGCAGGGCCGCCGGGTGGTCGCCGTACCGAGCCAGGATGCGGGAGAGCTTCCGGGGCATGGAGGCCCCGCACATGGACACCATCCGCTCGATGAACTCTGGTTCAGCACCGGCATGATGCCCGCCTCGATGGGCACGTTGATGCCCGCGATGCGGGCCCGCTCCAGGAAGCGGAGGAAGTCCTCGTTATCAAAGAAGAGCTGACTCACCAGATGCTGGGCGCCGGCGTCCACCTTCTGCTTGAGGTAGCGCAGGTCGCTTACCGCGTCGGGGCTCTCCGGGTGCCCCTCAGGGTAACAGGCGGCGGACACACCGAAGTCCCCCCGCCGGCGGATGAAGGCCACCAGCTCGTCGGCGTGGAGGAAATCCGTCTTTGCGGGATAGTCCGGGTTCCGGTCCGCCCCGCAGGGCCAGCACGTTCTCTACGCCGTCTGCCTTCAGGTCATAGAGCAGCTCGGTCACCTCCCCCCTGGTGGCGGTGATGCAGGTCAGGTGGGCCATGGCGGGGATGTGGTACTGCTTCTGTATGATGGCCGCGATCTCCCGGGTGGACTGGTTCACCTGGGAGCCACCGGCTCCGAAGGTAACGCTGATAAAGTCGGGTTTAATATCCTTCAGCCCGTCCAGGGTCTGATAGATAGTGTCCACGGGGCTGTCCTTCTTGGGGCGGAAACACCTCACAGGAAAAGACGGTCTTCCCCTTTCCGAATAATTCTGCTATTTTCATGGCTGCTGCCTCCTTGATCAAAATTGAGATTTTCAGGGATGGACCATGCACAAGGTCCCCTCCTGGGGCATTCGGTCATCCCACTCGTAGGTGACCAGGTACTCCCTTCCCGGCTGAAGGAGCTCCCATGCCAGCTGGGGGCACCACAGTGTGATCTCATACCCCTCCGGATGCCGGATCACCGCCTGCAGCCCCTGCGCCGGCACAAGGACCGTCTCTGTGACCTGGGCCAGAACAGTGGTGGTGGAGCGGTGGGATCGCTCGATCAGATAGCCCCATTGCACCGCCAGCAGGACCGCCAGGACCCCACAAAACGCCAGCTCCCGGCGCAGGTCTTTCCCCGGGCCCCTTTCACCAGCGTAATGACCAGCCAGACCGCGGTGGCCAGAGCAGACACATAGGGGAGCATAGACAACAGCTCATGTGCCCCATAGTCCATCACCTCATAGATAGCGTATCGGGAACAGACCACATCAAACAGGTAGGCCACCCACAGCAGGGGCGCCGGAGAGGACAATAATAATCCGGATCAGGCCGCGCTCTTGCACAAGATCTCTCCTCTCTCCTCACCAGGCGGCCACCGTCCCGTCGGCCCGGGGCTCCGTACCGCCCACCAGGGTGCCGTCGTCCATGCGCCAGATGATCTGGCCGCGGCCCATGCCCAGGTTGGAGTTGACGATCTCCACCTGGTGGCCCATGTCGGCCAGCTTCTGGCCGATGTGGGCGGGGACCTCCCGCTCCAGCTGGATGTGCTTCCCTCCGGTCCACTGGATCCGGGGCGCGTCCAGGGCCTCCTGGGGATTCATGTGGTAGTCCACCGTGTTCACCACCACCAGGACATGGCCCTGGGGCTGCATGAAGGCCCCCATCACCCCGAAGGGGCCCACCGCCTCCCCGTCCTTCATCAGAAATCCGGGGATGATGGTGTGGTAGGACCGCTTGCCTCCGGCCAGGCAGTTGTCGCTGTTCTCGTCCAGGGAGAAGTTGGCCCCCCGGTTCTGGAGGGAGATACCGGTGCCCGGGATGCGGATGCCCGCGCCGAAGGTGGTGTAGTTGCTCTGGATGAAGGACACCATGTTGCCCTCCGGGTCGGCGGTGCACAGATAGATGGTCCCGCCGCAGGAGGGGTCCCCCGCCTGGGGCAGCAGGGCCCGTTCTCCGATCAGGGCCCGCCGCCGGGCAGCGTAGTCCTCGGAGAGCAGGTCGGCCACCCGGGTCCGCATGTACCGGGGGATCCGCCACATAGGTCCTGGTGCTTATGGTAGGTGTCGGCGCTGTCCCGCTCCTGGGAGAGGGGCAGGCCCTTCAGGATATTCAGCGCCATCAGCACAGTGATCCCATGGCCGTTGGGCGGGATCTCGCACACGGTGTAGCCCTTGTAGTCCGCGGTGATGGGCTCCACCCACTCCGGGCGGTAGTCCTGGAGATCCCGCTCCTGGAAAAAGCCCCCCGTCTCCCGGCTGAAGGAGACCATCCGCTCCATCAGGCTCCCCCCGGTAGAAGCTCTCACAGCTGGTGGCTGCCAGCTCCTCCAGAGTGTCAGCGTACTCCGGCCAGCGGAAGATCTCCCCGCCCGGTATGGGGTGCCGTCCGCCTTCATCATCCGCTCCCACCAGGGGCGGTGGGGGGCCGGGTCCCGCTCCATAGCCCGGCCGATACGGGGGCCGTCCAGTGCCCACTGGACCGCCACGTTCACCGGCACAGCCACCCCTCCCGGGCGTAGGAGGCCGCGGGGGCGAACAGCTCTTCAAGGGGCGGGTCCCGAAGCGCCGGTTGAGCTCTGCCCATCCCCGGGGGCGCCGGGCACATGGTGGGCAGCCAGCCCTCTTTAGGCATCTCCCCGAAGCCCCGCTCCCGCACCAGGGCGGCGGACAGAGCTGCAGGGGACACGCCGCTGGCGTTCAGGCCGTACAGCTTTTTCTCCCGCTCCACCCAAACCAGGGCGAAGCAGTCCCCCCGATGCCGTTTCCTGTGGGCTCCAGCAGCGGCATGGCCGCCGCCATGGCCACCGCCGCATCCATCGCGTTCCCCCCGGCCTTCATCACATCCAGCCCGATCTGGGCCCCCAGGGGAATGGAGGTACAGGCCATGGCCCGGCGGGCGTACACCACGCTGCGGCGGGAGGGATAGGCGTATCTGTGGGGATCAAATAAGACCATTTCGGCTACCTCCTCTCAGTTGGCTGGGCTGCGCTTGCCCGTCCAGCGCTCCGCCCGGATGGCAAAGACGGATACCCGGGCCACGGCGGGCTCCGGCATCTCCCAGTTTCGCCCGGTCATATGGCGCATAATGGCGTTGAGGGCCTCATATTTCTCCTGCGGCTCGGTCAGCTCCCGGATGGTCCCGCTGCCCATGATGCTGCGGTAGGCACAGCTGTAACTGCACGCCTGCTCCGCCCTCATCAGCTGGTGGCCGCAGTCCATCTCAAAGGCCACCGCCCGCCCCGGCGGAACGCCGCCGCCTTCCGCCCCTCCCGGGCCGAGTGGAGGTAGAGGGTCAGCTGCCCCTCTGTCAGGTCGTAGCCGTAATTCACAGGGACGATGAACATCCCCTCCGCATCCTGGGTCCCGATCCGCACTGTGTTGCAGTCCCGCAGGATCTCCTCCAACTGCTCCAGATCTTTGACTTCCTTGTCCGCTCTGCGCATATCCAGATCCTCCTTATCTCCTTCCGGTCCCGCCCCATGGGGGGGCACTCAGATGTCCAGCTCCAGCAGCACCGGGCAGTGGTCGCTGCCCTCTACGGTGGTGAGGATCTCCGCCCGCCGGATCTTGTCCCGCAGCCGGTCAGAGACGATAAAGTAGTCGATGCGCCACCCGGCGTTGTTCTTCCGGGCGTTGAACCGGTAGGACCACCAGGAGTAGATCCCCTCCGTGTCCGGGTAGAGATAGCGGAAGCTGTCTGTAAAGCCGGAGGAGAGCAGAGCGGTCATCTTCTCCCGCTCCTGGTCGGTGAAGCCGGCGTTGATCCGGTTGGTCTTGGGGTTTTTCAGGTCGATCTCCTGGTGGGCCACGTTCAGGTCGCCGCAGTAGATGACCGGCTTGCGCCGGTCCAGGGACATGAGGTAATCCCGCAGGTCGTCCTCCCACTCCATCCGGTAGTCCAGACGCTTCAGCCCATCCTGGGAATTGGGGGTGTAGCAGCAGACCAGGTAGAAGGACTCGTACTCCAGGGTAATGAGCCGCCCCTCGTGGTCGTGCCGGTCCTTGTCCATACCGTAGGCCACAGCCACAGGCTGGTGGGGGGTGAAAACGGCGGTGCCGGAGTATCCCTTCTTCTCCGCAGAGTTCCAGAACTCCAAGACCCCTTCGTTCAGCTCCACATCCGCCTGGCCCTGCTCCATCTTGGTCTCCTGAAGGCAGCAGAAGTCGGGTGCCTCCTGTCGGTAAAAGTCCAGAAACCCCTTTTTCAGGCAGGCCCGCAGGCCGTTCACATTCCAGGAAATGAATTTCATAGGCATCTCCTCTCTCCCTCCGTCGGAACTTTGGATGGACCCTATTATACAAAGACGTGCCCCGCTTGGCAAGAACAGATTGATTTTTCCGCCCTTCTCCGCTATAATAGAAAAATCTGTATGTGCTCACCAGGCGTTCCATCCCGGCTCTGCCGGATGAGCTTCTGTTCCAAATCCCTTTCAAAGGAGTATTCGACATGGGAAAAACCGTCATTCCCGAGGGATACCGCTCCCTCCTCAGCCTCTATGAGACCCAGAAGGCCATCGGCCTGCTCAAGCGCCTGTTCGAGGACCGCCTCGCCGGTGCTCCGCCTCCTCCGGCCTGAACGACGATCTGAACGGCGTGGAGCGCCCCGTGGCCTTTGACATTAACGGCGTGAAGGATACCGCCGTGGTGGTTCACTCCCTGGCCAAGTGGAAGCGCCTGGCCCTCAAGCGCTACCAGTTCCACCCGGGCGAGGGCCTGTACACCGACATGAACGCCATCCGGCGGGACGAGGAGCTGGACAACCTCCACTCCGCCTATGTGGACCAGTGGGACTGGGAGAAGATCATCACCCAAGAGGACCGCACCCGGGACTATCTGAAGCAGACGGTAAACGCCATTGTCCGCGCTCTCGTGGATACCCAGTCCTTCCTGCGCTCCGTTTTCCCCCCAGCTGTCCGCCCTGCCCGAGCTGCCTGGCCAGGTCACCTTCGTCACCGCCCAGGACCTGGAGGATCTATACCCCCAGCTCTCCCCCAAGGAGCGTGAGAACACCATTGTCCGGGAGCATGGTGCGGTGTTTCTCATGGGGATCGGCGGAAAGCTGAAGTCGGGTCAGCCACATGACGGCCGGGCCCCCGACTACGACGACTGGACCCTCAACGGCGACATTCTGTTCTGGGACAGCGTCAATGGCCAGGCTATTGAACTCTCCTCCATGGGCATCCGGGTCAGCCCAGAGTCCCTGGACCGCCAGCTCACCCTGGCAGGCTGTGACAGCCGCCGCTCCCTCCCCTTCCACCGGATGCTGCTCAACGGTGAGCTGCCCTTGACCATGGGGGGCGGCATCGGCCAGTCCCGGGTGTCCATGCTGCTGCTGGGCAAGGCCCACATCGGTGAGGTGCAGAGTTCCCTGTGGGACCCCGACACCGTCCGGGCCTGTGAGCAGGCCGGCGTGGTGCTGCTGTGACGGAGCATCCTCGCTGCCCTGAGCTCCCAGACGTGCTCCTTGCAGAAGTTTTACCCCAGAAACGAGAGGGCCGCCCCTGCCGGGGCGGCCCTCGATCTTTTCTCCTTGATCCCGCTGTGCCCTCCCGCTCTCCGGACAGGGACCATTTTCATGTGTATTCCAGCAGGAAGCGCCCCACGCTGGCCATGGCCTGGCCCGCCTTTTTGATGGGGAACATCTGAAACACGTGCCACATGTCGTTCCAGACCTCCAGCCGGCAAGGGACCCCCGCCGCCCGCATCCGGTCCCGCAGGCGCACGGAATCGGACAGCAGCATCTCGTTGCTCCCCGCCTGGATCAGTGTGGGCGGGAAGCCCCGGAAATCCCCGAACAGCGGGGACAGCATGGGGGAGGTCAGCTCCTGGTCCCGGGCATAGGCCCCACGCACCGCCCGGATATAGTCCAGGGTGATGGTGGGGTCCAGCTCCGCCCGCTCTGTATAGGACTTCCCACTGGCCGTCATATCCGTCCATGGGGACATGAGGATCAGCCGGGCAGGCAGCCGCCTGCCCTCCTGCTTCAGCCGGTGGCACAGCACCAGCGCCAGGTTTCCTCCCGCCGAGTCCCCCGCCACCGTCACGTCCCGGGCCCCGTAGCCTTGGCGCATCAGATGGTCCCACGCCTTCATCGCATCGTCCACCGCCGCAGGAAAGGGGTGCTCCGGGGCCAGCCGGTACTCGAAGGAGAGGGTGTCCCAGCCCGTCACGCCGGACAGCTTGGAGGCCAGCGGCCGGGAGTAGCCCAGATTTCCGCTGGTATAGCCCCCGCCGTGGCAGTACAGGATGGCGTGGTTCCGGTCATAGCTCCGCTCAGGCCGCACCCAGGCCGCGTTCATCCCCTCCAGCTCAAAGGGGGCCCACTTCATCCCGATCATGGGGGTGATGAGCCTGCCCAGCACCTCCTGAGCCGCCCGCTGCCGCTTCAGGTCCTCCGGGCGCATGGACTCGGGCGAGCTGGCCGAGTGGATTGCCTTCAGGGCCCTCATCATGGGGGCCAGGCGGCGCTCCTCCGCCTCCGCCCGCTGGGCGGGGGTGGGATGGGTCACCCGCACCCGTCTTCCTCTCTCTTTCAGTGTCATCGTTCTCACCTTCCTGTTCTGGGACCTGGATCATGACAAGCCTACCACATCCGGCCGCGTTTGGCAATGGCCTCTCCCCGCCGCCTTGTTTGCGGTGCCGGGAAAAGCTGCGGCGTTCTGACAAAATCGCGCGGGCAGGTGCGCACGCCTTGCGGCGGGCGTGGAGATACGGTATGATGGACCTCATCTAACTGCCGTATTCCTCCCCCCTGCCCCCGAAGAGCCCAGGCTCTCCGAAGTGGCGGGAGGCCCACGAGGCCAGGGGAAGGACCGATCCGCCTCCCGCCCACGGCATATTCTTCAAGCAGCTCTCCCTGCGCAAGGTCAGAAAAAGGCACGCCCATGCCGCAGCGAATGGGAGCGTTGAATTTTATACTTTTTCCCCTCCCCTTGTACTTTCCCCCAGGAGATGCTACACTGATATCACAAAGGAAAGGAGGCGCCGCCATGTCCAAGACGCCCAAAGGTCCCCCTGACTGGTACCGGCTGGACAACGCCGGCGTCCTCTACTCCGCTCTCCAGCGGGAGAAGTACTCGCCGGTCTACCGCTTTTCTGCTGTCCTGTCCCAGCCGGTGGACCCCGCCGTCCTCCAGCGGGCAGTGGACCGAACCATGCCCGGTTCCCCGGTTTCCGCGTCGGATGAAGCCCGGGGTCTTCTGGCACTATTTCGAGCCCAACGACAGCCCCGGCCCCTTTGTCCGTCCGGACATGTCCAACCCCTGCCAGCCCATCCGCTTCCGGGAGGACAACGGCTGGCTGGTCCGCTTCTTCTACTACCAGAGCCGCATCTCCCTGGAGGTCTTCCACGCTGTGTCTGACGGGGCGGGGGCCCTCACCTTTTTCCGCACCCTGCTGGCGGTCTACCTCCGGGAGCTGGGACACCCCATCCCCTGCGGCCCCGGCCTGCTGGACGTGGATGATCCCCCTCGTCCGGAGGAGCTGGAGGATGCCTACGCCCGGTACGCGGGCAAGCGGGTCCTGCGGGACCGCTGGCAGGAGACCGCTTTCTCCAACACCAGCCAGGCGGAGCCCTTCTACACCCTGAATGTCACCATGGGCTTTCTGCCCGTGGACCGGCTGAAGGAGATCGCCGCCCGGTACGGCGCCTCCATCACCGAATACCTCTCCGCAGTGCTCCTCCAGTCTATCCTGGAGAATCAGGAGGTCCAGCGCCCCCTGCCGTCCCAGGCCCGCGGCTCTGGCCATTCCCATCGATCTCCGGGGCTGGTTCCCCTCCGCCACCCTCCGCAACTTCATCCTCACTGTCCGGCTCTGCGTGGACCCCACTCTGGGGGCCTTACACCTTCCCTGAGCTGGTCCGATACGTCCACCACTACATGCGCCTGCACATCAATCCCCAGGAGATGCGGGCCCGCTTCACCGGCAATGTCCACTTCACAGCCAACCGCTTTCTCCAGCTGATCCCCCATCTTCCTGAAGAACCCGGTGATGTCCCTCTCCTACCAGCTGGTGGGGTGCGCCCTTCTCCGCCACCTACACCAATCCCGGCCCCTTCCAGGTGCCGGACGAGATGGCCCCCACATCCAGCGGATGGAGGTCATTCTGGGCCAGGCCACCCGGCCGTCGCCCCACTGCGCCTCCATCAGCTACGGCAACACCATGGCTGTCACCTTCGCCGGCACCGGCACCTCCAGCGAGACGGAGCGGCGCTTTTTCACCCACCTGGTACGGGAAGGCATCCCCGTCAAGGTGGAGTCCAACCGGACCCGCTGAGGTCCCTGGGAGGTGTTCTGTATGTCCTATTGTGTCAACTGCGGCGTGGAGCTGGACGCCACCGCGTCCTTCTGCCCCCTCTGCCGCACCCCGGTGGTCAACCCCCGGCAGCCGGTGGACACCGGCTCTCCTCCCCCTTCCCCACCGAACGGCGGGAGGTGCCCCCGCCTCTAAGGCGGAGTTGGCCATCCTGGTGTCCTCCATGCTGGCCTCAGTGGCGGTGTGCTGCGGCCTGCTCAATCTGGTGCTGCGCAGCGGCCATATCTGGTCCCTCTATGTCATCGGCGCGGCGGCCATGCTGTGGGTCTGGCTGGTGCCACCGCTGCTCCTGCGCACCATGCACCTCTATCTCCGCCTGTCGGCAGATGTGCTGGCCGTCGCCCTCTACGTCTTTCTGATCTCCGTGGATCTGGACGGTTCAGCCTGGTATTGGCATCTGGCCCTGCCCATCATCCTGCTTCTGGGGGCGGCGCTGCTGTTTCTGGGCTTTATGATGGGGGCCAGGCCCGGAGCACCCTCTCCCGCATCACCCTAGTCATCGGCACCACCGGCGTTTTTCTCTCCGGCGTGGAGCTGCTCATCGACCGCTACTTCCTGGGCCGCTGGCAGCCGGGCTGGTCCCTGGTGGTGCTCACAGTATGCGCTGCCCTGGTCATCCCCCTCATCGTGGTGCGCCGGGTACCGGCCTGCGCGAGGAAGTGCGCAGGCGCTTTCATCTGTGATCCGCTCCCCGCTCCTCCCGGGAGGGCCAGCAGCCTGCTGGCCCTCTTTTTCGCCCCGCTTCGACATTTTTATGAGAATTTAAGAAAAACTTATCACATCCGCCACAATTCTGTGATACCATAGGGACTATGCAGGCTGGCGCGCCGCCGGCCTCCACTGTCCCGCGAATCTAAAGAGAAGATCGAGGTCCCTCATGAAACATCTCCTGAAAATCACCAGCGCGGTCCTGGTCCTGCTCCTGTGCGCCCTGGGCGGCGTCTTTCTGTGGCGCAGCGGCTTCTTCGCCGCCCTCTCCTCCCAGCAGGCCCTTCAGGACTATATTTCTCAGTTCGCTCCCTACTCCCACCTCTGTTTTTCCTGCTCCAGTTCCTGTCTGTGGTGCTGGCCCCCATCCCCAGCAACCTCAGCGCCGCCGCCGGCGGGATGCTCTTCGGCACCTGGCCCTCCTTTTTTCTTACCATCGCCGCGGTCCTCTCCGCCTCCCTGCTGGTCTTTCTCCTGGCACGCGCGCTGGGCCAATCTTTTTGCGGACCGCCTGGTGAGCCGGGCCATTTCCGACAAGTACCTCTCCATCGTCCGGGCCAAAACAGACACTTTCCTCATCCTGGCCTTTCTCCTGCCCTTCTTTCCCGATGACCTGCTGTGCATTCTGGCCGGGCTCACCGCCATCTCCACCCCCCGTTTTCTGGTGATCGTTGTGCTCACTCGTCCCTGGGGCCTGCTGGTAGCCAGCGCCTTGGGCGGTGCCACCCTGACTCTCCCTCTTTGGGCTATGGTCCTGCTGGGGATCATCGGTGTGGCCGTCTTCCTGCTGGGGATGAAATACGGCGACCGCTGGGAGGAGTCCATCCTGAAAAAAATTTCGTCATACAAAGGAAGATAGCTCCCGGCCCTGAACACAAAAATTTTCGGATTTTTTGATTTTCCCCTTTACAAGCAGCTGTTTCTGTGGTATGATTCTTTCGTAATAAGAATTATTACTATTTGGAGGGCCCTATGGAACGCGCCACAAGATACAGCAGAAAACGGGAGGCCATTTTGAACGCGATCCAGAGCACCGACTCACCAAGAAGAACCTGGAGATGCGTGTCGAGGCCGAGAACGGCGCCACCGCCGCCATTCAGCAGAATCCTTACCGCGCGGTACTGGCCTGGTTTCTTGCCAAGTTCCCCAAGTACGACGAGTACAAGGCGTTCTTTGCTGACAACGGCGAGGTGGTGGAGAAACCGCCAGGACGCCGACAACTTTAAGACCGTTTCCAATTTCTGATGTTGAAGTACACATTTCAAAAAAAAAAGGAGTTTAATTGTATGGAGTTCACCCGTGACTACATGACCTATTATTTGCTGTCCTTCTGCAAGACCTATGACGAGCGAGACAAAGAGGAAGAGCGGCTGACGGCGCTGACCGACGAAGCACTGGAAGCGGAGTTCACCACCGAATACAACGAGCAGAAAGGCGTATTTCCCAACCCGCCCCTCTACGAAGGCAATATTCCCTGACCTCTATATTGACTTTTAAGACAACCAACAATTCAGAATTTTCAAGGAGGAAAATACCATGAAGAACACTTACAAGATCGACTTTGTAAACAACACCCTGACCATGACCAAGGCTTTTGAGGACGCCGCCAGCAATCCAACTTCCCAGGAATACAAGCTGTTGCAGCAGATTCCGCGCCGACTTCCCCGGCCTGACTATTATCCGCAAGACCCGCCGCGCCCCCTAAGAAGGCCCGCCCCACCAAGAACTTGACCTACGCCAACATGGAGAAGTACATGAGCGTGTTCCAGAACGCCGACGAGCTACTGGCCCAGTTTGAGGTAGTCAAGACCTGTTCCCTGGAGCAACCCAGCCCCTACAAATTTGTGCGGGACTGGTTTGAAGCCCAGTTCCCCAAGTACAAGGAGTTGCCCGACTTTGGAACCAATGCGCCCAAGGTGATTGATCTTGCGGCCTTCCAGAAGAAGCAGGAAGAGAAGAAGGTAGTTGGAGAGTAAAATGGAATAACAATAAATACAGAGAGGACGGTACTGCTGGTGTACCGTCCCTCTTTTGCCAAGTTTCACTGTGTATTTGTGAGTTGTGCGTCTTTCATCTCGAGCAAAATAGTTTCTCCATAATGGTGTACGCCACCTTCCAGCGGATTGGTACTCATGGCATACAACGTGCCGTTAACTGCAATTTCTTCATCTTCGGTTAGGCCAGACAGTTCATCACCAGAGAGGTAGATATTACAAAGAGGCCCCGAGGTGCCATCCATGAACCACTAATTGATTGCTCGTACTTCATAGGACGGCGTTGCGTCACTGGCGGAAGCATAGACAAGGGATAAAACAGTTGCCGTTATTTCAGAAGTACCATCAATATAAGACGCATCATTTAGAACGATTTGTCGTCCTTCAATTTGATCAATAGTTCCGGAGACAGTTATTCTTTGCGAATTGTTCAGTTGCCATCAGATCCTCTTTAGGGAGCATAACTTTGAATACAAAATCATCAGCAACTGCGTCAAGAATTTCCAAAATACAACTATCTTCTTTCACCGAGCGGACAAAGGCCGATACCGTATAGACATTTCCGATGTAATCTTCCTTAGCACGCAGTTCATTGTTGCTAAAAGCAGAGACAAACGCACTATAATCAAACGGTTTGGAACTTTCTATGGTGTTCGCAGGAGAGGAACTATTTGCTCCGCCATTTTCTGAACTACTTTGGTTATTACAACCGGCCATTGAAATTATAAGGACTGTTATAAGTAAAGCAGATATTATCCTCTTCATAATGTATCTTCCCTTTCAACTATTTTTATATAGTTAATTTAGACTATATAATTATATTATATAAAAACTAATGCTGTCAAGGTACACTAAAACTACAAGTGGGGTGACGGCATGGAAAAAGAAATCAGGATTAAAGAAAGTTGCTCGCAGAGGTGACGATGGATATAAAGTCGTATCAGTGCGGATGAAAGAAGAAATGATTGAGCTACTAGATGACCTTTCGGCTAAAACAAACAGGTCGCGTAATGAGCTTATCAATCTTTTTATTGATCAATCTTTTGCTGAAAGATAGAAGAATAACCTGGACGGGAAGTGGAGATTGTAAAAGTTCATCTAATCCCACACACTCGCTGTGGGACATCATCCTGGCTGCAAGTGTTTGTCCTTTGTACGCTGCCAACTCCGTGTCTTCCGTTTTCGTCCGTGTTCCCCGTCTTTTTCAGCGGTCGGGAAAAATGCCAAGAAAAGCCGCCGCCGTAAATTACAAATGCGCTATCCCGTAACCATCCCCCGCCCTGGTGTCGTAACCTTCACCCGCTCCACATCGGGGGTATCCCACACCTACCCGATTACCTTCTTGCGAGGTAATTCTTTCGCCCGCTCGCAATCAGGCTTCCGCTCCAAGTTGAAACTACACTTTCAAAAAGCAATCTTCTTCCGCAAAAGCTCAACTTCTGAACAAAACTGACAACTCGAAAGAACTTTTGAGAAGTGATAGCAACTTCAAAAGGTAAATTGCCAACTTTTCAAAGGGAAACAATAACTTTGTTGCAGAATAAGGGGAAAAGATCGTTATTCTGTTTCTTTGCCCTAAAAAAAATTTTTTTTATGTTATAATAATTACAGAAAAAGGAAATTGAGGTCTGAAATTTGCTATTCCATTTGTAGGCTTAAACAAGCAGTAGGATGAAGGCGCAGCGGCCTTCCATCTTGTAGAGCGCTTCCGTTCTATGCTTCCGGGCAGCAACGCCAAGGTGCTGGCAACACGCTTCCTACTGTTTGCTTAAATCTATAAAAGGAGGAAAGTAAAGAGCGGCAAGAGCTATGCCATGCTGGAAGAGCTTCCCGAAGAAGAACTGTTGCAGCAAATGAGTGTGGAGCAGCGAGAAGTCTTTGCCGATCTGAAAACAAAATCCTCTGACTGTTCCAGTTCCCAATGGTTCAGTATTGGCATTGATATTTACCATGTCTTTGGTGCGGAGCTGGGCGGCAAGGTGTTCTTCTTATGGAGCAAACCGGGACATAGTTTCCAGCCGCAAGGCTGTTCTTTAACATGGTCTAATATTTGTGACCGTGGGCCTGATACAGAGCTTGTCAATGAGCGATGGGCTGACATTATGTAGGGTGCTAATAAGGGCAAAGAGCTTGACGAGCTATCTTCACATGAAATGCTCTGAAGTGGAGCCACAAGTCTTGTTTCCGCATGAAAATGATTGGTCTGATATGCTGGAAGATAACACCACCGCTGTGTCTCTCCAGGACGAGCAATTTCAGTTTGGAGATCTGGTTGTCCAGCTTCAAGAGAATGAAGTAATCGCACTACTATCCGGGGAGCGTTTTAAGTCCTATAAAAGCAAGTGAAACCACTTAATGATAAGCTGCAAGTGCTTCCATACAGTGAAAGATACCGGGCAATCTTCTATTTCAGACACAAGTATAAAATGCCGCCGCCGCTTACTAATGGAAATGAGATTGTAAAGTTCATCCAGTTTGCCTTACATTACGCAACAAATATTGAACTCAGTCAAAACTGGCGAGCGTGTTTAGATGTGTCCAATACAGAGGAAGAAGCCGCCGCGCTGTTGGTCTATTATGGATGGGCACCGAATTTGAAAAAAGGAGTTGCCGCGAACCGAAAATACTTTTTACACAGTTGAAGTAGAAAATGAAGTGCGACACTATGAGATCGTAAACGATGATATTACTTTGCGCTTTGAAGCCATCCAGGAAGAGGCCCGCATGAACCTTGGCGTCTCTTGGGCGATCAAAAGTAAAAGACTTTCTCACAAGGAGAAATATACCCGTTTACAAGCTATCCTAAAGCCCCGTCTTTGGTGGCGAAATGGTATAAGAATGGGACTAACCAAACCGGCTTTTGGACGAGTGTAATTTAAGAATTGGGAATTACATCGAAGCGCTGTTAGATTACAACGATGTTGATGGTATTCCGCTCGAAGAACATATTTATAGGGTGGAGCTGGATAAAAGTAACCCCGGCTTTGTGTGGGCTACTCCAAGGGTATTTGATGTGAGTATGTAGGATTTGGCCTTTTGAAGATTATCAATACAACATCACCTCCGCTTCAAATAAAGAAAATGCCGCCAAGTTAGGGAAAGCCAGAAGTCGCGCAGCGGCGGAGCGGAACTTTGCAGCGGTTACAGGCGATGAATGGACTGCTGCCGAATTAGACGCGCAGGGGATAGATAAAGACAAAATTCCACGGCTAATCAAAAATGGGTTGATTGAGCGCGTAGTATTCCAGTAAATCGCCGGGCTGACAGTTGAGCAGTTCGCAGATTTTGGAAACATTTTGCAAAGAGAACTTATTTTCCCGCAACGCTTGTATGACACCCTCTGACAATAGTTTTTCTTTGCGGAGCCGATTGGTATTGTACCCGGCTTCCTTTAATGCCGCCAGAATATCCAGCTTGTAAGTGATTGACATTTTGGCCTCCCTCCGGGGCACGCTGAAAATTGCGCCTCTCTCCCATTGTCCTTATTCTAACACAGAATTACACAGAAATCAATGTTAAAAGTTGCACGAATAGTTACACAGAAAATTGTGTAATCTGCGGATTGAAATTACACAGAAAATAGTGTAAACTATAATCAGTTAAGGGGAATGACCCAATAAAAACAAAGGAGAATGAACTATGAGCAAGAATGAATTGGTAGCCAAGATCGAAGCCCTGAACTAGTGGGAGGCCGTTATCGAAGAGGCCAAGGCAGAGGCCGAAGCGATCCGGGACAGCATCAAGGCCGAAATGATGGAGCGTGACACCGAAGAGCTGGCCGCTGGAAAGTACATCATCCGCTGGACTTCCGTCCTCTCCAATCGCTTCGATACCACAGCTTTTAAGAAGGTGTACGGCGATCTCTACAAAGCTTTCACCAAGCAGAGCCAGAGCCGCCGTTTCACCATCAGCGCATAAAGAAAAAGCCCCTTGCGTGAACCGCCGACCAAAGCAGATACGCAAAGAGCTTTTACCCAAACCGCAACGGAGAGGGCAAGACCATTATAGCTTGCCCTCCCCCCAAAATCAAGAACAGGAGAGATAAAGACATGAAGGAATTGACAAGCTATAACCGTGTGGCCGGGTATCTCAACAAAGTATTCGACCTGCTGAACGCTGAATTTTTGAAAATGCACTTTCAAGGCCGACGATCACCATCCAGTCCACGCCCCGCGCCTACGGCCACTTCTCCCTACGGGAAGATACATGGGTTTCCAAGCTGGGCGGCACCCACGAAATCAATATCGGGGCCGGGACACTGGCCCGCCCCATCGAGGAAGTGGCGGCGACCCTGCTTCACGAAATGGTGCATTACTACAACTACGAAAACGGCATGCAGGATTGCAGCCGGGGCAACACCTACCACAACCGGAAGTTCAAAGCGGCGGCGGAGGCCCACGGCCTGACCGTCACCCACAGCGACAAATACGGATGGTCACACACGGCCCCGGCGAGGCGCTGCTGGACTTCATATTGGAGAACGGTTTGACCGACATTCTCATAAGCCGCAACGAGTTTGCCGGGTTCCAGGTCACCGGCACCGGGACGCACAGCGGCACAGGAACCACCCTGCCGCCACGTCCGTCCAGCACGAGAAAGTATATCTGCCCCTGCTGCGGGAATTCCGTTCGGGCCACCAAAGCGGTGAATATCGCTTGCCTGGACTGTAACGAGCGGATGGTACTGGCCGGTTGACAGGAAGGGCGGGAGAAATCCCCCGCCCGCCTCCCGAAGTTCGTATAAGAGGACAAATACGAACACCAAAACCAAGCAATCACATTGGGGTTTTCCGCCGCCACCTCCAATACACGAACTTTTCCACCACAAAAACGAACTTTTGACGATGGAGGCCACCATGAACAAGAAAAACCAGGGCGCTCACCACCGAGCAATACAGGGAGATCATACAGACTATGCGAGAGGGGTTCAGCGGTTGCCGCCCCAATGAGCGGATCGCCACCGCCCTTGTGCTGGAAGGGAATTTGGGCTTGCGTATCAGCGATATATTGAAGCTGCGGCTCTGCGATATTGTCCGGGATGGGGATAGATACCGGTTGGAAATCACCGAGCAGAAAACAGGCAAGTGCCGCGTGTTCACGGTTCCGCTTGTTATTCAGCAATACATAGAGAATTATTGCTTGCGGAATTGCATAGACCGAAACGCCCTGATATTCCCCATCACTGAGAGGGCCATACAGAAGCATCTCCATATCGTGTGCGACTACCTGGGCTATAAGGGGATCAGCACTCACAGCTTCCGCAAGTGGTACGCCACCGAGATATACAAGGCGAATGGTTATGACATAGCCCTGGTGCAGAGGCTGCTACAACACAGCTCCGCCGCCGTGACACAACGATATATCGGCATAGAACCACAGCGGATAGAGACGGCGATACAGAACCACGCACAGCTTATTTGACAGCCTGGGGCCGCTCGACACGAGCGGCCCCAATACTCTTTGCTGCTGCCTTTTTCCTGATTTTGTGATACACTGGACATAAGAACGGGAAAGCGAGGCGGCGCACATGGCAAAGTCAGAAAACCAAAAGGTGAAAACGCTCTATGTTGCCAAATACTTTTGGAGAACTCCGACGAGAACCACGCTGTTACCGCCGGGGATGTGGTGGACTATCTGAAAAACGAGTGCGGAATTGAAGCGGAGCGCCGCGCCATCTATCGGGATATTGCCGCCCTTCGGGATGTGTTCGGGATGGATATAGAAGGCGGACAGGGCGGGAAATACCGGCTGCTGTCCCGTCAATTTGAGTTCGACGACTTGCGGCTGCTGGCCGAGTGCGTCCATGCGGCAAAGTTCATATCCGCCCGGCAAGCAAAAGATTTGGTGGACACGCTGGGCGAGTTTTGCAGCACCTATCAGGCCGAGCAGCTTCAACGGGAAGTGTTCTTATGTGACCGGGTGAAAACAACCCAAAAAGGGAACTATGGCGATCATCTCAAAAATCAATCAAGCCATGGCTACCAGGCAAGACGGCAAGCCCCATACCCCGCAGAAAATCAGCTTCAAATATTTGAAATATACACTTCAAGACGGAATAACACAGGTGGAGCGCCGCAAAGGGGCTATTTACAAAGTCAGCCCTATAAGCTGCTGATAAACGACGGGAACTATTATTTGTTGGGTTATGGGCCTGCTGGCAATAGAAATGCACCAAAATTGCTACCTATCGCATTGACCGCATGAAGGAAGTAAAACTTCTTAATGAACCGCGAGAGGGAGCAGAAGAGTTTGCAAAAATCGACATCGAAAGTTATACCCGCCGCGTGTTCTCTATGTTTGGCGGCGAGCAAAAGCGTGTCAGTATCCGTTTTCGCAACCACTTGCTCGATACGGCCATTGAGCGATTTGGGACAGGCAAAGATGTGGAAATTTTTTATAGACCCGATGGCAACGAGCATTTTGTTGTGACCGCCGATGTGGGATTCTGTCTATGAAAAGTTGGGGCTATAAAATTAAATATACATTCTTGAGAACCATCCGTGAAAAAATGGAAGAGCATGATTTCACTCTTTTTGCATTTGTTGGTGTGGTTTTTACTTTGGCCGAAATATTGAATAATGTTTTTTAAAATTTGATTTTGATTTTAGTAGCCATACAATCCAAATATCTTTGGTATTTGTAGCCGTATGTGTTATTTTAAATTGAAGGTTCCATACTTGTTTTTTAGAAAACGCTGATACTAAGATAACTCTACTTGTTGGCGATATTTTTGGACAAAAAGGGCATTTATTATTCCAACAAACACAACGTTTGGATACGCTTATGGATGATGAATTTATCAGCATACGTAGTGTTCAAGGCCAATACCAAGAAAAAGTATTTCGCTCATACAATATCAACATTAAATAGAGAAATTGCTCAATCCCTTAATGGTGTTCCATTTGCTTCCATCGATGATGGGCGAGAAACTAATAAAAAGATACGAGATAGGGACAACCTGTAAAGGTTTCAACTGGGCTACAACATGCTTATTTTTTGGCCGTGGCAGACATTAACAAATACGGAAAACCTGAAAATGTAACCTTTGATAATATTACAATAGCTTTAGTTTCTCTGTGGCAAAAATTGAATGAAATTGGTCATTTAGAAAGTGTTTTAATTCCCATCATTGGGACAGGACGAGCTGGAATAAAAAATGCCTCACGAGATAAAATTGTTCGAGAGATTATTTTTTCTCAGCACGAGAAATGAAGGTCACAGAAGATTTGATAATCTGCATTCATCCATCAGATTTTGCCGAGAAAATTTGCATTGGGATGATCTTTGTGATTATTTGAGATATACATGTAAATATCAGTATGTCGAGAATAGCACACGAGAAGGAAATCCAGAAACAGAGTCCGTAGTTGCTCAGAAAGACAGAAATTTCATGTTTCTGTCTGCGTTCTTTTTAAAAGTTCTTACTTATAGCCGATTTAGATTGTCCCGTAAAATATCAATTCCCGTTCTGGAAAGAGCAATATAATACCGCTGCGTTACCTGGATATTGCCATGGCCCATCTGATTGCAGAGAAGGTGGGTAGGGGTATTCATTTCCGCCATCATGGTTCCGTATGTATGCCGCAAGTAGTGGTATTTGAACATGATGTGATACTTACTTTTGAGTTCCCGCGAGGGGTATTTCATGGAGTTTACCGTCTGGATTTTTCCGTCGGGCAGACAATTCACAAGCTCCGTGGAAGAGATCTTCTTGTCGCCTAAATCCTCTATGATACGCTGGTTCTGTTCCCTCAGGGCGGCGTATTGGAGCATATCCTGTTTCCGCCGCTCGGCCAGCTCTTGAAAATACACTTTTTCAATTTATTGCACATGTAAATGGTGCGCTTGGCGTTGCGGGTTTTTAGTGGCACCAGCTTGATAAGGCCGTTCTGGTATTGCATTTGCCGGTCAATCAAGATAGTTCCGTTGACCACATCGACATTCGACCATTTGAGGCCGTAACACTCATTGATACGCAGACCGCAATACCGCCCCAGCAAGTACGCTGTTTCCGCATTGGTGCCGTGGAAATAATCATCCAGTACGGCAAGCTCTTCCCGATTGAATGATACAATATCCAGATCATCGTCTGTTTTCAGTTTGGCATGTGGATTTTCGTATCTTTGTTGATACAGAGCTTGTTGTAGGAATCCACATCCAGGTAGTTCCGGGAATACGCCTGACCAAAGAGCAAGTAGAATTGTTTTAGAAAACTCTCCACATAGCGATAGGAGAGGCCACGCCCGCAATAAAGCTCCGTCAGATAGTCCACCACCTCCGCCGCGCTGACTTCATCCACGAACCGGCTGCCGAAACCGAGCGGAAAGGTGGTTCTTCCAAAGCTGTCCTGCTTGCGGATGGTGTTGTAGGCCCGATCACTACGGCCCGTGGTACAGTATTCCTGATAGACCTCCTGAATGGTTTTCCGCACCGTAGGTTTGGGCTTGCGGGAATTTTGGGCGTTGTCAATGGCAACTTGCCGCGCCCTGGTTGCCGCCGACTTTTGAATGGATTGCCGTTTTCATCCTTTGTACTGACCTGTTTTGATACTCTCTTTCCGCTTTGCGATGTAGGTGTAGCGAAACGAAATGCCCACATGCCGCATCCCAAGCTGGAATACACTTGCGCTGTTTTGGATTTTTGGCAATTTTGCATCCAAATGAAAAGTGTGCAATTTGGGGTGCAAGAGGGGAAATTCCAGCAAAAAAGTTGACATGTGCAACTGATTTTGTGTGTTGAAAGAGGTTCGGCGTCGAACGGCGCAGCCGTTTGGCTACCTGGAGCTGCGCGTGGACGCCGAGAACGGTGCTACCGCCGGCAAGTTCGAGCTGGCTAAGAAGGCCAAGGAGCTGGGTCTGGACGCCATCCACGACACCGTCCACGAGATGGC
>VOFD01002353.1_pt1 | contig 30911 bp, 41 predicted proteins | sample 5384101 | NCBI WGS metagenome assembly VOFD01 (sample SAMN12384723, study PRJNA508395) | human gut metagenome | isolation source: healthy gut C | host: Homo sapiens
TTGCGTTGATGGCATACGGGGAACGGGAAGAAGATATAAATCTTCTGATAAATCTCCGGAAGCGTCTCAATCGGGTACGTTCCGCCGGAACCTGCAATCTGGATAACCATGACTACGACCGCCGCCGCCTTGCCGACGTCGCCGAAAGCCAGCGCCATCGCATAGATAAACAGCGTAAAGGTAAAGCTTGCCAGTGCTGCCGTCAGCCAGAATAAGCCCGGATAGAGGATCTGGCAGTGGAGCAGATAAATATCTCCCAGAACAATAATCGCCGCCTGGATCTGCCCACACACAAAGAACAGCAGATATCTTCCGAAGAACAACTGATAGGACTTCGGGTTGGAAAGCCCTGCGGTATCCGGCTTCACTTTGATCAGTGCCACCAGAATCGTTCCTCCTACCCAGAGGGCAAGCACGGAATAGAACGGCGTCATCGCCGATCCGTAATTTGCAATCGCGTAGATCTCCTGTGTCGTCACCTGTACCGGTTCTGCAAAGAAGGCGCCGTAATCCTCCGGATCACCCTGCAAAAACTTCAGCAGTGCATCTACTTTTTTCATCATCTTCCGCACTCTCCAAACGGTTGATCAGTTCCGTCAGCTTTGTGCTCACATTGTCAATCACGGTCTGGATCTGCTCAAGGCTCTCCGTCGTGTTGCTGACCGTTGTCTGAATTCCGTCAAACACCACGCCCATATCATTTACTGCGGTATTTAAGTTATCCAGAAGCTTTGTCACATTGCCGAGCATCTGCGATACACTGTTTAACACTCCGTCCATCTGCGGAACAAGACTGTTGGTATACATATTCTTCAGATTGGTGATCGACTCGCTGCAGTTGTTTAACACCTGTGTCACGCTTGCCACAGATCTGTTCACCATATCCGCAACAATCTGACCGGAGCCGTCTGTACCACCGCCCTGCTGGAGCAAAGCATTTAATGCATTCTGAATATCCTCAGCACCATTGTTCATGCTGTTTAAGGTATTTAAGATCTCCTGGATCTGCTGATTGATCTGCTGGTTCACCTCGTCCGACACAATCGAACCTGTACCCTCCGTGGAGCCTGTTCCTTCTGTGGAACCTGTACCCTCCGTGGAGCCTGTGCCCTCCGTGGAGCCTGTTCCTTCCGTGGAGCCTGTGCCCTCCGTGGAGCCTGTGGTTCCCGATGAATTTGCCGCCTGATCTGCCAGACTCTTCTTCAACTGGTTTAACTGTCGGATCAGTTCCGCCGTATCGGTTGCCGTCTTGTTCAGATTGTCTGCCGTAGACTGCGCATTCTGCGCCAGGTTCGCGTTGTTGATATCCGTTGTGATGGAATTGATCGAATGATTGATGCCATCCAGTGTCGTCTGCACATTGCTGCTGAAATTCTCCAGTGAAGTTTTCGTGGAATTCAGATTGCTCTGCGAATTCTGGAAACTCTTCTCGCCATTCTGAATCTGGCTGCTGAGCTTCGGCAGTTCTCCGTCTGCGGTTTTGATCTCTGCCTCCAGCACTGCATTCGCCGAAATAAACTCATCAATCATATCACTGTAATCGATCAGATTGTTGTTCAGGTTGGTCAGTTTGCCCTCAAATTCGCTGAACACATCCTGATTCTCCATCTCAGAGGACAGTTCGTTCGTCTGTGTAAAAATGGTACTTGCAACCACCTCGACAAACTTCTCGTTGATGCTCTGCTTTACCGTCGATACAGCGGTATCCGTAATCTTGGTTGCAACCGCATTCCGTTTTTCATTCTCATAATATGTGATCGTCGGATTCTTAAAGTTCTCCTTGAACACATTATACATACTGTATGTAAAGCTATCGCTGATGATGACAGCCGCATAATAATCTCCGTTCCTGACACCTTCAAGTGCGGCATCCGAATCCTCAAGGAACACCCATCCGATCTTGGTATTCTCCTTCAGTTCCTCCACAACTTCATTGCCCATGTTCTCTGTCGTTCCATCCGAAAGGGTGTATCCTTCATCCTCCGACACGACCGCAATCTTGATATTGGAAGTGTTCGCATAAGGATCCCAGTTTGAATAGATGTTAAACCATGCATACAGCGATGGAATGACACAGAGTCCCAGCGCAATAATCATTGCGAATGGATTCTTCACCAGTCCCTTAATGTCTTTTGCAAAAATACGCCATATATTCTTCATATAAATATTCCCGTTTCCCTTTCGTAGTTCCCTTTGCGTTCAAAAATCGCTAATATTATACCGTATTTTACCGCAAATTGGAACATACAAAATTCAGATGCTGTATATATACCGATACAAAAAAACCTATCTCATATGGGTTGTCCCACATACGAGATAGGTTCTGTCTGCTGTTCCTTAAGCTACCTTGCTCTTAGCCAGCTCTGCCAGTGCTGCAAATCCCTGTGCGTCGTTTACAGCCATCTCTGCTAACATCTTGCGGTTGATGTCCACACCAGCTACCTTTAATCCGTGCATCATCTGGCTGTAAGAAATACCATTCATTCTTGCAGCTGCGTTGATACGTGCGATCCATAACTGACGGAACTGTCTCTTCTTCTCTTTTCTGCCTGCATAAGAACTTGTTAAGGCTCTCATGACAGACTGCTTTGCTACACGATACTGCTTGGAACGTGCGCCTCTGTAACCCTTTGCTAATTTTAATGTTCTATTATGCTTTTTTCTTAGCGCCTAATCCGCCTTTTACTCTTGCCATTTTGCATTCCTCCTTAACTTATTCCTATAAATATGGTAAAATCTTCTTCATGTTCTTAACGTTTGTTGCATCGGTCATTGCCGGCTTACGAAGATTTCTCTTGTTCTTGGTTGTCTTCTTGGTTAAGATATGTCTCTTGTAAGCTTTATTTCTTTTTAACTTTCCTGTTCCTGTTACTTTGAAACGTTTTGCAGCTGCTCTGCTGGTTTTCATTTTGGCATGATATGTTCCTCCTTAATTATGATTTTTTCTCTGCCAACACCATGCTGATGCTTCTACCTTCAACTTTTGGTGCTTTTTCCACTACTGCTATTTCGCCGAGGCTTGCGGCAAAATCATCCAAAATGTGCTTGCTCGCATTCATATGAGCCATCTCACGTCCGCGGAAGCGCAATGTGATCTTCACCTTGTCTCCCTTGCTAAGGAACTTCTTCGCAGCGTTCATTTTGGTGTTCAAATCGTTTGAATCGATATTTGGCGACAAGCGAATCTCTTTGATCTCAACCACTTTCTGCTTCTTTTTCTGGCTTCCTTTTCCTTGCGTGCCAGTTCATATCTGTACTTGCCGTAGTCGATAATCTTGCATACAGGTGGCTTTGCGGTTGGAGCAATCTTCACCAGATCAAGCTCTGCCTCTTCCGCCAGCTTCATTGCTTCGCGTGCTGACATGATGCCTAACTGTTCTCCGTTCTCACCAATCAAACGAACTTCCTTATCTCGAATCTGTTCGTTAATCATTAACTCGCTAATGGTATCGTACCTCCAAATAAAAAAAGTGGATAGACAGACTATCCACTTAACATTCAAACCCGGAACATGATATGTTCGCAATACTTTGAAATATGAACCATGAGTCACGTATTTGTGCTCCGGTGAGAGTGGATACTCTACTTTGTTTTCTAACAACTATTTAAACTTATCACACACACGTATCCGTGTCAAGTGTTTTTTATTATTTTTCACTGGTGTTGTCGCTGATCATCTTGCGGATCGCCGCCTGCTCCTCCTGTGATACCAGACTCTTGACATCAAGCATCACAATCAGCTCCTTCTGGCAGGAAGCCACATCATTAAAACAGCACTGCTGTCCGCTCATCAGTGTCGGCATCGGAAGCACTCTGGAATCTTCCACGTCCACAATTTCCTTTACCTTTTCCACCTCAAGTGCCAGCTTCATGCCGCCCACATTGACAACCACAAGGTTGTCCACCGCAATGTTCCCCAGTCCAAATCTGGATGCAAGGGAAAACACCGGCAGGATCTCTCCGTGAAGGCGGATAATACCTCTGATATTGGCAGGAGAAGTCGGTACAACCACAACATTCATCTTACTCTCAATGGATTCCACATTCTCAAGTGATATTCCATAATCCATTCCCGTTAATGTAAATGTCAGCAGCTGCATGTGACTTCCCCCTGTTCTGAAACTTTTCTTCTTGCTATTATATCCCTTTTCTTCCGGTTCGGCAACCGCAGAATCTGTCAATTTTTAATTTTTTAATACAAACTTTCCAATCAGCTCATCCAGTGCAATCGCCTGCGCAGACAACTCCTCACTCGTTGCAGAGGATTCCTGTGCCGTTGCGGAATTGGACTGTACGACCTCGGAAATCTGGTTGACTCCCTCCTCCGCCTGTTTCATGGCTTCTGCCTGATCCTTGGAATTATCGCTCAAGCGCTTGGAAGTCTCCGCAATCTGCTTGATTCCGTCAATTACCTCTTCAAGAGACGTGGACACACGCTCTACTGCCTGATTGCCCTCTTCAATTTCTTTGATGGAAGCCTCAATCAACTCTCTGGTGTCCACCGCAGACTGTGTACTCTGCTCTGCCAGCTGCCGGATCTGCTCTGCAACGACTGCGAATCCTCTTCCTGCCTCGCCCGCTCTCGCTGCCTCAATGGAAGCGTTTAAGGACAGGAGGTTCGTCTGTGACGCAATATTCTCTATATCTGTAATAATGTTTCCAATCTTGTTGGAAGATTCGTTGATGCGGCTCATGGTATCAATCATGGACTGCATCTGATTCTTGCTCTGATCCGCTTCACCTGCATACTGCTTTGCCTGCTGGTAAGATTCCTCTGCCTGCTCCGCGGTCTTCTGGATATTCTCTGTAATGCTTGTGATGGTCGCCTGCAGTTCTTCCACAGCTCCTGCCTGATCCGTTGCGCCCTCCGCCAGACTCTGAGATGCCTCTGCAAGGTTGCCGGAACCGGCAGAAACCTGGTTTGCCGCATCTTCGATTGATGTCAGCGTCTCTATCATCTGATCGCGCAGAACGCGCATCGCCACAATCAATTTTTCAAAATCAAGCGTATAACCGTCCTTGTGCTCCGACTGCACTGCGTAATTGCCCTGTGACATCAATCCGAGAATTCTTCCCGCATCATTGATGATAAGATTCAGCTTATCTGCCATGTCTGCCGCCTCACGCGCCATGTCTGCGACCTCATCCTGCGTGGAAACCTCCGGGAACGGAGTAGAAAGATCTCCCTGTGCAAACGTTTTAAACCGCTCGCCAAGTGCCTCAAGCGGTCCGGAGATTCCCTTTGCCACCTGATTGCCAAGCTTGTTGGCCATAACCATTGCCAGAGCTGACACTGCCACAATCACAATCGCAAGAATCACGCTGACTGCCGTCAGAGTGGAGGACAAGCGGTCTCCCTCCGTCACTTTCGTATTCATCAGTTCTATCATATCTGCATAGATATCTTCGTAAATCGGATCCAGACTTTCCTTCATCTGCTGCTGTGCCGCTGTGGACTGTGTAGCATCGGTGGTTGCACCCTGCTCGATGATCGGTTCCTCCGCTGCCCAGTATTGCTGCAGTTTATCTGAAATCTGCTGGTAGAGTGCCTTTTCCTCGCTCGTCGTTACTACATCCCCAACGGTTGCGAAGTAATTCTCGAACTTTGCTTTCTGTTCGTCATGTTCTGTCATGGCATCATCCACCAGTCCCTGCTCATCAAATCCGATGATTCCTCTGGTCGCTGATCTCGTGTTGGCAAATGTGATCATCGCCTTGCCGATATCTCCCTGTGAAAAACCATAATTCACAAGTGCGCTGGAATAACGGTTCGACATCACAAGCATCGCTGCCAGCCCGACTACCGCTCCTATGGCAGTGATTGCCGCCACCATAACAAATGCTTTTGTCAGTCTCTCTTTGATTCGTACATTTTCAAACAATTTCGCTCCTCCTGTGTGCTGTATTCTCTACATCCGTGTATATTTTTTAGTACCTTTATATTATAGTTCTATTTTACTACGTGTTCAACTGGTTTCCATATTTTTTTTTGACAAATGTGATTTTTTTTCTCTATGATTAGTCTGAATTAGATTATCTGAAGAGAGGATTTTACCATGGAACACCGCATCATAGATCTTCATGTCCACTCCACCGAGTCGGACGGCACCCTTACTCCCACCGAGATCGTATCTGCCGCAAAGGCTGCCGGTCTGTCCGCCTTTGCGCTCACAGATCACGACACCGCGGCAGGTGTCTCTAAAGCTGCTCCCGCCGCTGCCGCCTGTGGTATTGAATTAATCCCCGGCATCGAGCTTTCCACGGAATATGAGCTGCCCACCAGAGCCGGCGGGGAAAAGAAGTCCATATCGTCGGTCTCTACATTGATCCGGAGCACCCGCTCCTTATCGAGAAAACAAACGAGTTCCGCCGCTGCCGTGATGCGCGCAATGAAAAAAATAGTGGCTGCCCTGCAGCGCGAAGGCTTTTCCATTACCACGGAAGCACTCCTTGCTGCCAATCCCGACAGTGTCATCACGCGCGCAAATATCGCACGTTTTCTCTACGACAGCCATCAGATCAGGAGCGTCTCGGAGGCGTTTGAAAAATATATCGGCGACGGCTGCAAATGCTATGTCGGCCGCTTTAAAGTCTCCCCGATGGAGGCAGTCGAACTGATCCACGCCGCAGGCGGCATCGCCGTTCTGGCACACCCGCTGCTCTACCACATGAGCCAGACGACCTTGCAGCATCTGATCGACGAGTTAAAAAGAAGTCCATCTCGACGGCATCGAAGCGATCTACTCAACCTACACCACCGGCGAGGAACAGTACGTCAAGCGGCTTGCAAAAGAGAACAGTCTTCTCATCAGTGGAGGCTCTGACTTCCACGGCACCAACAAACCCACAATTCAGATCGGGACCGGACGCGGGCATCTCTACATTCCCTATTCCGTTCTTGAAACCATCAAAGAACACCTCCGCGCATAAAGGCAGAAGAAAGGACTGTCGCATCGGGAATAGCCAGTTTGCCTTGAAGCGATAAGGAATATTACAAGAGGCACACTTGGGGATTTCAGTTGAAAATGCAAATGGAAATTCTGTTCAAAAAAGTGGCATTTCTAACCCGCCGGATGCTTGCATCCGCGATAATCCGTGTCTTCCCAAGTTTGGAACACTCTACGGACTGTGTCCGCAAGTCAGCAGACAATTTTAGGACTTTCGTGTGTGTCCCTTATGGATGCCGCTGAACAAAACATAACCGCGCGAAGCCGATGTTTGAATTGGCATCTGCCGTATTTTCAATAGCAGATGCCAACGAGTTTCGGTTCGCGCGGTTTTATATTGTCTGTGAAGCGGCATCATTAGGGGACACCAGGAAGTCCGCTCATTGTCTGTGACTTGTCGGACACACTCCGGAAGTGTCCAAACGCGGAAGAGACACGGAATCCGATGCAAACATCCAGCAGGAAGAAATGCTCACATTTTTCTCAAACGAATGTTCCATCTGTATTTCCAGCTGAAATCTGCGTGGTGTGCTTCTTATAATATTCCTTATCGACTCAAGGCAGCTGCCCGCCCGATGCAGCAGTCCCTCCTTTTACAGGATAAATCGCTCGATCACCTCGGCGATCGCATTGTGATTGTTGTCGTGCTCCGTCACGTAATCCGCTGCGGCTTTCACCTCCGGCGTGGCATTTTTTACCGCTACCCCGATATGCGCCGCATTAAGCATTGCATTATCATTCTCCTCATCTCCCACCGCTACCGTACAGTCTAGCGGAAGATTCAGCATCTTCGTAAGACAGGACACACCGGTTCCCTTGCTGGCATCAAGCGGACAGTATTCCAGATACTCTCTGCAGGAGAAAAAGCTGGTACATTTTCCCTTTTCCCATTCCAGATTCTTCTCGCGGAACCGCGCGAGACGCCCCGTATTTTTAAATCAATCATGAGAACCTTCTGCGGCTCCTCCTCCAGCAGATCCAGCACATTCGCCGAAAGCTTGTAGGAAAGTCCTGTTTTTTTCCGGTAATACTCAAGCTCTGCCGTATGTCTTGTGGTAATAATCTCGGTATTATTATAGGTCTGCGCATAAATTCCCGCCTTTGCGGCTCTCTCAAAGAGTTCCTGCGTCACCTCAATCGGGAGCGAGCGTTTTAACAGCACCCGGTCCGCAGCGCAGTCGTAGAGTACCGCACCGTTAAAGGCAATCATATAGCAGCCCGGCTGCGTCAGCTCCAGTTCTCTCGCAACCGCCCTGCCGCTCTCCACCGGACGCCCGGTGGAAAGTACAATGTCGTGCCCGGCAAGAAGCATTTTCTGGATGGCGGCCCGGTTTTCTTCGGATACTGTTTTGTCGTCAGAGAGCAGCGTCGCATCCAGATCAACAAACAAAATCTTGTGATTCATACTCATTCCTCCCATCCTGCTTTTAGCCCATCATATGTCCTGCAGCGTTCCTACTCTGCCGGTTCTGCCGGGACAAATACACGCTCGCGGTAGACATGATCTGTCTTTGGCACCGCCGCAACCGCCTCCTCGCAGAACTGCTTCTGGGAATTGACAAGCACTTTCCCTCTTCTGTCTATTTTCTCATATTCCCCGTCCGGCTTTAACACATGGGCTTTGGTATTGTCCGCAAGTTCCACGTCCAGAATATGCTTTACCTTTTCTTTTTAACGTATCGTCCAGCACCGGGAATAAAATTTCCACACGACGGTCCAGATTTCGCGGCATCCAGTCCGCGCTTCGCATATAGAGTTCCTCCTCCCCGTCATTTAAGAAGAAGAAAATACGGCTGTGCTCCAGGAAATTCCCTACAATGGAACGCACATGGATATTCTCGCTGATTCCCGGGATTCCGACCTTTAAGCAGCAGATTCCGCGGACGATCAGTTCGATCTCTACGCCTGCCGCCGACGCCTCGTAGAGCGCGGCAATAATGCCCTCGTCGCACAGGGAATTCATCTTGGCAACGATTCTCGCCGGCTTTCCCTCGCGCGCATGCTTTGTCTCACGTGCAATCAGGCGCATAAAACGGGTGCGCAGCCAGATCGGCGCCAGCACCAGTTCGTTCCAGGAAAGCGGTTCGGAATATCCGGAAAGCATATTAAACACCGCGGTCGCATCCTCCCCCGATCGCTTCATTGCAGGTAAAGATTCCGCAGTCCGTGTAGAGCTTTGCCGTGGAATCATTGTAATTGCCGGTTCCAAGATGCACATAGCGCCTGATGCCATCTTCCTCGCGGCGCACGACAAGCGCAATCTTGCTGTGCGTCTTAAGGCCGACCAGACCGTAGATGACATGGCAGCCCGCCTGCTCTAACTTCTTCGCCCACACAATGTTATTTTCCTCGTCAAACCGTGCTTTCAGCTCCACGAGCACCGACACCTGTTTTCCGTTCTCCGCCGCCTGCGCGAGCGCAGCAATGATCGGTGAATTGCCGCTGACGCGGTAGAGCGTCTGCTTGATGGCAAGAACGTCCGGATCCGACGCCGCCTGCCGGATAAAATCGACCACAGGATCAAACGTCTCATACGGATGATGCAGCAGAATGTCGCCGACCCGGATTGCCTCAAAGATATCCTCCCCGGTTCAATCTCCGGCACGCGCTGCGGCTTATACGGTTCGTAGCGCAGGGAATCGCACCCGGAGAGCCCGTACATCTTCATCAGAAATGTCAGGTCAATCGGTCCGGATATCTGAAAAATATCCTCCTCCGCCACTTTCAGTTCATCCTTTAAAAAGCGCAGCAGCTTCTTGTCCACGGAAGCTTCCACTTCCAGGCGGATAACTTCGCCCCACTGTCTCTTTTTTAACTGTTTCTGGATCTCTTTTAAAAGGTCTGCCGCCTCATCCTCATCGATCGGCAGATCCGCGTTACGCATGACGCGGTACGGATGTGCGCAGAGCACATGGTAGTTTAAAAACAGCTTATCAATATTTTTCTCGATAATCTGCTCCAGGAGAATAAAGGTGCGTCCCTCCACCTCCCCGGAATTCTCCGACGTATCTGCCGGGATCGGCACCAGGCGAGGCAGTACCCCAGGCACCTGCACCGTTGCAAATTCCACCGCGTCCTTATGCTTTTCATCCTTCTTGCTGGAAAGCAGCGCCGCGATGTTGAGCGTCTTATTGCGGATCAGCGGGAACGGGCGCGATGCGTCCACCGCCATCGGCGTCAATACCGGATAGACGTCCTCCTCAAAGTAGCGATCCACGTACGCCGCCTGCTCAGCCGTCAGTTCCTCGTATTTTTCAATAATGTGTATTCCGTTGGCTGCCATCAGCGGAACGAGGGAGCGGTTATACGTGTTGTACTGGCTCTCGACGAGTTTTCTGGTCGCCGTGTTGATCCGGTCGAGCTGCTCCGATGCCGTCATGCCCGCAATATCCCGCTTGCGGTAGTCCGCATGTACCATATCCTTTAACGACGCGACCCGGACCATGAAGAATTCGTCCAGGTTCGACGACGTAATGCTCACGAATTTGAGCCGCTCTAACAGCGGAATACTCTTATCCTTTGCCTCGTTGAGCACGCGGGCGTCAAACTTCAGCCAGCTTAGCTCTCTGTTCTCGTAATATTCCGGCAAATGGAATTCGTTTTTCTTTTCTTTTTCCATGTATCATCCCTCCACGTCATTACGAATAGACACGTTTTTTTCCTTCACGACCGGCTTGATGCTGAAAATGCGCTCAAAATAAGCCGTCTTGAAGCAAACAGCGCCTTCTCCAGCGCAATATCCTCATCCGTCTCGATCGTAATGATCAGTTCTTTGTCACGAAGCTGTGCTTTTACGTTTTTAAACTTCTGTTTGTGGCTGCGGTCCATCGCATTGGAAACGCGCAGAATGGCAGATAACTTTGCGACCGTAAGGAAGCTCTGCTGGTCGAGCCGGTCCGCCACATCCTCATAATCGGCGAGCGGATAGCTGTTGTAAAGCACCGTCCCCGCAACAATCTCACGCTCCAGATGCGACAGTCCCATAATTTCCGAGGACATGATGATGTCGTATGCGCACTGCGGGGCATTGGCAAAACTGATATATTTTCCGCAGTCATGCAAAATCGCCGCGACCTGCAACAACAGCCGCTCTCTCTTTCCGAGACCGTGCTGTTTTTTCATCGTGTCAAACAGAAGCATCGCCATCTGGGTCAGCGCTTCAATGTGCGGTGAATAGCTCATGTAACGTCTCGAGAGACTTTCCGCGGCCGAGATAATATCCTCATCAAAATCATGCGTAGGCTTATAGATACGGTTTTTCTGCGCGTAGTCGCAGGCGATTCCGTCGCTGACAATCACGCCCGGCGCCCACAGTTCCTTTGCGCCCAGCCCCCTCGCCATGCACTTGCAGATGATGATATAGGGCACGATCAGCGGGTCGTTCTCGTTGGAGAGTCCCAGTTCCTCCGCGATCTCCTCCAGGCTCTTCCTGCCGAGCTGCTCCATGTACTGGACGAACTTCTCAATTGACACGGTATTCTTGTTGTTTCTTCTCAAGGCGGCAGACCAGTTCCGCAATATAATCGCCGATCACAATCAGATATTCGATCTCCTGGTTTTCCAGATACATCGCCTTGAAAACTTCCATCTCCTTTACCACCATCTCCTCGATCTGCAGTTCATACTGCGCCAGGTTCCGGCTCTTTTTTGCAAGCTGTTCCCGCATGCGCATGGTGCCGAGTCCCAGATGCTGGGTGGTCAGCACCTTTCCCTTTGAGAACACGGTAATCTGAAGTCCCGATCCACTGACGTCCACCACCGCTGCGCTTCTGCCGATGAAATGCTCAAACTCCTCGCGCATCGCCACCGACTTGTAGCTGATAAAACGGTGCTCCGAGTTGCTCAACACATGTACGGTCAGACCGGTACGCAGCCTGATCTGATCCAGGATAAAAAGTTCATTGTCCACATCGCGGAGTACCGCCGACGCATACGCCTCGTACGCATCCACCCGGTACTCTTTCATGATCTGCGCAAATTCCCGCAGGTATCGCAGAGTGCCTCCACCAGTTCATAGCCGATGCTGCCCTTGGAGTACGCATCCGCCCCCAGCTCGATTCTGCTGCGCACATAGTCGATATCGCGTATTTTTTTTCTTGGCAGACAATTCAAATATCTTGAGGCTCACTTCATACGAACCGATATAAATTGCCGCAAACGTATGGATTGCCATAAATCCGCCCTCCTCTTTTATTGTTTTCCAAGCAGATAATTGATAAACTGCTGTGCCGTCCTTCCCGAAAGTCCTCCGTGGGCAAGTTCCCACTTGTTGGCCTCAAGAAGCAGTTCCTCCTGCACCATCCGCACGCCGTATTTCTCCGCAAGTGTCGTGACAATCTTCTGAAATTCCTTCTTATCCGGCGCGCCGTAATAGATCGTCACGCCGAACCGCGCATAGAGGGACAGCTTTTCCTGCACCGTGTCAGAAGTGTGCATATCCTCCCTCACCTCTTCCTTGTCCGAGAACTTCTCACGGATCAGATGTCTGCGGTTGGAGGTTGCATAGATTAACACATTGTCCGGCTTTTTCTCCAGACCGCCCTCAATGACCGCTTTCAGATATTTATATTCAATCTCAAATTCCTCAAAAAGAAAGATCATCCATATAGATGATAAACTTGTAGTTGCGGTTCTTGATCTGCTCAATCACATCATTCAGATCGCAGAATTGATGCTTGTAAATCTCAATCAGACGGAGGCCTCTGTCGTAATACTGGTTGGCAATCGCCTTGATGCTTGTGGACTTTCCTGTTCCCGCATCACCGTACAGCAGACAGTTGTTGGCTTCCTTCCCGCTCACAAACGCCTCCGTATTGTCGACCAGCTTCTGCTTTGCAAGCTCGTAGCCGACCAGATCATCCAGCTTTACATGCGCGATATTGGTGATCGGAATAATCTGTGCCCCGTCATCTGTATGTCTGACGCGGAATGCCTTGTGCAGACCCAGTTTTCCGACTCCGAATTCCCCGTAAAATGCCGTGACCGCCTGTTTAAATTCTTCTACATCCGCCGCTGCCTCCAGATGACGGCAGAGCTCTGCGATCCGGTCTCTGATCCGCTTGTTGAACAATTTTCCCGCGTCCGCGGTCTCCTCATAGTGCAGCAATGCGTCCATGCAGTCCACGGAAAAATAGTTGCCGAGCACCGAAAGGTCAAAGTCAAACAACTCTTTCATGATGGCAAAATCGTGCCGCGCCACCTCGTTGATGGAGCCTTTTATCTCCCCGCGGATCTCGCACGCCCTGCTGTATGCATTCTCGTTATTCACAAGCAAAAAGCCAGGAAATTGTGCCAGAGATTGCCGGAAAATCCGTGGCTGACCGCAAGCTCCATCAGTTTTTGAGGCATTCATAGAATAATCCCTCAACATCTTCTTTATTATAGTATTCATTCTGATAGTTCTCCATGACCCAGGTAAAGTCATAGAATAACTGCTCGTTTTCAAAATCCCTGTAGAGGATCAGATTCTTCGTTGTCTTCATCTTCCCACATTCCTCACTTTACGCTTCGTAATTCCCCAGAATCTGCAGTCTGGTCGTCTCTTCCGACAATCCCCGCAGTGCATTCTGCACCGCCGGATCGTTCAGATTCCCCTCAAAGTCTACAAAGAACCGGTATTCCCAGTTGCGCTCCGGCAGCGGTCTGGACTCGATGTGATCCATGTTGATCCCGTTATAGATCAGATGGGACAGCATGTGGTAGAGAGAACCGGTCTCATGCGCTCCCTCAAAGCAGATACTGATCTTATTCGCCTTTCTGGTAAACACATGCTTTCCCGTCACGATGATAAATCTGGTTGCATTCTGCTTGTTGTCCTGAATGCCTTCCTCCAGAACATCAAGACCGTAGATCTCCGCCGTAATACGGCTTGCAATGGCAGCTTTGTGCCGCATGCCGTCCTCCCTGACTTTCTGTGCCGCCATCGCGGTGTTTTTTAAGCTGTGCTTCTCCCACTCCCGGTGTCCTTCTAAGTATCTAGCACACTGCATCAGTGCCTGCGGATGCGAGTATACATCCGTGATATCGGAAAGCTTCGCTCCCGGCACGCCGAGCAGTGCATGTTCAATCTTGATAATCTGCTCGCCCACGATGCAGTGACCGTACTCCACCATGAGATCATAATTCTCGGAGACAATCCCGGCAGAAGAATTCTCAATCGGCAGCACCGCATAGTCCGCGTCCCCGCGGGCGATCGCCTCCATGGCGTCCCTCCAGGTCTCCACATGATAGCTGTTCCCCGCATCCTCACCGAAATACTGTTTTAACGCGAGCTGCGTGTAGGCGCCCTCCGTCCCCTGAAAGACAATGCGCGCATTTTTATAATCCAACGTGTCCAGCTCTTCAAAATCCGGCTTTTCGTATATGCCGTGCTCCGTCATCAGCTGATACTGGCGCTTTCTACTGATCGACATGATCTGCTCGAACAGCTCCCGGATTCCGTGCCGGTTGAACGCGCTGTCGCCGAGCGCCGAAAGCGTCGCAAGCTTTCCATTTCACGGTCTTTGTCAAAAACTTTTTTGCCCGTCTCTATCTTATATTCCGCCACCTCAGCCGCGATCTGCATCCGCTGCCGATACAGCGCAACGATCTGCTTGTCAATGACATCAATCTCATCTCTCAACTCTAATAGATTCTTCATAGTGCTCCTTACCGTCTGACTTCCTTTTCGTATCAGGGCATCCGCCGGGTGCTCTTTTGTGCCGACTCCGCCTTAGTTTATAATATAGTACATTAACGTGCTGATGACAAGAGAACCCTTGCAAGTTATTAGACGAAAATGTTATAATTTCCATGATTATATTTTATCGGCATTTCAGACGAAAGAAGGAATCATTCCATGAAAAAAAAGATTTCCATTATCATTGCTGTCATCGTCATTATCGCGCTTATCGCAGCGGCTGCCATTTTCCACTATCTCTCCAACCGGACTCATTTTAATGAGGGTTACGTGAACGGCAACACCGCTGGCAACCTCTACAACGGCGGTCTCTTCTGCGAGTACGACGGCACGGTATATTTTTCCAACCCGTCCGACGGCGGGAAGCTGTATTCGATGTCTCCGGACGGAAGCAATCTGGCCAAGCTCTGTGATGACACGGTATCCTATATCAACGCGGACGAACATTATCTCTACTATGTGCGCAACAATCCGGGAGCAACGGGCGCCGCTCTCTCCTTTCTCTCTGTCAACACCGACAGTCTCTGCCGCATTGACAGGGAAGGCGGCGATGACTCCGTTCTGATTCTGGATTCGGCGCCGTGCCTCTACGCTTCCCTCTACGGGAATTATATTTACTATATCCGCTATGATGAATCCGAGGGTTCCACACTTTATAAGGTAAAAATCGACGGTTCTGGCTGCAAGCAGGTCGACACCGCTCCCGACTTTACCTGCTCGGCAAACGGCGAATATATGTATTACAACGGAACCGACAGCGATCACTATATCTGGCGGCTCAATACCACGGACGACTCAAAGGGCATGCTGATGCAGCATAGAATTCCAGATCGAGCGAAACATGCGGAAATAGATACAAAGTTCAGATAAACATGCGGCGAAAATCTGACCGTATTTCTAACCATGCCGCAGCTGGCATCCGTGATGATCCGTGTCTTTCCAAGTTTGGAGCACTCCACGGACTGTGTCCGCAAGCCGGCAGACAATTTTAGGACTTTTGTGTGTGTCCCTTATGGACACCTCTGAACAAAACATAACCGCGCGAAGCCGATGTCTGAGTCGGCATCTGCCTTATTTTCAATAGCAGATGCCGGCGAGTTTCGGTTCGCGCGGTTTTATATTGTCTGTGAAGAGGTGCCATTTGGGACACCAGAAAGTCCGCCCATTGTCTGCGGCTTGTCGGACACACTCCGTGAGTGTCCAAACGTGGCAAAGACACGGAATGGGATGCTAGCCGCGGCATGGAAGAAATACTCGAATTTTGCGTCAAAGAATTTGCCGCCGTCTGTTTATTCTGGAACTTTTTTGTTCTCTGGTATTCCTGTAATATTACTTATCAAAACAAAGCACAATATGCTTATTGCGACAATTCGTATGCTTATAGTACATTCCAAAGAAATACCCCATCAGACCGATTCCATAGATCAGCGTCAGGAAATTGGCAAGCAGCGTGGTTGTGTTCACCCAGACAAACAGAATCATCAAGATTGCAAGCTGGATCGTCGTCTTCATGTTGCGCATTGCGACAAAAAAGGAATACCGGATCGTCGCCTTGACCGGATTCACAAACTTTGCCTGCACGCCGAACACATAGAGGAGCGACAGAAAATACGGTACAAACAGAATTGCCGCCACTCCCTGCATCAGCTGCCCGAAGGAATTGCCGGCACGACCGCCCAAAAAAAGTCGCCCGCAAGAAACGCACCCGCTGCCAGATAAATAAAAAACAGCGCCGTCGCCTGCTTAAAATTCTCCTTAAACGACGAGAAAAATTCTGATGCCAGTACCCTTCATTGTCCGAAAGCTTCATGCTGGTATAAATCAGGGCGGTCGTCGATGCCCCAATCGTAAACACCGGCAGGGAACAGATCAGCCAGAGCAGATTCAGTAAAAATATTTTTCCAATTTTATCAATGGTACGCCAAACCACGTTGTCGAGATCAAAAAATCTATCCCACATGGCACTCCTCCCATAATCTCTGAATGTATTTGCGCGATGCCACGGCATTTTCCGGCACGGTGTTCTCTAAGGTTGCATGGATATACGGCTTGCGTTCTTTCATAAAGCGGATGATCCTGTCGTAGTTCATCTCGCCGGTTCCGGCTGCCACCGATACCAGGCTGTTATTCTCCACCTTAAAATCCTTGATATGTACCATCGCAATATCCTCGCCAAGCACATCAATCGCTTCTGCTATTATAGCATCCCTGTCCTTGTAATTGCAAATATCAAGCAGATTGACCGGATCGAAAATGATCTGAAGGTTCGGTGAACCGATCGCGTCAAGCACCTTTCTCGCCCGCTTCGGATTGCAGACAATATGCTTGTACACCGGCTCGATCGCAACGATCACGCCCATTTTTTCCGCATAAAACCACCGGACGCAGGTTGTTGATAAAGATCTTTAGCGCCTCCTCGGAATGATTGCGCTCCTCAAAACGGTATTCCTCATTCACCGCTCCGGTTTCCGTGCCGACCACACCCGCACCGAGCAGCGATGCAAACCGGATATGCGCCAGATAGCGGTGCGTATTCTTTGCAAGGCTTGCCGGATTCGGATTGGCGAGATTCAAGTAGCATCCAAGCACTGCCACATCCAGCTGATTCTCTGCAAAAATCTTCTTTAAATACATGGCATAGCCCGGCGTCAGGGCACCGTCATCCACCGGATACTCCGAAATCACCTTTGCCAGCGCCAGATGTCCGCAGGCAAATCCCTGCTCATGTGCAATGGCAAGCCGCTCCTCAAGCGGCGCCTTTTTGATATCATGTAAACGTATTCCAAGCTGCATTTTTCCATCCTTTCCGGGCTGTCTTTCTCCTGCCCCGCCAATGTTCCGGCCGCCTTCTATCGCTCAACCTCATCCACGTTGTGAAGTTCGATCTCCTCTCCCTCGCATCCCTCAATGGAGACGTTGTCCAGCACAAGCTTCTTCACGTTCCGCGCATACAATCCCTTTTTGCAGCATGCTTCCACACCGTTTGACATGATCGGCACGTCGCATTTTGCCTGCCCGGCGAAAGAAACGGATACGTTGCGCATGGTAATCTGTTCGATCTTCTGCTCCGGCAGACCGTCAAAGTAGGATGCTGCCACATGGCAGTCTTTCGCCGTGATATTTTCAAAGCAGAAGCGCTTCATGGACGGTGTGCCGTCATCCACCGGATACGGTTCTCTCGACTGCACAAACTCGGTTCTTCCGTCCGGGTCGCAGAAATAGAAGGCATTCGCAGTAAACGGCGTCATGACCTGCTCCATCATAAGATCCCGGAAGATAATATTGTCCAGAATCGCATCCTTGCCGCGTCCCCTGCGCGTCTTGATACGCAGACCGCGGTCGGTATGGTAAAACCGGCATTTCTCCACGATCAGGTTATTGACGCCGCCCGCCATCTCACTGCCGACGGTGACCGCGCCGTGTCCATGCTCCATCAGGCACTGATAGACGTGAATATTGGAGGATGGCGTCTTGTATCTTCTTCCCATGTAGATCTTTCCGGATTTCACTGCGATACAGTCATCCCCGAGGGAGAAGCGCACACCGCAGATCGTCACATCGCGGCAGGATTCCGGATCAAGACCGTCCGTATTCGGTGACTTTGCCGGATTCTCCACGATCAGGTTGCAGAACAGCAGCTCGTCGCTGAAATACGGATGGATCACCCATGCCGGACTGTCATGGAAATAAAGTCCCTGCACGCGGATGTTTCTGCAGCGGTTTAAGGAAAGCATTCTCGGGCGGAACGCCCCCACCATCACCTTCTCATTTTTCCACCAGTTTTCGTGGCTGGCAGCTCCGTTGATGCTGCCCTCCCCGTAGAGATTCACGTCCGAAACGTCAATTCCGGAGATAATTCCCGCAAACATCGGCAGCGGATTTCCCTCCCAGGTTCCGAGATTATAGTCTCCCGTCTCATCATAGCTCTCGATGAGTCCCGGCAGAATTGCATAGTGCGACCGGTCGGTGTCCGCCAAAAGTTCCGCGCCTTTCGCCAGTTCAACGCTGATCCCACTCTTTAAGAACAGACTGGTAATCTTATAGGTTCCTGCCGGGATCAGCACACGGCTCTCAGGCGGGCATGCCATGATCGCTGCCTGGATAAACGTGGTGTCATCCGACACACCGTCTCCCTTTGCACCGAACTTGCGCACATTGAGTGTGACGAACTCGTAATCCGTGCGGAATGCAATCTCTCCCTGTCTGGTTCCATGGGCATCCTCCACGCCAATCTCATAGTCGGTATCCGGCTTTAAGCCGTACAGCGATGTGATGACGGTATCGGTTGTCTTTACCTCATCTCCGTTTACAAGAATCCGGTACACTTCTTTTTGTCTTATAGATGCCGCCGTCATCCAGTTCCAGCGAGACGCTTCTCGCCGTTTTCATCACAAGACGAATTTCCATTGTCTCATCCTCCATTTATACCTTACGGTCATTCGTTACTTCTTACAGTGCAACAAAAGGGTGACAAGCCTGCCACCCTTTTTCTAAGCTTTGTTTTTGATTTTAGCCTTTTACACCACCGGCTGAAATACCATCTACGAACTTATCCTGTGCCATAAAGAATACCACAAGAGAAGGAATGATGGAGATCAGGGACAGTGCCAGAATTCTGTTCCACTGGAATCCGGAATCTGCATCCATGGACATTTTTACGAAAATAGCCAGCGGATATTTTGCCGGAGTATTCACGTAAAGCAACGGTCCCATGAAGTCATTGGATGACCACATGAACTGGAACAGTGCGATGGATGTGATCGCCGGGGAAAGCATCGGAACGATAACCTTCACCAGAGTCTGTACTGCGTTACATCCGTCAATCTTAGCCGCCTCATCCAATTCCTTCGGCACGTTGCGCAGGAACTGAATCAGCTGGAATACGAACAGCGTATCCGTCGCGAACAGGGTCGGCACAATGATCGGGAGATATAACTTGGAATCTACCCAGCCCATCTTGGAAAACATGATGAACTGCGGTACGTTCAATACTACCTGCGGCAGGAATAATGTCGCCATCAATACGGAGAAGAGAATTCCTCTGCCCTTGAACTCAAAACGGCCGAATCCATAAGCGGTAACCGTCGCAGAGATCATCGTAAATACTACCTTCGGAATTACGTAGGAGAAGGTGTTTAACATTGCCTTCCATACGTTGATTGCTCCGCCGTAGCTCTCCATTGCCTTTTGTAACCCTCAAGTGTCGGGTTCTTCGGGATGAAACCGATGCTGGAGAAAATCTCCGCATTGGATTTAAAAGTTGCACCAACCATCCAGACCAGCGGATAGATCATAATCAATCCGACAAGGATCAGGACAAAATATCTTAAGAATACATTGACATAATGTTTTGTTTTACTTTCTGCTGCCATTCTTCTTAGCCCTCCTCATCAGAATAGAATACCCAGTATTTCTGGCTCAGGAATGCAATCGTGGTAAAGATCATCAGGATGACGAACATTACCCATGCCATCGCACTTGCCATACCCATGTCATACTGTTTGAACGCACTGTTGTAAATCAAAAGTGAAATCAGTGTTGTAGAGTTTCTCGGTCCGCCCTGTGTGATGATGTACGGTCCGTTGAACTCCTGGAATGCCTGACAGAGCTGTGTTACCAGGTTGTAGAAAATAACCGGTGTAATGATCGGCACTGTCACAGAGAAGAACTGACGCCACTTGCCTGCTCCGTCGATCGAAGCTGCCTCGTAGAGATCCTGTGGAACACCCTTTAACGCTGCAAGGAAAATAATCATTGCAGAACCGAACTGCCATACACGAAGCAGACAGATTACGAACAGGGAATACTTTGTATCGGACAGCCAGCTCGGGCCTGTAATACCCAAAAGACCGAGGAATCCGTTTAAAAGTCCGTCATCGCGGAATACTGCTTTCCAGAGTACCGCAATGGCAACCGATCCCCCTAAGATAGAAGGTACATAGTAAGCGGTACGGAAGAAATTCACGCCCTTGATCTTGAAGTTCAGTATGTAAGCGATAAACAATGCAAATATCAGTTTTAACGGAACTGTGATAAATGCATACTTGAATGTAACCGTCAACGCTGTCGTAATCTTCTTGGTTGTGAAGACATTCACATAGTTCTGAAGTGTTCCGATCACATTCATGCCCTTAAACAGATTGTAGTCTGTAAAGCTGTAGAATAATGAGGAACCCATCGGCCACAGTTTGAATACAAGGAAACCAAACAACCATGGCAAAATAAAGAAGAAGCCGATATTTTCTTTGCAAATGTCAACAAACGTTTTTTTTCTTCTTTGGCACTGCAACATTTGCGGTATTACTTTTCTTAGCCAACCTTTTGTACCTCCTGCTTATCTTAAAATTTCATTCACTCACGACTTAAAATCAGTCTCTGCGCATAAGCCATCATGGCTATGCCCATCCGTTCGGAATCTTTTGAATCAAACGGTTCTTTTATCAGACCATCGATCATGGAAAGTCCAATTTCTGCATATTTTTCACTATTTAAAACGCCCAGATTGCAAGCCTTTATAATAGAATATCCCATCATTGCACTTTCTTTTTTACTGAAATCATTATTCCAGCCGGCGGCAAGAATATTTCTGATGGTCTTCTTAAAAAATCTCTTCGAGAGATTTGTAATGTTCGAAAATCTCACGACTCATGCTATCTATCACGTCGATCACCGCCATGAGATACCACCCCGTCTGCTCCATATCCGTCTGCTCCGACGGTGCCAGTGTCAGAAGCTGTCTGACGATCTGTGCGTACTCTGCCTTGTTGTGATATCTGGTCTCATACTCCATATAGAATGGATACACCGCAAACATCACACTGCCGGATATGTTCCGGGAAGAATCCTCCACGCATCCGAATACGCCGTTTTCGGACTGCGGGCTGTTCTTAAGCCACTCTGCATTTCTTTCTATCCAGGTGCGATACTGTTCTTCTCCCGTCTGATCATACAGAAAAAAATACGTACCTGCCAAACCGGTGGGCACCTGCCGCCGCACGGGCAGCTTTCTCCATCACCTCTTGCAGCTTTTGCTTTTCCGCTTCCGCGGTCAGGGGATACCAGACTCTGCATCCCTCCAAAACCATGACTGAAAGCTGCTCAAAATCATGATCCTCTGCTATATATTCTGATACAAACTGATCAAAATCCATCATACACCTTTTTTAAAAATGGAGCTGCTGTCGTAAGAACAGCAGCTCCGAATTCATGCAGTCAGATTACTGGGAAATAACGGCTGTTACACCATCATATAATGTCTGTGCTGCTTCCTCTACTGTGTAATCGCCATAGCTTAAACCTGCCATTACATCGTAGTATACACCATCGCTGCTCTTTAACTGAGAATCCTCGAACTTCGGATCAAGGCTGTTGGATACCCATGCAAGAACCTTACCGTTAGCCTCTACTACCTGACCGTTTAATAAGCCGGCATCGTTAGCTGTCTTTAATGCGATCTGAGATACCGGAACACCTCTCTCAGAGCCAAGGATCTGTGCTGCTTCTTCGTTGTTCATTAAGAAGTTAACAAGTAATGCAGCCTCCTTCGGATGCTCGCATGTTGCGCTGATTGCCCAGCACATGGAAACCTTTGCATATCCACCCTGATACTCGCCAAGATCTGTTAAGTAGTCACCAACAACGATCTCACGGCCCTCAGCTGCACTTGCGAATTTGCTTGCAGAAGAATCCCACTCGAAGATACCTGCATAGTGTCCGTCGATCCAGTTCTGGTTCTGATCCAGAGATGCAGCACCGTCACCAGCGATTGTTGCTACAGAAGGAATCACATGAGCATCCTCAAGATCCTGGATGAACTGAAGTCCCTCTGCGATCTGGTCTGTTGTGTAGTTGATCTGTCCGTCTGTTACCCAGTCGGTTCCGTATACAGACTCAAGGTAGTATACCATGAGGATCATTCTGTCGTACTCACCTAAAGCTAACGGATAGTAATCCTCTCCGTATGCTGCGAACTTCTCACCGCAAGCCTTTAACTCCTCTAATGTGGTCGGGATCTCGCATCCGATCTCATCAAATGTTGTCTTGTCCCAGTAGAAAATTCTACCTGTCATGGAAATCGGGATACCTGCCTGGGACCCGTCAGATGCTGTACACATATCAAGATATGTGGAATCGATCTGGCTGAAATCAATTACGTTAGAGTAATCATTCAAATTAAGGAAAGCGGTTCCATCGTTGTCATACTGTGTAATCCAGTTCCAGTTGATCTGGTTTACATCCTGTGCGGTTCCTGCTGCGAATGCGGTAGCCATCTTAGCTTCCCATCCATCCCATGCAGCGTATGTAGGTTCTACGGTAATTCCCGGGTAAGCTGCCTCAAATGCCTCGATTGCCTTTAATGTTGCCTCGTGTCTGGTGTCACCACCCCACCATGACATTGTTAATGTACAATTCTCATAAGAACCATCATCGGTAGCTGCTGCCTCTGTAGCTGCTGCTGCTTCTGTCGCCGGAGTCTCCGGTGTTGTGGCTGCTGCGTCTGTGTTTGTCTCCTCAGATGTGGAACTTCCACAGGCTGCGGTAGAAAGTGCCATGGCTGCTACTAAACCGGTAGCCATTGTGCGTTTCAAGAAATCCTTTTTCATAGTTTTCTTCTCCTTTTTTCTTTATTACTTGGCAATGTGCCCTTTCATCGTTTTTCATTCCGAAAGGTTTTAGTCACATTGCAATAATGTAAGTGCTTACATGTTGTATTATAGCACACCCCTCATAAAAATGCACTACTTTTTTTCATATTTTAGCATTTTTTTGTTAGAATTGTTTCCATGGGCAAAAATGCGCAAAAAGCAGTCTATTGTGGCTGTTTGCCGATGTAGGCCAGAATACCGCCGTCTACGTAAACCACCTGCCCGTTGACGAAGTTGGAGGCGTCCGAAGCCAGGAATACAGCGGTTCCCTGCAGATCCTCAGCTGTGCCCCATCTTGCTGCAGGAGTCTTTGCAATGATGAACTGGTCAAACGGATGTCTGGAGCCGTCCGGCTGGATCTCACGGAGCGGAGCGGTCTGCGGCGTCGCAATATAACCCGGTCCGATACCGTTGCACTGAATGTTGTGCTCGCCGTACTCAGACGCGATATTTCTTGTAAGCATTTTCAATCCGCCCTTTGCAGCTGCGTATGCAGATACGGTCTCACGGCCGAGCTCACTCATCATAGAGCAGATGTTGATGATCTTTCCATGCCCCTTCTTAATCATTCCTGGAATGACTGCCTTGGATACAATAAACGGTGCGTTCAGGTCAACATCGATGACCTGTCTGAACTCGGACGCCTTCATCTCAAGCATCGGGATACGTTTGATGATTCCTGCATTGTTGACAAGAATGTCGATCGTTCCGACTTCCTTCTCGATCTGTGCCACCATGGCTTCCACCTGCTCCTCGTTTGTCACGTCGCAGACATAACCGTGTGCCTTGATGCCCTTCTCTTCATAGGAAGCAAGTCCCTTGTCCACAAGTTCCTGCCTGATGTCGTTGAATACGATTGTTGCGCCTGCCTCTGCGAATGCAGTTGCGATTGCAAAACCGATTCCGTAAGATGCGCCTGTTACAAGTGCAACTTTACCCTCGAGTGAAAAATTGTCTAAAATTCCCATTTTTATGTTCTCCTTTTCTATTATTCATGTGGCATCAGCCGCAGTGGCTGAAAGCCGCATCGATTGCTCAACTACTGCTTTTCAGCTACAGTGTCACGCCCTGTTTGAAGATTGCCATATCGTGGAAGCCCGCTTCCTCGCTGCAGACTTTTTCTGCCGGACGCCACGTCGATCACATAGTCGAACAGCTGCTGCCCCACTGTGTCTAACTCCGCGTCTTCCACCAGCACGCCCGCATTGAAGTCGATCCAGTTTTTTTCTTCTTTCCGGCCAGCGTACTGTTGCTGGAAATCTTCACGGTCGGAACCGGGGACGCAAACGGTGTTCCGCGCCCTGTCGTAAACAGTACGATATGTGCGCCGCTCGCCGCAAGTGCCGTCGCCGCCACCAGATCATTGCCCGGTGCAGACAGGAGGTTTAATCCTGAGGTTTTTACACACTCTCCATAGGAAAGCACGCCGCACACCGGTGCGCTTCCGGACTTCTGTGTACAGCCCAGTGATTTATCTTCCAGTGTCGAGATACCACCCTTCTTATTTCCAGGAGACGGATTCTCATAAATCGTCTGATGATTGTCCTTGAAATACTGCTTAAAGTCGTTGATCAGTGAGACTGTCTCATCGAACAGTTCCCTGTTGGCGCAGCGGTTCATCAGAAGAGTCTCCGCGCCAAACATTTCCGGCACTTCGGTAAGGATCGTGGTGCCGCCCTTTCCGATCAGAAGATCTGAGAATCTGCCCACCAGCGGATTGGCCGTAATTCCGGAGAATCCATCGCTGCCGCCGCACTTCATTCCGACAATCAGCTTTGAGGCACTGATCGGCTCGCGCTCAAACGCGGACGCATAATCGATGAGTTCATTCAGGAGTTTTGCTCCCTCCTCCATCTCGTCCTCACATTCCTGACAAACCAGGAATTTTACGCGATTCTCATCGTAATCGCCGATGTATTTTTTCAATTCGCCGATATTGCTGTTCTCACAGCCAAGCCCGAGCACCAGCACGCCGCCCGCATTCGGATGATTCACAAAATCCGCCAGAATCGTTCTGGTGTGCTCCTGGTCGTCTCCCATCTGGGAACATCCATACGGATGCGGGAATGCGATAACTTCCTCAACGCTTCCCTTCACTCTGGCGTTGGCTGCCTTCGCCATTGCGGTTGCAATATTGTTGACACAGCCGACGGTCGGGATGATCCAGACTTCGTTGCGGACGCCAACTTTTCCGTTGGCGCGGGCGAAGCCCATGAATTTGACATCCTCTGTCTTTTTTCACATTCGTCTCCACCGGCTCATAAGTGTATTCCAGCAGATCGCCGAGTGCCGTCTTTAAATTATGTACATGCACCCACTGTCCTGCTGCAATGTTCTCCTTCGCATTGCCGATCCTAAAACCGTATTTAATCACCTCGGCTCCGGTCGCAATATCGCGGATTGCCATCTTGTGTCCCGCCGGGATCGTTTCCCTGGCGGTAACCTCCTGTGTTCCCGCCAGAATGGTCTCCCCCGGCTGTCAGTTCCTTCAATGCCACGATAACATTATCATTTTCATTGATCTTGATAAAATCCTTCATGAATCGTCTCCTGCCTGTTTTTCACAGTGTATTATGCAAAAATCTTCTCCATTGCCTTACGCATTCCAAGTGTGCGGATCTCTTCTGTATAGGAAGCAACTGCATCCTCCACTCCTGCAAGAGTGCTCAGATCCTGTCCCCAGAATGCCTCGTTGGAGAGAACTGCATGTGCATACTCTCTTGCATCCTTAGAGCTGTTGGCTGCGAAGAACTCCAATACTGCAGCGTCGTCTAAGATACTGTACTCCTGTCCGTCGCGGTGTCCGATCAGCGCCTTGTCGCGGATCTCTGTTCCTGTATAGAATGCCATCAGGGCTGCCAGCGAGAATGTCAGGTGTACCGGAAGCTTTCCTTCCTTCTCGATGTACCCCAAGAAGCTCGGCATACATCTTGCTCTCCACTTGGATACAGAGTTCAGGGAAATGGATAACAGTGCGTGCTTTACATACGGGTTGTTGAATCTTGTGATTACCGCCTCTGCGAAATCGATCAGATCCTGCTTCGGAAGTGTCAGCGTCGGAATTACTTCATCGAAAATGGTTGCTTTCATGAAGTTGAAGATCAGCTCATCCTGCATAGACTCTAACACGATGTCGTTGCCGCACAGATAGGAAGCAAGTACGAAGGATGTGTGCGCTCCGTTTAAGATTCTGACCTTTCTCTGCTTATACGGCTTCTGGTTGTCTGTAAGATCACCGGAAGTCCTGCATCCGGAAGCGGGAACTCTTTGCTGATGTCCTTTGCGCTCTCGATTACCCAGAGTGCAAACGGCTCGCCCGTTACGATTAAGTTGTCCTGATAGCCGAACTCTTTGCACAGCTCCTCCGCCTCGTCTCTCGGATATCCGGTAACGATACGGTCAACCAGTGTGGAGGTAAATACACATGCATCATTCAGCCATGCGGTAAATCCTTCCTCCAGGTTCCAGAGTTTTGCAAGCTTTAATACGCACTCTTTTAAATGAATACCATTGTCATCGATGAGCTCTACCGGCAGCATCACAAGACCCTTGTCAGCCGCACCGTCAAAGTGCTTGTATCTCTCATATAAGAACTTGGTTAATTTTCCCGGATAGCTCTTCGGCGGGTTCATCTCCAGGCGGTCGGTATCGTCATACACGATTCCTGCCTCTGTTGTATTGGATACGATGTAACGGAGTGTATCCAGTTTTGCAAATGCCGCATACTTTTCATACTCGCCATATGCATCTACCGCATCTGCCACACTGGTCACAATACGGTTAATGCGCTTCGGTTCTCCGTCTACAATTCCGCGCAGCTGTACGGTATACTGACATTCCTGCTCGTGAAAACGATCCAGGCTTCCGAACTCGATCGGCTTTACCAACACGATATCGCCATTGAATCTGCCCTGCTCGTTCGCTATATCAATCATATAATCCACAAAAGCACGAAGGAAATTTCCCTCTCCAAACTGTAATACTCTGACAGGTCTTTCAACCTTTCCTGTTTTTTCTCTGCTTAATAAGTCCATGATATCCTCCTGGTATTCTGATATATACTGCATTTTGTTATTTTGTAAGCGTTTACACCATGTATTCTTACACCTTTTATAGGATTAGTCAATATGTAATTTTGCACAATTTAGTGATGTTATCTATATTCCATTACTTTTTTTCATTCTTTTGGCATTTTTGTTATTTTTCCCTGTTTCTGTTGTTGCTTTCTCAATTTCAATATTGTATAATAAATGTGGTTGCAATGAAACTGCTTTCACAGCTATACTTGTTTTGTACCTTATACTATGTAACTTTACATGTAACGCCCTGGGAAGCATCTCATTTCTTCCATATTAAGGAGTTTCAAAAGGAATCACACCATGACAATTTACGACATTTCGAAGAAAGCCGGTGTTTCCATTGCCACCGTCTCCCGTGTTCTAAACGGAAGCGATAAAGTCCGGCCAGCTACCCGAAAAAAGGTAATGGATATTATAGAAAAATACGACTATACTCCGAATGCATTTGCGCGCGGCATGGGACTTCATTCGGTACAGACGATCGGTATTCTCTGTGCCGATTCCTCGGATCTTTTCCTCGCCAAGGCAGTGTATTATCTCGAGCAGGAGCTTCAGTCAAACGGCTATGAATCCCTTTTATACTGTACCGGTTACAATCTGGACATCAAGAAGAATTACTTAAACCTCATTCTTTCCAAGAAAGTGGATGGCATTATTCTCGTTGGTTCCAACTTCATCGGTACCAATGAGGAGGAAAACCAGTACATCAAGGACGTTTCCGCACAGGTTCCCATTATGCTGCTCAACGCTTCCTTTGACTATCCGAATGTGTACAGCACACTCTGCGACGATTACACATCTATGTTCGAGGCAACCGTTTCCATGCTTGACGCGGGGATTGAGGACATCCTCTATCTGTACAATTCCAATTCCTACAGCGGTGTCAAAAAGCTGGGCGGTTTTCGCGCAGCCATGGAGGCACACTCCGTCCCGGATTATGAGAAACGGATTCTCTTCTACGAGGGAGACCCGCAGCAGATGGACGACGTCGCCAATTATCTGGAATGTCTTTCAAAAAGAAGCTGAGTTTTCACGGCGTGATCGCATCGGAAGATCCGCTTGCCATAGGCGCCATGAAATACGCCAGACGTCAGGGACTTTGCGTACCGGAAGATTTGTCGGTAATTGGATATAATAATTCCATGCTCACCACCTGCTGTACACCGGAGCTTACCTCCGTTGACAACCGTCTTGAGACGCAGACGCATCAGCTGGTGCAGACTCTGCTCGGAGTTCTCCAGGGTGAGGAAATGCCGAAGAAATCCATTTTTTCCGGCAAACTTATCAAACGAGGCACTACATTATTTTAAGGTTTTCAAATATACCAAGAACAACTATGGAGGAAAAAAAAAGATGAAAACATTTATGGACAAAGACTTTTTACTGCAGACAGAGACAGCCCAAAAGCTGTACAACGATTATGCAGCAGCCACACCGATTCTGGATTACCACTGCCACATCAACCCGCAGGAGATTTATGAGGACCGTCAGTTCGAAAATATCACACAGGTATGGCTCGGCGGCGACCATTATAAATGGCGCTTCATGCGTTCCTGCGGCGTGGACGAACGCTTCATTACAGGCAACGCTTCCGACAAAGAGAAATTCTTAAAGTGGGCTGAGGTACTCGGCAAAGCCATCGGCCATCCGCTCTTCCACTGGAGCCATCTGGAGCTGCAGAAATATTTCGGTTATCACGGTGTGCTCAACAAAAACACCGCTGAGGAAGTATGGGAACTCTGCAACAAGCGCCTCTCCCAGCCGGATATGACTGTCCGCAACATCATCAAGCAGTCCAATGTCACACTGATCTGCACCACCGACGATCCGGTCGATTCTCTGGAATGGCACAAAAAGATCGCCGAGGATGCTTTCTTTCGACGTAAAGGTTCTTCCTGCATGGCGCCCCGACAAAGCAATGAACATTGAAAAACCGACCTATCTGGAATACATGGATCAGTTATCCGCAGTATCCGGCATCAAGGTTTCCTCCTTCTCGGATCTGTGCAAGGCACTTTCCAACCGTATGGATTTCTTTGCTTCCATGGGATGCTGTGTTTCTGACCACGCGTTAGAATATGTGATGTACGCTCCTGCTTCCGCAGAGGAGATCGAAAGCATCTTCGCAAAACGTCTCGCTGGAAACGACGTGACCAAGGAAGAAGAGTTAAAGTTCAAGACGGCATTCATGGTCAATGTCGGCAAAGAGTATACAAAGCGTAACTGGGTAATGCAGCTGCACTACGGCTGCAAGCGTGACAACAACACACCGATGTTTAACAAGCTTGGACCGGATACCGGATATGACTGCATCAACAACTACGCTCCTTCTTCTGAGATGGCAGATTTCTTAAATGCCTTAAATCAGAGCGACGAGCTTCCGAAAACAATCATCTACAGCTTAAACCCGAACGACAACCAGGCAATCGGCACAATCCTCGGCTGCTTCCAGGATTCCACCGCAGTCGCAAAAATCCAGCAGGGTTCCGCATGGTGGTTCAACGATCACAAGACCGGCATGCAGGATCAGATGATCTCTCTCGCCAACCTTGGAAACCTTTCCGGATTCGTGGGAATGCTGACAGACTCCAGAAGCTTTTTATCCTATACCCGTCACGATTACTTCCGCAGAATTCTCTGCAATCTGATCGGCAACTGGGTAGAGAACGGCGAGTTCCCGGCAGATTACGAGACACTTGGGGAGATCGTAAAGGGAATATGCTACAACAATGCAGTCAACTACTTCGGGTTTGACTTAAAGACCTGTTAATTAGTTATCTATTGAAATGCCCGGTTTTCCGGGCATTTCATGCAACAATACATAGAAAGGATATTTTTATCATGGAACTTAGAACAGCTGCATCTCCAAGAGATGTCAAACACTACACCACCGAACGCTTAAGAGAGGAATTTCTGATTGACGATTTGTTTCAGCCAGATGTCATCAAACTGGTATACAGCCATATCGACCGTATCATCACCGGTTCTGCCGTTCCGGTAAAAGAGACCTTAAAGCTTACTGCCGGCGACGAACTCCGCGCACAGTATTTCTGCGAGCGCCGTGAGCTTGGCGTCATCAATATCGGCGGCGCAGGCACCATCACCATCGATGGAAAGGCTTACCATGTTGCACACAAGGAAGGCATGTATATCGGCATGGGCTCCCGCGACATTACTTTTTGCAAGCGATGACGCCGCTGTACCGGCAAAATTCTATTTAAACAGTGCTCCTGCACACCGCACATGTCCAACCGTTCTCATCAAGCCGGAAGGCACACCGGAAGATGGTGTTGTCATCGTCAAGGACTGCAACAAAGTAGAACTCGGTTCCCTGGAGACAGCAAACCACAGAACGATCTGCAAATATATCCTTCCTGGTCAGGTAGAGAGCTGCCAGCTGGAAATGGGCATGACAAAACTTGAGCCGGGAAGCGTATGGAACACGATGCCGTGCCATACACACGACAGACGCATGGAGGTCTATCTGTATTTCGATATGCCAGAAGATGCCCTTGTCATGCACTACATGGGTGAGCCGACAGAGACACGCCACATTGTAATG
>VOFD01001906.1_pt1 | contig 30886 bp, 39 predicted proteins | sample 5384101 | NCBI WGS metagenome assembly VOFD01 (sample SAMN12384723, study PRJNA508395) | human gut metagenome | isolation source: healthy gut C | host: Homo sapiens
CACGACACAAGAGTGGGCGGAACGCGCAGCACTCAGGCTGCGAGCAACTGAGAATTGTTATTGTCAGTTAATTTTTTGGAGGAGTTATAGAGCAGTTCCCCCACTGCTACCCGCTGCCCAGACCTCGCTCTCCCCGTCGAAACCTTTACGCCCCCTTATAAAGCACACCTTGCGGTGTGCAAAAAGCTTTGAAAAAGTTCCGCTTCAGGAAGCGGTCTGAAAAAAAATCAATAGTATTTGCCGTTGGACTTCATAGCACGGTCAATGGAACGCTTTGCATCGCGCTGGGCGGCATCGGCACGCTTATCGTAGAGCTTTTTGCCTTTGCAAAGGCCCACTTCCATTTTCACGCGGCCATGTTTGAAATAGACCGAAAGCGGCACAAGGGTATATCCCTGCAACTTGCACTGCTGATGCAGCCGCCGGATCTCACTTTTTGTGTGCCAGCAGGCGCCGGACGCGCATCGGATCCTGATTGAACATGTTTCCGTGGTCGTAGGGACTGATATGCATTCCCTTTACCAGCAGTTCACCATCCTCAATATCGACCCAGCTGTCTTTCAGGTTGACGCCGCCCGCACGCAGGCTCTTGACCTCGGTGCCCTTCAGTTCAACGCCGGTCTCCAGCGCTTCGAGCACGAAGTACTCGTGGCGCGCCTCACGGTTTGTGGCGATGGTCTTGGTCGCCGGACGTTCCTTGGTAGGTGCCATTCCGCGCGCCTCCTTTCTCCATTGTGGTTTGTTGTATCAGTATACCATTTTTTTATGGTTTTGCAAGGGCTGTTTTTGAAGAAATTGTAAATTTTTCCCAATTCACAGCTCACCACGGCCAGAAAGTGCACGGTACAAAGTGGTTTCGTCAGTGTACTCCAGGCTTGCGCCCACCGGCAGGCCATAGGCCAGACGTGTGGTCTTGATGCCCAGAGGCTTGATAAGCTTTGCCAGATACATGGCGGTGGCTTCACCCTCCACGGTGGGGTTCATAGCCATGATGACCTCTTTCACTGTGCCGTCGCCCAGGCGGGCCAGCAGCTCCTTGACGCACAGCTGTTCGGCAGTAATGCCGTCCATCGGGCTGAGCAGACCGTGCAGCACATGGTACAAGCCGTGATACTCCCTTGTGCGTTCAAACGCCTGCACATCGCGGGGCGTTTCCACCACGCAGATCACAGAAGGATCGCGTTTTGCACTCGCACAGATGGGGCAGATATCCGCTTCTGTATAATTCTGGCAGATACGGCAGCGATGGAGCTTGGTGTGGGCACCCTGAATGGCTCCCGCCAGTGCGGCGGCATCTTCGTCCGACATGCTCAGCACCTGATACGCCATGCGGGTAGCGCCCTTGCGCCCGATCCCCGGAAACTTGCTGAATTCTTCGATCAGCTTTTCCAGCGGGGCAGCAGTATAGCCCATGTTCTTCCCTCCTGCCGGATCAGAGACCAGGGATGTTCATGCCGCCGGTCAGCTTGCCCATTTCAGCTTCGGCAGTTTCGTCCACCTGCTTGACGGTTGCGTTGATGGCAGCAGCCACCATATCTTCCAGCATTTCAACATCGTCCGGATCCACGGCCTCGGGCTTGATCTTGATGGACAGCACCTCGTGCTTGCCATTCATCTTAACGGTGACCATCTCACCGGCAGCGCTGCCGGTGTACTCGGCAGCTTCCAGCTCGGCCTGTTTGGCTTTCATATCTTCCTGCATCTTCTGTGCCTGACGCATGAGGGCGTTCATATCGGGGCGGCCAAAGCCTGCGGGCATTCTTGCTTTCATAATCGTTTCTCCTTATTGATGCAATGTATTTTTATGATCTCGTTTTCCTTGCGGAATCCTCAATGGACACATCCAACCCCAGCTTTTCCAGTGCATGGAGCGACTGCTCTGCGTTGGAGACCGTTTTGCCAGCGCTCTTTGGTTCATAGGGACCAATGGGCACCGCCGTACCGGACACATCCTTGATCAGCTTTTTGATCAGCCGCTGGCTGTCCTTATTGGCCCGGATGAAATCGCGGAAGGTCTTGCCGCCGTCGATGAGCACCCGGGTACCGTCAAAGTACGCCTTCGATTTGCGCAGGTAGGTGTAGAGCATGGGATCTTTTTCCTGCAGCTGCTGTACCACCTGTGGCCAGTACGGATACAGCGCAGTCCCTTCCTGCCCGGCATCCTGTGGCTTTTCCGGCACAGGCTTTGCAGCGGGCGTGGGTGCAGGTTTGGGCGGTTCTGGCTGCGGAACAGGTTCCAACTCTGCCGGCACGGGTGCAGCTGGCTGTGCGGCCTGCGCGGCAGGCTCGTCCCAAGGCAGCATTCCGGCCTGCTGCGCGGGCGGTTCCTCCGGCAGCGGCGGCAGCTCTTCGGTCTGGACGGGTGAAGTCTGCTCTACAGATATTTCCGACGGCACGGAAGGTTCTGCCTTTACAGGTTTCGGTTCCGCTGCAGGCTGTACCACAGGAACGGACGGTATTGGCGGCTGGGGAGTCGGAGCGCTTGCAAAGGGCTGCACAGCAGTTGCCGAGGCAAACGGCTGCGGCGCTGCGGGTTGAGCTGCAGCACGGACAGGCGCGGCCTGCACAGGAACTGCCTGCGGCTGCTGGGGCGGTTCGGATAAGCCAAATAGTGCAAGTTCCAGCTCGATCCGCTGGTCGCTTCCGCGGGTCATATGTTCCAGCGCACTGCCCAGCGCACGGATGGCACGAATGGCCTCCCGCTGGCCCAGCTGCGGGCCTTTTTCCAGATACAAAGCCTCCTCCTCCGGCGAAACGCCGGACAGAAGGCTCTGCCCGCCCGGCAATGCTGCCAGCATCAAAGCACGATAATGCGCGATCAATTCCTCTGTCAGACGCTTGACATCCACAGACTGCTGGCGAAGCTGTGCCAGCTGTGCCAGTGCTGTGGCACCGTCCTGCGCTTCCAGCGCGTCGGAGATGCGAAACAAATAGCTGCGGTCGGTCACACCGGCCATGCGGCGCACCACGTCCGCGTCGATCTTTGCCGTGACGCCTGCGCAGGTGTCCAGAATGGACAACGCATCGCGCAGGGCACCGTCAGCCAGACGGGCGATCAGCTCCGCGCCGTCCGGCGAAAGCTCCAGCTTTTCCTCACCTGCAATATATTCCACCCGGCGGGCGATATCCTCCGGCCCGATGCGGGTAAAATCATACCGCTGGCAGCGGGACAGGATGGTGGCCGGCACCTTCTGGATCTCGGTGGTGGCCAGAATAAAAATGACATGGGCCGGCGGTTCTTCCAGCGTCTTGAGCAGCGCATTGAAGGCCGCTGTGGACAGCATGTGCACCTCGTCGATGATGTATACCTTATATTTACAGGCGCTGGGAGTGTAGGCTGTCTCGTCCCGCAGGTCGCGGATGTCGTCCACGCCGTTGTTGGAGGCAGCGTCCATTTCCACCACATCGAGGATGCTGCCGTTGTCGATGCCCTTGCAGATCTCGCACTCGCCGCAGGGGTCGCCATCCTTGGGATGGAGGCAGTTGACCGCCTTGGCAAAGATCTTGGCGCAGGTGGTCTTGCCGGTGCCGCGCACGCCGGTAAAGAGGTAGGCGTGGCCCACACGGTTTGCCGTGATCTGGTTTTTCAGCGCAGTAACAATGGCCCGCTGGCCTACCACATCCTCAAACCGCTGAGGTCTCCATTTGCGGTACAAGGCACGGTACATGGTTCTCTCCCCTTTCCTGCAAATAAAAAATCGGACAGCGCTGACGGGGTTTGACCCCCGCCTTGCGTAGCTCGGCATACGGATGCAGGCTGACTGAAACGCACGGGGCACACTGCTTAAGGCTGCTTGGTTCCCCACCTGACCTGGTTCACAGCGGCTCCATCGTACAGGGCCCGCATCCGTATGCCGAACCACGCAGCAGGCGCTGTCCGACACATCCTTCTGAATGCCAGAATATTGAGCGCAGTACATTCTCTGCGCTTTCGCGTTTTGTACTGCGCTTTGCTTTTATCCTGTTATTTTAACGGCATTGATTTTGCAACAGCCTTTTTTTCTTACAATGCCACATCCAGTGCCATCATCAGCGCAAATCCCAGCACGATGCTTACAACACCGGCAGGCTCGTCGCCCTCCACGGCCTGCGGGATCATCTCCTGTGCGGTCACGCACACCATACAGCCCGCCGCTGCGCTGAGCAGCCACGGCAGCGCAGTACTGACCCATTCGGCCAGGGCAAAGGCAAGCAATGCCCCCAACGGCTCTACCAGCCCGGAAGCCGCTCCCGCAAAAAACGCCTGACTGCGGGTGCGGCCGTTATGGGCCAGCGGCAGGCTGACTGCTGCACCTTCCGGGATATTCTGCAGGCCGATGCCAAGGCTCAGCGCCAGTGCACCGCTGATGGCATCCGGCTCTCCGGTCAATGCCAGTGCAGCGGCAAGGCCCGCCACCATACCCTCGGGCAGGTTGTGCAATGTTACTGCCAGCACCATACGTCCGCCGTGCCCGGCCCCGCCTGCCAGCAGCTGCCCGGCAAACTGTTCCACCTGCAAAAGGCCCACTGCGCCCAGCACAAGCCCCACTGCCGATGGGATCCATGCCGGAAGCGGCAAAGTCTGTCCGCGCTGGATAGCAGGCAGCAGCAGGCTCCACACACTGGCCGCCAGCATGATGCCCGCTGCCATGCCGCACAGGATGCGCTGCGTGCAGGGCCGCGACTGCCGCCGCAGCAAAAACACGCCTGCTGCCCCCAGTGTAGTGCACGCCGCCGGGAACAGCAGCACCCACGCAGTGAAAACAATCTGGTTCACGATACATTCCCCCTTTGCCCGGTGTATGTGCGCCGAAGCAAAAAGGTGCAGAAAAGCCCGTCACACAAAATACAGTGTGATGGGCTTTTCTGTCAGAATGCGATGTCATCTTCTTCGCTGCCAAAGGGCAGACCCGTAGCCGGATCGACCGGCGGCAGGCCAGCCTGCCCCATATCCGCCGCCTTTACGCTGCATACCACCGCATTGGCAAGCACATACTTCACCTTTGCGGTGGCAGCAGCGCCGATCTTATCATAGATGCGGCCTGCGCTGTAACAGTCGCCCAGCACGGTGTGAGTGCTGTTGGCCACATAACCCACCTTGCCCAGACCCGGCAGTTCTGCGCGGATGGCTTCGTGGTCAAAGTCATTCTCCGGCTCTTTGACCAGTTTTACCTTCTGGCCTACTGTAAACGGCTGAGTGCCGAAGCGGTAGTTGAGTCCGGTCAATGTAACATAGTACTTCATCTTTATTTCCTCCAAAACACATGTTTTATTTTCAGGGGACCCGTTCATCCCCTGCTGTGTCTGTATTATCCACTTTTTATGTCCAATAAAAATCACTTTCAAATAACACTTGTCATTCTTTGATATTTTTGTTCAGGTTCGCTGCACAAAGTTTACCATCTTTTCTTTCTCCGCAGGTCAACTGTCAGGTGACAAATGGTTCTTTTCCGTTTCCGGAGCCGCATCATCCTCACTTTTGCATTTCTTTATTTCTCTTTAAGAAACATGCATTCCCGTCTTGATTTAAGTGAACAAACAATGAAAGAAATTACAAAGTGATTACAACGCGGTAAAAAATTCTTTTCCTGAGTCTCCCTGTGCTTCGATCAGTTTAACAAAAACTCTTTGACTTTTAGCGATAAATTATAACAAAATCGTAGATTATCATTGAAATCTCACTTCTTAGCCAAAAAAGCTCTTGATTTTTTCGCAAAAAAGACTAGAATATCCACTTGCAGAAAGGCACTTCCTGTAGGGCCTTCTGCAAAAATACATTTGCGTATGGCAAGGAGATTTTAGATATGAAACTCAAGAATGTTTGTGTTGCTGTTGTTGCTCTGGCTCTGGCTGTTGGCATGACCGCTTGCGGCGGTTCTGCTTCCTCCACTGCTGCATCCTCTTCCGAGGCTGCTTCTACCAGCACTTCTGTTGCTGCTGAGGCCGAGGAGAGCGCTTCTTCCGCTGTTGCAGAGGAGAACGGTTCTTCTTCTGAGGCTGCTTCCAGCGAGGCCGCTTCTTCTGAGGCCGCTTCTTCTGAGGCCGCTTCTTCTGAGGCTGCTTCTTCCGTTGCAGCTTGATTGCACAGCGCCTAAATTCCAATAAAAGCTGAAGCCGGGCACAGGGAGCCATGAGTTTTCCTGTGCCCGGCTTTTTCAACGGAAAAAACGCACCGGATCGTTCAACGAGAACCACCCGGCGCGTTATTTTTTATGCTCCCCAGAACAGGATGCCCAGCCCTGCGGAAATCAGGATCATGAGAATGGGGGATGGTGCCTTGCCGTTCCTTTTGCGGCACAGCAGATGCAGCGCCCACAAAAGTACAAACACTGCAATGGAGCGCGCATCCGGTACAAAGTCGGTGCTGCGGCCCGCAAAGCCCAGCAGTGTGGAAAGTGCCATATTGATTGCCGTTGCAAGGATCATCGCCACCACACAGGGACGAACGCCGCCAAGAACTGCGTTGACACCGGCATATTTCATCAAATTCTGCAGTACCGATGCAATGAGCAGAATGATCACAAAAGACGGTAGCACCACCCCCAGCGTGGCACACAGCGCGCCCCAGAAGCCGCCCTGCGACGCACCGATGAAGGTGGCCATGTTGACGGCCAGTGGGCCGGGGGTGGATTCCGACACCGCAATGAAGCTGAGAAATTCGCCTTCCGTCAGCCAGCCGTGTCCTAAGACCGTTTCCCGCACCAGCGAGATCATGCCGTAGCCGCCGCCGAATGACAACGCACCGATCATGAGGAAATTCCAGAAAAGTTCTACATAGATCACGGCTTCTTCTCCCCCTTCCGCAGCTGCTGTACTGCATACACCAGCAGCCCGGCCGCACCGCTGAACAGGATGTAAAAAATGGAAGAGAAAGACACTGCTGCAATGGAACAGCCCACCATCGCTGCCGCAACCGTGGTCAGGATGACAATATTGAAGACGCTGTGTTCCAGCTGCTTCAGCATTTTCAGGCCCGCCGAGAGGATCAGATAGATCACACACACCTGAATGCCGTGGAACGCACTTGCCACCACCGACAGGCGGAGGAACTGGTCAAAGAACAGCGAGATCAGATAAATGACCGCGAAGGACGGAAGACATACCGCCACCGTAGATGCCGCCGCGCCTGCCGTACCCTCGATCTTGTAGCCGATATAGGTGGCACTGTTCACCGCCACCGGGCCGGGCGTAGACTCCGCAATTGCCACCATGTCCAGAAATTCTTCTTTTGTCAACCACTTTTTCTCTTCCACAAATTCATTCTGCAGCAAAGCCACCATGGCATAGCCGCCGCCAAACGTGAACGCTCCAATTTTGAAAAACGTCCAGAAAAGCTCCTTTGTTTTCGACATAGCTTTCTCCTTTCTTGCGCCTTATTATATCATTTTTTGTTTTGATATGATATACTTTAATGGAAATGCTGCTTTCTTTGGAAAAAGCAGAAAAAGGAGTTTAGGATATGAAAACAAAATTTGGCATCGTGGGCTGCGGCTTCCTCGGAAACATTGTGGCCGATGCATGGAAGAAGGGCCTGCTGGAAGACTACGAGCTGGTGGGCGTCACCAGCCGCACCCGTGCTTCGGCGGAAAAGACTGCCGAAACGGTGGGCTGTGCCGTGTGTGACGATGTGGATGCCCTGCTGGCGCTGGAGCCGGAGTACATCGTGGAGACCGCTTCGGTGGAGGCTGTGCGCGCCATGGCTGTGCCTGTACTGAAAAACGGCGTAAATCTGGTCATTATTTCCATTGGTGCCTTTGCGGACCTTGATTTTTACGAGCAGGTCAAGGCCGCTGCCGTGGAGGGCGGTGCCAAGGTGCACCTGGCAAGCGGTGCCATTGGCGGCTTTGATGTGCTGCAGACCGTCACTCTGATGGCCGAGGCGCAGAAGCTGGCCGAGACGGCAGGCATTGAGACGCACACCGGAGCCAAGGGCTTCCGCAACACGCCGGTATGGGCCGACCACCTGCTGACCGATACCGAAAAGACCACCGTGTTCACCGGCAATGCCAAGCAGGCCATTGCCGCCTTCCCCCGCCGCGTGAATGTGGCTGTTGCCACCTCGCTGGCCACCACCGGCCCGGAGATCACCGGCGTGACCATGCACTCGGTACCCGGCTGGGTGGGCGACGACCACTGCATCACCGCCGAGATCGAGGGCGTGAAGGCCGTGGTGGATATCTGCTCTTCCACCAGCGCCATTGCCGGTTGGAGCGTAGTTGCCCTGCTGCGCAACCTCTCCTCCCCTGTATGCTTCTATTAAAGGAGGGCTTTGCAGATGTTCAACAAACTGGTGGCCATTGAGCCGGTCAGTCTGATCCCCTCCGCTGAGCAGGAACTGCATCAGTATGCAAAGAAGAGGTGCTGTACCGCGATATCCCGGCCAGCGATGACCAGATCGTGCAGCGCATCGGAGATGCCGATGCTGTACTTCTGAGCTATACCTCCCGCATGGGCAAAAATGTGATCGAGCGCTGCCCGAATATCCGTTACATCGGCATGTGCTGCAGCCTGTATTCTGAGGAAAGCGCCAATGTGGATATCGCCTACGCCCGCACCCGCGGCATCAAAGTGCTGGGCATCCGGGACTACGGCGACCGCGGCGTTGTGGAGTACGTCCTGCATGAGCTCACCGGCATCCTGCACGGTTTTGGGATGCCCATGCTGCGGGACGAGCCGGTGGAGATCACCGGGCTGAAGGCAGGCATCATCGGGCTGGGTGTGTCCGGCAAAATGATCGCCGACGCGCTGCAGTTCATGGGTGCCGACATTGCCTATTACAGCCGCACCCGCAAGCCGGATGCCGAAGCTGTGGGCATGGCCTATAAGCCGCTGGCACAGCTGCTGACCGAGAGCGAGGTGGTGTTCACCTGCCTGAACAAGAACGTACTGCTGTTGGGCAAGGACGAATTTGCACAGCTGGGCGCAGGCAAGGTGCTGTTCAATACCTCCATCGGCCCGGGCTTTGACTCTGCTGCTCTGGAACAGTGGCTTGCTCTGCCGGGCACCCACTTCTTCTGTGACACCCGTGCCGCTGCCGGCCCGGTGGGTGAAAACTTCTTTGCCCGTGAGAATGTGCATTGCGCGAATGTTTCTGCCGGACGCACCAAGCAGGCCTTCGTGCTGCTGAGCGAGAAGGTGCTGGCAAATATCCGCACTGCACTGGGAGAATGATATAAAAAGGAAACGCTTCCCGGCCAGGGAAGCGTTTCCTTTTAGGCTTTATTCAAAATCGTTGTGATCTCTTCCAGATTCGCCGCAAATCGGATGCCCTGCTGGCGCTGCGGCGTGGAAAGGCCTTTCTCGATCATTTTGGCAAGCAGTGCTTTCAGGCTGTCGTAGTAGCCGTTCAGATCATACAGGATGCAGGGCGCGTCCAACTGGCCCAGCGAGACCTTGGACATCACCTCTGCGATCTCTTCCAGCGTACCTGTCCCGCCGGGAAACGCAATGAACGCATCGCCCAGCTCGATCATCTTCGTCTTCCGTTCGGTCATATCTTTTGTGACGATCAGCTCTGTGAGGCCATCGTGCTGCAGCTCCTGCTGCACAAAGAACTGCGGTTCCACACCGGTCACCGTGCCGCCTGCGTCCAGCGCGCTCTGGGCAAGCTGACCCATCAGGCCGCTGCGGGAGCCGCCGTACACAAGGCGGTGCCCGTTTGCACCGATCCAGCTGCCCAGTTCCCGGACAGCTTCCGCCAGCGCAGGATCATTGCCCGCATTTGCTCCAAGATAGACCGTAATGTTCATGGTATTTCCCCCTTTGTTTTTTTCCATTTTACCACGCAGTGGGCCGATTGAAAAGGGCCATCCCCTTGCAAATGCAGCGGCACTGTGGTATTCTTGAACGCAGAAAAAAGGGAGCCTGCAAAAGCAGGCTGAGAGTGGGCTGTTTGCCCAGACCTGTGACCTGATTTGGACAATGCCAACGTAGGGAGATACTGCTGCTTCAAAGTGCGGAGATGCCTCCTTGCGGGCATTTCCGCATTTTTTGCAAAGGAAGTTGTAACCATGAAAACTGCATTGACGATTGCCGGCAGCGATTCCAGCGGCGGTGCTGGCATCCAGGCCGATATCAAAACCATGACTGCAAACGGCGTGTACGCCATGAGCGCCATTACCGCACTGACTGCCCAGAACACCACAGGTGTGACCGGCATTTTTGAAGCCACGCCCGAATTTCTGGCACAGGAGATCGACGCCATTTTTACCGACATCTACCCGGATGCCGTCAAGATCGGCATGGTATCCTCGGCAGAGCTGATTGGTGTGATCGCCGAAAAGCTGCACACCTACGGCGCAAAGCATATCGTGGTGGACCCGGTGATGGTTGCCACCTCCGGCTCCAAGCTGCTGCGGGACGATGCCGTGCAGGCACTGACCGAAAAGCTGCTGCCCATGGCAGAGGTGGTCACCCACATTCCGGAGGCTGAGATCCTTTCCGGCATGAAGATCACCGATGCGGCCGGAATGGAGGCCGCTGCAAAGCTGATCAGCGAGAAATACGGCTGCGCCGTGCTGTGCAAGGGCGGCCACCAGATCAACGACGCCGACGACCTGCTGTGGCGCAGCGGCACCGGCAAATGGTTCCACGGCAAACGCATCGCCAACCCCAACACTCACGGCACCGGCTGCACCCTGTCCAGCGCCATTGCGTCCAATCTGGCAAAGGGCTATGATCTGGATGCATCTGTGGAGCGCGCAAAGGCCTACATTTCCGGCTGTCTTTCTGCCATGCTGGATCTGGGCCACGGCTCCGGCCCGATGGACCATATGTTTGCACTGAAGGGAGAGTTTGTGGGTGAGTGAGCAGACCTTTGTGCAGCAGCTGGTGCAGGAAAGTCTGCCTGTGTGGGAGAAATGCCTGCACTCAGAATTTCTGGAAAGACTTGCGGATGGCACTCTGGACGAAGCCTGCTTCAAGGGTTACATCGTGGAGGACAGTCTTTACCTGCGGGAATACGCCAAGGTGTTTGCCTGGGGCATGACCAAGGCAAAGGATATGCAGACCATCCGCACCTACTATTCCCTGCTTTCCTTCGTGAATGAGAGCGAGGATGCAGCCCGCCTGCACTATCTCAAGCACTTTGGACTGACCGATGAAGGCATCCAGAGCCTGCCGCTGCGGCCGGAGAACCGTGCCTATGTGGACTCTATGATCGAAGCCGCCAAAAACGGTGAGGGCGCAGCCGAGTGCATGATGGCCTGCCTGCCCTGTATGCTGAGCTATGGCTGGATCTTCCAGAAACTGCTGGAAGAAAAGCCTTCCGTGCAGGATACCCTTTATGGTGCACTGGTGGTGGACTATGCTGACAAGGGCTATGAGGCGGCCTGCCGCGACTGGGCCGCGTTTGCAGAAAAAAAGTCTGCGAAGGCCTGAGCGACGAACGCCTTGCCCGCTGCCGCGAGATCTTCCCCGGCTCTTCTGCCGAGGGAGTGGAAAAGAAAAACGCCCCTAACAGAAGAATTCTCTTCTGTCAAGGACGAATAAAGCTTGGCCTTTTATCCGCGGTGCCACCCTGACTTCATGGGAATGACCCCATGCACTTGGCGAGATGCCAACACATCCCCGGCAACTGACGTATGCCCTGCGTTGCAGAATACTGTGCGGCGAAAGTTCTCCGCAGTTCCCTGCACCCTCAGCGGTCCATTTCGGGAAAATATAACGCAAAGTCACACTTTCCTTGACGAACTGTTTCCGGTCTGCTTCTCAGCTGCGCAGGCTCTCTGTACAGGCATGGTTCGCCGTCATCTCCGCTTCAACGGTTTAGTGTATTGAATTCTGCTATATTAAACCACGGATTTTTCGTTTGTCAATACCTGTTTGTAAATTTTTCAAAATCAGCCTATGTCCACAGTGGGTTCAGCGCTTCCGGCGGCTGTTCGTGCTGGAAAACTTCACCGCTTTTGCCGGCCTGCGGCGGCTGTGCAACGCACTGTAGTAGCCAAAGGCAGTGCCGCATAAGCCGCCCACAATGTGCATGAAGTTTGCTACATTGTCGTGCACAAAAATGATATCATACACCTGCTGGCCGAAGTACAGCGCCGCTACCAGCAGCATGGTGACCGGGATGCCGCCGGAAAAGCCCGCCAGCGACGACAGCATGATGAGCATGAACACGATGCCCGACGCCCCCAGCAGCCCGGTGCGGGGGAACAGCACGCATTGCAGCACGCCGGTGACCAGAGCGGTGAACACCATGCCGCACAAAAGCGGCTTGCTGCCGTACTTTTCTTCCATGGGCGGGCCAACCACGAGCAGCAGCAGCATGTTGTTCAGGAAGTGGTCCCACCCGGCGTGGCCCAGCACATGGCCGAACAGCCGGATGTAGAACAGCGGGTCCTTCAGCGAGGAGCGGTAGACACAGAACAGATGCATCGTCGTCCACCCGCCGGTCCACTGGTCGAGGAACAGCACCAGAAGCGACAGCAGAAAAAAGGTGAGGATCACCGGGGAGTTATACTGCAGCTCCAGTTTGAGTTTTACTTTTTTCATCCTCTTGTCTCCACCCAGTATTCGCCCATGCTCTGGCCGGGCTGGTTCGTCACTTCATCCTTGAGGTAATCGCCAAGGCCGCAGCTTTCCGGCTGCCATGCAAGGGCTGCTTCCACCGTGGGGTACTCCACCTCGGCATACCAGAACTCGGTGGGCTGGCCTTCGTCCACATGGTTCACTTCCAGCACAGAACCGTCCGGCAGGGTGTAGCTGCGGCAGCTTCGGGATGAGAGGTTTAGCGATAATCTTGTATTCCAGATCATCAAACAGTTCTTTGTCGATGCTGCGCTCGATCTCCTCCCGGGCAAGGCCGCCCTCGCTCTTGAAGCAGAGGACATAGTCCGTCCTGCCGCCGGTGAGGGCTTCTTCCCGGATGCGCACAGTGGGCCGCACGCTGATATAGCCCTGCCGCATGGCAAATTCCTCCCTGAGGGGCAGCCCCTCCGGCCAGCCCTTCACCATCCATTTGCGTTCGATTTCCATAATGCATCCCTCTTTCATGCGGTTTTTGGCATTTCTTATTTATAATAACATGATTTTGTGCTATTATAAAGGGTAGATTTTTACTCCTTCTGTCTGCGAACGCGGGACGAAGGGAGTTCGTCCATGATAAGGAGAACCATATGAAAGAACGCGCTTACCCTGTGTATACCGTCAACAAACACGCCGAGGGCCTGCTGGTGGGCGGGCACCCCTGGGTGTATGAGAACGACATCCTCCATTCCCCGGAAAATGAGCCGGAAAACGGCACGCTGGCCGATGTGGTCAGCACCAAGGGTTCCTACCTTGGCACCGGCTTCGTTTCGCTCAAGAGCAAGATCCGCGTGCGGCTGATCTCCCGCAATGCCAACGATACCTTTGATGCTGCGTTCTGGCGCCGCCGGGTGGAATATGCATGGAACTACCGCAAAACCGTGCTGGAGCCCGCCGACCTTTCCGCCTGCCGTGTCATTTTTGGCGAGGCCGACCAGTTCCCCGGCCTGACTGTGGACCGGTTCAGCAACATCCTCGTCACGCAGACCCTGAGCGTGGGCATGGAAAAGCTCAAGCCCGTCCTCTTCCCCATTCTGGCAGAAGTCCTGCGCGCCGACGGCCAGACCATCGACGGCATCTACGAGCGCAACGATGAGGCTCTGCGCGCAAAGGAAGGTCTTGAGCAGAACAAAGGCTGGTTTGAGCTGCCCGGTGAGCCTCACCCGGCAAACACCCAGACCGAGATCTGCGAGAACGGAGTTTACTATCATGTGGATTTCGAGAACGGCCAGAAGACCGGCTTCTTCCTGGATCAGAAGTACAACCGCCGGGCGGTGGCACGCCTTGCTGCAGGCCACACCGTGCTGGACTGCTTTACCCACACCGGCAGCTTTGCACTGAACGCCGCTGCGGGCGGCGCTGCCCGTGTGACCGCCGCCGACATCAGCGCCGAGGCCATTGCCATGGCGCAGCGCAATGCCCAGCGCAACGGTCTGACCAATATGGACTTTTTGTGCGAGGACACCTTTGAGCTGCTGCCCCGCTTGGAAAGAGAGGGACACCCCTACGATTTTATCATTCTGGACCCGCCGGCCTTTACCAAGGCGCGCCGCACTGTGGAGAACGCCATGCGCGGCTACAAGGAGATCAACTACCGTGCCATGAAGCTGCTGCCCCGCGGCGGCTATTTGGCAACTGCCAGCTGCTCCCATTTTGCCACCGAGGAGCTGTTCATCAAGATGCTGCGCGCCGCTGCAAAGGATGCGCACCGCCAGCTGCGGCAGATCGAGATGAAGCAGCAGGCTCCGGACCACCCCATCCTGTGGGGTGTGCCGGAGACCAACTACCTGAAGTTCTTCCTCTTTCAGGTGATTTAACGATTTGAAACCCTCCGTTTCACTCTGGGTATCTTCAGCGGAATGTTTTATTTTCGTGTTTATTTGAGCTTCCGGAAAATCTGCGGATTTTCCGGAAGCTCTTTTTTCACAAAGCGGGGCCGTAACGGGCAATGGCACCGTATATTAAAAACACATTTTCACCAGAAGGGACCCCATCGGGTAAATGCATTTTTTGCTGCGCTGCCTGAACCCTCTCAGTCAAAGCCTGACGGCTTTGCCAGCTCCCCCGAGGGGGGAGCTTTATGAGCAGGGACGGAAAACAACAATCTTTTCCGATGATGAATAAACTTACCCGGCAGCTGGATAAAAGCTCGCCCTTCGGGAGAGCTGGCATTGCGCAAGCAATGACTGAGAGGGTTTTTCCCATCGGGCGGAGAGGGTTCGCTCTCTTAAAAAGTCATACCAAGTGCGGATGCTCCAAAAATGCAGGAAGCTGTTTGTACAGAATCGTCAGATTTGTCAATTGCCTTTTTGGCCCGCCGGGGCTATAATCAAACCATAGACAGCAACGGCGCTGTGGGTCACCTCCTGACTCGCAGCGCCGTTTTTGTTAAGATCTTTCGTACTTCTGGGTGCGGCATTGCGGCAGACCAGAATGCAGACGAAAGGGTAAGAAAAATAAGATCAAGTAAGGAGTAGGATTTATGGCAGCAAATGTTATGGAGATCTACGGCAGCAAGGTCTTTAACGAGCATGTGATGAAGGAGCGCCTGCCGAGCGCTACTTATAAGAGCCTCAAGAACACCCTGCACAAGGGTGCTCCGCTGGACATCGAGGTAGCAAACGTCGTGGCCAGCGTCATGAAGCGCTGGGCCATGGAGCTGGGTGCCACCCACTACACCCACTGGTTCCAGCCGCTGACCGGCATCACCAGTGAGAAGCACGATGGCTTTGTTTCCCCCGTGGGCGACGGCACCGCCATCATGGAGTTCTCCGGCAAGGAGCTGGTGCGCGGCGAGCCCGACGCCTCCTCCTTCCCCTCCGGCGGCCTGCGCGCCACCTTCGAGGCCCGCGGCTACACCGCCTGGGACCCCACCAGCTACGCCTTCGTCAAGGATGACGTGCTGTGCATCCCCACCGCCTTTGTCAGCTACACCGGCGAGGCCCTGGACAAAAAGACCCCCCTGCTGCGCTCCATGAACGCCCTGTCCGGCCAGGCTATCCGCATCCTGAAGCTGTTTGGCAAGGATGTGGACTACGTTTCCACCACCGTCGGCCCGGAGCAGGAGTACTTCCTGATCAAGAAAGAGGACTACGAGGCCCGTCAGGACCTCATCCTCACCGGCCGCACCCTCTTCGGCGCACCTTCTGCCAAGGGTCAGGAGCTGGAGGAGCACTACTTCGGCGTCATCCGCCCCGAGGTCTCCGCTTTTATGAAGGAGCTGGACGAGGAGCTGTGGAAGCTGGGCATACCCGCCAAGACCAAGCACAACGAGGTAGCTCCCTGCCAGCATGAGCTGGCTCCCATCTACGATACCACCAACGTGGCCATCGACCACAACCTGCTGACGATGGAGATGATGAAGAAGATCGCCCCCAAGTACGGTCTGGTCTGCCTGCAGCATGAAAAGCCCTTTGAAGGCGTGAACGGCAGCGGCAAGCACAACAACTGGTCCCTGTCCACCACCGAGGAGAACCTGCTGGATCCCGGTGACACCCCCATGGAGAACCTGCAGTTCCTGGTGTTCCTGGCCGCCGTCATCAAGGCTGTGGACGAGTACGCCGACCTGCTGCGGACCTCCGTGGCTACCCCCGGCAACGACCACCGTCTGGGTGCCAACGAGGCACCTCCGGCTATCATTTCCATCTTCGTGGGCGAAGAGCTGGAAGCTGTCATCGATGCTATCGCATCCGATTCCCCCTACGCAGGCCCCGTCAAGATGAAGATGGACCTGGGCGTGGACGTGCTGCCCAAGTTCAGCAAGGACACCACCGACCGCAACCGCACCTCGCCCTTTGCCTTCACCGGCAACAAGTTCGAGTTCCGGATGCCCGGTTCTGCTCAGAACCTCAGCGACTGCGATACCATCCTGAACACCGCTGTGGCCAAGGAGCTGAAGGGCTACGCCGACGAGCTGGAGGGTGCTGAGGACTTTACCAGTGCCGCCATCGCGCTGGTCAAGCGCACCATCCGGGACCACCGCCGGGTCATCTTTAACGGCAACGGCTACTCTGCCGAGTGGGAAGAAGGAAGCCGCAAAGCGCGGTCTGCCCAACAAGAAGAACACCCCTGCCGCCCTGCCCGCCCTCATCGACCCGAAGAACATCGCCCTGATGGAGGACTTCGGCGTCCTGACCAAGGTGGAGATGTACAGCCGCTACGAGGTAGAGCTGGAGCACTACTCCAAGATCATCAACATCGAGGCCCTGACCATGCTGGAGATGGCCCGCAAGCAGCTGCTGCCCGCCGTCAACTCCTACATGAGCGAAGTGGCCAACACCGCCGCATCCAAACTGGCCGTGAGCGAGAACATCAGCGTGCGCAGTGAGACCAAGACCCTGACTAAGTCTCTCTGCTGATGCCGATGCTATGAGCGACGCTGTCGATACCCTGCAGGATGCAGTGGATGCTTCCAAGGCATTGCCCACCGAGGCAGAAAAGGCCGTTGCTTTCCACGACAACGTGCTGCCTGCAATGGATGCTCTGCGTGCCGCTGCGGACGACGCCGAGACCATCTGCGGTGAGGATTATTGGCCTCTGCCCAGCTACAGCAAGATGCTCTACTACGTCTGATCTTGCATCAGCGTAACAACAGCATAGCATCCGTAGGCTGCGGAACTTGAATCTGACATTCTCCTTTTCCTATTTCTTACACCAGCCTAAAGACCTGCTCCCATTCTGAGGGCAGGCCTTTAGGCGTTTTATTTGAAAGGGAAACCATTATGAGCTATTCGACCCAACAGGACATCCTTGATTTTGTGGAGGACAACAACGTCAAATTTGTGCGCTTTGCCTTCTGCGATATCTTTGGCACTCAGAAGAACATCGCTGTGCTGGCAAACGATCTGCCCAAAGCTCTGGAAGACGGTGTCTGCTTCGACGGCAGCTCCATTGCCGGCTTCATGAAGGTGGAGGAAAGCGACCTTGTGCTGCGGCCGGATCTTTCCACCGTGACCATTCTCCCCTGGCGGCCTACCGAGGGCCGGGTGATGCAGTTCTTCTGTGATGTGGAAAAGCCGGACGGCCAGCCCTTTGGCGGCAACTGCCGCGGCTTTCTGCGCAGCGTGAACCGCAAATTCAAAAAGCTGGGCATCACCTGCAACGTAGGCGCAGAGTGTGAGTTCTACCTGTTCGAGAACGACGACCGGGGCCGTCCCACCCGCATCCCCATCGACGCAGGCGGCTACTTCGACGTGGCCCCGCTGGACGCAGGCGAGAACCTCCGCCGGGACATCTGCCTGACCATGGAGCAGATGGGCATGAGCCCTCAGCACAGCCATCACGAAAGCGGCAACGGCCAGAACGAGATCGACTGCCACCACGCAGGCCCCCTCAAGACCGCCGACAACGTGATGATGTTCAAGCAGATCGTGCGCGCCATTGCCACCCGCAGCGGCATCCATGCAAGCTTCCTGCCCAAGCCCCTGCCGGATCAGGCAGGCAGCGGCCTGCACATCAACCTGTCCCTTTACATGGATGGCCGCAACCTGTTTGAGGGCGACATTGCCCCGGACAGCATTGCAGGCAGCTTTATGGCGGGCGTGCTGGCCCACAGCCGGGAGCTGACCGTGTTCACCAACCCTCTGCCCAACAGCTATCAGCGCTTTGGCTGCGATGAAGCGCCCCGCTATGTGAGCTGGAGCCGCCAGAACCGCAGCCAGCTGGTGCGCATCCCGCAGGTAAAGGGCGACAACTGCCGCATGGAGCTGCGCAGCCCGGACCCCGCCTGCAACCCCTATCTGGCCATCGGTCTGGTTCTGGCCGCCGGTCTGGACGGCATCGAAAACCGCATGGTGCTCTCTGCCCCTGTGAACAAGAATCTGTTCGACCCCTCTATGGCTGAGGGCCTCAGCCTTGAGACTCTGCCCGCCAGTCTGGAAGAGGCCGTGCAGGCTGCGGAGGAGAGCGAATTTTTGCGCAGAGTGCTGCCCGAGCAGCTTGCCAGCCGCTACTTTACGGAAGAACTGAAGCGCTGCGAAGCACTGAAACACGCGTCCGACCCTGTTGAGTACGAGCGTACCCATTACTTCAACGCCATCTGACCCCTGCAAAAAAGAGTGTGTGTAGGAGAAAGGAGCGAAGGAAATGGGACGTGCACTGATCGTAAGTGCCGGTGCAAGCTCCAACGAGTATATCGCTGCACGGCTGACCGAAATGGGCTACAGCCGCCCGGTGATCATTCCCAGCGGGGCCGAAGCCCGGCGGCGCATGACGGAATCGGATTTTGAGCTGATCGTGGTCAACTCTCCCCTGCCCGATGAATTCGGGCATGAGGTGTGCATCAATGCTGTGGAAAAAACAGATGCCGGTGTCGTGTTTCTGGTCAAGGCCGCACAGGCTGAGCAGCTTTTGGGGCCTTTGAGCGAACAGGGGGTATTGCTGCTGTCAAAGCCCTTCAGCACCGCCTTTTTTGTGCAGGCCATGCACATGGCGGCGGCGGGCAACTACCGCCTGCTGCGTGCCCGGCAGGAGAACGCCCGCTTACAGGAAAAGATCGCACAGGTGCGGCTGGTCAGCCGGGCAAAATGCTGCCTTGTGGAGCACGAGCACATGACCGAAGCCGAGGCACACCGCTACATAGAAAAACAGGCCATGGATACCCGTCGTGACCGCACAGAAATTGCACAGGAAGTCCTTGAAAATTATGAGGACATGGGTGTATAATATTGGATTGGGAAAAGTATCCTTGCTTTCACCGGCTCATTTTTGGAGAGGCAGAGAGCAAGACCGTTCACCTGAAAGAATTTACAAAGGTTTATAAGGGAAAAAATTCAGAAAAGCAAAAATAGAGGAGGAAATTCTATGGCAGAGAAACAAACCAAATTCATCTTTGTCACCGGCGGTGTCGTCTCCGGCCTTGGCAAGGGCATCACAGCCGCATCGCTGGGCCGTCTGCTCAAGTGCCGCGGTCTGAAGGTGGCCAGCCAGAAGCTGGACCCCTATGTGAATGTGGATCCCGGCACCATGAGCCCGCTGCAGCACGGTGAGGTGTTCGTGACCGACGATGGCACTGAGACCGATCTGGATCTGGGCCACTACGAGCGCTTTATCGACGAGAATCTGAACAAATACTCCAACCTGACCACCGGCAAGGTGTACTGGAACGTCCTGAACAAGGAACGTCAGGGTGCATATCTGGGCCAGACCGTGCAGATCATTCCCCACATCACCAACGAGATCAAGAGCTACATCTACAATCTGGCCTCTTCCACCGAGGCTGACGTGGTCATTACCGAGATCGGCGGCACGACCGGTGATATTGAAAGCCAGCCCTTCCTCGAGGCCATCCGTCAGGTGGGTCTGGAGCAGGGCCGCGACAACTGCTGCTACATCCATGTGGTGCTGGTGCCCTACATTTCCGGCTCGGACGAGTACAAATCCAAGCCTGCACAGCACTCTGTGAAAGAGCTGCAGGGCATGGGCGTGAACCCGGACATCATCATCCTGCGCGCAGACGGCAGTGTGGGCGGCGACATCCGCCGCAAGATCAGCACTTTCTGCAATGTGAAGCCGGAGTGCGTGATCGAGAACCTGACCATGCCCAGCCTGTACCAGTGCCCGCTGATGCTGCACACCGGTGGTCTGGACGAGGTAGTGGTGCAGAAGCTTAAGCTGGATGTGCCCGCTGCCGACCTGACCGAGTGGAAGCAGGTGGTGTCCCGCATTGCCACCGCAGCAAGACCTGCAGCATTGCGCTGGTGGGCAAGTACGTCAAGCTGCACGACGCTTACCTCTCCGTGATGGAGAGCCTGTACCACGCCGGCTTTGAGAATGACAGCCAGGTGGAGATCAAGTGGGTGGAAAGCGAGGACCTGACCGACCAGGCCGCCTGCAAGGAAGCCTTTGCAGATGTGGACGGCATCATCGTACCCGGCGGCTTTGGCGACCGCGGCATTGAGGGCATGATCCAGGCTGCACAGTACGCCCGCGAGAACCATGTTCCCTACTTTGGCATCTGCCTTGGCATGCAGATCATGGTGATGGAGTTTGCCCGGGGCGTTTTGGGCTACAAGGATGCAAATTCCAGCGAATTCACCCCGGATGGCAAGCATAATGTGATCGCCCTGATGGCCGACCAGCAGGGCAACATTCCCAAGGGCGGCACCATGCGTCTGGGTAAATACCCCTGCAAGGTGATGCCCGGCACCAAGATGGCCGAGTGCTACGGCCAGAGCGAGATCTGGGAGCGCCACCGCCACCGCTACGAGTTCAACAACGAATACCGTCAGGAGATGCAGGACGCCGGTCTTGTCATCTCCGGCACCAGCCCCGACGGTCGTCTGGTAGAGACTGTAGAGCTGCCCGGCCGTGACTTCCATTTGGGCGCACAGTTCCACCCGGAGTTCAAGAGCCGTCCGAACCGCGCTCACCCGCTGTTCAAGGCCTTTATCGCTGCGGCACTCAAGTTCCGCGCCAGCGAGCAGCGCAGCCTGCTGCACATGTAAACCATAAAAATAAGGTGCTGTCTGTGCGGACAGCACCTTATTTTTTACCCATATAATCCATGATCCTGCAAGGCATTATTCATAGTGGTCATTTTCCAGATTACACACCACAAACCGGTCCACGATGCGGGCCATCCCGTGGAACATCTGTTCCGTAAGTTCCTTGCGGCGCTGCAGCTCCATCCGTTCCGCTTCCGCTTTTTGCAGAGAACTCCCGGTGGCTTTGTTCTATCCTTGATTTCCGATCAGCACCACGGCCACATCGTTGACATTCGTGCCGGTCGCGCCGGTGATGATGAGCCCATCCACCGCCTTGAGGGCATGGTAGGCATCGTTGTTCTGCAGCACATCGTACACGTTCAGCTGGTTCTGCGCCAGTGCCGCGGCCGTGCTGCCGTCCACATAGCCGCCCGCAGCATCGGTTGGGCCGTCGGTGCCATCGCTGCCCACCGAAAAGACCGCTGCATCCAGCCCGGCGATCATTGGTGCTGCAGCAAGGGCCAGCTCCTGATTGCGCCCGCCCAGACCTGTTCCGGTCAGATGGACGACCGTCTCACCGCCTGCAAGAAAGGCCAGCTTTTTGCCCTGCCCCGCGTGGGTGCGGGCTATGGAACCAAGGAAGCTGCCAGCCTCCCGCGCTTCACAGCAGAGCCTGTCGGTCAAGATCACCGGCTCATAGCCCCGCTCCCGGCAGGCGTTGGCTGCTGCGCTGCACAGCTCCCGCACGCTGCCGGTGATCTGCGTGGCAACACGGTCCAGCACCTTTGGAGTCTCCTGTGCCAGCAAAGCTTTTGCCTGTTCCGAGAGCTTCAGGTGATACTTCTCCGCAATGGCAAGTGCCTGCGCGCAGGTAGAGGAGTCCGGCACCGCCGGGCCGCTGGCGATCATATCCAGCGGGTCGCCCAGAATATCACTGAGGACGATGCTGAACACCTGTGCCGCGGAGCGCAGCCTGCGCGAACCGCCCGCCCTTGACGCCGGAAAGCCGCTTGCGGATGGTGTTCATCTCCACGATGTCTGCGCCGCTGGCAAGAAGCTGGCCGGTGATGTCCTGCAGTTCTGTGCCGGGGATGAGCGGCTTTTCAAACAGTGCACTTCCGCCGCCGGAGAGCAGGAACAGCACCGTATCCTCTGCCGTTAAGCCCTGCACCAGTTCCAGCGCTTTCCGGGTGGCGGCAAAGCCATTCTCATCCGGCACGGGGTGCCCGGCTTCGCAGCAGTCCACGCCGGGATCGTGCCCTTCACGTGGCCATACTTGGTCACGACCACGCCGCCGTCCACCCGGCCAAGAAATTTCACCGCCGCCTGGGCCATCTGCCATGCTGCCTTACCGGCAGCCACCAGCAGCACCCTGCCGCCCTGCGGCCGGAAATTTTTCAGCGCGCGGCGCACCGCTTCGTCCGGCAGAACAGCGTTCAGGCTGGCACGGATGATGACATCTGCATCTCTGCGCAGTGTTTCGTTTTTCAGCATGTCGTTCTCCCCTTTTCCATCGCTTCTTGTCCGCGGACAAAAAACACCTGTACAGTCTCTTCCTATGCAGGAAAACGCCGTACAGGTGTTCTGATCTTTTTTACTTACTTTGTGCTTGCCGGAGCAACCTCAAAGTCGATCTTGCCCAAGTTCACATCCGCACGCACAATGGTGATCATCATGGTGTCGCCCAGGCTCCAGTTCTTGCCGGAGACGGGGTCGGACAGGCGGATGCCCTCGGTGAGCATGGTACCGGAGGGGGTCAGGCTGGAAGCCGGCACAAAGCCCTCCACGCCGTTCTCCAATTCGATGAACAGGCCGCGCTGGGTCACGCCGGAAATGCGGCCCTCGTAGCTCTCGCCCAGATGGCGGCGGGCATACTCGGCCTTGTAGCAGTCCTCAGCCTTGCGCTCGATCTGCATTGCAATGATCTCGCGCTCACTGGACTGCTTGCTTGCCTTCTCGGCAAAGTCGCTGTAGCGCAGCACCATGGTATCCTTATCCATGCCCTTGAGCTGGGCGGTCATGATGCGATGGATGGCCAGATCCGGGTAGCGGCGGATGGGACTGGTGAAGTGAGCGTAGTCCTTCAGCACCAGACCGTAGTGGCCCTTGGGTTTTTCCTCATACACAGCCTTGGACATGCAGCGCAGCATACCGGTATTGATGATCTGCTCATACGGGCCGCCGCGCACACCTTCCAGAATGGCGCTCAGCTCCTTGGGGGTGGGCACATCCTTGGCAAAGTGATCGTTGATCCGCAGGCCTGCAGCAGAGTGTGCAGACGCTCCAGCTTTTCAGCATTGGGTTCCTCGTGCACACGGTACACGAAGGGGATCTGCTTCACGCGGGCAAAGTGGGCAGCGCACTGGTTGGCCAGCAGCATGAACTCTTCGATCATAGCTTCGCTCTCGCCGGAGGTGCGCTTTTTCACGTCGATGCAGTGGCCGTCCTCGTCGAGGATCAGCTTCACCTCGCCGCTCTCGATATCCATGCAGCCGCGCTCCTTGCGCAGGCGGGCGCGGTGGCCGTACAGCTCCTTCATGGCGGGCAGCTGGCTGAGCACTTCATGGTACTTGCCCTTGAGCTCGTCGTCAGCACTGCCGGCCAGCAAGGCATTGATCTCGGAGTAAACGCCCTTGACGCGGCTGCGGATGACCGACTTGACAAAGCGGTAATCGATCAGGTTGCCATCCTTATCCAGATGCATCAGGCAGGAGAACGCCAGGCGCAGCACGCCCTCGTTCAGGCTGCAGATGCCGTTGGACAGCTGCTTGGGCAGCATGGGCACCACCTGGTCGGCATAGTACACGCTGGTGGCACGGTGAAAGGCTTCGTTGTCCAGCTCACTGCCGGGCTTGACGTAGTGAGACACATCCGCAATATGCACGCCCAGCTCAAAGCCGCCCTCCGGCGTCTTGGTCAGGCTGATGGCGTCGTCGATGTCCTTGGTCTCAGCACTGTCAATGGTGAAGATGGGCAGGGCGCGCAGATCCATGCGGCCCTCGGTGTCCTTTTCAGAGACCTCAGCGTTCTCCAGCTTCTTGGCTTCCTCACGAACCTTATCCGGGAAGCGGCTGTGGATATCCTGCGCATAGAGCAGGGCCTTTGCGCAGCGCTTGGCCTCGTCGGAGCTGCCAAAGCGCATGGCCACGCCCACGCGGTGATCTTCCTGCCGGTTGCCGCGCTGCAGGATCTCCACAGCCACTTTGTCGCCGTCCTTGGCACCGCCCTCGCAGTCGCGCATCAACTGCATGGAGATGGCCGGGCAGTCGTCCGGCACGAACTTCAGCATGCCCTCCACGCGGCGGACGGTGCCCACCAGATCGTTCTTTTCTTCCAGCACGGCCAGGATCTCGCCCTCGTCGCTGCCCTCCACACGGGGATGCTCAAACTTTTCCACAAGCACTATGTCACCGGGCATGGCACCGCGGGTAAAACGGCCCGGGATAAAGATATCGCTGGTGCCGTCCTCCAGCATGACAAAGGCAAAATTCTTGCCCAGCTTGACCACCTTGCACAGCAGGGCCTTGTCGGCGCGGCCGGAACGCACCGTAAAGAAAACGCCCTGCCGCTGGCAGATCACAGCCTCGTGCACCAGCTGGTCCACGGCCTCCATCACCTTGCGATCCGAGCCACGGTCCCCGCCGAACTTTGACTTGAGGTCCTTCACGGTGCACGGCTGATTCTGGATCGCGTGCTCAATTTTATCGCGCATTGCCATAATATTTTTTCTCCTTGCTCTTCCATGGCCGCAGCCTCCAACGTGCCGCAGCGCTGCCAATCGTGGGCCAGCTGCCCCACCCTGCCCAGCGGTCAGACTGCCGCCGACATCCTATCATAACACAGAAAAACAGCCCCGTCCTTTACACGGGGCTGCACGAACCTTGTCAACCTGCCAGACGGCCTGCAAACAGACATGCCAGAATGGCAACCACAAAGAAAACAATGCCTGCAATGCGGGTGGTCTTGGCCAGCATCTGATCAGCCGGGGTCAAACGGGCATTGTTTGCGCCGCCCATACTGCCGTTGATGGCACCGGAAAGGCCCTGACCGTGGGTGTGCTGCATGAGAGTGAGGAAAACGATGACGAGCGAAGCGATCAGCAGGATCACACCGCCAACAATTTCGATAACAGACATGGATTGAAACGCTCCTTTATTTTAATTCAACAAAAACTACGCAGAAATACAAATATATAGTAGCATAACAAGCGCAAAAAAGCAAGCAGAAACCGTGCATTTTTATGCCAGAAGGTCCAGCATTGCGCACAGCCGGGCAAAGATGGCGGCGCTGGAATGTTCCGTGCTCACCTGCCCGTCCTGCAGCACCACAATGGTGTAGCGCGGCTGCTGCGCCGGGTAAAACCCTGCGAACCACAAGTTTTTGCGTTCCGTGCCATCCGGTGTGAACTGCCCGGTCTGCGCGGTACCGGTCTTGCCGCCAGCCCCTTCTTCCAGCCAGGCAGCATCCTGTGCGGTGCCCTCTTCCACCACCTGCTGCAGCATTTTACGCAGGAGCGCTGCATTTTCCGCACTCATCACCCGCCTTGACTGCGGATGTGCAAGCGTTTCCAGCGGCGTACCGTCAGTTTCATCCACCGAGCCACACACAAAGAAAGGCGTGCGGTACATCCCGCCGGAAGCAATGGTGTTCATCATGGCGGCGATCTGTACCGGTGATGCCAGCAGACCGCCCTGCCCAAAGCTGAAATTTGCCAGCTGGCCGCTCTGGGCAAGCTCCCCGGCAGACGGCAGCTTTCCGGCATCGGCGTGCAGCGCACCTGCCACCGGCACCTCCTGCCCGAAGCCAAGCTGCCGAGACATCTGCAAAAGCGTCTCTGCCCCCAGCTGCTGCCCCAGCCGGATAAAATAGCCGTTGCAGCTTTTTTCCAGAGCCGCAGTCATGTCCACCGTTCCGTGCGGCACACCGCCTGCGCAGCGGAAGATCTGCCCGTCCACCACCACCGCGCCGTTGCAGTCGTACTCCGGCAGGATGCCCTGCTCCAGCGCTGCCGCAGCCAGCACCGGCTTGAACACTGAACCCACAGCATAGCTTTCCAGTGCGCGGTTCAGGAACGGACTGTCCGGTGCATCCAGACTTGCGGCAAGGTCATCCGGATCATAGCCCGGCACGCTGACGCTGGCGCGAACCGCAGCAGTGGCCGTGTCCAGAACCAGAATGCAGCCGCTGGTCATGGTGTCTGCGGCCACCGCTTCGGCGGCACGCTGCACCGAACGGGAGATCGTCAGCTGCACGCCCACCGCACTGCTGTCCTGCCGGGTGAGCTGCGGTGTTTCCCCGGCCCGCAGCCGTCCTTGTGCTGTGACCGCGCACACCAGCGTGTCCTGCTCCTTTGTCCCGGCCAGCTGGCTGTCCAGCGCCTTTTCCAGCCCGGCAATGCCGCGGCCTTCTGCATCCAGATAGCCGATCAGATGCTGGCACAGCGGAACTTCTGCGCAGCGCCGTGCCGTTGCAAAGCAGCGTATGCCGCGCCCGGAAAGGTCGCGGTCCACTTCCAGCAGAAACGGTGCGGAGCGGTTGCGGTTCCGGTACAAAAGTGCCTGCCCGGCACTATCCGTAAATGCATACAGGCGTGTGTAGTTGTTTTCGCCCGGGAAGCAGAGGGCAAGATACCGCGTTTCCAGCCCGGTGAGAAGCAGGCCGCTGTGATCGTAAAGCTGCCCCGCCGGGCCGAGGCAGCGAGAGCCGGACCGTGCTCTGCGCTTCGGCCCGGGCAGCATAGGTATGGTTCTCTGCCAGAAAATACAGGCGGCACAAAACTACCGCAAACCCCAGCAGAACAGCTGCATACAACGCCAATACCCGTTTGCCGGACATCTGCTCACCCCTTTTTGATAGAGTGGGCTGCATCTGTGGTTTCTATACAAAAAGAGACGGGGTCTCCGAAGAGATCCCGTCTCCATAAGGTACTTATTGAGTAAGCAATTCCGCTTCATGCGTCGAAAATCACAGGTTGCCGGCGATCTGTTCAAAGGCTCTTTCAACCGATTCAAAGCTGCTGTGCGTGTAGACATCCAGCGTCACACTGGCATTGGAGTGTCCCATCAGGTATTGCAGGCTTTTTACATCCAGCCCGGCCTGCTGAACATTGGTGCAGAAGGTGTGTCGCAGCACATGAGATGTAATGCGCGGAACAGGTTTGCCGTACGCCTTCTCAAACTTTCCCTGCACGCCACGCATAAACAAACAGCGGCCCCGCAGACCTTTTTCAAAGTCTGCGGGGCCTTGTGCTGTGGGGCTATTTTACCTGCACGGTCATGGTTCGGTCACTGCCCGGTAGCCGCGGATGACGCGCCACTTGGCGACGCCCTTGTCCGGCTTAAAGCTGCCGTCGGCGCGGGCTTTCAGGTAGCCCTGCTCGATGGCCCACTGGGCGGCTTGGGCCATCTCCGGGTCGGCTACGTCCGCAAAGGCGGGCAGAGTGGCCGGGGCCGGGCGGCCTGCGGTGTTCCAGAGGAGCATTGCCAGCTCGGCGCGGGTATGGGGCACGGCCACCCCTGCAGGCAGGAGCTGGTCAGGATGAGCTCCGTGCCCACCTGATAGGCCACGACGCCCGCCACGCCCACGACTGCGCCGACCGCCAGAAGGGTGCCGAAGCCGTCTCCGCCGTCTGGGCTGCCCTCGCCGCTCTCGGCGGTGCGCCAATGGCCATAGAAGGTCACGTCCCGGTCGAGGTTGCCCACATGGTTCGCGCCCGGGCCCATGTAGTAGGGGCTATCCTCCAAACGGGTGCCGTCTTCGAGGAACCAGCCCTCAAAGAGGCGGGCTGATCGCACCGGGGACCCGTATGAAAATCTTTCAGCGTGATTTCGGTCCCGGCTGTAATCGTTGTTTCTGTGTCTCCGCCCAAAATTCCTATCGGCTTAGTAACCGAATATTTCCCCAGATCGGCATAGGTGAGATCGTATTCTCCCCGGCGATCTCTTTTGCTTTCTCAATGCCGTTGCCTTTCGTCCTGCCCGTCACCTTGCCATTTGCCACCAGCCTCATGATTTTTTTCGCCAAGGGCTTCGACCAGCGAGATCGTCCCCGTATCCGCAGGCCCAACTGTGGTCAGCGTCACGTCTCCGTCAAAGGTCAAAACGCCCTGGTTATAGGATACCTCACCCTGAATGCAGTTCACATTCACACTATTGACCCGGCCGACATGATCCGGATACACAAACACCTTTGTCACCCTGCAAGCTACACCGTCCGCCAGTGCCAGCGGGGCCGCAAGGTTCAGCGCGAGGGCTGCGGAAAGCACCCCGGCGAGGAATTTCTTCCATCTTCGTTTCATTGCAAAAGCCTCCTTTTTTCTACCAATTTTGTTGCAGGAAAAAAGCTCCACGGTTCACTTTTAGGATACCGTGGAGCTTTGGTTTTTGCTATTAACCCGGGGTTAGTTTTTGGTTAATTCCGGGGGGCGTTTTTCTGGTACCACTCGGCCAAGCGGGCGCGGCGGGTGCGGGGTCGCCGCCCATATCCAGCTTTGCGTACAGCTGGTTGATGTACTGCTTCACCGTGCCTTCGGAGAGGTAGAGGGCGGCAGCGATCTCCTTGTTGGTGCACCGCCCGGCCACCAGACGGGCCAGCTCCCGGTCGCGGTCGGTCAGGGGCAGCTCCGGCGCGGGGCGGGCAGGCCCAGCCGGGCGGCAAAGGCCCGGCCTGCGGGCAGGATGCGGGCCACGAAGGGCCCCAGACGCGGCTCGCATACGGCCCAGTCCTCCCCTTCCAGCAGGGGGGCCAGAGCGGGATACTGCTCCACAAAGAGCACCCAGAAATCGTCCTGCACAGCGTCCAGCAAAGCCGCTGCCAGCGCGGCCGGGCCTCGGCCCGCTGGCCGAAGAATGCAGCTGCGCCGCCGCCAGCTGGATGCGGGCCTGCAGGCCCACCAGACCGTAGTGCATGGCCTCGCACCGGCGCAGCAGGCCCTCGCTGTGGGCGATCACCTTCACGTACTCCCCCTGCGCCAGCCAGATCTGCTGCTCGATGAGGGACATCATGGGGCGGCAGGGCCCAAAGAAGCTCACCTCGGCCAGCTTGTGCTCCCGGAACAGCTCCGGGGCCTGCTCCGGCCTGCCCTGCAAAGCGTAGAAATAGGCGGCGATGCTCTCCAGCAGATGCACCTGCACCCCGTCGTGCTTTTGCAACAGGGCGGCGCGCTTGGCGGCAAAATCGTACCCCCTCTTTTCCCTTGCCGCACAGGGCCAGCCGCAGGACCAAAAAGTCGCAGCAGAGGGTCATGTTCTCCTGCCCGGCGGCGTCGGCCCGGGCCCGCTCCAGCAGCACGGCGGCTTTCTCCCACGCCCCCTGCAGGTAGGCGGCCTCCGCGTCCATCAAAAGCTCGGCCCCCTGGCCGTGGCCGTTGGTAATTTTATAGTAATGGGGCATACACTCGTACATTTCGGCCAGTTCTTTGCCCAGCTCCCCGGGGGCGCGGTAGTACATCATCAGCACCGAGGGGGGGAGCCGAAGGTCCAGCTGCCGCTGTTGCGCAGGGTGACGGCGGGGCGGCTCATCTGGCGGCTGGCGCTGCGGTGGAGGCGGCTCATCTGGGTGATGTCGTTGTAGAACAAGAAGCTCTGGATGAGGTCGCACTCCCCCAGCAGGTTGCCCGCTCGGCGGCGGACCACTCGGGGTGTTGGGCCACGGCGGCTTCCAGCAGGGCTTTCAGCTCCATCATTTTGGGGATCTGCTGCCAGGTGAACATCCGGCGCATCAGCACCAGAATGGCCAGCGGGTGGCGCTGCAGCGCTTCCACCGGGCAGCGGTCCAGCCGCTGCAGCAGCTCGGCGGGGCTGAGGGAGGCAAGCAGATCCCCGCGTCCGCCTCGATGACGGCAAGGGCTGCGTCGCGGTCGCCGCAGTGCTCAAAGGCCTGCAAAGCGTGGAGGTACTGGGCTTTTTGGGCATACCAGCGGCCATACCGCTGCCAGACCTCCGTTTGCCGAGCGGCGGGCAGCTGGGCAAAGAGCCGCTCGGCGCACTCCTTCATCATGTGGTGGAAGCGGAAGCTCACCCCGTCCGGCAGGCGGGTGACAAAGGCGTTTTGCTGGGTGAGGGCCCGCAGCACCTCCTCCGCGTCGGGCAGGGCGGTGACAGCCCGGGCCATCTCCACCGTGAACTCATCGGCCAGCCCCATCACAGCGAGGAAGCCCCGGGTCTTCTCGGGCAGGGACTCCAGCATGGCGGCGGTGAACATGGCGTAGATGTCCGGCCCCGGCTGCAGCAGGCTCCCCCGCTCGGCCAGGGCATGGAGGTTCAGGTAGACGGCGGAGAACCACCCCTCGCAGGAGCGCAGCAGGCTCTCGGCCTGGGCGGCGGTGATCTCCACGCCGCAGCGGTGGGTGTAGGCCAGCAGCTCCTCCCGGTTCAGGCGAAGGCCGTCGGCCTCGATGCGGTGGAGCCGCCGCCCCAGCCGCACCACCTGCTCCCCGGGCAGAAAGCGGTTGCGGCTGGCCACGATAAGGTGGACGTTCTCGGGCAGGCGGTAGGCCAGCCGACACAAAAACTGCGCCACCCGCTCGTCCCCAGCAGGTGGAAATCGTCCAGAAAAAGATAGTAGGGCGTTTTGCCGCCCAGCGCGGCACACAGGTCCTCCAGCAGCAAAGCCGCGCCGCTGGCGTCAGCGGGGCAGTCGTAGCCCTCCAGCACCGTCAGCCCGGCGGCGGGAAAGGCCTTCTGCACGCTTTTCCAGAAGATGGAGCGGTTATCCGAGTAGATGCTGGCTTGCAGCACCACGGCCCCCCGCCTTGGCCTGCTCTGCCAAGAACCAGCGCACCGCCGTCGTTTTACCGTAGCCCATGGGGGCCACCACCGCCGTGAGCGCACAGGACGCTATGGGCCGCAGCGTCTCCCGCATTCGGTCCGAGATGTAGATGATGTTCAGGTTCTGCCTGTTTCTGGCCATGCGCGTTCCCCTTTTTCCTTATGCTAAGGCTATTGTAGCACATTTGC
>VOFD01002491.1_pt1 | contig 30846 bp, 45 predicted proteins | sample 5384101 | NCBI WGS metagenome assembly VOFD01 (sample SAMN12384723, study PRJNA508395) | human gut metagenome | isolation source: healthy gut C | host: Homo sapiens
CATTGCTCATGCCCACTTATGGCGCGCTACTTAATACCCACGGCATCCTGTCTATGGCACTGACCGGCGATTCTCCTGACGAGGAGCGCAACGCCGCCAAACAGCGGCTGGTTTCCGAAGTCTGATTCCTTTTGTGGTGGACATTTACAACGAGGGTGTGGATATCCCCGAGGTGAACACTGTGCTGTTCTTGCGCCCTACCGGAGTCGCTAACCGTGTTTTGCAGCAACTGGGGCGTGGTCTGCGTCTGGCAGAAACTACCATCTTGACCCGCGTGCGATTTACAGCAAAAAGATCTGCTTCAGCAGGCTGTGCGTCCGTGCAGGGGCGGCATCCGATTTTGCAGAACCTTTGGAAGAAACTATGACCAAAACCTTTGCACGCTTTGCGGTCATCGATTCCCGCAGGTGGATTCGTTTTTGCTGGGGCTTCTGCCAAATTGAATAACACCGGCTTTGCGGCTCTATCGCCAGTAGAGAAGCGGATGCTGCAAATGTTCTATGTGACTCTCTGGGGCAAAACTGCAGAAAGCTGGGAGGATGAAAGAAGTTCTCGATAACCTGTATGCTCTCTCAGGCAGTCCCGTTTTGCTGGGGGCTGCATGCACTTTTTGCAGTATCAATATGACCGCATTGATTTTATTGACGAGCCGGTAGATGTGGGCTTTGATTGTCCGCTGGACCTGCACTGCACCTATATACTCGCGACCAGCTGCTGGACTTTGGCGCTGGACTTTGAAGCCTGACGTCTTTGTCCGTGAACAAGGCAGACAAGTGGCTGCCGGAAAAGCAGCTGGACGTATTCCATTTGTGACCCTGAACAAGGCAGACGAAAAACTCTGCCACCCAGCACCATGTACGCGCGAAATCGTCAAAGAGGTTGGCACCGTCCTGGTGGAAGTCCTCGTCCGCATCGCTGAAGAAATGGAAAACAACGATTGAGCAAAATACACTGAAAAGGAGATTTTACTATGCCCGCAAATGTTGAAACGATGTTCTCTGTCCGTGAGACACCTTGGCACGGCCTTGGCCGGATCATCATGGATGCCCCTGCAAGCCGTGAAGCCTTGGAACTGGCCGGTCTGGATTGGCAGGTGGAGAGCCGCAATATCTATTCCGGCACGGGTGCTATGATCCCCGGCTATCGCGCAAATGTCCGCAGCACTGATGATGCTGTTCTGGGTGTGGTATCCGACCGCTACCGCATTGTGCAGAACGAAGAAGCATTTCAGTTCACGGATGACCTGCTGGGTGAAGGTGTTACTTACGAAACTGCCGGTTCTTTGCAGGGCGGCAAGAAAGTCTGGATGCTGGCAAGGCTTCCGAGGAAATATCTTATCGCTGGAGATCAGGTAGTACCATATCTTGTGATCTTCAACAGTCATGACGGAAGTTCTGGTGTGAAAGTGGCCATGACTCCAATCCGTGTGGTCTGCCAGAACACGCTGAACCTTGCGCTGAATACCGCAAAGCGCAGCTGGACTGCACGCCACACCGAAAATGTTCTGCTCCGCGTGCAGGATGCCCGTGAGACCCTGCAGCTAGCCAGCAACTATATGGTTGAACTCGGCAACCGTGGCGATGAGCTGGCTCGCATCGCTTTATCCGATCACAAGGTGCAGGAGTTCATCAATGAGTTTTTCCCGACTTCTGAGGACCTGTCCGATTGCCAGCGGAAGAATAACCTGCGCTTGCAGGAAGATCTGAAGGCTCGCTATTATAACGCACCGGATCTGGAATGGGTCGGCAAAAACGGTTGGCGCTTTATCAACGCAGTCTCCGATTTTGCTACCCACGCAAATCCTCTCCGCAAGACCAAAAACTACAACGAGAACCTGTTCCTGCGCACCGCAGAGGGCAACCCCATGATTGACAAAGCCTACAAGATGGTGCTAGCAGCAGCATAAAGGAGTAAGCCATGAATGATGTAAATAACCGCATTTTCAAGGAATTCACGGAATTTTTTGACAACGTTGAGAAGAGTGCTTCTGAAATCAGCGTTACCATGGCTTATGAGATTACGATGAAAAGTACCATCAGCACCGCCATTATTGTTTTGGAATCCGAGGGCAGACTGGAAGAGCGCTACTGGAACCATCTCAGGGTGCAAAATAATATTCTGGATTTTCTTTATGACCTGTGGGTTGGCTCTTGCCATTCGTTAGCTGCCGACTTTTCCACCATCATGAAAGACTTGGTGGAATATGACTTCATTCTTGCCGAATCTATTATGAAAGAAAGGATGCAAAGCGCATGAAAAGATTGATTTCAACTTTGAACCTGTCCAAAGAAGATTGGCTCCGTTATCGCAAATGCGGCATTACCGGCACGGATGCCGGGGCTATCCTTGGCCTGAATCCCTATCGTTCTGCATTTCAGATTTACCACGATAAAATCAGCGATACCACTGAAAATATCGACAACGAAGCCATGCGGCAGGGCCGTGATTTGGAGGATTATGTAGCACAACGCTTCACCGAGGCCACCGGTCTGAAGGTACGCCGAGCAAATGCCATTTACCAGAGTGAGGAACATCCACTGCTTCTGGCAGATTTTGACCGCCTGATCGTTGGGCAGAAAGCCGGGTTGGAGTGCAAAACGGTCTCGCCGTTTTCTGCGGATAAGTGGGCAGATGGCAAAATCCCTGCACATTAGATGGCTCAGGTCAATCACTATCTGGCTGTCAGCGGTTTTGACTGCTGGTACATTGCTGCTCTGATTTTCGGGAAAGAACTGGTGATTCACAAGATCACAACCGACAAAGAAGTTCTGAACAACCTCATTGCCAAGGAAGAGCACTTCTGGAAATACAACGTGATGCCCGAATTTCCGCCTGTACCTACCGGAAGCGAGGGGGGATACACAGCAGATCAATCAGCTGTACTCTGCAGATGATCGAAACAAAACTGCCGATCTTAATCCCATCCGCGACCTGTTGGATAAGCGGCAGGATCTTTCTGATCAGATCGAACAGCTGGAACAGGAAAAAGCCTCTATTGAACAGCAGGTGAAGTTGGAGATGCAGGACGCTGCCTATGGCACAGCACCGGGCTACAAGGTGTCCTGGGTATCCTCCGAAAGTAAACGGGTAGACTCCCAGCGTTTGAAGAAAGAACAGCCCGATATTTTCAATCGGTACAGCAAGAATGTAAGCAGCCGCAGGTTTACCATTATCCATCAGCATAATTTTTGTACGTCTATAGGCGCACAAAATTTGCGCTTCAGCTATTTTTGTTTAATAGAAAAGCACAATACTGTTTACACAACAATAATTGTATGCTAAGATAAGAATATGAGGTGATGCACGATGGTTCTGCGCAAAAGTTATTTGGATAAGATCATTCCTTTTATCGATCAGGATCTGATCAAAGTTTTGGTTGGAATCCGGCGCTGTGGAAAAACAGTCCTTCTCGGTCAGATCAAGGACGTGCTCCTCCAGCGCAACATTCCCGCACAGAACATTATTCAGGCCAATTTTGAGTCCATGCGCTTCCGCAACACCCGTACTGCAGAAACGCTTTACGACTACATCGCAGAAAAAGCGGAAGGCTGTACCGGCAAAATCTATATTCTTCTGGATGAGATTCAGGAGGTGGAGCGCTGGCAGATTGCAATCAATTCTCTTCGTGTCGATTTCGATTGTGATATTTACCTGACCGGCTCCAATTCCAAGCTGCTTTCCGGCGAACTGGCAACCTATCTTTCCGGACGATACATCCAGATTCAGGTTTTCCCCTTTTCGCTGGCCGAAGCAAAACAGCAATGCATTGAAAACGGAACCTATACTTCGGATGAAAAGCTCTTCGCAGACTATTTGAAGTACGGCGGTTTTCCGCAGCGTTTCTTCCTCCCTGACGATCATTCAATCACCACCTATCTGGACGATCTTTACGAGGCTATCATTGTCCGTGACATCATGCTGCGCCACAATATTCGCGAACAGACCGCATTACGTAATGTCCTTGCATTCCTGCTGGATAATATCGGCAATCCGTTTTCTGCCCGTAATATCAGTAGACGCATGGTTTCGGAAGGAATCAAGACAACCACTGCTACCGTACTGAACTACGTTGATTATTTCAAGGAAGCCTTTATCCTTCTGAATGCAAGCCGCTATGATATCAAAGGAAAAGCGCTCCTGTCCAGCACAGAAAAGTACTATGCAGTCGATCTTGGCCTGCGGAACGTTATCAAGAAAAGCGAAAAACTTGACAGCAACAAGCTGTATGAGAACATCGTATATCTGGAAATGCGGAGCCGTGGCTATGAAGTTCAGGTCGGCAAACTGGACGACACCGAAATTGATTTTATCTGCTACCGTGGAGATGAAAAGCTCTATATTCAGGTTGCTTACCTGATCACTCCCGCCGATGAAGAACGGGAGTTCGGTAATCTTGAGCGGCTGCACGACAACTATCCTAAGTATGTTATCAGTGGTGATTTGGCGAATTTAAGCCGAAACGGAATCATTCATCGAAACATCATTGATTTTCTGCTCAATCCGTAATTTTCACATCATGGGGCACAACAGTTGACGCTGTTGTGCCCTTTTTTCTTTATCAGAATTGGAGGCATTCTTATGGAAAATCCATTCGTAAAATTATTTGCTATCGACTTCAAAGATCATCTGGAAGTCAAAAAGTCCGGCAATACGGAACTGAAATATGTAAGTTGGGCGTACGCTTGGGCAGAGGTGAAAAAGCTGTATCCTTCTGCCAGCTACGAAGTCAAGAAATTTAACGGCCTGCCCTATGTTTATGACCCCATAACAGGCTTCATGGTGTACACCTCGGTCACGATTGAGGGCGTGTCGCACGAAATGTGGCTTCCGGTTTTGGACAGTTCCAACAAAGCCATGAAAGCTGTGCCTTACACCTATACCACCCCGAAATGGGACTACAATCCGCAGACCCGCCGCCGTGAAAAGATCGGCATGGAAGAACGTACCGTAGAAGCAGCCTCTATGTTCGATGTGAATAAAGCTATCATGCGGTGCTTAGTGAAGAACCTTGCCATGTTTGGCTTAGGTCTGTATGTCTATGCCGGAGAGGATTTGCCGGAGGATGCTGCACCGCAGCCGGAGACGGAACCGCAAAAGCAGCCGAAACCGAAATCCACCAGCCAGAAGCAGGAACAGCCGCCTGTGCCCTGCATCTGTGCCCGGTGCAACCAGCCTATCAAGAGGGTCAAGCTGAAGGATGGCTCCATCATGCAGGCGGCAGAGTTTGCCGCCACCCATGAGGGAATGTGCGCGGACTGCTATAAGGCAACCAGATTGAACGTAGCATAATAAAACTGCTCTATTTCGATGTCACTTGATTCTTGTATGATTCTATATTTCATGGTACACTTACAGTAGTGAGTTCTGAAAGCTCATCTCTATGAGCGGAAAGGAGCATTGCATGAAAGATTTGCAGTTTCCTGTTGGAATCTCGAATTTTGAAAAGATTCGAGAAGGCGGGTATTATTATATCGACAAGACCAATCTGATTTCTGAACTTCTTAGCGGTGGTGTCGCTGAAGTAACATTGATTACTCGTCCTCGCCGTTTCGGAAAATCCCTTGGTATGAGCACTCTCGCAAATTTTCTGGACATCCGCAAAGACAGCAAGCAGATGTTTGAGGGATTGGCGATCTCCAAAAATACGACACTTTGCAAAAAGTGGATGAATCAGTGTCCTGTGGTCTTTTTCTCTTTCAAGGACACGGACGGTCTGACCTTTGAAAGCGCCTATGGAATGCTGTGCATGAAGCTGGCATTTGCATTTCAGGATTATCAGTTTCTTTTGGATGACGCTGCTATTTCTGACGATGACAAAGGCATCTTTAAGCGAATTCTGGGACGCACTGCATCCATAGATGAAACCAAAAGCTGCTTTTTGCTATTGACCCGGATGCTGGAAATCCACTTCAAAAAATCGGCGGTCGTCATTCTGGATGAGTATGATGTTCCCATTGCAAAAGCCAGCAGCAACGGATATTATTCGCAGATGCTGGACGTGATGCGGGCTATGATGAGCACCACGCTCAAAGACAATACTTCGCTTGACTTTGCTGTTATTACCGGCTGCCTGAAAATTGCAAAAGAAAGCATCTTTACCGGGACGAACAATTTTGTTTCGGATACGATTCTTTCTCCCCGGTTGAGCGAATCCTTTGGTTTTACACAGGCAGATGTAGATCAAATGTTGAAAGATGCTGGTCTTGAATCACAGTCTGCTGAAATCAAGGCATGGTACGACGGTTATCATTTTGGCGATGCAGACATTTATTGTCCGTGGGACGTAATCAGTTATCTGCGGGATTTCCAGTATGGTGTAGCACAGAAGCCGAAAAGCTATTGGAAAAACACCAGTGATAACGCCATCATCCGTTCTTTCATCGACTATGCAGGCGACAATATCACCACAAAGCTTGAAACTCTGATGGCTGGCGGCTCTATTGTTCAGCATATTGAAGAAAACCTGACCTACGATTATCTACACTCCTCTGAGGAAAATCTTTGGAGTGTGCTGTATCTGACAGGCTATCTGACCAAAGCGCGTGATAAAGATTTCCGGATTCGCTGCCGGATGGCTGCTCTGCGTTGATGATTCCCAATGCAGAGATTCGGGAAATTTTTGAAACCACTGTAAGCAAATGGTTTGACGACAGTGCAAAGGCATGGAACCGCAGCCCGTTGTTTGATGCAGTCTGGAGCGGAAACAACGAAGCTCTGACAAAAGAGATGACCAAGCTGCTGCGTATGACCATCAGCTACCACGACTACCGGGAGGATTTTTACCACGCTTTCCTTGCGGGCATCTTTACTGGTGCTGGCTATGTGGTGGAATCCAACAAAGAGCATGGCGAGGGTCGCAGCGATGTCATTGTAAAGGATATCCGCAATGGCCGTGTGGCGATTTTTGAAGCCAAGTATGCAAAAACTCTGGATGCTCTGCCGGATGCATGTGATACTGCTATTCAGCAGATCAATGACCGGATGTATGCGGCGGACTTCCGGGATGACTATGATGACATCCTCTGTTATGGCATCGCATTCTTCAAAAAAGCGTTGCATGGTAAGAAAAAAATAATTATCTACTGGGGAGTATCTTCGGATGCTCCCCTTTCATTTTTACAGGACAATCCATTTGGATTGTCCTGTTTTTATTTGGAGGCACACAATGGAAGAAAAAATCAAAGTCCTTGCGCTCCTGCCAATGGAGCTGCCAAAGGAGATTGATCTGGACAACACCCTTGAAGCCATGCAGAAATTTGTAGGCGGGCTGATCGAATGCATCACATTGAGTGACACCGGTTCAGCGGTCACACTGGTCTGCAATGATGAAGGCAAGCTGCTTGGCCTGCCGCTCAATCGTCCGCTGTGGGATGGAGCCGATGTTCTTGCTGGGCCGGGATTTCTGGCCGGATGTGACAACGAAGGGAATCTGACTTCCCTGCCGCAGAGTACAATGGATTTCTACAAAGAGAAATTCAGAGCTTTTATCATTGAAATCTAAGGAGGACAGATTATGACCTTTAATGCAATGACCGATCACTACGAAGAGATCACGGTTTGCGGAAAGCCTGCGCTGTTCACCAGCATCCGCATCAAGAGAGATACCATTCCGGATGGTCTGTACGCCTACGATGTTCGGCATGATGACGAGTGCCGGGGTATCCCTTGTGAGATTGCGCCCTTTGTGATGGTCAACCACTGGGGCACCATTATTCTTGCGGAACCGCTGGAACTGCCGGATGATGGGCGGCGATATATTGACGAGGACACCGACTGGAACTACGCTCCTTTGGATGGCGAGGACACCGCCAATCACAAACCGTGCACTTCCATTTCTGATTTTATGACTGCCTGTGCCCACTAAAACTGTATTAAAAAATACCGTATATTCTGTTTTGTATTAAAAACCAGCCATTTTCAGGCCATTTCAAGGTGCAAAACACAGTCTTAAAAATGTCGCTCGTTATCTTTGAGCCAGAAGGGAGAAGCATGAACATCTATGGCTATTGCCGCATCTCTACGGCAAAGCAGAGCATTGACCGTCAGATTCGCAATATCAAGGCCGAGTATCCGACTGCCCATATCGTACAGGAAGCCTACACTGGTACATCTATCTTTCGCCCGGAATGGCTGAAGCTCTATCGGATTCTAAAATCTGGGGATATGGTGGTGTTCGACTCGGTGTCCCGGATGTCCAGAAACGCAGAGGAAGGTTTTGCTCTGTACGAAGACCTTTACCACAAGGGCATCCGGTTGGTGTTCTTGAAAGAGCACCACATCGACACCGAAACCTACAAAAAGGCTTTGTCCGGCAGCATTGCCATGACAGGGACAAATGTGGACTTCATCTTGAAGGGCATCAACGAGTATCTGATGGCCTTGGCAAAGGAGCAGATCAAGCTGGCCTTTGAGCAGTCCGAAAAAGAAGTTGCAGATCTGCACCAGCGCACCCGTGAGGGCCTTTTGACCGCCCGGCTGAACGGCAAGCAGGTTGGCCGCAAAAAGGGTGTTGGCTTTGAAACGAAAAAATCCAGAGAAGCTAAGCAAATCATCCGCACCCACTGCAAGACCTTTGGCGGCACACTTGACGATGCCGAGTGCATGAAGCTCACCGGTCTTGCTCGGAATACCTATTATAAGTACAAACGTCAGATTCGTGCTGAACTGATAGCTGAACAGGATTTGCCGAAAGGAGCAAGTATCTTTTATGAGCCACCAAAATCATTCTGAGCCGGAGAACAGGCTCACTCCGGAGGAGCAGCAGGAGTTTTTGAAACTTCTGGCTCAGCTTCCCCGGAGCAGCGTGAAGCACTGAAAGAAGTGCTCAAGTCCTTTACCTAAGCAAAACAGTGCGGAGTGGCATCATGTCACCCCGCACTGTTTATTTTTTATTCTGGTTTTTTCTCTTTTTTTGTTTTTGGAATGTTTCTTTTGTTGGTGCAGCTCTTTCAGATCTTCAATTGCCAGCTCTGGAGCCATGGTGTGGAACATCAAATAATTGGTGTTCATGGTCTTTGCCGGAGCCTGCGCATAAATTTCCTTGCTTGATTCCTTGGTCAGAATGTGCCAATATCGGTAAAGATAGCCCGCCCAATACATAACTTCCTTATCATATTGAGCATTTCCCTTTATAGTCTGTGGACACTCGTCCGCAAATTCTTCCAGAAGATACTCTTCTCCCGCCCATTGCATCCGATTGTACTCCGAATCCAAATCACGGGCAACTCTGGAACGCATGAACTGTTTCATAAAATCTTCACTGTCGTAACCTGCTTTCCATGCAAGCTTAAAGAGGCGACCTTGAATGTCGCAAATTTGCAGCCAGAGTGACTCCATTGTGATACAGCTCCCTTACTCCAAGTCATACTGCTTTTACCCCGCATTATTTCCATTTCCGCTGCATTACTTCACTTTTCAGAAACAATCGATATTTTGCGCCTTCTTTAATTGGATGGAGTTTGCCCCGTTTCGCAAGATCATCTACATTCTGTTTAGAACATGCCAGCTCCTCTGCAGCCTCAGCCGAGTCAACTACACGTTCTCTTACGAAGCACTTGAACTCTTCCATGCTTAACGGAACCTTTTTCCCTGCCGCATAGAGCTTTCCGCATTCAATACACAGGTTTTCTCCCCAGCAAATACCATAACCATCCGTTTCCACATTAACGGCGCGAAATGTATTTTCGTTCTGGAGCACCGGAGCAAACCGCTTGTCTGTACTCGCCAGCTGCACCAAATCATGCTTCTTCACGCATCCATCTCGGAAAAACACCAGCAACTGATTTTCTGGCAGCGGGATAACGTCTTCTACTTTCTGCTGATTTCGTTTCACAAATTCCTTCGGAATATCCTTCTCCGAAATCGGCTCCAAATAATAGCTATCCTGTGAGCAGCGTCCGTTTGTCATCGTCAGCAGCTTATACTCATCATAAAAAGTCAAGTCCGTTATCTCTCAGGATCATGCCAAGATTCTGTCGGTCAGACGGCACAATTCTCTGTTGCACCCAGATTCTGCTCCAATAAGCGTTAATTGTTTTTTGCCCTTTTTTCAAAAAAGACGAGAGGATCAGCGGCGTTTCCCATGGATCGGCCTCCTCTGGCAATTCAATATAAAAACGTTTTTCTTTTTTCATAACAGAACAGATATGCAACCGCCTTATTAGTTGTATTGTCCTCATCTCTGACTGCAAAGATTTTCATAATATTCCCACCTCTGCCAGATCATATCCCATATTTTGTTTTGTAAGGACTGCGGTATAATGCCATCCAGTCCTTCCAGTAAATAAGCCTTGTGTGTGTTGCAAGGGATTCAATACCGACATTTTATCTTGTCGTACATCAATCATTTCGCCCCTATATTTTACGAAACGACGTCAATATGAAAAAAATGTGCAAGGAATTCATAACGCATTCCCTGCACATTTTTGCACTCATTATTATTCCATCAGCAGTTTTCCATTTTCAGCAGCCTGCTGAACAGTCTGGAGCGTAGTCTTTGTTTCCTTGTCCAGAACTTTGTTCATTTCGCCTTCCTTAGCCTTATCCAGCAGATCCTGCTTAGAAAGAACCGAAATCAGCTTAATCGCCAAGCAGGTCTTCTGGAAATTCATCTTTTCCGCTGCTGTAAAGTTGATGTACTCCGTTGTGCGTTCAACCGTTCTTTCAGCCTGCACGATTAACCGCAGATAAACATCATACAGCTGCTGCAGTTCGTCCTGCACTTTTTGGGACAGGCGAGACAGTTTTCGCAGTTCCGATTCCATAGACTTCATCGTACCCACAGCTTTGTCTGCTTCCCATTTGATATCATACGCACTGTCCAGTACCTTGTTACCCTTGACGTTGAAAAGAATGCCCTCTACCATAAGCAACGGTGCTGCGGTCAAGCCGACCATTGCCGCCTGACCACCCGCCATTCCAAGTCCTCCTGCACTAAGCGCACCTCCACCCAACTGTGCCAGTGTAGCATTTGTTGCAGCTGCACCAGAGAGAGAAGAGATTGCCGTACCAGTCGAAGCAAATACAGCCATACTTGCTGCCCCGCTCTGTGCTGCAAGACCAACCAAACTACCAGCGACGTAACCAGCCGCACCAGTTTGCACAGCTTCTTTGATTCCAATGCCCAGTGCCTTGATTTCTCTCAAATCCTCTGGCGTTAGAGAAAGATTTCCCTCTAGCGCAACTTCGCCTTTCGAGTTCGGCGGCAGTTTGACTTTGCTGTACATCTCACAGAATCGAGGATAGCCTTCGCCCCATGCTTTGACCTTGAGTTCACCAAGTTCTTCCAATTTTTATTAGTGCTGTTCTGGGTCTTTTCCAGTTTACCCCCGCTCTTCATGATAGTCCGACATTGCTTCCTGTTTGATATCCGATGCCTTGATTCGCTTATTCACACCAGAAACTGCGTTTGCTGCACCCACTGCGCCTGTTGTTGCAATTGTACCAACTGCAGTAGCCCCTGCTGTTGTTCCTGCAACCGTTGCAATATTTGCAGCAACACCACCAATGATTGGAGCCGCTTCTACTGCCGTTGCCGCCGCTCCAATTCCTGCACCAACTGCCCCCATTGCGCCCGTAACGGCAGTTCCGACTGCTGTGGATGCAGCAGCTGTTCCAAGTGCTGTTGCAGCACCACCTACAGCTGTAGCCGCAGAAACGACCGCCCCTCCCACTGCTGTGGAAGCGGCTGCTGTACCCGCAGCTGCAACAGCTCCTCCAACGGCAGTTGCTGCACCTGTAGCCAATGCACCGGCACCGGCTACGGCGGTTGCTGCGGCAGCGCCGACACTAGCTGCGGCACCAGCTGCGGCTGCGGCACCGGCTGCACCAACAGCTGCAGCCGCAGGCAAAACAACTGGCGCTGCAACCACTGCTACTGCACCCGCTGCAACTGCTGCCAAAAATCTACCAAGTCCCATTTCTTTCTCCTCCTTTTAACGCCTTAGTCTTCGAGCAGTTTATCGCCTCGAGCCTTCCACTCGATGCCCTCCTGTACCCACGTTTCAAGAGCATGGACGCGCTCCGGTTCGATGGAAAAAGCTTGTGCCAGTTCCATGATTTCCTTCCGCTCTGCGTCTGAATACTCGTCATCAACCATGCAGAGCTGCAGCGCCTCTCGCAGGAAACACAGCACTTCACTCCGTGAAGCAAACGCCAGCGGAATTTCTGCGTCTTGATTCATTACAGCGGGAAGCATTGCAATATCTTCTTCCGAAATACCAAGGCCGCGCGCTGCATCAATAAAGAATGTCTGTTCCTCCGGACTGATCCCACCATCTGCCTTGGAAATGCGAATCAATCCCTTGACAAAGTTCATCTTTGCTTCATTCGTTTGGAAAAGCTGCTCGTAGTACATATTCACTGCCTCCTTAAAGTTCCAGTACAAATGTATCATCCATCGTTTTTTCGTCAAACTCTTTGCTGCTGTGAAACTGCATACTCACCCCCATTTCATCCAGTTTACGATAAATTGCATCTGTATCTGTCGTTGTCTCACCCAACAGTCCCCTGATATCGTTGATTTGGGCAAGTTCTTTTCGTATGCCGCATAGTCTATCTGTCGCAGTCTCTGCAGCTGACGTTCCAGTTCCTGATTGATTTTTGCATGTAGATTGCAAGGTCTGCATAACTCAGATCATAACGGATCAGCAACTCAGCCAACACCCGTTTTACCAGCTTATACCAAGCAATCAGATTCAGGTGTAGGAAGAAAGTCAGTGCATTTCCGCCAGACCGGACAGCCGCATCAATTGCATCCACAAAGCAAAGCGAACCATTGCCGATCAGGAGCATCATCCGAAGATCCGGATATTTCTCAGAAGGAATGCACTCCTGCAGCGGCTTCTTATCCCCGAAGTAACGGCGGACAGACCAAATAAAGCGGATGCTTAAATCACACAGCACCACCGGAATGGCCATAGTCAGGCCCCAGCGTGCATCGTATCCTTTCTGGAATGCCTTAGTAGCCAGAATCGCAAGCGTATTGCGATCTTCACCCACCTGAAAACTGCCAAAGTTGCACAAACCAAACAACTCATAAAACGGGATTACAATACCGCTTCCACGCCCACCGTTGTTTTTACCACGTCCACCGGAACTGCCTGCAACATCGGACATCAAGTGGCCCAGCCAGTTCACCGTACCGCAAAACAATTTGGAAATAAAGTCATTTCCCTGCAATTCATAGGTGTCTGTCTGTATTGTAATGAAGCGGCCATTGTCCAGATAGGTTGCTGTACCTGTAAACTGGTTCAGGATGGAAAAGAACAAACCAACAATATCCGGCGAATGAGCCAATGATTTCATGTGATGGTTACTGGGAGACATTTTAAAAGGTGTCCCTGCCTCGACACTATTTTTCTGGTCATAATTCACTCGGAAGTTTCTTTCCAGAAAACCAATCGCACTCGAAACACTGTTTTCTTTCCCTGCATGAGGTGTCCATCCACAGATTTTCGCAAAGTTCATCACAGCCTTGTCTACCTGTGCATCGGTCCAGCCGCCCAGTTTGCTTTCTCCGGGCATTCCGACAAAAAGCTGTCCACAAGACCTGCAACCACACCACAGCCGACTGCCGTAAGATAATCGTATTTGTCGCAGCTCTTAGCACCTTTCTGTGCTATAATTTTTGCTTCTACCCGTTCAATTTCGGCTGTTGTTGCCATAGAGTTTCTCCGTTTATCTTCTTTTCAATCACAAGCCGCCCTGCTGTGTAAGATTGAACTTTATAAAATTTCAGGTAGTTCGCAAGCCCCAACTTCAAGGGCGGAAGCATGGCAATCATGCTGTAATTGATTTTTGTTGTCAGCTCAGCCTTGTAGCGATTCATCACTTTATCTGCATACGATGTTACAATCGTGATTTCCTGTGTCTTTTCTTTCAGAACATTCCGCAATTCCGTTTCATTCGCTGCCATTTTCATAAAACAGTCTCCTTAATATTGATCGTCCATTTTTTCAATTTCCTGTTTCATCTCCTGCACCAGTGTTTCCGGCGCAGTCACTTTGACTTTGCCGCCCTGACTGAGCAGCCACATTTTTACGCCGGTGCCAAACACCTCTGCCTCAATGGAGCACACGCCCTCTTTTTTCATCTACAACTTTTGCCATGGGGAACTTGTCCAGCACAGCTTCCACCGATGGGCCGTAGTAGTTAAAGTGGATTGTCTGCGGCTCACCGCCGAACATGAACTGAGTACGGTTTTTATACTCGCCCTCTTTGAAACGATCTTTATAAGGAACAGAGAACTTTTCTCCTGTTTCCCTGACGGAATGGATTCTATCAAGCCGATAAATGGTGGGATAAGGATCGTTCTTTTTATGGAAAGCCTCTCTTGTGGAGCTGTCTGTGATAATACCCATGAGATAGAAATAATACTCTGAGAACATCAGCCCCACCGGCTCAACCGTCCGTTTTACGATCTGGTGGTCTTTCAGCTTTTGATACTCGATTTCCAGCACCGACTGATTTCGGATAGCCTGCGCCGTCATCCACAGGTTATCCGGGTCAACTGCTGCATGGGCTGGGTCGTGGTAATGGAACAGCTCATTGCGGATGAACCACTCAATATCGGCTTTTTCTTTTTTGAGACACACAAAGGTTCAGGATAATTTGCAGTTGCTTTTCGACCTGCTCTTTGGTAAAGGCACGGCTCTCCAGCAGAATCTTACATAGGGCCAACACTTCACCTTTGGAAAGCTGCTCAACTTCCTGTGTGACCAAACGGTATCCGTTTTCCTTTTTGTCGTACTCGATTTTTCTTACAATGCCTTCCTTAGCGCACTGTTCTGAAAGAAAATCTCTGATGCTGTCAATATCTCTCTGGATGGAGCGGACGTTCACATAGTACTGCTCTGCTGCTTCCTGCTTGTTGATAAGCTTGCCAGAAAGAAAATCCTGATAAAGTTCCAGCACACGGGTCGTTTTTAAGGTATCTGCTGTCATTGGTTTGTCCTCCTCTTCGGTTCAGCCCCATTATAGCAACGAAGATGGACAGGGAGTGTCTACCATATCATTTTTTCAGAATGTTTTACCACAAATTTTATCGAATCGATTTCTTTCTTGTATCATATCACCCAAATTAGATGCCAGTAATATGATTTTTTGCTATTTAAAGTATACGACTTATACAATTATCGGTCAAGCCTTATCACAATAAAATCGTAAGTACACACTACGATTTATCCAAGGAGGCCAAACCATGGAACGAGAGAAGCCCACATTTGATATCCTAGGCCGCATTGAACAGGATCGCCTTTCCCGTGGCTGGTCTGAGTATGCCCTCGCAGAGGATTCAGGTCTGACACAATCTACCATTTCTACCTGGCTGCAGACGGAATCTTCAACCCAATGTAGCTTCTCTTGAGAAAATCTGCTCTGGTCTTGGTATCTCGCTTTCCCAGTTCTTTCAGGAGGAAGACTCTGTTTACTTAACCTCCGACCAGAAGGAACTTCTTGATCTCTGGGCTAAACTCTCTCCTGCTCAAAGAACTGCGGTCTCTCAAATGCTGCATTCCTTCCTATATATAAAGGAAGAGGTATAAAATTTTTTCCGCTCGTGAGCCGCTTGTGTCAAAAGCGAATTTCCGCGAGCACCCTCTCACGGCACACCCATTTTCAGAATGGGTGTGCTACAGGGGCGCTTGCAAAATTCACTTTCGACACGCGCGTCTCACTCACGGGCTGTTTTTGTAGCTTCTTATATAAGATAAAATTCAACTACTCCGCAGCAAAACACGAGGCTGTTGCACAAGGATAGAAGCCCGTGCAGCAGCCCTTTTTTCTTGCTCTCTCGGCACAAAGATGTGAAAAACCAGTGTCAAACGATCAAAATATTGAAAACATAACGTTAAAGCAAAAGACCAGAGTTATTTAGCCAAAAGGCTTTACAACTCTGGTCTTTTTTGTTGGGGCGTGTGCAACAGCCCCTCTTTGTTCTTATTTTATCTGCGGTGTATCCTTTCGCTGCCGGGAGGATCTCAGATATTCCAGCAGCGTCTGGCTCACCACAGAGCTTTCCGTCTTGGAAAGCGCCAGCCCCACTTCCTGTTCCAGCTCCCGGATAGCATTGGTCAGGCTGGGCTGAGAAATATAGAACTGCTGCACTGCATGGCTGATGGTGCCGGTGCCGGCAACAGCCGTGACATAGCGGAGTTGTTGAAGGGTCACGGCAGTTTCCTTTCGGCGTGTTTTTTCTATCCTACCGCAGAGCCGCCAAAAACGCAACGTATTTTCTTCTTTGAAATACCAAACGAACATTGCCGACATATCCAAGATACGTTTTACCCGCCCTGCAATTTCCCTTATAATAGCACCGCAGTCTTGAAACGGCTGCAACATTCCCATATCACAAAGGAGGCTTTCCGGTATGGGACAACAGCAAAGTGAGATCATCAAAAATCACATGGAAGTCTACTGGCACGACTATGCGTCGGCCAGCAAGGGCGTCCCCATTACCGAGGCGGGGCTTGTGGAAAAAGCCTCCGTCATTGGACGCACCGGGCTGATGCTGCTGGAATGCGGCATAACTCTGGTCTTTTTTGTTGGGGCGTGTGCAATAGCCCCGTTTTATCATTTTGAATAATAGGTTTTAGATACAAGATTCCCGAATTTTTGCAAGATCACTGTTCAGAAGCGTTTCATGTTCCAGAAGACCATGCTGCACAGCAAGCAGAAATTCCTTATTATTATGAAGAATCTTATAGGCTCTTCGGTAAAGTTCTTCCAGTTTTGTTGACTTGATGGCTTCATTATAAGAAAGTCTCTGCTCGGACATTCTGTTGTCCCCTGATTCAATTCCTACGAAGCCACCACCTGCAAAGTGACACTGCCAAATATCCATGAGCTTATCTGCTTGCTCTATATCGGCCGATGCCTGAATATCCATAACACCATAGATCAGAGACACACCCGCTCTGCCTGCCAATGTTTTGGTCACTTCATCCAGAAATTCCTCTTCATTTTGTGCATAAGTAGCACAGCCATTTGCCATACCACCGATTACACCTTGGTTTCCGCGAACCGTAACAATTCCAATGCTTCCGGGGTGAAGAACTTCTCCGACCACTGCATGGGCAGCTTCATGTACTGCAATTAGTTGACGCTCTGTGGAGTCAGTTTCCTTATCCGTCTTTTGGAGTTTATATACCACCTGAAGAAGAGCTTCTGTGATATCTTCCTTCTGGATGTGCTCATGACCTTGATAGACACTGTTCAGCGCAGCAAGGTTCATTACCGTTTCCAGCGTAGCACAGCTCACCTTGGGCATAGCCTTGACGATATCCGAGATCAGCACATCCTCTGCCAAATCTTTATCCCTGAGATAGTAGCTGACAATGTTCTCTGCATTCTCTCCAATCGGAGGTTGCAGATAGATCACATAATCAAATCTACCCGGTCTCAACAGGGATGGTGGCATATACCTTGTATCGTTAGTAGTAGCAATCACAAAAAGATCTGTATCCTTTGCATCATCAATACAGGCTTGCAGACAAGCCCATTCCGGCGCATAGGGAGAATTCGATTCTACATAGAGGTTCAAATCTTCTAAGAGCAGTATACTAGGTGCGTCCTCCTTTGCCATAGCAAATACAGCCCTTAATTCATCCAGAAAACTGTTTTCCTGACTGGTTTTACGAAAAACAAAGGGCTTCCGTTCGGACTCTTCCATCAGGATAGATGCCAGCAGACTTTTTTCCAAGACCAGGATCAGATTCCATTAGCAGCCCTCTTGGAATAGAAATGCCCTTTCTTTTATAAACCTCCGGTCTTTTTTAGAATATCCAGAATCTGACGCAGAATCTCTTTCGTAGATTCGTAGCCGATAACTTTTTCATCAAACTTATCCATTGTATTCTCCCTTCTTATTTGCGCTTTGATTTTCTGTTCTGATTCATTTGACCTTTTGCTGTCAGAGAAATGCTTCCGTATCGAACGATATCATCGCCATACAATGCAGCTTCTCTTGACTGTCTCATTTGGATATTATTTTGAAGCATCTCGTCAAACTCAGATTTCCATTGATTTGTTACCGTTACAAGCATATTCCACTCAGATTCCCATTGAATATGAAACATATTCTGTGTTTGAAACGATACTGCACAAACTGCAAAATGAATATGTACATTAAATCTATCCGCATGAATTCCATAGGCTGTAATATAACCTTTCTTCGCATAGATACTTGCTATTCTTTCTGCTAGAGATACTACATCCTGTGGCAAAATACAATCTGTTGCTGCGAAGGAAACAATGCGGTGTTTTGCAAACTGCGGAATACCTTTATGTCTTCTCCTGACTTCAAAAAGCATCAGGTTATAAACGGAACTTGGATCACACAAATATTCATTGGGAATCATCGCTGGCTGACAACCTGCTAAGGTATTTGTTATAGTATTCGCTCTTTGACTATCTTCTGCTGTCTTATCTAATCTAAGAATATATTGCAATAAATGTTTTAAGTCCTCCGAAGTTTCATACTTATCATTTTTGAGTTCGATATAACACATATCTATGAACCTCCTCTTTTATCCCTTCCAAATCTTTTTCACTCGCATAATATCCAATATTAGATATAATTTCATCAACAAGGTCTGCATCTATTTTGGTAAAATAGATTGCGCTCTTAAATACTTCTGTGGCATTTTTACCAGTTTCATTCATTCTCTGTTGTAAATGAACTTTATCTTCATCTGTCAATCGTATACTAAAGATATTTCCCATTATAAGCACCTTCTTTCTATTCATATATTTCATAAAGATAAATTAATATCATTGAAAATATAGATGAGAATTTATAGAATAAAATATTATTTATGACGGCATCCGCCTCCCCCTCCTAGCAAGAATAGCCAAATGTATATACACTACACATTCGGCTGCTCTTGTGCGACTGTTTGTACTACAACTATTCCATTCAGCCGCTTTATCCTAATGTTAGTGTCATTAATAAAGATTAACTTTCACCTTCCTTCTGCTCTATACATTATTTAGCATTAACATTGGATTACCCGTATGTACATCACTCCATCAAGCACTACTTTCAGGCAATAGAAAACCCACATGGAACATCATCCATGTGGGCTTTTTCATGTTACCACCCAACTGATTTCAGGTGGGATTCTTGTATAATATATTCCTGTACCGCTCTCTTAGGAATCCTCCAAGATCGGCCGATCCTCATAGCTTTTATCTTTCCCGACTTCAAAAGCTTATAGGTGGTGTTCATACCGCATCCCAGCATATCAGCGACTTCTTCTGGGGTGATCAAAGTGTCATAGCAATCAAACATAACGGCAAATCCTCCTTTGGTGGGTTACTATAATGTTGCCGAAGGTCAAATCACACCAGATACAGAGAAAGGGCGACCACTTGCTTGATCGCCCTAAATTGGTGTCATAATACTATAATGCAGCCTTCGTTCCTACACTATCAAAAAAATTTTGCTTGGAATATTCCTATTTTCCTAATATTAGGGAACATTTAACGCTGAAATTTTTTCAGAAGTGTAGGATTGCAGCTTTTTCCCATCACTGTTGTCAGTTCGCATTAGCTGAACTAGTACGTCCATTGTTTCTTCTTAAGAATTAAATATTCAAATACGGGCCTCCTTCAACCCCTTACCAACTGACCTCTTAGGCATAATTTCATTAACCTCTTTTAACGTTATCGGAATCGGCAATCGTCTTTTTTTCTTGCAACGCATCCATCAGATAGTCCGATATCATGTTCCTCATTATCGAGTTTTTCCTAGCATTACTTAAAAGTTCATCATCAAATGTCATCGCACTCATTTTCAAGTTATTTTTGTTAATATAATCAGACAATTCCTTATACATTATTGAAACTTCTTTTGCGTCATTCTTTTTTAAGTTCGATTGTTCTTCCTTAATATTTTTGCTCAACACAACACAAAAGCATGACGTAAATATCGGAAATATCCAATTCGACCAACAATCCATTTCTTCTTCATACACCTTTTTCCATCGTTCAAAATAAGATACATCAATTGTATCAATATTCATATCTTTCAGACTTCTCTGAACGCCCGGTTCTAAGGTTTCCATCATAAGATCTTTTTTTAACATTAATGAATCCTGAAATCCTTGAAAAGACCGATCTAAAACTTCCGTTCTATTATATATATTTCCCAATTCAAAACAGCGACTAAACAATATTATAGATGCTGGATCTGCAAACATTACATCGCTTCGAGCACCTGGAAACTCTCGGATATTTTTCAACAGATCTGCCAACATGGTACAGTTCGTAATTCGTTCGATTTCCATTTGAATATAAAGCTTATCTGCTGCTGTCAAATGTTCAAGCTCAACTGTTGTCAGATGCTTTTTTGATCTTTATCGTCGTAGCGTTGTTCGCAGAAACTTGTTAGCTCCTTGTGCAACCGCTGCAGTTTTTGTATTTGTAGCATACTAAGCGTCGTATGATCTTGTCTGGCTTCTTGAATAGTTCTCAGGATATCCAACTTTTTTGAAGAACGCTCTAGAATTATCATTAAATCCAAATCGCTGATTTTTAAATTACTTTTCCATTTCTTTTTTCGGATCTTCGATATTCTTTTCTTCAAAAAAGAAACTTTGATAGGCCGGTAAAAGGGTGGCAAGTTTTGCATCCACATTATTTACGGTCTTTTTTTAATGGTTGGTTACGGCTTCCAAGTTTTTCTCCTAGACCTTTAACTTCTAACTTTTTTCTTATTTATTGTAAGCGATTGGTCATTCTCAAATGTATAGATTCTTCTGTTAAAAAGGTCATCCATTCCTGTAACAAAGTTACTTAAAATATCATCTGCTTCCAGTCCCATATCGAAGGCTTTGGCATCAAAAAAAGCATATTCACCTGCTGCATATACAGTCATCGTATTTTCTTCGCCAATGATTTTACGAACCATGCAATACAGTTCGGGTACTGCTGCATCCGAAAGTAGTTCTCGTCTTTTTACATCGAAAAGTTCTTTTCTTGGGTCGTTGATATGAAATGGGCGATTTTTCCAGTAATTTGAAAACAGTGACTTTGTCATCCTATACGCCTGATCCAAAGAGCACGCAACCAAATTACCTTTGAGACGTTGTTCTGCTTCAGGAATCTCTAACCGGAAGGTGTATCTAATTACGCTCTCCGCTTCTGCTACGCGTCTTATAAATTCTGATTCTCTCATAATCCCTCCATCATCGCAAGCCGTTTGGTTGTTTGTTTCAATAATTCAGCATCATTTTAGTTGTTTAAAATATTAAATCATCAAATATTATATTATAAAATGTATTCTATCAAAGATTATATTGCATATTTATTGTAATTACAATAGTCTTCTATACCGTAAAACCAAAATTATATTCGCGATTTATATTGTACCAAGTTTCGTTGTTAATGCAGTCACCGGAAGCGATCCGGGGACTGAGCCAAGCAAAACAAGGCCCACTCGATGCACACATAACCGGCAGGAGGTATAACGATGATCTACAATATAGCATAGCCCTTGAGGCACCGGCACCTTGCTACGAAGGAAACGTAGCAGTTGATCCTTGAAAACTAAATATAGAAAAAAGGGAGATGTATGGCATGAGTATCTATCAAGCGCCGCAAGTTCCGCAGCCAGCTGTCACATTTGGAGATGAACGGCTCGTTGATTCATGGGCAGTAACCATGCTCCAGAATACCTGTAGTAATCTTCAGGTGCAAAACATGGCGTTGCAGCAAGAGAACGCCGCTTTGAAAAATAAAAGCCAATCTCTACAGCAGCAGAGGGAGAATCCGCTTTGTAAAGCAGCTAATCGCGCCTACCTGCGAGAATTCACCGCATATAAAACAGAGAGTCTCGTAGAATTTCCCGACGGAAGGTACTACCTTGTTAAGGAAAACCCTCTTGGTGAACCCTACAAGGTTGTCAAGCCCGTGTCAGACTGTACAGAATTCTCTGCTCGATATGCGATCGATCCACGGGACGGCTCTACGAGTATTGAAGTCCGGTACAGACTTCCTAACGGAACTCTTTCAGGCTTCCGTGTTGCCGATGACAAATTTCAGCAGAACGCTTTGATTCAAGGATTTTACAAAAGTGGCGGCACACTCCGCTGTGGAAAAGATGGTCCCCGGTTGTTTTATATGCTCGTTGCGCAGCTTTTGAGTAAGCACGAGATCTATTTTCAACCTATACCTGGGTGGAATATCAACGCTTCAAGATGGTTTTTCAAAGAGTCGGCAGGATGTGAGGCGCCGCTGGATAGTCCGATTCTTCGTCCTGATGCTCTGACATCCGAAGACCAGATGATGATGGCCGCGGTCATCGGATTATCCTTCTTGAAGACACGTCTTCCTGAAGACATGCAGCCGACTAAGCCGTTTGCTGTGATCTCTGAGAGTTTTTCGATCACAACAGAGATCGCTCTCAATTGCAAGCTCGCCGAGCTTAAAAAGCAGCTGAACCATCATCGAGACGACTTGCTCATCCATGTCCGTGGTGGATTTGCGTCCAACCGGTATCAGAAAGCTACGAATTATGATTACCTCTCCGATGAAGCCGAGAAGGGAAGCACGAGTCGTTCGATCTACATTGTTCAGGCAAAAGAATTGACGCCGGAGATTCGTGAGCATTGCATTCCGATCCAGTTAAATCCGGCAGAGGCTTGCTCCGCTACTACCGGTGTAGATTCTGTAACATGGGGTGATTTGATTTCCTTGGTAGAGGGCAATCCAAACGAATTTGATTCCCGCGTGTATCGCGCATATAAGGAGGAACGTGACAGAATGGAAGGATCAAATTTTTGTCAGGAAATTGCCGTTTTACGTGCTGTAAGCGAAATCATTTGCTGGACGTTTTCTCAAAAAGCGTCTTTTTCCGAAGAAAAGGTTCGAGATGCTTATAAAACCGCCTTCGATCACTATCCTTCCCGGTGGGATTCTATGCTAAACACAACCGCATCGGATTGCTTCCGCAATGCCCTTTATGCAGCTGCACGCGAACAGACCATCCGATTCCGGGACATTGGTGATTTAGACGAGACTTATTGCAAAGAAAAGGAGGTACTATATGATGAGTATAAGCTCTATCTCACCCTTGATCTTGTGAAACGTTTGGTCGCAAAGCGCATGCCGGAATTTCTTACATCTGACGTTCTGGCTCAGTTGACTGAAGCTGGCATTCTTTCGAGCTCTATCGTAAAGACGCTCACGCTCTCTACCGGGCATTCCAAAAATGTCAGGCTTCGATCAATTAATCGCAGCTTTGTGAATGGATATGGTCGTCGTGACATTACAACTATTTCAACCTAAAGGAGGTTATCTTATGATTTCAAGGCCAGAAATCCAGGCATTCCTTGGCACGTATCAGGAAGGTGCTGAAAAATTCCCGGTCCACCTTCAACTTCACCCCGGAGTTGATCCTTCCAGTATATTCCTTACTGGATCAAGCGGCAGCGGAAAATCCACGGCGGGGCAATGCATGGCAATTCAATTCGCTAAGCAAAGAACCCCCTTGCTCGCATTGGACCTTGGACACACTTTGTCGCCTGATCACATTTGCCCACCGCTGTCCTCTGAATTTGAGGCACTGGCAATCAGGCATGATCTCTACAATGAACCTGTGGCCACCGACATTCTCAATCCTAAACCTTGTGGAAGCAATACAGAGTCCCCCTATGATACGGCCTATGGTCTTTGCCAGATCATTGGACAAAATAATCGTTTTGGCCCTGCTCAAATTGCATCGCTCACAGCCGAGGTCAAAACGATTGTGGAGCGCCGGGAAATTTGTCCCCATATCTTCCCAAGCATTCTTAAGGCATTGAAAAGTTCCACTTCTGCAAATGTCCGCATGTTGGGAAATCGACTGGAGCCGCTTCTCCAGCATGATGTGTTTGAACGCCGCCAAAACGGAAGCTCTTCCCTTCCGATTTCGCCTCATATACATATTTTTGATGTGAGCAGCTATCCTGATACAATCAGGACTACCTTGGCAGAACTTCTGTTATACGATTGGTTTCGCTCCGCTCGTGCGCTGCAGATTCCCATCGTCATCATGGTCGATGAAGTGCAGAATCTTAGGCTTGGTCGCGGCACGGTTCTGAACCGAATTATCACAGAAGGCCGCAAGTTTTCAATCGGTTCTATTCTAATCTCACAATCTTTGAAGGGCTTTGCTCCAGATGAGCAGTTGGCGCTGAGTCAGACTGGAACCAAGCTTTTCTTCAAACCGCCGCTCACGGAAATTCGAGCCTGTTCCGAGATGCTAGCCGAACCAGTTCGGCGTTCCGGAACGGTCGAGCTTCTTAAAAAGCTGAAGGTCGGTCAGTGCCTTCTGTTATCCGATTTCACGTACATCGGAGACTCGCTCCAACCCAGCTCCGACTGTATTCAGGTAAGCATCAGCCTTCCGACATCTATTATTGAATAAACAAGTAGGAGGATTTATCATGAACATCCCAGATGGATTTTTTGAAAACCCTGTTTCTCCCGAGTACGCTGATCTGCTTTCAACTATGGGCGCTCCAATTTACTTTACAACGCCTCCATGTTGCCACTCCGGCGATTGTGGATACATCGATTGTAGTGCTATCACGCTGCGTGACCAGAGTCTATTTTTTAACTGTGGCTATGTCAGCCCCCCTTTAAACGCCCAATATGAGGTGGTACAACCTGATTTACATTCTTTGGAGCGTTATGACTTCTCAAAGGAGCCAGATCTTCCCCTGGTACCCTTAATCGCCCTTTAAGAGTCCTATATCTCAAAAAGATATGCTTATTATGAAAAGCCGCCTGTGCTTTCCATCATTTTACGAAAGGAGAGAAAAATTATGGTTAATAAGCCGCAGGATTTTCTTACACTAACAGGTGCCGCACGTCGTGCACGGAGCGAAGGTTATGATATAACATACCACAGTCTCCGCAATCTCGTAGCCGCCGGTTACATAAGTCACGTACCGAACGGATCACGTATCTACATCTTTTACCCAAATTTGGTACATTTTATCCAGAAGGGGCTCACGGCTGAACAGAGCCTGGATTACCAGCTCTCCCGCACCCGCAACTAATCCGACCGTCTGCTCCCCGGCGTCATCTTGATGCCGGGGGCATTTTTTGAAGCAAGTTCAAAGCAATAGGAGGTTCAAATCTATGTTCTGTGAAAATTGCGGTCATCAAATCTCAGATACCGCTAAATTCTGCTCTGCCTGCGGTCATCCCGTTGGCACAGCGCCATCCCCCGGTGCAGTAGCTCCACCTGCCGTTCCAGCCAAACGAGAATCGCCCCGGCTGAAAGCCTCATCTGGCAATGGCAGCATCACGAAAATGTCCGGAACACGCCGGAAACCATGGCTGCTCCGAATGCCGATTCCTGATCCTCACACCGGAATTACAGTCATGAAGACTGTTGGCACCTACGTCACCCGTGAAGAAGCAGAAGCTGTCCGCGCCGAAATGATGAAGCGTCCGGCTACACCCTATCAGGACTCTACCCTGCAGGACTGCTTCCGGATGTTCAAAGAGTCCCGTGAATATAAGGGCCGATCCGATAAGGCTCGCGAGCTCTATGATATTGCGTGGAAATATCTCCGTCCGCTGTGGCACTTCAAAATTGCCGCCCTCTATGCGCAAGACTTCCAAAACATCCTTGATAAGATGGCCGATAACGGCCTGTCTCAAAGTATGTTGGAAAAAGAGCGTACTCTTATCAGTAAGCTGTATCGCACAGCCATTGGCTGGCGTGTCGTGGATGCCAACCTTGCATCTGTCCTGAAAGTCGAAGGACGCAAATCTCCGGAACGCGAGATTTTCACGGACGAACAGGTGACGCTGATCCTGAGCCAGAAGAACACGCCCACCGGGCAGATGGTACTTGCTCTTCTGGCCTGCGGAGTACGTATCTATGAGCTGCTGCACTTCAAACACGAAGATTTTCACCGCACGGAATCCGGTGCTTATCTGATCGGCGGCTGCAAGACCGAGGCCGGACGCAACCGCATCATTCCCATTCTCGACTTTGGCATTCCGGTTTTTGAACATGCGTATGCCACCTCTGTGGAAAATGGTCCGCTCTTTCCCAATTGAAAAGGCGGTTTCTGGAATGAGAAGAACTGGCGTAACCGCAAATTCTATCCTTGGTTGGAGGAAATCGGCATCCAGCCGAATGCTTACGACGAAAATGGTAAGCGCAAACCGGGGTTTGCCGGGAAGCTTGCCACCTGTACGCCCTACACCACCCGCCATACCTACGCCAGCCTTTGTGATCGCGCAGGCGTCAACAAGGATATTCTGAAACGCGCTGTCGGGCACACGCCCAAATCCAAAACGCTGGATGAGGTCTATCTCCATCCGAAAGCGACCCAGATGATCGAAGCATTTGATAAGGCCAATCAGCTGGTCAATGATGAAGTTCTGACCACAACGAAGGCATAACAACTTCAAAGAGAAAAGCTGCCGATCCGTGAGAATCTTTCTCTCATGGATGGCAGCTTTCTTTTTTGTTTGCACAATCTGTGTCAGGTCTCATCGCTTCATTCTTATTTAAAATTCAGCGGTGGAACTTTCTCCATCAGATCCTCCACGTTACAATTCAGCGCACGCGCAAGGCGAAGCAGCGTTTCTGCTTGTGCTTTGTTGATGTCCTTCTGTCGCTGTTCGTACTGCTGGATGGTACGCACAGGCACATCTGCCTGTCCTGCCAGTTCCGACTGGCTCAATCCGGCCAATGTGCGCATAGCTTTCAGGTTTGTTTCCGGCTTTGCCGCACGGTACAACTCGTTCATCTTGTCTGCAAACTGCCGTACATCCATCTCGTGGTAGGGCGTATACAGCAGCCGCACCTCCGTGATGGGCACTGCCTGTTCAATCTCCGCAAAGCGCAGACCGGTCAGCCACTGGTAATAGGCAAGAGCCCAACCTGTCCAGTATTCCGGGCTGCGGTCGTAGGCATACGAGGGTTTCTGCATAGGCACGACTTCGCCCGCCTGCTCCAGTACAGCGCGGGCAAGTTCTACACCGGACAAGCCCACCAACACAGAACAATCCCCCTGCTCGAACCGGGCAGACAGTTCACTGGTCACAAACCACTGCCATGTCGTCTCCAACGGATAATGCAGATCGTTGACAAGATAATCCAACATCCGGGCAAGATTTTTCTGTGCAGCAGAAAGATAGCTTTTATCGTAAGCGTGGATCATTGGGCTTCATCTCCTCGTCGAGAATCGTGGTAATATAAAGGTCTCCCCTCTGACGGCGGTTGCGCTCCACGTCAAAATATTGGCGGCGGGCTGTCTGGTCACGGAAGGCCTTTTTCTTATACCATTCTTTAGAGTCTGCGGTCTCATAGCCGAGAAATTCCAGCTGTTCAAAGGCCGCTTTGCTTTTCAGCACGAACTGCTGCCCCAGCTTGCCCAAGCATGGCATTGCACAACTGGCGGTAAGAGATTGCGCCGTTGATAAAATCAGATGCAAAGGAAAAATAGCTGTCATCTGCCCTGTAGCCAATGATGATATCAGCAGACTTATAGTCGAGGTGAAAAGTGTTCATCAGGTATTCTTTGGCTTCTGCGGCCAGCGGGGCAGAAGTATCGAATTCGCGGTTCTCCAAAAGAATCGTCAGCCAATGCAGCATCGTGTAACCGGGAGCGTTCAAATCCAGAATGGTCAAACCGTCGCATTCGATTTTATACCGGTTAGCGTAGCCATTGTGATCGATGCCAACGCCCCACTCTTTTGCCATGTTAGGATTCTCGGTGCAGTAAAAACCAACACCGTAATCATTATAGGTCTTACCATAGCCGAACTTTGGCTTTTCAATAATATGATCCGAACCGTGATAAATTGTTTTTTCCACAGAACCACCTCCTCGCTCTAATTATACTCCCGCAGGAGTATGCACGCAAGAGCTTTATGAGAATTACGCTATGCACAACACAAGATGTTTTCTTTTCGCTTTGATCAACCCGTTCTTGTGCTTCCTGATGGATTAGAGTATAATGAATACAATGATATTTTCAGGATAGGAGGCATCATATGGGAAGCTATCTGAATCCGGGCAGCAAGGGCTTTCAGGAAAGCCTAAACTCCGAAATCTATGTAGATAAGACCGGATTGATCGAAAAAACCAATGCCGTTTTGAACACCAGACAGAAGTTCATCTGTGTCAGTCGTCCTCGCCGTTTCGGCAAGTCGATGGCTGCCGATATGCTAGCCGCTTACTATGACCGTGGTGAGAATTCCGCATCGTTGTTCAGTTCCTTGAAAATCCACTATGTGTCATCTTATCAGCAGCACCTCAACCAGTATGACGTAATCAAAGTCAACATGCAGGAATTTCTCAGCATGACGCATAGCATGGATGAAATGCTAACAATGCTGCAAAAATATCTTGTATTTGATTTAACGGACCATTTTCAAAATGTCCGTTTTCGGGATAAAACAACCTCATTCAGGTCATGAAAGACATTTATGCAAAAACAAATCGTTCTTTCGTGATTTTGATTGACGAATGGGATTGCCTGTTTCGGGAATACCAGCAAAATCAGGATGCGCAGAAGAAATATCTTGACTTTCTGCGAGCTTGGCTCAAAGACAAGGATTACGTTGCATTGGCCTACATGACAGGCATCTTACCCATTAAAAAGTACGGCTCCCACTCTGCACTAAATATGTTTACTGAGTATTCCATGACCGATCCCGGTGAACTGGCAGAGTATTTTGGCTTTACCGAATCAGAAGTGTCTGCTCTTTGCGAAAAGTATCAGATGAGCTTTGAGGAGGCCAAAGCATGGTATGATGGCTATGACCTGATTGCGCATCGGCGGTCCGGAGATGAGCATTATTCCATGTACAGCCCTAAATCTGTTGTGGATGCGATGCTGCGGCACAAATTCGGCACTTATTGGAACCAAACCGAAACCTATGAAGCCTTGAAAATTTATATCCAGATGGATATGGATGGCTTGCAGAATGCGGTTGTCCGAATGCTGGCAGGCGAAGCCATAAAAATCAACACGGGCACTTTCAGCAATGACATGACCACCTTTGCCAGCAAAGACGATGTTCTGACCCTGCTGGTGCATTTGGGTTATCTGACCTACAATAGCATAGATGAATCCGTGACTATTCCCAACAAGGAAGTCTCGCAGGAATATGTCAATGCCCTCAGCACGATGAACTGGCACGGTGTAATGGATTCCATAGAAGCGTCTCGCAGGCTGCTGGAAGCACTATGGGCGATGGATGCGGATGCTGTAGCCGCCGGAGTTGACAAAGCACATGAAGAAGTGTCAGTTCTTCAATATAACGATGAAAATTCGTTGAGTTGTATCATCAATCTGGCTTTCTATTTTGCACGAGAGTATTACACGATAGTGCGGGAGTTGCCTGCAGGTAAAGGCTTTGCCGATGTGTGTATGATTCCTCACAGGATGCATCTAGACAAGCCCGCAGTAGTAATCGAACTGAAATGGAACAAGAGTGCATCTGGTGCACTTGCTCAAATCAAGGAGAAACACTATGGAAACGCCTTGAAAGATTATCAAGGGAACCTTCTGCTAGTGGGCATCAACTATGATAAAGCCACCAAAAACACGAGTGTCTCATCGAGAAAATTCAAAAGTAGCCGTTTCCACATCTAACTCGTTGTTTCTCTTTGGAGTCTTTCAATAAAATTTTTCGCCACTTTCAAGGAAAGCCATCCCCTCCACTGACAAGAAAAACCGTCAACGCATGAGAAAAATCTCTCACGTTTGGCGATTTCTTTTTACCCTAAAAGCACTCTTGCTCTGCGCTGTACCTCTTTTTCGATCATCTTCAAGCGATTTGGCGGCAGATTATAACGTGTCGCTCTGCGGTCAAAATGGAAATCCAGCAGCTTATGGAGCATTGCACGGTGACGAGGTTTCATTGCACTCTTTGCAGCTGCAAAAAATCATCGTATGCAAGCGGAAGCAGTGTGCGGGCATATTCATCAAATGCTTTCTGGTTGTCCCAAAGATCCGTTCCGCCCAGACTGAACAGCGAGTTTCCGTGGTCAAACAGCGGTGCAGGTGCCGCAATCGTGTTGGTTTTATTGTCTACCAGCACACCAAAATTTCCATAGTGGCGGTCAGTGTTGCAGATGATCGCATCAAAGACCAGCATATCTTCCAGCGCATCCACAAAGTTCTGACCTAACGTCTGATAATACGCAAAAATTGCTTTTATTCCACCTTTGGACACAAGCTGTCCGATGGGAATATAAGAATACTCTTTGCTGGTGAACAGCTCACACTTGGAACAAAGCGTCTTTTTCAGATCTTTTTTTGTCAGGGTGTAGCGAATCGCATTCACGCCCATCACCTGTGCAACTTGATAAGCATACAGTTCCGAGTACGGTTCAAATCCAAAATTGCTGAACCCTGACGTGCCACCTTTATAAAGATAGATTTTTCCGTTTTGTCTGCGCCAGCATTTTGGCAGCATCCCGTTGGTCGAGAACTCCGGGCAGGACGCAAGCGAAGTTCGTATGCTGCTGCCATATCCTGTAAAGGCGATTGCTGCCAGCACCTGACTGAATCGGTTATCGTAAAGATTTACTTTTTCAAAGGTGTCACCGGAGCCCTCTGCATCTACCCAAAAGCAATCATTGAGTGAAAGACCTTTATTGGCTGCAATAATTCCAAGCGGTCGATTCAAAGAAAGCCCCACCTTAGAGAGCAGAGCATGATCTTTCCTTTATTTTCAGGAATCCGCCGGGTCATCATTTGCACAAAATTCAAGGATAAAATTTTTACCAAAAAATCCCCGAATTTTGCCGTTCCTCCCCCCGAATTTTGATGATGCGCTACAAACTTGCTACAAACGACTGAAAAGGGGGCCTCCTACACGTTT